>Ga0163217_1119254_pt1 | contig 15239 bp, 8 predicted proteins | sample SynspAceP_FD_185933 | JGI IMG/M metagenome (GOLD analysis project Ga0163217, IMG submission 185933) | Saline lake microbial communities from Ace Lake in Antarctica - Synechococcus sp. Ace-P (PacBio error correction) | ecosystem: Environmental > Aquatic > Non-marine Saline and Alkaline > Saline ...
GGGTCCGCGTCATGTCTGCTACCAGAAGGGATCTCAACACACCATATAGCAATGCTTTCTCTGTCTGCGTGAGGCCCAATAATAACTTTAGTAAGAAAGACCTTCACGTGTCCAGTAGTGGTTTTCCTGGAACGAGTTTGAGACAGGCAGAAGGTAATTGGATGGATTCCCACTTAGGCGCAAAAGGCTGCCAGGTTCCACCGGCCCATGGCAGCGGACGCACCGCTGCTGACGGCATATTTTGCTGAGGCCCCATTTTAGCTAATTTCTGATCTTGTCCGGTAAAACCGTTGGATGTTTCCGGGATGCGCTTTGATTTCGCATAGAGGCCTTGGTAGCATCTTCTCACCGTTGGAAAGGCTGTGGATTGTCCCGCTGAAAGTCCAAAAACCTCCTGCGGAGCTACGCAGACCAAGCCATTTTCGACGATTTAACTGAAACTTGTGGCAGTTTTTTCTTGATTATTGTAACGCTGACGCCGTATCTAATTATAGTCCATTGTCCGAAGTCCACAGAGATGTCAGGTTCCTCCGCCGACGGGATTAAGGCGCGGCGAGTCCGAGCCAGCAGACATCATGACAGTCGTGCTTGGCAGCGCTCATAGCGTACCGAAACCTGATCACGCATATGTCGAACCAATACCAAGGTCCGATTTTCGGCTAGCGCATAGGGCAGGCCTCCTTTCTTTAAGATCATTTAATTTTGGTGGCAGCCATCGTGGATTGGTTTGTGGAAAAAGATATTATATCCTTTAGAGAGGTAAAATATTTTCTGGTCAAGATCAGAAGAATACGTCGCAGAGGATCTTGGAAGGTTTAAAGTACTGGATTCAACTTCAAGCAACTTTGCGGAACTTGGTGGAATGAGTCTACCTCATTTTTTAGAAATGTTCTCACTCATGAGACAGCCTCATGTTTTTTATAAAAACGGCACTTTTTTGTTGTGCTTCAGAACTACTAGCATCATTTAAGATAATATTTTTATTCTAATTTTTTTCTAAGGAACATAAAAGAGCCTGGTCATCTGAAAGACGCATTGTTTGCAACAAAAGCTGATTACCCTCGAGCTTGGGAAGAAGAGCAGGCTTTGGAAATTTATCAAAAACAAGCTTGACGAATGAAGCCCATTCTACTTCGATTGCGTAACGAGTAATTGTTCAGGGTTAGCCTGCAATAAGGTACATAGAAAAAAGAGCAGATTAACACTTTCGCTCGTATTTATGAAGCGACATGTCCTATATCGCGTCATAGAAGCCTAGAGATAATAAAAAAAACTCGCCTTGTGTGCGACGGGATAAATGCACGCAGCGAAGCACTCGATATATTCTTGGAACCTACGCTTCATTGGCGCTTATCTTTCTTTGCACGGCGAAAGAAAATAGTTTTTTAAACAGTTGCTGCCAGATTTATCGACACAACTCTGACGCAGATCTTAGTAAGATGACACGGCCATACTCAGTGAAAAGCGCTGGATTTAGAAAATAGAAACCACAAAGCACACTGTTTTGAGTTCCCTCATGATTAGTGTTAGTGTAGGCTAAAGGCTGTATAAGTTTCAATTAACTACCCCCACTTAAGGTTTGGTTTGTACCTATACTGTTCTTAACAAAAGAATTTGTCATTCCAAACCCAGGCCTATTGGCTTTGCTTTAAAATTATTATCCACCTGTTTTGGCGGAAACACTATTTTCCGCATATGCGAGATCAACGCGTATGCGGAAACAAAAACGCCTAATCGACTGCACATTTATCCCCCCGGATTAAATCCCGCTCGCTAATACTAGGATTATGAGGCACCAGTCTTGATCAGTAACCCGCACGAAGGTCAGAAATCTTCGTAGTGGTAGACCCTTTTGTGTTTCTCGCGTCGATGTAAAAAATACACACACCTCTTAAATAAGAGTCTTTTCCTCATGGCTTCTACCGCCTCGGTAGGGCAGGCGTTGCTGCCGTTGGCATACTCTGGCCTGAGATGGGAAACTTGTGGTGTACTTTACTCATTCAGAACCAGAACCTAATGCAATTGGCACTTGTAGAAGGTCCATTTTGTCGCTCACTGTAGGGCACTATGATCAGAGTTCATTTGGGCGGATTCTGGAAGTCGCAGATTTTGTTAAGCAGGACGGTTATAGACAAACTTAAAAACTAGAATTTATTTTTATCCAGAGAAGAATTATGTTGTGTACCTAAATGAGTCTGATTTTCTTCTCAGTATTTAACAACCAGGGCCTCGCTGTAGAGGTACCATTTGGGGTACACTCGAAAGGAGGCCGCGCGATAAATCTAAGTTCGCTTGAGAGTTCCATAGAGTGGACATATCCACCGGCAGGGAGAGTGGATTCCACTGGCAGGGACTTCTGCATCGTCTCGAACCTGATCCGCGTTCATAATTTGATTAAACGCACTCGACCAATTGAGAGTATGTCTTTTGTCGCTGCATAGACGCAACACCACCGAAGCGCCTTGTGTAATCATCTTAGGGATTATCACAAAATCGCTTGGTCTTGGGGCTGCAAAGTGCCATGATCTCTATTTTATGATACAGCAACATTCACCCACGGACTTGTTTATGAGTAATTTCATCAACGCCATCTCCATCGAAATCGCGCAGCACCCACAGATCCGGTTATCAACAAACTATTCAATCGCCAGCCCTCCGAAGACAGTGTTTTTTGGAGCCTCAATAGGGAAAATCAAATTATTCCCGGAGAGTTTTTAAAAATACCGATTCCCAATGGGCTTCCTATTACTATTCATCCCTGCCATCTGCGTCAAAATCGCCAACTGGTCCTAACCAATTTTCTACTTGTATCAAGCAGGCCAGTTTTCCAAAATCTTTACCATTGGGCGCTAACATGGTTTGTTGTCAAGGAATCCCCATTCAAATCCAGAACACCAATTTCCCACACGACTGGTAACAACATCTCATACTCGGCCATCTCCATCAAATCCCCCTTGGTCCAAATGTATTATCTGCCTGTAGTTTAACAAACCACCCCCCGATACGAGTAACCATTGGGTTTTCATCATGATGCGACCGAAAAGTAGGGAAAATTGATTATTGGTCATTTTCCAACAAACCGTTCCCAAGGACTGCGAACTAAAACTCAGTGTCTTCGCGTCATTATCAAATCAACCACAGGTCCGAAGAATTATCTGCTGTATTCAAAAGCCAACCGCCAAAACGAGTACCATTAGGTGCCAGCATCACACTCCTGAATGAGCTGCGACAAGCGTTTAATTACTCCAATTCCAAGGGCTAGTAACCAAAATTCCACTCTCCCGTCGTTGTCAAGATCCCCCATGTGCAGGAAACTCGTTATCAACCTGTAATTTAAGGCAACCAACCATTAAACGACTTCCATTTCGAGCGATACCAAAGAATTATCTCGTGGGGAATATTTGAGAACACCTATCCAAGGACTCAACCAGAAGGTAATGTCTGACCCATAGCCGTCACCATCAAAATCGGTGTTTTACTAAACTTGACGTATTAATGGGGACTGCAATGGACCTTACTAGCGGCCGAAAAGCATTTACACGACCATAGCCATAGTCAATTGTTTGTGCCCAGCAGCATTATAGGTTACTCCACGATTTTATAACAAGTCTCCTCTCATAATCTTGCAACATCTAAAGCAGTAAGCTTTTAGTGTTATACTCAATACTAAAGCCCGCTACTTCCGGCTGCAAGCGGAGCAGCATAACTAGTGCCTGTGGCAGTGCGCGTCCCCCTCCTGAAGCTGTACTGACTACTAAACCTGGGCCAAGCTCGGTCTAGAGAATCAAGTTCTTCCCCCTTGCAGTATTACCTTCTGTATCATTTCTAGTAGATCGAGACCTACTGCAATTACATTGGGATGGGACACTACTTCATCAAGCGCGATTCAACAAATTATTTCCACGCTGGAAGCCCCAGAATATTGAGTACGATCCAAGGCGACCTTGTTTGGGCTCGCAAATAATTAGAGCATTATCAAGGACAAGTTGTCGTGGCCAATTAGCACCATTTGGACCTAGAACGTTGAAACAATATGTCTGCCCCAGAAGATACATCTTCTCCATCTTATTTCCATTCTGGGTGGCAGCATAGGCAACTGCCTCTGCAAGTGTTGCCTGTGTCCCAATCTGGCACCCAAACTTAGCCATACGCATCATTTCGCAATCTGGTGCGAGCCGCATCCATTTTGTCCGTATTATGCCTTTGCACCGTCATACCCGCACAGAAGTTACATGGTCGAGCATCAAAGGATAGTTACTAAGCGTTTGACGAAAAACACCAGTAGTTATCAAAAAACCAGATTGATTGAACATTGCCGGGAGCTAAATCTGGATGAGTACATCAACCCAATTGTCTCAATAAGGCTACATATCGAATACCTTCGCCCAAGTAAAGTCCAAGGCGTCCCTCTGCGCTAATGTCTGCTCCCGAAACAGAGCCGCTCCATCGGTTCGCTAGCTGCGTAGAATTAATCACCGCATCGTGCATATGCTGGAGGGAAGTAGGATGTTGGTCGTGTTGGTCTTAATATAACGTTGTGGTAGAGGGTAATTCGCAAGCTGCACCGTGAGCTCGCGGCTAGGTGCAACTCCCGCCCGCTTATGTTAGTTGTCAATTGCATCAGCATATTGGGTCGTGAGGTATCCACGGTGAGGACAATACCGATACTTCGACATTTAGACTTCTTTGAGCAAGACTTGGACCGTCCGAATACGCAATAGTATTTCCGTTTTGTCGATCTTCGAGAGTCTTAACTCGAGTAGCCGGAAAACTTCGCTGGGCTGTAGTTGAACAATGCAATTCTCTAGAGCTACTGCCATCAATACAAATGTCCATGCCTTTTTGGGTAAGTACAAACTTTTGCTCCCGTTCGCAGAGAAAATTATATCTAGTGATTGAGCGAACCGTAAAGAAGATCGAGGTTTAGATTCGCTTGATTCTTCTGTATACCTGTTTCATACGCAAAGCCCGAACCGCAGCTTAACTCAGAGCATCGCAGGAGCTGTGAGCATATGCGCAGGTTAATTTCTGACTTTGTGCACATGTCTTGCCTGATGAGAGATACTCCTCAGCGGACTGCGCTGACAATGGAGCACATCGATTGTCGTCTGGAGCCGTAGTCTCGATTGTTGCTCTATATCTCTTGCTAAACCTTCTGTCTGCCTAGCCCGGTAGGCGCCGGAAACTTGATTTTTAGTTCCGTAAATGCAGGAACTTCAGTATCCCCAATTCGATAAAATACTTTTCTCCATTCTGTTTATGTTTCGTCTAATTAGTAATTTATCATAACACTAGACTATACTACTTTTCACCTTCTAGTGCAGAGATGGGCTTTCATAGCGAGCTTCGAGAGCTTCTTACGTCCTATCTTCTTCGGTATTGTTTTGTGGCAAGGAATTTGAATTAGGCCGATAAATAGCACAATAGACAGTCACAGGAAATGGCAACAAGACGAGAGACATTTTCCAGGACACTAGAGAAAAGCGACTCGTTTGGTGGTCTAGTTCATTAAACCTAGTTTAATGAAATAACAAAAGAAGATAAATACCCCAATTCCTATTTCCTGTGATGACACGGTGAGATTCTCAGCGTGGCGACTAAATGGAAGTAGCTTTAGTCTTATTGTAGCATATAGTGGCGGTACGTCTCTCGGAATGTAAAAGAGTTAAACCTTTTCTTGAAAGTCGGCCCTGAAACCTCGGAGTATACGCATTGGATTCGGTATATCTTTAATACGCAAAATGTAACCCTAGGTCAAACGATATGCTAACTACCAGGCCAGATCGCTAAATCACCGCCACTAAGCCGTAGATTGCGCATCTACGCTCTTATTTTATGTATTTCAGGAATTTGGTAATTGCTCATCTAGCCTATCGCTGCACTGCTGAGTGTATACAACTTCATAAAATTGACGGCATTCGCACGCGTTTGGCGAACCGCCATTTCCCGATTGACATCAATTTCCCGCCAAACAAGAAAACCATCGTCAGTCTAACCGCTTTGAACACGCGCTCGGGTTAAAATCACGGAGCTAATGATTCTCGAATATGTGCCCCACTAAGCCCTAGTTTAGAGCTTCACCTGTTCACTTCATAATTGTTGAACTCACGTAAACCCATCTAATATCTGAAATCGAGATAAAGTCTCATTTGTCTGAATTACCATCGCCCAAGTATCCGCCCGCGCAGGGCGCTCCCTTGATAAGTGGTCCGACACAATATATCGCTTAGTGATCCAGCCACCCGAGTAAATAGGGGCTCTCTTGGCGCATTTGGACTTTTTTCATCTTTACATTAGCGGCTTCCATGTGAGGCGGAGATGGATATGAGTGTTTTGTTGACGTTCAGAGTCTGTATATAGGAATTTAGAGCTACGCATTCAAAGCCCAGCCAGAGCCCACGAAAAAGCAGTAGTGATCCCCTAAGCTCGTCGGATATCGTATAGTTGGCAGCGCTTTCCAACTCACAAAAGGAAAGAACCCGAACAGGAATCAAAGACTCCTTCTTGAAAGCATCCAATGTTTGCTGGATCGGCAAACACGATGCGCCCACAGGGCGGCTCAGATCCAAGGTTGCCGTAGGCGGCGGCGCGGCACCGGCCTGCGGTCGCCGCTGTACCGGCGGCTAAAAGACGCGTCGCGGTCGTAGGCGTCGGCATCCAGCAGCAGGGCAGCCCGTAGCTGGCCGCTAAGAATCCGCCCAACCGCTGGCTTTGCCACGTGGGCATGCCCTGCGGCAATTGTTTTTGTGTATGTGTTTTCCAATAGTGGGGTGGTATGGCTGTTTCGCCCACGATTCGAACCCCGATCGATTCGTACATGCGCAGATGATTTCCACCCATTAAAACCAATACGAAGCTGTTTTCCGCAGATTTCCAGTTTGGAGGGCGGGGATAGTCCCAAACTGTTCTTGGCCTGTTTGGGTTTTTATGGGCTTTGTTCGACATGCTTGATTTAACACAAGTCCCCCGCGACTTCTCTGGTTATGCTCTTCCATGTCCCCAAAACGATGAAGGCCATGCTAGCATTAGGCCTTAGACAAGGAACACTGTTATAGGGCCTGATGCCGAATAGGCCCAAATCGGAGTGGTAAGCATATCGAGCAAGAGTAATTTTGGTAAATCCGACAGCAATTGGACACGCTTGGAACGCCTGCTTTGGGTAGGTCCTTTTCGGCGCGAATTGATATACCCGACTTAATTGAGACAAGTTACTCTTCGTTCTCGATCTTGCTTACCATTGCGGAAGTCCACGACTTCAACTCATGTTTAATCCATGTATTTCAAGATTTTACAAGGTAATTGGCAAGTCAGATCTACCTTTAAAGTCCAGGAAAGCATTGGTATACACCAAACAATAAATAAATTTAAGGTAACCACTTCCATCAATTCTTTATAATATAGAAATCACTGACTTTTTGGACACTTGAATTCACTCTACGAAATCTGAGCCACCGAGCATGTTGGATCTTAAGTCCAGTTGGCCAAGACGAGAACGGTTATGCTTCGATGAAGTCCCGTTTTTCATTTGCACTCCTTCTCAGAAAACACTGTGAAATTTTCACCGTTACGACATGGGCATTGACGCCTTATGTAATGATCAAAAAATCTCCGTCAGGTACCACACAGAGTCCGCTGTCAAGGATTATAAACTCGGATTAAACGTGCTTATCTACCGGGTAATCTTCTGAAGCTGTTTGGCTGCCGCATTCATGATTAGCTTTTTATGATTTCGGGAAAGCTTTCGAAAATTCAAAGGAGGCAATAGAAAGCAGATATTCGTACTTCGGCTCAGGCGATACGCCCAACTATTCGGTAAACTTTTTTAGAAGAAAACTGTCCATTCCGATTGGGAAGATTCATCACGCTAGTTTGAGATCGCTGATCATTGTCACTTGCCAGCTTCCTTGATTCGCAAGGCTCGGACGAAGGTACCATTGCGGTAGCCCTACTTCCAATGACTAGCGATTTCTGGGTTGAAAAGTTCAGGTCTTTTGGGCCAGAATTGAGGCAAAATGATCTTCCTGAAAAAGATTCCCCTTCAAATTTTTGGACGGTGCGCCTCTTGATAGATTATAATAGCCGGTGCAAATGCTTAAAACGCTTTTTAGCGTTTTCATCCCTCAGGTGATTCTACTGTTATAGACTCCAGCATGCTTTCTTCATCAGACCAGTTTGGGAGTGAGCAATTTTATGGTTGAAAGAAATGCAACTTATCAGTTTATTTTTCCTTTTCACAGTCTGCCTCAAGTTATTTTTAAAATTTTATGCTCCACAGAGAGAGCTGACTGAGAGTACCATTCAGAGTGTCTTACAACTGATCCGAAAGATGGAACATATCTGAATCTGGAATCGAGATTCCGGGACTACTGGAAGAGAGAGACCACAGGTACCCATGGTCCGATGGAACCTCTAAGCTTCAAGGATTAAAACTTTTTTTCGGGACATTTTTTTCTGAGCCAGTAAGGCTCCGTTCCGATACCCGGAATACTGCTGCCAAACGATGAATGAATATCGTAACGTGTGCTCAGTTGTCGAAGGAGCGATGGCAGTCATGGAATTAATTATGAAGAACTCGATTAAATCGTTGAGCTTGTTTTGTAGCAAAAAATATAACCCAAATTTGGTCCTGGCAGTAAAAAAAAATAAAAAAATCATCTTCTTCGTTTTGGTGAGCCACCATTTCGATTGACATCATCCTGCCAAAACACATTCAATTGATATCTCATTACCCTAGGTTCGTTCCTCAGACCCAGGCCTAAGTACATATGACCGCTTCTGCGGTCAATCTTAAATTTAAGGTATGAATGCCGATGTGAGTGTCTCACTCACATGCTTTTACTTTAGGCTCGTGTATAACGAAGTGGAACAAAGTAATAAAGCTATTTCCCTAATGTTTTTCTATGATGACTATGTGGTTAAAAATATTATTTCTCGCGATGCTTGCGTTCCTGGCGGCTTTGCAAGTAAAAGATATCATCTCTTCGTTTTGGGCGAGCCACCATTCCCGATTGACAATCATTCCTGCCAAAAACATTTCAATTGATATCTCAATTACCCAGATTTCGTCCTCATCCAAGCTACAAAGATTTGAACGCTCTGCGGTCAATTTAAATTTAGGTATGAATGCCGGATGTGCAGTGTCTTCACTCACATCTTTACTAACAGCTCGTGTATAAACTAAAGTGAAACAAGTAATAAAGCTCTTTCCCCGATGTTTCTATGATGAACTATGTGGTTAAAATATTATTTTCTCTGCGAATGCTTCGCGTTCCCATGGGCTTTGCAGAAAAAGATATCATTTTTCGTTTTTGGCGAGCAACCATTTCCCGATTGACATCAATCCCTGCAAACACATTCATTGATCTCTCAATTAACCCAGGTTTCGTTTTTTCCTCACCCAGAGAGCCTAGAGCATCATGATAACTCATGTGCTCCTATGTTAGCAAAAAGCTTAAAAAATATCCGCTGTGAAGACTCCCATTCACAGGGTCCGCTGCCGGGGAAAATAGTGAAATCAACGGTGTTTTGGGCAAAGAGTTAACCTCCATCTACTTCCTCCACCTCAGTCGTTTTCCCCAACAGACGGGAAGGACAACTATTACCAAATCTTGATTCTTTCCGCTGCTGATTTGTAGTTTTTATCTTCGGCTTCTTACGGAAAGAAGCATAAAAGGGATCAAAGTCATTAATGGTCCATTTACAAAACGACAGAAGCTGGCGAATGCCGAATTGGTTTTAACATAAGTGGCGCATAAACTCGTCTTCGGGTTTTTAACGCTCCAGATTTGAGCAATGGATAAACGAACCGTCTGATCGGGGCGGTAGCCTCCGATTTTTTAGTCCGTATCTGTCCTGTTTTGGTCATTTTGAATGCATCATAATGCGATATAATTCGCCATTGTCGGCAGTGTTTTCACCGATAGTCATCGCACCTTTTACATGTACGATCTAAAACCGTAAACGTGTCATACATGCGCCTCCGATCAACCTGCCTGAGTTTTTGCTTTAAAACTTCGGGAGAAATCAGTTTTCCGTCCACCAGTTTCTTCAAACATTTCCCGTTCCTTTATCATATTGTGCTCCTGATCGTCGAAGGCCATGGTTAATTCATGACCATTACCATTCCGATCCCACGCATCATGATCGCATCAATCTGCATAGAGATCAAAATATGGGATTGCCGGCATACAGCTGGAATACGATTTCGTTCAGCGACGGATTGTAATACCACAGGCTGTCACTAGTTACTTGGGTGTTGCCCCACTCCTCTTTATTGGTGCTTTGTTTGAATTTTGCCGAGAGATGATACTGGGCTTTATTCTGCTTTCAGGCCAAGAATTTTCAAAAGTATTTGTTTTCGCTCAATGCTCACTGGATACTTCCTCCATATCATCCGGAAGCGCGATTTTCTTATTATGGCATATCAGTTTTCCTTGGCCTGAGCTTTGGTACTATCACTCATCCATCAAGTTTGATCAATGCGGTTTTCAAGGATTTTGAGGTTTTGTTGGACCAATCTAACACGTGTCGCTGCTTGGCGCTTCATTAAAGTATTTTCTTCACATACAGTTGGCCTAAGTCAAACCCAATTGGCGATCTACTTCTGCACTATTTGCTTGTGCTCGCGTCAACTGCTTGGCTTGTCCGGAAACCACTTTGGACATAATCAAAAGCCGCATTTTCAAAAGGTGTACTAGAATATCTGCAATAGGAAGCGAGCGTATGGTGCTTTGAGATAGTCCTTCCAATCTTGTCAAAGGAATCGAAGTCATCAATGCTGTTCAAGACTGATATAATAGGCCGGCTGCCTTACTCAACAGAATCTGCATTCAATCCAATCGCCAAAACAGACTTAATTCCTAGTTTTTTTACTTTTTTTTCGATTGCTGACACGCCATTTTGTGGTAAATTTTCTTTGACTACTCTGCGTTTCGACCTTGTGTTTTAATGGGATCGGCCAACGCTTTTCCATCGTGGGTAAATTTTTGGCAGCGGGCTTTGAGCTTCTGCTTGCTCCCGTTCCTGTCAGTTCACATTAATGTAGTCAATAAGTTTGATAGGCCTTTTGATGCCTAGTGTAGAAGAGTCTGATTTGAAGTAGTAAATCGCGGTCTGGTAACCCCAACCTGTTTGCCTAAAATGAATGATTGGTTGATGCTGCTATTTTCCCATCGTTTCAGGAGAAATCGCAACCGATCAAGGTTTTCATTTTTCTTAAGTTTCAGAAGCGATAAACTTGGTTAGACCTAGAATAAGTCCGTTGATGGCTTTCGATTTGGGTTCAAAATTGGTTGATATGGCTTCAAATCCACGCTGCTTGAATCGCCGTTAATATCCATTCCGGAGGCATAGAAGTCACCTACTTTTTGCCTCGATACTTCCTTTTTGGATGGGAACTGAGTAGTATACTTCTTCCATGTATGTTTTCCTAAGTATTTTTTTTGAGGAATATTCAAAAATGAATAGGAACCTACACCAGCTTGATCGTCTGCAATTCTGCACTGTCATACCATGTTTCCTTCCCATGCATAAAGAATTGTCACCAGGCTTGATGTCAGGATTCGAATTCCCGCTACGGAGATAAATTTTCCTGTTTGAGCCATCATTTTCTTCAGCTTGCCAGGACTACATGAGATAGGATGATCAAAAAAGAGCGGAAAAGTAAAGTTTTTCAATGGTTTTTAGGGGTACTTTTTTGAAATTTAATTGAAAATCGGGATAAGACAATTTCCGTTTATATAAAGCTATAAAATTTAGTGATGTACTATATAATCTGCTGTGGTGATTAAGAATATTCCTATTCTAAATGAATCAAAATGGATCTGTAATTGTTCGTGTTCTCTAAATCTCTCTGCGGTGAAAAACTTGAAATCATTTTGTTTTCGGCGGAGACAATTCCGCATTGAAATCGTTTTCGGCCAAAACCCGGATATCTCCTATTTTCCTAAGCCCACCGGCATGGGCTGTACCCATGGCTTGGATTATTTTTCGCGCCTTCAAGCGCTAATTATCTAACAACTTACTAAATCAGAATAGGATGTAACCATTTATGTTGGGAAAGGACGAATGATCTTTCGCCCTACCGATGCTCTATTTTCTAGGTGTCTATCCAATAAGAAATGCCACCTGATTTGGGAAATCTATGTTTTTTTTTAATCTCTGATTCTTCTCCAGATACCTATTGGGGCTCCTCATCTCTTACTCTCTCATCTCCATTCATCTAATCTCCTCTCTCTCTTCTCACATCAAAGGGCCAATAGTACCGCTTCCCTCCCGTGGTCGCCTTTTACTCTCATCCCGCTGCCTGCATAAAGGCATAAATCTTCCAGAGTTTCCGTCGATCCACTGGCGATACTCCTAGATTTAAAGAAACTCAGCAATTTTCATCGCCAAGGGTTCATAAGCCTCATATTTTTTCCCAAAAACCAAGTTTCCATCAGACCGAAAGCGGTCCCACATGTTTATGTTTTCCTGTTCTCGTGCTCTAAAAGTCCCAATTCTTTCATCCTTTCCATTTCCGATTACTTACATCAGTGTCTGGTTTGTACTCCGCTCACAGATTCGCATCCCTGTACCCATGACTGTGAAAAGGATCTCCACACCATGGATTCCATACCAAAACAATTGGAATGTCCAGCTTCATAGTGCTGGACTGAAGGAATCACAACTTATACCTTTCCGATTTTTGCGCGTCATACCGGAACTGCCTGTGCATTGCTCATATATCGCAGGGAGGAAGCTCGAGAAAATCGGAAACTCCAGCGCTTCTGCTCTTGATAGATCAATGTGGTGTCTGCAAACTTCGCTGCTGCAGGTTTATCGATGAAGAATGGCTTTTTTTTTGCCTGAATCACTTTTCTGGCTTGGGTAAGTCTTGTTTTCCATAATTGGTTTCTATAAGCACTACATCGACTTTATCCAACATCGGCTTCGATAGAATCCGTGATCTCACGCCCAATTCTTTGACTTGTGTGGATGTAATCAGGAAATCCGATCCATAGATGATTTTTTGATATCTCTGCTTACCATAAGGATATGCCGCATCACTTTAAAACCAGCCAATTCTGTCTTGGATTTTTCTTCCCGTTGAAAAGCTTGGTAAATGCAGGGGAATGGGAAGTGTCCAGCCTCTTAATTCAATCTTAATAGGAGCTGCTGCGGGATTTTGCAAAAAGCGAGAAAAGGTAAGTACTGAGACTTGCTGCTTGCTCCTAGCACAGATGACTTTTTTAAATAAATAATCTACGTGATGATTTCCATAAGTAAATTGAAAATATAATATATAATAAATTAGATAAACCTTTTTACATAATTACCTAACCCCTTATCAAGGGGGAATTAGCCCAGCGATCCTTGAACAATTGTCCAAGTTATTTTTTTAAAAAACGCGCAACCGACAACCGACAACTTCCCTAAACTTAAAGACAAATCTTTCTGAATATAGACAATAAGAAACAACCAAACAAGGCATCACAAGGACTTTCCCATAACTGGGTACCAGGTTTCGTCCCTAAGGGTTTTGTAAGACCTTCAAACAACAACCTTGGAGGTATATCGAATTGACAACGGTAAATCATGTAGATCGTCAAACTGTCATCCCTACAATCACAAAGCAAGAAGGACCATTTTTTGGAATTTGAGGATATCGATGACCAGTAGAATAGGCCGAGGAATAGGAAGGAATTCCAGAAGTCAAGAGTATGATGAACTCGTCCATTAATTCGCTTTGAAAATCGGGAAATGAAGATCCATCAACCAATGCAAGAACAACGCAGATCAACTGGTTAAGAGAAGCTCGCTTCAGTTTTTGGGTTTTGAAGAAAGGCTGGACGTTTTCAGAATTTCCCGCAACATGCTCCCAATATGGTGAGACAGGTTGCCGAAAGGTGGTCAGGATTCCATTCATCGACTGGAACCTTGCAGCAACCTTGCCTGGGAGGAAAGTCGATCAAACCAACCCGATTATTCCTTCAAAACTCAGGTCTCCAGCTCCAAAACCTGGAACAGGAATTCAAGGAAAACTGCAAGCATAATATAGTAAGTAAAATTACTCCTGATCATCAGGCCGCGTTCAAATCGATCAAATTCAGATAAAGTACCGTTGGTGATAAACCGGCAATTCCGATTCCTTCCAAGTACAGATCCAGACGGATTGTTCCCCAGTCAAAGAAAGGAAAGGGCGCATTTTTTTATCGCAGCATACCCAAGGCAATCAAGAATCACATCGATCAAGGGCTTTTCGGTAGATCTTCCTTTTTCGGAATTTCAGTCTTTAGCGCCTTAACTCAACGAAAAAGGAAAATGGATACGCCCGGAGATAAATAGAAAGAAGCGGGAAATAAATCATAGAAAGGTGAATGCCAATCCACTCCGGATGCCTCAATTGAGGCGAGGCCCGTTTGCCAATCCATATTTTGTCTTTCTTCTAGGCTACTACTAAAAAAAGCATCCGCCCGCAAAATCAATCACATATTCGAATCCTTCTCAATGCATCGATTGACACTAGGCGTTTTGAATCGGAAGTTTGGCTGAATAGCATGCGGATTATAGCTTAGGTTCCCAGCTTTTTCGTATTCTCTTCCCCAGCTTTCATGAGCCGCTTGTTCATTAGGATCTTCCTGAAACTCTGGTCATATAGAGATTCTTCCTGTTCCGTATGAATGTTGCTCCAGATGCAAAGCAATGACACTTTTTACTAGTTTCCTGATACGGCAGCAAATTTGCTTTTCGCCTTTCGGTTCGTGAAATGCGCAATATCCATATCAAGATTCCAGCGCCTCGCTGATCTACAACGTATTGCTTGTTGGCTCGGCGCTTTTAATAAGTTGTTTGCATTGTGTAGATTTTGTAGGAATTGGTCAAGAATTCCAGCGTTTCCATTTTCCCGTGGAAGAACGACCGACCCTTTCGTTGATTCCTCTCGATTGCAGCTTCCTGCCTTCCCAAAGAATAACTTTTGTGTCTCCGAAATCACAATGAAGCAATTCTGCGTATCTGGTGTCTGCCAATTCATCCTTGAACATTGATAGCGACGCGCCGCTTGAATAGGCCTTTTTCGCATAATCCACTTCAATCCCCAGCGTGCAAGATCCAGAAAGTGAACCCCGTTATTGACTATTTCACCAGTACCCCAAGTTCCCAGAAACATAGTGCCAGTTGTTAAGTGAATTAGATTGTCCTTTGAACGCTGCTCTCGGAGCTGGTCCTGCCAAAGTTCGAAGTCCAACCATTCAGGAACT
>Ga0163217_1078932_pt1 | contig 15238 bp, 13 predicted proteins | sample SynspAceP_FD_185933 | JGI IMG/M metagenome (GOLD analysis project Ga0163217, IMG submission 185933) | Saline lake microbial communities from Ace Lake in Antarctica - Synechococcus sp. Ace-P (PacBio error correction) | ecosystem: Environmental > Aquatic > Non-marine Saline and Alkaline > Saline ...
GGACGCTGCACAGCAGGCGCCGACGCCAGCCAATAATCCACCGTTGAGCCATAGCCCAAGCAGAAAGCCGCTGTGAGGCCCCGATCCACCCCAGCAGGAAAGGCCGAGCACACTGCCCCGCGATAAGGGAAAGAGCCCCAGCCAATCCCAATCAACCCACAACGGGAGCGTGACGCCGATCACGATACGAGAAGCAGGATGCAGGACTTCATCTCAGCGCCGTGTCCGGTATTAAAAGCAGGCTCGATAATTCCCCCCCGTTCAACCCGTGCGGATGTTTAAACAGCCATAAAACAGAAGTAGGTTCCTCCGACGAAAGATGAACCCCGTGCGTGGGTCACCGTGATCCTGCCTGAAACCGGGTTTCGCAACCGTTCAAGACGGAGAAAGGCCACTTCGTCGTCCCGTCGGAGGTATGTTCGACGCTCCGATCGGGAAAATGGCGGCGCAAACCGCCTCGATTGTTCATGGTCCGCCGATGAACGGGCACCACACGTCAACCAGGCGGGCAGAACTCCGCCCCATGCTGGGATGTCTCCAGCATCCAGCGCTCCGTGCTGCTGAACGTCTGTGCTGAATGACATGTCATGACGGTCCAGGATCTGTGCTCCGCAGCGGACGCGACTGCCGGGACCAGCTGCGCGGCTGATGATTCCCGAGCTGCTGCAGGGAGTTTGCGGCCTGGGCGGGGCTTCCCTCAAACTTTTTCGATTCTTCCGCTTGACCCTCGAATTGCGCTCACTGCAGGCCACCCACCTCAATGCGGCCATACGGCTCGCCCTCTACGGCGACAAGCCATGCGCGGCGACCAGGATCGTTGCGATAAGCAAAGACCGTCCAGCCTGCTGGCCCTTGGCAGAGCTGGCGCCGTGGCCGTCGCCGTTCCCAAGCCCAGGCGAGACTGCGCCTGCAGGCATCGGCCAGTCGGTCAAGGCACTGCTGTTACGCGAATCCGGCCACACAAGCTGCCTGGTAGGGCCGCTTCGCTCCGATCGCGGCGCAGCGAGCAGATCCATCCAGCCGCTCGAATCAGCGGATCGAACACGTCAACCAGCTTCAGCCCGCGCGGTCTTTGGCGGAGCGTTCCAACAATTGGGAATAAGGCGCCGGTTCGAGTCCCCCAGTCAGTCTGGCCAGCCGTGGTCCTCCTTCAGCCCACCAGCATCCAACAAAAAGCCTGAAGCGGCCTTCGTGGCAGGGCCCGAGTGCTAATTCTAAAATCACGGTCCGTCAAAGCGCCCAGGCCTGCAACCGACCCCGTGGCGCGATCAGGGTTGCAGAGCGCCGGTTGGCGGTGCCACAGCTCCCACCGTACCGGCGGCCGATGGAGGAGAGTCAGGAAACCTTGGTTGCAGGCAACGGCCAGCTGCAGTCGCAGCAGAACACCCGTCCAATCTGCTGCGTAGCGCCTGCGCAGCACGTTGGATTCCAGGAGTTTGCTTAGAAAGCCTTGGCAAATCGGGGCGGCCCAGGTCCACGAGCCGAGGGCCATGCCCATGGCCGTCACCGCAGCAGCGTGCGCCAAATCATCCGCGGTAATGCCGTGATCATCCCAGACCATCCCGGTCGAATGACCCCCTCAAAAGCAAAAGCTGATCCGGCTCAAGGAATCGGCGACGATCCCACCTGACGGGTCCATCCTGAGGCGCTGGCCAGGAACATGGATTTGCGGCGCGAGTATCATGCCAGCGAGGAACAGCTCCCCTCGCTCCGATCTGGCCGGTCCTAGCCTGCGCCTGCCCCATAAATCAGAGGCCGGCTGGCGATCATCAGACGTTGATTCATGCCTGAATTCAATCACAAGGCTAGAGAACCGCAATACCCCCCCGGAAGGCGTGCAGCTCCACCGCTGACGTTGTGATGGGCCTCGGTAAGTGGCTTGCAGGCCACGAAAACGACTGGGCTGCGGCAAGCACCCCAAGTTTCCGTCCAGTCCGGACGCATGCCATAGGCTCCGAACACAGCTTTGGCGGTAAGCTGACGATCGGCTGTGCTCACCACGAAGCCGTCGTCCAATCCTGCCCTGACCCGTTACGGCGCGATAGGCAGCGGGACTTCCGGCTTTCAGAGGCGCGTCCCCAAGATTTTAATCGAGGCTAAGCGGCTCACCCCAGCTGCCGTGCCGGCAGCTGGCGTCGAATGACTCCCTCCGTGCGGTGCTGAGCGCATGGCCTCTTCTTCTGAATCGGCACCGTGCGCCGGCCGTTGCGCAAAACGCGTCGAGATCCAAGGCGCCCGAAGATGCTCGTGACTCCACCAAGAGGAATTCGCCGCAGAGTTTGTGCAGCGGGAAAATGCTTGCCAAGCAAGCATCCATCGATGCCCCGTTCAGAGCCACAGCGGAATGCCATTCGCTTCGAACCAGCCGGCAACCCCGATAATCGGCGTGGAGGTCATAGCGCCGGTTAGGCCGTGATTGTTGCTATAGCTGCCCCACGAGAAAAGCCGCGCACCATTGAATCGAAACGGTCTCGAGCCCGGCCTATCTGCTGCGATCGACTTTGGAGTTTCCTTGGCCCAGAAAAACGCCCGAAGCAAGAACTGAAAGGGAAGTGCCTTGGTCGTTCTGCTATCAATCCTCAAAAGCCTGCCGAGTCAGCAGCGCGTGAGCCCCATAGATGCCAGGTCGTAAGGCCAGGGTGCGCTGCAACGATCGTTGATCAGGATTCGCGACGGCGCCAGCCGCCATGCTCTCCATTCACCTTTACCGACCTTGGCATGGGCGAAGATTGTGCAAAAGAAATATCGAAAGCGATCAGAACTATCGAAGCCTGTCGGGGTAAGGGCAGCACGACAGGGCATACGCCACGTCATTCTCTATGATGGCCTGCAGACGGGGGCTCAGGCCGCGCTGGAGAGCACGCCTGCGGGCGTTACTCCACGGTGACCGGATTGCATCGGCGAGACAAAACGATAAGCGAAGGTGGTCCCGGGGCGCATGCCGAGCGAACCAACGTCACGAGATATTCGCAGGAAAATCGGACGATGCCCTCTGCCGAGAATCGAGGATGCCGCAGCGTGATCTATTGCCTGCAACAGCAAGGGTCTTGAAGATCTCATCGGGCGGGTGAGTAGGCGCAACCTCATTGGTCTGATTGAATTTACGACAGCGAAAGTTGATGCGACAGCACTGGTGACGTACGCGCTGATCGGTGATGAAAAAATCAATCACATCAGCTCGTCGCTGGTGCCGTTGCGACCTGACGAGGGGAACAGGGGCGGCGGGAGAGAGGTCATAGCCGCTTTCGTTCATCAGTGATTGAAACAGGGCAGCTTCGATCGTCACAGGACCAGGCCGAACCCCAGCAGATTGACAGCCCTAGAGAGGCCACGCCGCAGGTTTTGGGGCGGCAACGACCCACCAATGTTTCAGCATGAACAAGGATCGTCGGTGAGTCTCATAATTTCCTGATTCGATGCCAGCATCACCGCGTAGTCGAGTAAGCGGTAAAGCGCTTGCGGCTGAAAGGAGATTGGCATGGTGTTGCACCAATCGAGGATCTGGCGCCTGAGCCGATGAACAACCCAGTCGAATGCCAAGAAAGCAAGCATGCGAGCCCAATGGCGGCTGCCATACCATGTAGAAAACAGGCAAGGCGTGACGTGAGAGAGATGCCTGAGGAACGCTGGCCGCAACCTCAATCAGGAAGCTGTGTCGCCGATTCCCAGTCATCGCCTACAGGCGATGTGGCATCGTGGCTAGGCGCTGCCGATAGTCAGCTGACCCCGGGATCCCGCAAGAGAGAAACGGCAAGCGGCCGCCCCATCCCCCGAAAAGAGAGTGCGTTGACGATCACGTTCTCTCCACAATTGTCGGGACGCTGCCTATATGCAGGGTGTCAGAAGCTCCAACGCAGACATCCACAAAACCGGGTCTTGCCGGGGGAGGCTGCGAGCAGATTCGCATTCGGCCACTTCAGGCCGTTTGAAGCCGCATTGCAGCCTGAAACCGATAGGCTCGCTCTCTGCGTCGGCGGAATCCCCAGCCGTTGATCAAGCTGATATCGACCTGAGCGAGAACCGTGCAACTCACCACAATCAGGTGGCGTGCTCTCGCGCTGGCAGCCCGCCTGCGCCAGTGCGTCCACGGCCAACCGTTTCGGCAGAGGCAAGGCGCCAGGCGGCTGTACAGACCGTTGCGCTTTCGCGGTGCTCGGTAGGCGGCAGCGCTGCTCATGTTGTTTGGAAAAAATTGAAATATCCCGCCTCCTCCTGGCAAAAGTCCTCCAGGCAAGCTGTAGCGGTCCGATGCCCGAATCTGCCGAAAGTGGAGCAGATGCTTCCTCTAATCCCTGCGGTAATGCTTCTGATTTGCGTAGGCCATGAATGGCGAGGAAGTAAACGTTAAAGCAACTCCGCTCGCGAAATGTTTCCGGTCACGGCCGGTTGCCGTCGGGGCTAATTCGCTCGAAACAGTGGGCTTCAAAGCGACACGCTGGGGCAATCGATCTGGGCATAGGTGAGGCTGAGATGGAATTCTGAACCCGCAATGAGACGATTCCCTTTGTCGAGAGACAAAAACCCGTCCCAACAAAACCGGCTGCGTCAGTCGCCTGTTCCGGCTTGGTCAGGGTCTCATAAAGAATGACTGACTTGTGAATGCTTGTCAATACACCTACTTAAGACGTTACGTTAAGTCGTCGCTCATGTCCCTGATTTGGTCGAGCTCTCCATTCCTAGCCTGTCCTTCGTTGTAGAGCTTCCCATGAACGCTTACGAACACCTCGCTGGTCCAGATGAGCAAAGGAGCACTTTGTCGTTTGGTGCCCGCAAGCGATACACCAATCTACCAATCTGACCTCGATGCGGATGCGATCGTTGCCTGGTTGCGCCGCTGGGCCCTCTCACCAAGGATCACCTCCGTTTACTCCCGTCCCCTCCACAACCAATGCGAGCTGGATGCGGCCTACAACCGGCAACCACTCGCACCCATAAGTTCATTCTCTTGTGTATGGATAACATCTGCGGTATGCGTCACAAAAACTTCGTATCATTTCGAATAATCCCTGAGGCCGCCATGACTGAAACCCTCCCCCTCAGCCGCAATTTCGCCGGAGACCCAAAGGCGTGGCCGATCCTGACTGCCGCACGGACATTGAAGATCTGCGCAGATTCTCGAAGTATTTGTTGGAAGCTCTGGCAGATGCGCCAGCTTCATGAAGCCTATGCGCGAGTGCACAGCCTTCACAAAACCTTGGAACGAATTATTGTCCTGTCATCATCGAAGACCAAGTGCGTGCTACACAGCAAATGAGCGTGACATGCACCACCCAGTCACAAACTCTGCCGACCTATGGAGACTTGGCGGCGACCCAAGGCTGCCCTGAGTATTCAAATCCCGTGTGTTGAGGATGCGCCGACTGCCATTCGTGATGAATTTGGCGTCAACATCTTGGATACCGTAGACTGGGCCTGCTGAAGCGAACCCCAGCCAAGCGTCCGCTTGCCACATCCCACAAGCCCGTCAGTGATGACTGTCCTTTTTCTTCGACGCAGCGTGATAGCTCTTGGAGCCGAAATCCAACGCGGCAACCCGGTTCGTCCCGTCCATCTGACAAACCCATTCAAAGGCCGTTTCATCGCTTTTTGGAAGACTCCTGCTCCTGGAATCCAATAGCATGGAGTCTCCCATGTGTGACCGAATTGCGTCTGACGCTGCTACCTGTTATTACAATCCCCGTTAGCATGGCCTTGAAGCGGTTCGATGTACTGTTTGCTTTCAAACAACGCTATCTGCTATAAGATTCGTAACCCTGAAAACTCTGACGACCATGCATGTTTGTTGTTCCGCCTAGGGTTTTTTTCCTAATGAACTCTCGCGGACTAACTTCAAGTTTTTTCTGAACCGAATCGCCTGCTGTGCTGAAAGCCTGCGAGTCCTGGGCCTCTCAATTCACCAGATGGTACAAATTTGGATTTCAGACTTGTAGAGATGAAGCAACCAGGGTCTAAGCACATAGGCGTTGGTCGATAGGCGACACATCCAATTGCCTCCAAACATTGTCCAGACGGTGAGTTGAGCCCCGCCGACTAGCAGCCTTGTTTTAACTACGAGGTGATGGCAATGGCGAAAAAAGTTTGTATTCAAACTTCTATGGGTCAAAGCCGATGAAAGTTCTGAAACAGCACAACGCACCAGACAAACAGCTTGAATATGTTTGCCGAATTGTTTTGATTAATCAAAAGCCTCTGTGCCAAGAAAACCGTGTCAAAGCCTCTAACAAACAAACCGCGACGAGCCAACAGCATAGGTCTTGAGACTCCAGCCGGCCACAGGTCTGGTGGCTCAATCACGGCAGTTCAACACTGAAGGATTCGGAGATCAAAAAAAAGCTGACATTCGCTGCCGCAGCGTCCACTTGCCCACCTTTCAGTAGTAAGCATTGATCTCTGATTTGACAACCTCTTCCTATGAGCGGCGATCGGAGGCTGAATCACATCCTGGAAATACCCAGATTCAATAAGAGAAGCGAAAGGGCCATCCATGTAGCGTGTGGTCTGGCACTATTCAGCGAAGTGCCATGCTCTTGTTTGCCTGAAGTGAACATGATCGATGTAACCGATGATGCAGGCCCTGTCGCCCACCCCTGGAGAGGTTGCGCAAGGGGAAGGCGCTGGTCCTGGTAGAATGGCGTTGTGTGCAGGGACCCTGCTTGGCTTGGTATTCAGGCAACATCGCCGCGCAATGACGAGCTAACAGATACCTAGAAGACACTTGCTTGTCACACATTGGAGAGTGGTCGTATGTGCATGGAGAGAGGTAGATTAGCATCAAGTGTCGATTCAATAAAGAGCTGTGGTCTGACAAAATAACTCTTTCAAATCACAAAGGTATTGGCGATATAAAATCGTCTGCAACCAGCTCGGAAGCACTGAAGCTTGTCTGCACTCTATTGAAAAAAAGTTAAGGATAAAGTGGAAGCGAACGCGATCTGAAGGTGGAGAGGAACAGATGGGAAAATTCGTTTCGGTATCGGCAATGCGGGGCGGCGAGTATCCAGCAGGCCCTTTTAAGCCTTACGAGTCCGGATTGTGTTCGCTGATTAAATAGATGAGCACACTCGCTTGAAACTAAGCGCCATTGAGTGGCCTGTTGCATCATTTGTCCGGGGTGCAGTCACATTCGACCGCCTCTTTCTAAGAATCTGGATCGTTTTGGATTCGCCCAGGCTGTCTTCATTGCTCAAACCAGCAACAGATCGGGTTTTCACGGCAGGAAGAAAACTTGCATTAAGCCATCTGGCGAGAAAGAAATGGCAATATGCTCCCTTTGCTTTGCCTGACTACTCTAGTCAAAACTGAGCAGTTTTTTCAGCCGGCCTGGCTTCTTAAGATTGGTTTTCCAATTTGGTGATACCTTTAGCATTGAACGGCAATGTTTCATAAATAATTTAGGCACATAAACAACTCTGTTCACCTGGCACGTCTGGAGGAAAGACGGATTCAATCTGCGATTCGCTCGTCCCTCAGCCGACAATGGCTCTAAGGTTGGTTAGAGGGAAGATGAGAGAGAGATCATCGACAAACACGCCGCGAGATCTTCAAGCCGCCTCGTTGAGCTCATTATAATCATGTCGGCTGCACGAGAATTGTTCAGCAGTGTTTTGGCGTCACGGGTTGGCGAGTTGCTCCATCAAGGAATGAAAATAGGGTTGTTCTTGCGATATCTAGCGCTGTGAGACGGCCAACACAATCGTGATCGAATCGGTGTTGCTCAATCAACCGGCGCCCGGGAAAGGGTTGCTAGGGTGGCACCTATGGTGAATCCAGGTGGGTATCGTGGCATTTATTGCCGTTTCTTGTGCTGAGGTTAGTTCGCTGGTACGAGTCGGGAGCCGAGGCTCTCAGGTGACGCAGCAGCGGGATTAGGTAGAAGGCACCGCTCCAGAGAGAGAATCTTGTTCCGTGCGAAATCGTTGAAGAGGGAGAGAGCCACGGACCGACACCCTCCCGAGCGAGAACACAGTCCAGCGCTTTGGCCTAACATATACGATAGCTCAGATCTGGTAATCAAGCATTGTGTTTTCCTCATTCAAAGTCATAGAGCATCACGCAACGAAAGCTCATAAACCAATCTTCTAGTATTCAGGACAGACTGGCGAGAGGTCGCTGTTACTAGACCAGACTCTCGACTTGAACTCATTGCAACCAAACAATCGATGAATGAAATCATTTCGACTTCGAGCGGCGCGTTCCTCGGCGGTACTGAGTTGCTGGCTGTTGTGCGAAAGGTTGCCCAGAAGGTTCGCAAAAGCAGTTTGCTTTTCGCTTCCTCCTCGAGCAGCTGTAAACAACGGGACGGTGGCCCCGAATTCAAGGTGCCCTGCGAGAGCAGGATGACCCTGCCGCCGGTTTGCAATTCCCGTAATAGAGAACAAGACTCATAGAGGGCAACACGCATACCACTTGCTGTCGGATGTTTTCCGCAATAGCACCTTTCCTTGGCTGACTGATGGTCGTGCAGGTAAAAAATGCTGCAATCTGCTACGGATCGCAGCCTGCTCATGTTTCCTGTAAGTTTGAAACTACAGCATTTATCTAATTTTCCCACTATTTTCCAAGATAAGAGGATGTTCTATAGATTTTTTATTTATACATAGCAGTTCCGCTCTTGAATCCATCTAACTGAATCGCTCTCAATTTATGCAGAGCGATTTCAGCGTCTAAAGGCCTTCCTCAGCGTGCTTTTAATTCATCTCATCCTGTGTGGTATGGTCACTTGCCCTCGCGGGCGCTTGCTTGTCTGCTGAAAATGTAAGAGCCATGATGATGTGAAAATCGGTGCCCTGCTTCTGCGCCGCGGCACGAATGCTGAAGCGCTGCAGGCTTTCCTAAGCGAATCGGGGATTCCACGATGTCCGCTTTATTGCAGTCGTTCTCTAGACCAGCGAAGAAGGCCCAATCGTTCTGTGGAATAAAAATAGTACGCCCCTTACGGAGCGTTAGCGCGATCCACAGACCTGCGCTCAACAGACAAGCGGCGGCAGCGCGATCGATAGTAGGTGCCAATGATTCCAGATAGCGGTGCGGTGCAGTCACGGGTGTGGCCGTTGCGGTCGTGACGAGGCGAGGGCAAATCGTCCTTCAATTTGCGGACACACTTCAGCAATGAAGCGCCGGGACGCCGAGGGCGGATGTTTCGCGCAGGCCGTTGAGGCCGCGTTCTCTCCAGTACGGAAAGCGCGCCGTAGATAAGGCGTAGGTGACGTAGCGAGGATGATCATAACATGAAGAAACAAGTAGCTATGGACGCACATGCTTGTGTGTGAGGCGTGGCACAAAAAAAAAGAAGTGAGCGATCAAAGAGGGCCTGCTGGAGAAAAGAAAAGTAAGCTAGCGAACGAGCGTTGTCGATCGAAGCGGAAGCGTGACGTGTTCGTTGCGGAGATCCATCCGCTTGTTTCTTGTCGGAAAGATTGCACCGAGGGCATCGAGATACTGGGCAGAGCTGAGAATTCGCCGACGCACAAGCCTGGGCGATCACCTTAGTAAAGCGTCGAACATTCAGATGAACTGAAAATGAACTCCAAGCTAGTGAGTGACTACCGGGTTACATGCCCGCCGAGCTGAGCTAGAGTTAGCTACGCTCACATGTGACCCCATGATGTAGCATCTCCCTGGGACAATTGCAATTTTGAGAAAAACACCATGAGATCACATGACAGCGTAGTCCGATATTCCGATATATTTCAACGCAGTGCTAACAGAAGGCCAAAAGCAGTACCGAATCTATCTGATATAAGAGTTAGGTACAAATGAATCCGCTGGAGTTTTGCAAGATAGTCTGTCAGGGCCTGTGCAGTCTTGAGGCTGTGAAGCGAAACAGGATGAAATCGACCCTCCAATGAACTCCAGGACCGCCTGAGACAGTATTTGAACAGAAAGCGAAAGCTGAATGTGCACGGGTTGTATAACTTTAAAGACGCGATCCAAAAACCGCCTGCCTGGTGCTCCGACTATATATGCCACGAAAAATGAAGGTTGCATTATGGGTTGGAGGAAAGAATCAGCGGAGATCTGCGAACCGCATCGCAGTGACGAATGTTCTGCTATGCGAAAAGAAAGCTGGTCAAACAAATGGGTACCGACATCGAACGATAAATAGATGTATTTGAGAAAAATAGAGAGGCTTGCCATAAGAGCTGTGCCGTAACATATGCTCCACATTGAAGCGAGCTGAAACCTCCTTCCGGCTCTTGAAAAGCGCCGTCGAGTATAAAGGCCCACTAAACGGGAGCGACAATCGTGAGAGACTGACATCCGCCTGTACTTGTGGCCTGATCATTTTTTGTATTGAGCGACACGGTTGGAGCTGCACCCCTCTTTTACGCGGACAGAGGTGCCGAGAGTTGTGCAAAGCATCACTACGAGGCCCAGCTGTTGCTCGTGAGTCGAGGAACAAAGTTTTCGATCTGAGATCACAAGACCGCTGCAGGTGGAAGACGCGGATTCATGCAGCCCCACCCCGGCCCTTTTTTCCCTGGCGCGCTTGGCAACCGGCCGCATCTGAACGTCCTTCCAACGCCCTACCTTGCAGCGCTGCAAAACCGCGCGCCTCTACCTCCTAACGGCTCCATTCCCTCCGGCCCCGCCGCCCCAAATCCACTGCTATTTGAAGAAGGCGAAACAATGGCGGGCACCCTCAACTTCTGTTGAACCTCGAGTGTCGCTTTCCTCCCCCTTTTGACCGACAGAACAATGCCCCCTCTGCCATTAGCGCTGTAATCACCGGGGCGGCGTGGGGCGCGCGGCCGGCACACTGCTCAACTGCAGGTGTACAACCAGGTTCTGTGCCTTGCCACTGCCGCCGATGCCTGAATCTCACCCCGCTGCATCGACTGACGAGTAGCGCACTTGCTGAGAAGGCTCTGCGCAGAGTGTTGCGCAACAGCACTGGACCGATGTCCATTTTGCGAAGAAACTCGCGCAAAAAAGTATCAGCAAACAGCAGCCCTTTGCGCTGGCCCTTGCGCTCATGACCTCTCGACAATGACTCCTCCAGAACAACTCCACACAGTCAATTATTACTTGCTCGCACTCACACTGCTCGAGCGGCTGCACCCTGACCTCACTGCCGCAGTGCTACGCATGCGTTCCCCGCGATCTTGTCCCTTGAGCCTTGTAAAATGGCCATCTTGAGGCAATCTAATGACGCCATATGAAGCGCCTCAAAACGAGCCGCACCGGCGTGCTCACACACGGCGATCCGCGTGTTCTAGAATGTGCGCCACCCCGCCGAGCGGTTCCCCGCCCAGCCGTCACCAAGCCGTAAAAATCCGGACCCCGCTTGCCTTTCCGCGCTTATCTGATCTCGCGCCTGGCTTCCCCACCCGGCTGCGGTGCCGCCCTCATCCAACGTAACAAAGCTCGGCCCTCGGTGCTGGCTGCGCGCCGAAAATTTCCGCTGCAGCCCGCATTTCTCCCCTGACCTGCCACGCACTGGGTCCCCAGGCATTAGTAGTGAGCTCGAGAGTGCTATCGACACCGAGAGGTGCCCGGGTCACAACTGGCGACTCTGGCCGACCTTGCGGACATTCGTGAATGAGTGCTCTGGTTTGTCTGACAAACAGGCCAAGAGGACACGTTGCGTCAACAATAGCATCCTTGCCTCCACTTTTCCACATTCGCCCTGGCATCCTGGACACTGATTTCGTGATAACTTGTCACATTCTTACATCCTCTCACACGCGTCATATGTGTCACGACGCGGTGTACTTTAAAACTGTCACCCCATCGTGCTGCCGGGAAGCCGCTGCGCTCAGCTGTGAGAGCAAGGTTGCCATACATCCAGCCAACTCATACTCACGACTGAACTTTCCTGCTGTGACCCAGACGTCGGGCTTTCCTCGTGACCCGCCGAGTAACAGGCTGACATCATTGGCGTGGAGGCCCTTTGCCGCCAACCGGCGCAGAAGAGTTATCCCGCACCTTTTCCCTGCCGCCTTCTCCGGCCGCCGTTACTTGTTCTGCCAGCCGGTTCACAACCTGAAAAACTTTATGGGGTCATAACTGCTTCCGGTGCGGCACTTTCCTCGCTGGCCCACCTCGGTCGGCTCGGTGGTTGTTGCGCGAATGGCGATCTACACCCCGTGGAATCGGTTTTCTGCCTCAGGGCTACGCACGTCCAGTGCTGCACTTCCGTCCACTGATCGCGCCCGCCGCATTTCCAGGCTCATCACCACCGGCTGCGGGCCGCTTGCCAGAAACAGCATAGATCACGCAGACGTGCCTGCACCGAAAATTGGATTCCTCGGGTAGTACCATGTAACAACCAGTGCACAACATCGACGAGCACGTGGCTCAGGCTCTAGCTTGGTAGATAAAAGAGTCTTCCCGTTATTCTGCCTGCAACCAGTCCCACGAGCCATAAACAATAGTGCAATTTAAGGCGCCACTCCGGCGTGGTGCCAGCCTAATCATCTCACCTCACCCACATCTAGAGCGACGACACCGCGCAAGAGACTGTTTACCCTACAGGATGGTCACGCTGCGCAGCTTCGCGACACAAGGAGTGCCCGCACACACGCCCGTTACGCTGCCGTCGGTGCGCCGCCACTGAGGCTGGCGCGGTGCTCCGTTCCCGGTCGAACGCCCCACCATCCGGTGGGGCCCACCACTCCCCCCGTCGATCCGATCCGTTGCCATCTGCTGTTTCCCTGCGTCTGCGTTAACACGCCCATAGCTACACGGCTCACAGTTCCGATGCGGTCGGCAAGTCGGTTTTTTTCCCCCACTCCGCTGACCTTGGGCTGGCGCCATGGATCCGCCTCTTTCGTGCGGTTACGTGCTTGCTCCTCCCCAACTTGCGGAAATGGTTCGCTCAGCACCAGCATTGCGACGTGAAAGCTTCCCCGGCGTGCGCTGGGTAACGCCAGCCGTGGCTGGGCTCCGACCGTGCAGCCCCTGCGCCCTGCCCGTTTTCGTCCAGTGTTAAGGCCAGACTTCCTCGGCTCTCGCGCCCGCAACCCGACGCCCCACTGCCTTTGCCTTTGTCTCGCGCGCTGGGGTATTGCCTCGCGCGGCCGTTCGTCAGGATGGGCCCCCCCACTGGTGCCTCGCCCCGGCCCCTGCACCCGACGCTTCGTGCTGCGCTCGTGCCGCGCTGCCCCCCGCGTCCTCCATCGACGCGCTCTGGTGGCGTCGAGGTCTCCGGTCCACTCGGACCCGGAGGCCATGGATGCGGTGGTTGCGTGCCAATGGAGCAGGGGCGGGAGCAGCGTGTCGTGCGCAACGTGACACATCAGCGCAATGCTGGCCCTAACAGCAGCCCGCCGCGCCGGCTGGCGGGGTTTCCCGGAGCGCTGGTTTGACCCCACTCCAGCCGCCGCCCCGTTCTCTTGGCCGCGGGTGGCGGGCGTCGCTCGGTGCTCCTGACTAGCCACACTGATCCACAGCGCCTGCGCCGCCCGTCAGCCCGACACCACACACGCCACCTCGCTCCGTCCCGGTACAGACCTGCGTGTGCCCGTTCAGCCGCACGCTAAGCAGGCGCCGACCCGCACATCTCTTTCCACTGAGACCCGCCGTGCTCTGCCGTTCGCGCTTCTGTTGCAGCGCAGTGCGCAGTCTGCCAACCCCTTGCGAAACTGAATTCGTCGGTCCTCAAGTTGAGTGGAACCGCCGGCGCGGCGCCTTTGGCGCTGCTGGGCCTGGCGCCGCATCACGTACCAGTGACGCGTCTGGGTGGGTCCAGCGCCCCTCGTTTTTCGATCGCCCCAGGCACCTGGCTCTCACGCCGGCTTTGATCTGCCTGAAGGCCCACGGGACGCTCATGCGTCCTGAACCCTCTGCCTCGAAGACCGGTTCAAGCCAGGCCTGCGCCCGCCCTCCATTACCCGCGGCCATCCAGGCCCCCCCCCGGCCGGGCCTTGCTCGGTTTCATGCGCGCTGACGCTTCGCTCGGTGCATCCACTCCGTCACCCTGTGCCTCCCCGTGTCTGCCGCTCCAGCGTGCCGGCGGCGGCTTTGTCGTTGTACTTCGCGTTTATGGAAGCCCGCACCAGGGCTTTTGTTGCGTCGCCCCTGAGCTGGCACCTCTCTGGGTTCGTGGCCGTGGGAATCGCAAACGCGTCCTGCTGCTGACGCATGGTGCATCTTCTTGTGTGGTCCTCTGCCTGCAGGCTCACGGGCCCTGCACGCCACACCGGTAAGGCTCGCACTCACATTCCTGACAACCCCGTTCCCGCTGGCATTGACCTGTTCTTCTGCCAGCACAGCCACTCCCCTCCTTCACGGTCCTGGTTTTCCTGCCCCGCCCGCCGGCTTTAACCCCCTTCATGGTCTCGCTTGCCGGCCTGCTCCACGCCACGCCCGTGCACATCCACGCCGCCGAGCCCGCACCCCACCGAATTCGCTCCCCGCGCTGCCGGCCGCCGTCCGCCCGGCTTCCAGCGGGCGCAGCCCTTTGGTTGCGCGCCTCCGTCTCCTGATTCCTGCAGCCTTCCCCGTTGGCGGCCTCCTTGGGCCCTGTCTCCCCGGGCTTTTTGCCGCATTCCTGCGCCGCCTTGTCCTTGGGCTGGAAGGTCGCCCCGGGGGAATGGCGGGTGCCCGCTTGCCCGCCCTCGCCTCTCCGCCCGCCGTTGGCGTGCTGGTCAACAGTGGTGGACGCGAGCCTTCGGCGTTCCTGCCCTGTAATCACGCGCTCACGAGCACGTGTGTTGCATCTCTGGGGCACTCGGTGTCTCACGGTCTGCGCTGGGCCGCCCCTTTGCGCCTCGTGCCGCCCGCGCACCCCCTGTCGCCTCCGGCCACGCGCCAGTCCCCGCTGATCTCCGCCGTGTTGCTCCCCGCCAGCCACGACTGGCGCGGTGATCGAAATGATCCACGTGTCCACGGGACTGCACAGCGAGTGTTTTCCTTCTTGCAACAGCACGGCCAGGTTCTTTGTTGACACTGCGCCGGCTCAACGACCACGGAGCCGTCGTCGCCTGTCCCTGTGTGGATCACGGGGCCGAATAGGGCGCATCTCGGAACCGCTCTGCCGCTGCGGTCCGTGCAGGGAACTGTCGCACGCGGCGGACGCCAGCCGCTTACGGCCTCGCGATCCATCCAACCGCTGACGGACGTTTGACTCGCAGCTCCCTGGAGCGCTGGTTGCGCCCCGGCGCCTTGCCCTGCTGCTCCGCTTCTGCTCCACTTGATGGTCGCCTCCATCTCGGCATAGGTGCGCCGGCCCTCTCGCCGTCGCACCCGAAGTTGTAAGCCATAGCTGCTGTGCGGCTCCCTCGCCGCCTCCCCC
>Ga0163217_1053460_pt1 | contig 15237 bp, 7 predicted proteins | sample SynspAceP_FD_185933 | JGI IMG/M metagenome (GOLD analysis project Ga0163217, IMG submission 185933) | Saline lake microbial communities from Ace Lake in Antarctica - Synechococcus sp. Ace-P (PacBio error correction) | ecosystem: Environmental > Aquatic > Non-marine Saline and Alkaline > Saline ...
ACCCCGCCCACACACCGAAAGAAGAGAAAAAAATTTTGATTTTTTTCCCAGCTTAAAACTTCCGAGTTTTGAAAATTTTTCCCCCCTTTTTCCTTTTGATTTTCACTTGAAAACATGTTTTTTTTTTTTTCCGTCGATTAAGGAATCATTTAGGGGGGGGGGGGGGGGGGGGGAGGGGGGGGGGGGGGGGGGGGGGGGGGGGGGGGGGGGGGGGGGGGGGGGGGGGGGGGGGGGGGGGGGGGGGGGGCGGGGGGGGAGGGGGGGGGGGGGGGGGGGGGGGGGGGGGGGGGGGGGGGGGGGGGGGGGTGATTATATGATTTGGATTTACGATTTACGAAAATTTTTTTAAAACTCCAATACGTGATTTAAAGTCCTTTTTGAAAATCTTTTTTTTAATAAGCTAAAGATGTGATTTAAGTGTTGGATGCCTCTTGCTTGTTTTAATGGCTTGCTAACGATTAAATAGCTTACTAGTTTCAATCTCCGCAATTTCTTTTAATTATGTCCTTTTGATCTTCAAGAGTTCAAATCAGAATTGTCATTTCATTTCATCAATTACTTCCAGAAAAATTGACTTTCCTCACCTGTCCCTCCTCCCACTATTCCTCAACTTTTTTAATAAAATCAACTTTCGATTAGCTCTACTGACTGCCCTATATTGTAGCAGCCACTGAACTGAACCTCTGATAATTAATTACATAACACTATACTTCCTAGAAATAAGGCAATTTTTTGAACACAATCTCCAACATCAAATAAGCAAATTGTTTTGTCCCTTCGTCATTCATTTCTTCATCCTTGCAGCATTTATATTCCTAATTAAATAGGATAACAAATTAAAACCTACCTAATTACATAGATAGAGTACAATTAAATCTCGTAAATCGTCTCTCACAAATCTAAACTCACTATATTTATGATGAATCTCGAAATCTCCTTCACCTCGCAATCAATTCTTATCAAGCTTCATACCGCTCATAAATCTGCTCTGGCAATTCTACGTTCCGACTTGTTCTCAACGTTTTGCCTTTTTTCTGCTTTATCGAGGAGCTTCCCGCTTTCGTGAGATGTCACACCATAAGCACTTCGCCAACACGTTTTTTTACGCATTCGCTTTCTCTCACGGCATAATTTTCTGACCAATCGCAGCTTGGATTGCAATTTCAAACATCTGACAGGAACTATTCTTTCAGTTTGTTCACAGCAGTCTTTCCTACCCAATCGTAAGCCTTGTCTCTGTGAACTACTGCTGACCAAAGCATCAACGCGCTCGCCCATTGAGAGCATTAACATCATCGCACATGTGTGACACTTGATAACCCGATCAGCTCAAAATCCAGCGAGTAATCCTCAGAAATTGTCTTTAATTTATCAAAAAAGTCCAAACACAATCTCCGCCATGGCATAATCGAAGATAATCACTCGCTCGGATATCACAGGTAATCTGAATTCTTAACTGACTCGCTTATCCATACAAAGCGTAATCACCGCTCCTACATATTCTGGGCCGCGGTGATAATGATGCCTTTTATCATAAGGCTCTCAATGTGTTCAATCCGATCGGATCAAGGCACTATCCGAAGGGGCATTGATAAGTTTGGATCGTATCATCGGTCATCAGCGCTTTGAACTGCAACTGAAGGCAACGTTGTGTGATCACAGTCATATAAACTCCGCTTCCAATCGCTTCTTGGACTAATGCTCCATATGTTCATTCCTAGGAACCCACAACGGAAATCCAAAAACCCAAAGCCCATTGGAAAGTTCCGGTTCCAACTAAGCGAAGCATCGTGTCAACTGGAGTTTTTTCCATTGAATAACGAAGCATCCTCGTGTCCGTAGTTTCCTACTGGGTAGAATACCAGCGAAAATCATTGGTTTCACGTTTCAAAAACCTTGGATAGCTTTATCACAGGTCTTTGCCGTGCGTGATCTATCACCCACTTTTTGATTTCTTTTAGCAACTTTCGACTCCCCTGAGATCAGGTTAGCCCACGTTGCTTGCAGCCATCGTTTGTTGTGGGGATTTGGTTGAGACGCCAAATACTATTCTCAGCCTCATATTCTTTACAGTATTGACAATTTTGAATTTTATTCTCCTTTGCTCTTCGTTCGCGTAAAAAATTCGAACAAACTTCGTACCCAACGAAAAGAATTTATAAACCGATCTAAAGATCATCGCCTGAATGGTGCTTCGTGCGATCGCCTTTTGGGGCGGAACCGAGTAATCGACAGCTTTGAAATATCTCTATTCTAAATCGCAGCTTTGCAGAGGCAGAATAATATCCTCACTTTTACACCCGAGTAATCAATCACCTGCATCGGCAACGGCTTTCCGGATCTCTCCGGAAGGTAATTTTTTATTAGGACTAGGGATAATCTCCAAGTCCATGGCCAGGAGCGCCAAATAAAGATTGGAAATCGTCTGAAGCCTCGCCACCGCTTGAGATGCATTCCACGATCAACAATGCACCTCGCAGGCAGCAATAGATCGAGAAACCGTCGTAGGAGAAATCTACGTGACCAGGATGTCATGCAAGTTTAAAGATATATTCTCCTCCCTCAAAAAAGTATACTTCATCTGGATGCCGTGCGATTTGATCGTAATGCCTCGCTTCGCGCTTCCAGATCCATATATCCAACAACTCGATTTTGCATTCCCCGATCCGCCTACGTGTCATTTCTTTGGCATAACCTATCTGCCATGTCTTTTCCATGGTCAATGTGGCGATGATACAGAAATTTCTTGAATGTTTTTCCATATTCATTTCGGGCCGCAAAGTAATAAATAACACTAGAGAAATGCATGAATAGGAGAAAATCAAATAATTTATAGTTTCAAATGCAATTTCAAGGCGTAAGCTTAACCTGAGACGTTTCGAACTTGATCCATACCCATTGTTTGTCTCATTGCGCAAGTCTTCAAACTTTTGTCGTATCTCCTCCCCTCTTAAAACAGGATAGTACTATACGTTTTCAATGTCACAAAACTCATTTATCAATCTTCAAACCAGTCTCTTCCTTATGAACCTGAAAAAAGATTGAGACATAGTTTATTGAAGATTTCAGGATTTTTAATACTTGAAATATCGTCCTTAGATTTTTTCTCCCCAAAGAAACCCAAAAAGCAGCCCAAGTCTGCTAAGTCAAGATCCATAACTGAACTCTTGAACCAAATTGCCAAACGGCCTTCGGGGAGATAGGTTGCGTAGTTAAAACATCTGATTTTTAGCCTATCTTTTCATATTGCTCGAAAAGCCATCTTTTTTATATCTAATTTTATCTTTGCCTTCTAACTTTAAGAAAATATGAAACAGTCCGCCGAAGCAAAAGTCACAAAACATAGCTGACTACCTCAATCTACATGTACCAAATGAGGACTTAATGTCGAATCCTATCAAGGCAATCGAGCAGAAAATGGCAAATACCGTCGTACCAAATTACCTGTGTCTGGGGATGAAAAAATCGAAATCTCACTTGGTGATTGCGGACTTGTCCAAGCAAATGGAAGACTGAGAAATCAATGCTGAATAGGTCCATCTAGACGAGTTTGAATCAAGTGTGATGGAACTAGCTCAAGTTCATTTGAACTTAACCTCAAACTGATAAACCGTACTTCGAGACCTATTCAAGAGGCCAAAACATTATCTTGGAGGCGCCTCGTCCAAGCAGAGAAGACTTGGAATGAAATCCAAATCTGCCTCAATGGAATCTTGGGCTTTTACTTCATTCTCCGACTTTTGGGTAAATGAAGTCATGAGGCAACAGTTTGAAATCTGCTGAAGCTTTGGGAGTGTTGAAGCTTGTGTCTCAGTCTGAGCTATAAAAAAGAAGATTGACAATCTTCTAATAGTCCCAAAAACTCCCAAACACTTCGATACCACCTTTTTCCTCTACATATCCGAGCAGAGAAGTCGAAGAATGGATGAACGCCAAGTGCTGCTACTCCCGATCAAAACGTCAGTTTTTCGTGTTGGCTCGGGTGAGTGACATCATTCAATTCTACGTTCCTCAAAGAAGCCGATTCTCCACGGTCGTTGGATGTGTCAGGGAGATCAGCATCAGATCCCGCTCCTGTCTGAAACCGTCTACGGTCATCGATGGTCATGTCAAATCTGAGAAATTGAACTTCAATTTGGAAGTCATACAGAATCGAGAGATTATGCTCCTAATCATTCGAACCTGAGCGTCCATAAGGTGCAATCAGACCAATCGTCCAGCTTTCTTCCTTAAATTTTGAGACTCCAATCGATTTGATCAGATTATTTCAGATGCTCGCAGCGAATCTCAGCCTCTCTGGATTTAAAAGTCTTAAACCTCAGCCTTCCACTTGGTCTGAAATAGCCCGCACTCACGGCCGTATCAATCCATTCCATCGCTGATTCATTTGGGAATTGATGAGTTTTCGTGTTTTCCGCTGGCCTCAATTTGCCCTTGTAACCATTCATCTGGAAAAGCCCATGAGTTACACTTCCGGCATTCTGTCATTGAAGCATCCAGTAATGTGCGCAGCTTGAAGGATTTCGGAAATTACTTTTTTCAAATGAGCGTTGGGCAAGTCCAATCTTTAGTCCGCTTGAAAAGGATTAATCGTAGGGCGGAAGTTGGAAATGGTCACCTGCAAAGAACCGACCTTTTTTGCCCCTTGATAATCGAAATCGCAAGAAAGCGCCTCCAAGCCCTGAGCGCTTCATCCTTTATAAACACACATCATAACGCATCCCTTTCAAATGGTAGGAGGAAGCACCCTACGAGCGTGGTCGCAAATACCTGGGTTCCTGGAAAATATTCAATTGAATATATTGTCCAGTGATTTGGATGCTCACGGAGCCGAGAAACTTCGGCAAACATCATTTTTTCGTTTGCGCTGCGCTCTCAGACCAAAGTTTGCGCTGTATTGCTTTTGCAAGTTGAAGCATTGATTGTTCTTTCGACCGCTTTTTTTCTAGTCTCGATAACTGCTCCATGGAAAGCGGTCTTTGCACCAAAGTCTGGGTTTAGATCTTTTCCTCCACCCGAGCCGGTGGCCTAGGCCGCGTAGTCTCAATTCGCTCGATCCAGTATGAACGCTCTCACCAAGAGATCCCTGCGGCATTGCTAGGGGCACAAACTAAAATAGATTGATTTCCAATTCACAGCCTCCTGATCGCTTTCAATCAAAGCGCTAAGTCGTCTTTCCTGTGACCCGAGGACCCTCGGACACTGCTACATGCTTGGCATTAGCGATCAATTTCACAAGCTTGATTTTTGAAAGTCTTTCAAGCCAGAGATTTTGTCTCTTCGCTTTTTCGAAAAATTAAAGTTTGGCAGATCCTAGTAAGAATTTCTCGAAGTTCTTTTTAAACGTGGCTTCAGCAACGATCACTTTTCTTCAGCGCAAACTCCATCTCTGTTCGATAGCTTTGCCTATCAAAAGCAGATCCAACTCCGAAGGCGATCTATTTTTCCATCCACTCCGGTAGCTTCATTGCTTTGGAGGTGACCGACATCGTATCTTCTTTAATCTTGATTTGAACTATCCATTGACCCTATTCTGAGGAATGATAACCTTCTTGCGTACTGAAAAACCGAGACAGATTTTAACCTGAGCTGAAAGAAGAAGGATACCTTTATTATCCAATCGCTCCACCTCCACCAAAACCGTTCGCCCATCTCCGATCTTACTTTTTTGAGCTGAATGGGATGCCAGGTAATGGCCCTGTCTTTTTCTTTCCTCTCGTCAAACTGTATTCAAAATTTCTTTTGGTGTATTGAGCCAATGTCTTCCTGCCATTCCAGTTTTCAAAGTTTGGAGTCCTGCTTTAATCTTCTTCTATTATTCGATCAATTGCTAATTGAGTCGAACTACTCAACTCAGCCCTTGTTTTCCAAAAAACACCGAAAAATCAAAATGAATTACCTGGCACATGCATATTTGTCATTTGGACAGATGGAGGTTCTTGTGGGGAATTTCCATTAGCAGATTTGTCAAAGGCAAAAAGCTCTTAGATTCATCTCCGCGCCATAACGAGGGTTTTATAGCATACGGGAGATCGATCGCTTATACAGACACTACCCTTTAGTAAGAGCGGACACAAGTTATTTGAGACCTTAATTCTTGGTCATTATTCTACTGGTGATTACCAGACATCTTTCTTGACTATGCTTTTTGGAAAAAATTGGAATAGTAATTCAGTGGCCAGTCCATTGGAGTTTCACCGAAACACTTTTTTAATCTTGAAAAAACTCTAAACTATTTCCGGTCGCTTCGCAAGAATGTTTTTACTGATGCAAAAGACAACTGGCTGCTCCAATAGGAACGCTGAAGGAATTCAAATATGTCATCTGACTGGGCTTTTCTAAAACGAACTCGCTTTGATTCCAAATGGAAGTGGCACACCTAGCATTTGAATCGAAGCGAGAAAGCCAGAATTTGAAATAAATTTTCTTCGCTTTTTTCAAAAGATTTGGACTTTTGCAAAGCCAACTTACAGAGAATAAAGAGCGCAGCCCGCATGGTCATTAAACAAAAAGTATCCACCTATGATCCCTTGAGTATGTTTTCCTTCTCAATTTTGATAGCAGGCTGACTTTCATTCTTAGGAGACTTTGCTTATAAAAGGAAGCTTTGGCTTTGTTTATTATTGCCTGTAGCCTAATCACTTTAGTAATATTATGCTCTTGTAAAAATGCTGGCTGGTTACCGATTTATCATGCTGGAAAAATCAGAATATCGTAAAGCTCCCGCTGAGAGGCTATACAAAAGTTTATCCTCTCTCTCCAATCATGGCCTGATGAGGAAGTAATCCTGCGAATAAAGCGGCCAATTAAGCAGCTTACTATCGCTTTTACGATCATCAATGCCATCTCAGTCAGCATCACGAGCAATGAGGCTTTACGTAGAATTTAGTGGACTTACCTTTCAAAAAAGCGGAAAGCCAAAAGGTGGAAAAACAGCAAAAGCCGAGTGAACTCAGGCTTTAATTAGCGTTTTGGCGTTTGGTGTTCTAAGTTTAATCATAGAGTTCGATAGCCTCTCTCGGTTGATCCGCATTTGGCATCTCTTGCCAAGGAAAGTCTTCCACTTTTACTTCTTTATTTTCTAATTTTTTATAATCTTCAAAAGAATTCGATAATCTCCTTTCACAAATGAGGAGGTGGTCATCGATATCATTAATGAGTACAATTCACAATGATTGATCTCCCAGCTGCCACCGGGCGATAATTTTTATCGTCCCTGCCTCACCACCATCAATCATTCTGCATTAGCAGCCGATTACTTTGGCTTCCTAGACACATGGAGGGAATAATCGAATCCTGAGAAATAATCAAAATATCTCAATGGATCATGATCTTCGGCAAGCAAAGTCTGCGGGATAAAACGCATAATTCGAAGGATAGTTAAGCTGCTGAAATAGCACGCGAATCCAGCATCAGATGCCCCTGTCCTTTTTATCCAATTCTGTACTTCCCTTTACTACCTTTGGATTTCGAAACTCCGGTTTACCACTTCAGGAGCATCTTTCGCAATGTGACATCCGTGCCAAAGGGATTGATCATAAGTCTGTGTTAATAAAAATTCTTAAATCGATTTAGAACCCAAGGTACCATGTTTCCCTAGAAATATTATTCAATTTGATGGAAGCTTCGATCTTAATTGTTTGTTCCTTCAGTTGCAGAACTGAATCCAATTCAATCTTTGCTGCCCATCGCTCAACAGCTCCTTTCCACCATGTAAAGTCCCTAATCCAGTTCTCTACATTCTTTTTGAGCTAGCTCTTGTAAAAAGACAAACTCACTCTGATATTTCGTCATCAATGCAATACATTGTCTTCGACCAGGATAGTGGCAATAGCCTTTTCTTCGGACTTTGATGTGAAAATAGAGATTTATCTTTTTTAGTATCTCCTCTGCTTTTTGAAACTGCACAGAATTACTGAAGAGACTTATTGTAAGATTACTCGAATTTTAGAATTGTCAGAAAGAATTTTTCGCTTGATTGATATTTAATACGGAGATTTCAAAATGTGAAATAAGTCAAACTTGGAAAGATAAGCTCATCTGTTGCTTCCACCAACTTCTTTAAGAATGATTTCGGAATTTTTATTGTTCAATTTTTAGTTGAAGCGATAAATATTCAAGCATCTTTATAAATACAATCATCCAACTTAAACGTAGCTGAATCGATCTATTCAAAGTATTCCACAATATGAGATCTTCATTTCCATTGTTAGCAGTTTTGCAACCCAGAAATACTCATCAAGAGGACCTCTCAGCTCGTGCGATAGGCTATTAGACAAATTGATTCATTTCTGAATCAGCTTTTTAAGCTTGAGCGTCTATCCTCACTCGTCCGCATTAAAATAAATGTCTGCAGCATTTTTTATGGAATTTTTTATCTGCCTCATATTCCCAAGGCTTATTCGATAAACCGATAAACTTCCCCTTTATTGATGGCATCTATTACGCTTACGCAATGATGAGAATACCCGGTAAGCAAATATCCGGATGTGGACGGATTAATCTTAACCAATTTTGCTCAAAGACTCGTCCCGTGCAATTCCCAGGGCATGCGTTGTATGGCATTACAGACATGTAATTTCTCTTGTTGGGCTTTTAACGTAAACCATTCCTCGGCATTTATCGCCGTAAAATCTAAAATCGCTTTCTTAAGTTGCCCGAAAAAATTTTAAGTTAATTGTCCTCAATGCATCGATGTAATAGGAGTGAAATTCTTTATTCTATCTCGTTTGGGCTACTCTTGGTATTATCGGGAAGGCGTAATTAAAAGTAGTTTTTCCCTGGCCTTCTAACGTTTCTACATCAGTTTAGCCTTAGAATTTTCAATTATAAATAAACATTGAAAAGACCCACCAGTACTCCCTAACCCAACGCTTTTAGTAGTAAGAAAGGTTCGACACTATTTATCTTTAACATGTTTTAGGGCATACCAATCCATTATCCTCAATTTCATACGAATATTGAATCTAATGTAGCAGAGGTTTCGAATGGTGATTTTCGATCCTTTAAGTTGTCTGCGATAATGATCTGCCAAAGCATGAACAGCGCATATTATAATATTACATGGCAACACTTGATTGATCGTTACCTGTAGAGCTTCTCCCCATCGTAATTCTCCAATTTCCCCGCTCAAGTCCGAATTTTTACTTGCAATCGTAACTATTCAAAAGACTGATCGGTACTATTGAATACTCCAGCAGATCTACCTCTTCACATCCTGCTTCATCTACTCGAGAGAAATCCGAAGTTCTTTTACATTTCTACCATTCGTCTAGCTCTCATCATCCTTCCTTTTAGGAGGCTGATCACTTCATCAAGGACGTACCATCCAATCGTTAATTCTTCTTCAAAGCTTCTTTTTGCCTCTTTCTTTGGTTTCGAGGGGAGAACTCACTTTGCCCCTTAGAACCGGTAATAATTCTACGACTCCATTATATCTTTTCTATAATCACGCTTGAGTGGAGTTGATTTGGAGCTCACATAAGTTGAACTGGTTATTGATCTTCAATTTGCAATACAGTCTGTTAATTGACCTAAAGAACCATTTTCTCTTGGTCCTCACCAGTGACTCTGTGTATTTTGGAGGATTACGATAGAGCGAGCTCTAAACTCGTCAGTTCGAATTTTACCTTTTCTTCTAGCATCGATTTTGCTCTCTTATCAATTCTTCATTCAGACGCGAGTACTCTTAGTCTTTCGGCTTGCTCTCTTCTGTTTTCCTTTTTTAAGATATTGACTTTTATCGGCTTAGCGCAAAGGACAGAAGCACACTTCTAGTGCAGAACCCAAGCATTAATATAAGCTGGTAAAATTATTTATAGGGATTATGCCATTTCACTCATCACAAAAGGAAAATGCCAATCAATAAAAACAGCCACGCAAGAAGATAAAATCGAGCAGTCCATCCACCTTGGTCCTTAGAAATCATTAAAGCTGTAAAGAACATTAAAACAACTATTGACTGATTACCTAGTAAAGTCTGATAACTAATCGTAATCAAAAGAAAAATTCTTCACTAAAAAATAAAACCATATAACAAACAAAGTATAAAATAAAAACCCTTTTATCTAATTTGGGGATAAAGTGTTTTGTCATAAAACAACACTCTTAAAAACAAATGCCAAACAAATGCTAACTAATGATGAGAAAATTAACTCCTGACTTTAAAGATTAACAAACTGAGTCTGCCAAGTAACTCTGTGCGTATAACCTGTAAAATAGAACTTTGAGCAGCCAAACAAAAACAGTGTGGTCACAATAAATTAAATAGATTTATCTTTGACTGAGAAATAAAAGAATAGATTGTAAAAACAATCAAAATAAATTACTCTGAAAAAATGCCAAACAGAATGTTTTTCCGTATTAATAATCTCCTCTATAATGATCTAAATCAGTTATTGTAATATATAAATTTCTTCATTGACACTTTTTAAACTTTTCAAATACAAAAGACACCTCTCTTTCTTTTTGGCAGATCAATTTTAAAAATTATAGATTCTTGACTAATAGGCTAATATCATAATTGCAATCTTCCCCAAATAATGTTTAATTACTTTGCCATTTTTCGACCTACATATATGATCTAATCTACAAGCGAGGGTTTTGAGTAAATGATATTTCTCTTTGCATATCCGTTCTCATTGATTAGTCAATGATTTTTAACCAAACAGTTATCGTTTATCCCAAATTAATAGACTCTTTTTTCGATGGCAGATAAACTTCGAAATTCAAAAACATCATCAAATATTTTGATTCTACCCAGCATCAAGAATTATATATTCAAAATTTTGAATAAATCTTTTGATTTAGAATTAGTATCATCCGAGTAATTTTTGGCAGGTCAAATTAAGGCATTTCTGCTGTTTAGGTGATTTTGTTTCATTTTTTTCTCCAAATCACTCCCCCTGCTTTTCTGAAATATTGCCAATTGTATCTATTATCTAATTTCTTTCTTCGAGTTGAATGGTTCATTTTTAGATCGTCTCAAAGCAGATTAAGAAATTAAAAATTGCTTTGGCCATTGAAAACAAGTGGTAAACTGTTCTGCTCTTTGATCCTTTTATGGATGACGGACCTGAATATCATATTGTGTGAATCAAACCCATCCAAACTTGCTGTTTTGATGCCCTCATCGCCTGCCTGAGAAAAAGTAGCCCAGCTTCGAAGTTCCCTGTTTGATTTTTCTTGAAAAAGGCTCAATTTTCCAGCCGGTTTCTTGTAGAGGCAATAACGATACGTTTGGGATTGAAACCTCAAAACAGATTGGGTCCACAAAGCAAGAAATAGCTTACCTGTCAAGGGATCTTTGTAAGTGACTAAACGAGCTTTTAGTGGCTTTCCATCTGCTTTAGGGTAACGAGCTGGTCTAACATTGTGCCTGCGTAGAGGATAACTAATGGTGCATCTGCGGAGCTTCGCTGTTACCTCATACTTCGCGTTTTTCGTGGAGTCGGGTAACATCAGATATATCCTTGTCTGTCCATTTTTATAAACCGTATAGTTAACATAGCCTTTGTCAAAGACATAAAAATGCTGCTTCCTCAGAGTTGAGCTGTCCGAGGAAATCTTTGGGTCATTGGAACTCGCGGGCGGTTAGCCAGACTAGTTCTGGACCATGTATTAAGTGAAGCACCGCAATGTGCCTCGTTAACCGCCTTTCTTCTTGCCAGAGATTGGGTTACCTCCTGCCCCTTTGAATACATCTGTGAATAGACTTAAGTGGTAGAGTCCACCAGCTTTATCTGATCAACAATTAAGTCCTCTTTATTAATAGGTAAACTTCAGATAACCTCTGCAATTCCTTTTGGTAATGTGCCAAGGAGCCAAGTAATATATATAGCGCAAAACACTTCATTGGGAACGCTTGGCAGTTGGCATCGGACAGCGTGCTGCTGGCATGGGGGAGTTTATAGAATAACCCAAGTAGGTAGAGCTTCGTTCCCAGGAATAGTAAACACTTTGCAGAGACTATTGAGTGAATTAGTTTTGGAAATCACCACCCCGTAAAGCATAAAACAAGCTTGTTTCCCATGTCAGTCATGGTCTTATAATAGTGATCTATTTGCAAAGTTTCGTTGCTTAATTCACTCAACTCGCGAGGTATAAAAAGAAAGCAATTGGCAGATAATCGGCCTGTCCAGTAAAATAATTTTTGTAAGTTGATTGGGTTTGTTAATGTGTGGTAACAACAACTTCCCAATAAAAACGTGATTTACCAATCGTGGTTCCGCTTTTCCTATTTTTGCGACTATTCTGAGAATCCTGATTTTAACGATGGGATTTACTCGATGCACTAATTTAAGAATCTAATGTTTAATTGGATTAAACTGTACTAAAAATACAGAAACCCAACAAAAATATCCAAGCAACAACTATTATATCCAGTTAGGATTCTTTAATTTTCAATTCGTATTTATTCTTTAATTTTACCTTTTGTGTTTTCCTTCCTCTCTAAACATTCCAAATCACCTCTTAGATATAATATAATCTCGCTCTTACAGCTAAAGCTAAAGTAAATCCTTTCACATCCTTTTAAAACGCTAGATGTAAGCTGACAAGGTCTAATTTGGGTAGAAAAACATTCCTTTAATTCCAATTTTTTCCCTCAATTTGAAAGCCTTTTGAACGCCGTAGGCTTGAGGTATACTCAGCAGAACAATCTAAATGTAGGTTATCATTAAGTGATCTGCTATACAAGATTGTCCTAGATAAAATAAAATGCTCCGATTCCATACCCTGATATTGCCTACTATTTCCAAAGCCCACCTATTTCTCCCGTCCCCTCCTAAATTTCTATAGCCCTTAACTAAATCACTATCGCCCAGATCAACTGGCAATTGCACCTTCGAGGGGCAATGGATAATCTTCAATTGCAATATGAACTGTAAACCCGAAAACGACATCACACTGTTGAAATCTCTTGAAACAGTTACTACAAACACATATGGATTATGTTCCATTCAATTGTTAGAGGATTGTAACTTCGTTACTGCCATAATCTTTGAGACATTAGCAGCCCTTCAAATAACTTTATTCACAACATTCAAGGCTCATCAATTGATCTAAAATGCTTTTGAAAGTAAACTTTATAGAATAATTAAATTTCCAGAAACTTTTCTTCTTTAAAAGATCTAATCTTGGTCCTGAGGCTACATAACTCTAAACATAAAACCTCTTGATTTTTTTCAATCTTTATTAAACATATGTATTAACTTTTTCTTAAGCACCTCTATTACTGCTACTTCGATTCAGAATATCCATTTTCTTTTCTCTATTACCGGTAAAAGACTAAATAGAGAAGCTGAAATAGGTTGGAAGCTAAATCCCATCTGGTTGGCCTTAATGCCAGAATCCGTTGTAAGCTGACGTCAGAGTTTCAGATAGCAATGGGCTAAATCCTCAGCTGTAACCATCTCACTCAGATGCGAAAGTAACGTTTTATTCTAAAATTCTTAGCTATCATGACCTTAAAAATCAATTTTCTAAAAATTCCTATCGTTCCAGATCTCGAATCAAAGCCCTCACCATTTGGTCCATCTTGGATTAATTCCAAAGTAGCGTATCTATTCCATCAGCCTTGTATCAATGCTTCTTTGCTCTGACTCTGATTTCGCTGGACAAATCGTGATACCCCTGATATGAAATATCCTCATTCGATCCATTCCCCCTATTACTTCACCCAAACTTTGGAGAATTTTTCAAGGTCGGAAATTGTTTTCAACGATGAACCACTTGCTTTGGCTATAGCCTCGTAGGCTTCCAACTTTTCTGTGGAATAATAAACCCGATCCTCCATTTTCGATGGTATTCGAGTTGGATCCAGCTGCCACTCTCCGAATTGGGACCTCACAGGCTTGGATTGTCTTGATTCAAATCCACAGAAGCAATAAATTCAATCTTTAAAAGATTTGATTTGAGGAATAATCGAATGACAATTCCTGCTGCAGCAGAAGCCATCTAAGATTTCCAACGCAGCACCAAAGCGATAATAGCCTGTTTTCCTTTATAGTCCAAAGCAAGGAGAGAACTCCGCTTTTTTTATTCATGAAATAGAAATGTAAAACGCCACTCTCATCAAATAGATCCAAATCCATGGCTTGACGTTTCCTCCGGAAGGACCAAATTTTGCTTTTGAGTTTAAAGCTTCGATTTCTTGTTGATCAGTTTATGATGATTCAGATTTGAATTTTGGAGTAGCTGAATAAAATAGGATTTTTGGGCGATAGCTTCTAATTTTGTTCCTTCCAAAGCTTGCCTTTGCATTTTACAATATCAATACTAGGTCAACAAATATCTTCCGGGAATTAACTACATCTTTAAAAGCAATTTTCTTCCACGTGAGCCCACTGTGCTCACGAGGTAAACTGCCGATGCCAATTGAGCTATGAGAGATGGTTTGATTGATTTCAAGCAAGAAGGCTTTTATTCGAAGTTGATGATCGGTAAGTAGCGTCCAGTAATCTTTAAACCATAACTACTTTTTTGGTTTGTGTCCAAATCTTTAAGAGACCAGTGTCGAAATCCCCATGCTCCATGAAGTAATTCCGGTCAGCTCCAAATAAACCGCTCGACTCCCACATCCCACGTCAGATTTTCTCATAATGACGGAATCCTGAAAATTTTGCTCGCTTCGAGCTAAAAATCTTAATATCCAAGCTATCACACCATCCTCAAAGTAAATCTAATTTCCATCTTTTTGAAGAAAATCATCAATATTACTTTTCATAATGCCCTTTCTATAGAGTGTAAGTTGAGGTAAGGGTCAATTTCAGAACATCTCACGACTGCCAATGACAACTTCTCAAATCCTAATGTCAAGAACTCCATCTTTGATCCGATTAAGATTAACTAAGCTCTAAAGTATCAAAATCTGCTAGGCGTACTCTCCACAGTACGCTCAAGCCGGCGAGTAGTTAAGAGCGATACTTGTCCAACAGAGAGACCAATTATTCCGACTTTTTTGAGCAAGCTCATTTTTGTTCTGAAGGGTAATTTTGTAATTATCGTTGATTCCTTAACAAATTAAAAAATCCTCTTTAGTAGCAATCTGACTACTTTAGATTTCCACGATAATAAACCCAGTTCCCATATGTTGGACCAGCGAGGATTTTCTTCGAAGAAGTTTTGAACCAAGTCCCAAATCCTCTTTTTCAGAAAGCACATTTCCTGCAAGCCTCCGTTTTAGCATTCAATATACTTGTGATAAGTTTATCATGATTGACTGCTGAAATTTTTATT
>Ga0163217_1117588_pt1 | contig 15237 bp, 14 predicted proteins | sample SynspAceP_FD_185933 | JGI IMG/M metagenome (GOLD analysis project Ga0163217, IMG submission 185933) | Saline lake microbial communities from Ace Lake in Antarctica - Synechococcus sp. Ace-P (PacBio error correction) | ecosystem: Environmental > Aquatic > Non-marine Saline and Alkaline > Saline ...
CACGAGAGATCTGCATATTTTTTCCGTGCTTTCATATCTCCGGAGCGAATGCTCTGAAGCTATTTTACTGTTTGGTCCAATATGGAAGCTTGGGTGGATTGGCTTGGCCACAAGTAATTGGTACTGGGTTCCGGTAAGTAAAGTGGATTCGGGATTTCTACCGGTTAAATTTTTTCCAGTCAATCAATTTAATGCTTAATGCTCTTGCGAGCGCTTACGCGCAAAAGTAATGGGGCGTGAATCCTACCAATTTTTTGCGAAATGGATGATGATATTCTAAGAACAGATTGCTTGGCTGGAAGTATTACCGCTTTTTGCGGGCCGATCGCTTTTAATCGGGATTGCAGTTCCTTCATCTTTGGCACCCGAATCCATTTGGAAGACTGCTGATCATCTCGCATTCTATTTTCCTGGCCTTCAGCGATTATTGGGAGCTATTTTTTACTGTTGCTCTGTGATGCAATAGGACAGTTTTACGGCCTCTGCTCAGATGCTTCGATCAATGCGGTTACTTCTTTGGTGGGCGCTCAATCGTAATTGGTTTAGTATTGAGAAGGAATTTTCAGCAAAAGAATTTTTTAAAGCCATGAAGAAATTTCCCAACGAATTGGGTAGCGAAAAAATTTGACTTTGGCTAATCCAATCGGAGCCAAAAAAAGCAGTGCTTGAAAATTCTTACGCTTCCAACTTTTTGAAAATGAATTAACCTGCCTTCTCGGGCCAAAATGGGGTTGGTAAAATCGACTTTGATTAAAGCCATTCCCCTGGTCAACTGAAACCTTGGATGGCGAATTGACGCTGGAACGAGAGAATATTCAAAATTTCCTCCAATGCTGAGCTTTCCAAAAGCATGGTCCCTGTGGTGCTTTCCGAACCCAGTACTTTCCGCGGAATATGACTGTAGGACAATTGGGTGGCATTGGGGAGAATTCCTCACACGGGATGGAACAGGGAGAATTAGATTGCACGAATCGTGATCTGATCGAAAATGGCCACTTTATCTTACCAAACGGAAGAAGTTAAAAGACGAGCGATCTTTCAGAGATTTCAGAATGGTCAGCCGTCAAAAAGCGATGAATCGCAAGAGCCTTTGGGGCACAGATGGTAAAGTGATGGTTTTGGATGAGCCGACGCACATTTGGATTGGTCCAAATCGCTATCAGATTATGCCATTTGCTACGGGATATTGCTACAAAGCAGCAAAAATCAATTTTAGTGGTGAACTCAATGATTTTGGGAGATTGCCTCTTAGAGACTGCTGATAAGACTTTTAATTTGCTCAGCAATACTTTCCCGCTAGTTCGGGCTTCCCGAAGACTTGGTAGTTTTTGGGTCAGCTTTGACCGATTGCTGCCTGGAGATGAGTTTTCGCTTTAATATTGAAAAAGGGAAAATAGAGCAGAAAAAGCCTGCTTTGAAATAGTAAATCATCAGGCAATCAAGTCATCGGTTTTTGGGTCAAGAAAGGCTTTGGAGAAGCTGTAATTAATAAATTGGGTTGCCGATTTTTTGTTTCGGATGAGATTTTACCTTTGACCTATGCGGAAAGGGGGAATTTTTCAATCCGGATCGGAAGACTTGAAATAGCCTATTACAGAAAAATTAAGGTCAGAAAAAGTTCTCAACAGATCAGCACAGATTCGCAACAGTACTAAAGAAATAATCCCACCCAATCAATTAAATTTTGCGGCCTAATATGAGGGATGCGGGAAAATTGAAGAAATGATTGAATCATTCAAAGCTTTGATTTTAGCTTTCTTATCGTATCAAGAAAGATTATTTATATATTTGTCTATACTAATTATTGGTATGACACAAGAACAATTTGCCAGATATTCGTTTCTCTTAGATCGCTACTGCGCGCAAGGTGAAGCAATATGCAGCCAGCAGCAGTTTCAAGTCGCGGAGATTTTGATGTGACGGTTGAAATCAATGGTTAGTCCTTGAAAAATCTTTCAGAGAATGGTCATTTGAGTCAAACCGAATTAGCCAATTGGTTTCCAAGGATCATCCCGACTTTGACTCGCATTTTGGATTTGCTTGCAAAAAGGGAAATATGTCCGAGCCCGGGGCCGCATCCGATGGATCGTCGAAGTTTCCAATTGCACCTCACTGCAACGGAGTAGCAAGGTGACTGCTCTTCGCCCTCAAATCTTGAGATTCCGTGAAAAAGCTTGGGAAAATCTTTCTTGATCAGGATTTCCAAGAGTTCAAAACGAAAATCTTAGATCCAATTTTACCAAAATCTTGGCGGACAGGAATTGGAAGAATAAGGTTAGTGGCAGCGAATAATAATTAACACGAAACAAAATTGAGTTTTCAGGGTTTTCCCAATAAAATTTTAAGCGAATGATTCACACAGATCTTTGTATTATCGGAGCCGGGCCAGTTGCCCTATTTTGCAGTATTGAAGCAGGATTGCTTTTAAGATGCGTTGTCATTTGATCGAGTGCCTTACCACAAATAGGTGACCAGCTGTCTGAGATTTACCTCAAAGCCGATTTAAATGATATTCGGGGATAACCTGAGGTAAAAGCTCAGGATTTGGTAGAATAAATCTCATGGAAGGGCAGGCGAAACCTTTCAAGCCCTACGTTCACACCTAGGAGAGCGAGTGGCAGCATTTGGATTAAGCAGGAAAGATGGTCATTCATTGTCACAACTAGTGAAATAAACTCACATTCATGCGAAAAGGTGATAATCATTGCGGGCGGACTGGGATGTTTTGAACCTAGAAAGCCTGTGCCTTGAGAACACCTTGAGAAATTTGGAGGGAAAAGGCATCAACTTACATGGTAAAAAACCCTGAAACATTTCGTGACAAAAAAGGTAGTAATTGTGGAGGCGGTTGATTCCTGCCTTGGACTGGGGCGATTTACTTAGCAAAAGTATGCCTTTCGTGTCCAACTTTAGTCCACCGAAATGTAAAACCTTCCGAGGTACGCCAGATTCGGCCTGCAAAGGTATTCGCTTGGCTAAATCAAGGTTAAATTGACCTGATCTTTCTGCAAATTTAAGAAGTCAATGGAAATGGAAAAATTGAATACCGTGATTTTTAGAAGGTAAATCAAAGGAAGAAATTAAACTGAAGGCGGATTATTGATCCCACTTTTTGGTTTTGGTCCAAAGCTCGCCCCGATTGCCTGATGGGATTGAGTAAATTGATAAGAATGCAATTTGAAGTGATACGCGCGATTATTCCTAACAGGAGTTGAGGCGAATCTACGCCATAGGAGATATCAATACTTACCCAGGTAAATTGAAATTGATCTTGTGTGGTTTCCCATGAAGCAGCATTCATGATGCATTCCGCTTTTCAAATACGTAATACCCAGATCAAAAATTAAGCTTTCAAAATACACGACAGTGAATGGGGGTAAATGCATTTTAATCTATTTTTGCGCATGGGTAAATTTTTACAGTAAGAAGATCAGGAAGGCAATCGCCAAGAGTGCGAGGCCTCCAGATGATATGGGTTTGGAGTCTTGATGGAAATTCTCAAAAGCTTATGAAATATCCGGTTATTGTGCCACCTGTGGCGGAAATGGCGCTTTGTGCCACTTGTATGTTTGGAGATTTTGAAGGTAAAGATGGACTTGGTGAAGCAACCGATACAGAATTTGGACCAATTGGAAAACCTGCCGGAATTCTTCTACTTCTAGACTCCGCCAAATCCGAAATCGGAGATATTTGGAGGGTGCAGTGTGAAGTTTGAGAGGAGAAAGGAATGTAGTCTGAGCTAAGTTAGGAAAGAACGTTAGTATCCAAGATTTTGAAGTAGAGAAATAAGAATTAAAGAACCACACTGGCGACGGGTGGTTTTTTTTTGTGTGAATTGCGCCCAAAAAAATCAAAAGAATGTTAATTAGGCTGGCCGACCGGCGCAAATTTATATTTAATTAGGCTGGTTGACCGGCGCCAATTTACATAATATTTGGGCGGTTTTATATAAATTCCCTAAACTTTTTCAAGCCTAAGCCATTCGTCACTTTGTCAGAAAAGTTGTTATTTGAAAGCCAATTAATGCTTCAATCATGAAATTATTCCCTAATTCCCTTCATCCTATTCATCGGGTTGCTAAAATAAGGATTTTTGCCCAGACTTCAGAAAAAGCAAAAAGCAGATTCTAATGAGATTTTGCATTTGAATTTAACCAATACTCCCAATCTGCTCGAGACAATCGAGATACCGTTTTATTTGAGACAATTTTAACTGTGGATGTAGATCAACTCGTCCTCCTCGGGGGAGTGGCGAAATGGAATGGATGCAGCTTGTAAAAGGCATGGCCAATAGTTCTTCTAGTAATCCAGGTTGATCGAAAACTTACAGTAAGAAAATCAAATTCTCTCTGAAAAACGCAGCATTAGTAGACGCCACGCTACATCATCACCACCCAGAAACAAACATCGAAAGATGTGGAGGCAGCTTTCGTAGTGGTAAGGAATAAAAAGAGCTGGCAAATCTCGGCGATTCGAAATATGTCCTCCCGACTAGTGACACTCAATTGATTAATTTTTATCCATGCCGAAACTTTCTTACTTCTCTCGTTCTTTCTGGACTCTTGTTTTTTCCAATGCAAGCCGACAGAAAAACCACCCACACTTATCCTTCACAATGCCCCAAGGATTTGGGACCGGGGAATCTGAAAACTCCTTTGGTAGAGGCAATCGCCATTCGTGACAGTCCTGAATCATTGCCACTGGAGATTCTTAAAATCAAATTATGGAATTTGGCAGGTCAAACACCAAGTTTTGGATTTGGATGGGAAGTTGGTTTACAGCAGGATCAAACGATGCACATATTCACATTTTTGGGAGGGTCAATGGGCTTTGAACCCAAGTTAAGAAATTATCAGGTGCTGAAAATTTGATGCTGCCATTGCAAGTACCTTGAAATTATCGGCTGACAACCAGAGAAGGAATGGATCACGTCGAAGGCTGGCAATATACTTTTTTTGAATCAGGCTTGCCTGACCCATAATACCATGAAGGATTTGGATATCGATCGACCAGTTTTTATTCCCCGTGCCCTACGATGGTCATTCGCCTTATGCCAATCCAAAGGCGCTTGAGCTCGCTGAATGACGAAAGCACTTCTTCAGTGGATTTGGAGACCCTGGGTCAAAAGACGGAAAATGGAAAACCAACGGGTGCCTTGAAGGAAGATGCGGCGGTGGCTAGTTGGGTTGATCTTGGTCCCCGATGATAGCTTTGAGGATCAATTGAATGGACTCCGAAAAGGCTTTAAAGTATGCGGCCTCTCTGGGAATCACCTCAGTCAAAAAATGCCTCTGGATCAGAAAATGACCATTCGCCTTGTTTCCAAAACTTTATGATAATGGGGAACTTACCTTGGCGGTATGCGGCAGCTTTTTCTGTTTCAGAAATTGATCGCCCCGAAAGTAAATCGAGCGATTTAAAATTTCTGAAAGAATAGTGTGGGTGTGCCAAATCCTTGGGATTCGGTGCCGATGCCAATCAATTCATGATCGATGGCTGTGATCGAAGGGCAAATACGAGCGATGCTGGCTACCTTAATGCGGGATCTGCCGGCAACTGATCCTTTGGCTTTGGGGACAATTTAAATTTTTCTATCGATCGCTAATCAAGGATTTGTGAAATATTGATGCCAAATGGTTTAGATTAAACATCAGCCATTGGAGATCGTGCGTACGGAAGTTTTAAAAATTGGCTTTACGAAAAGCGATGTTGGAAATAATTCTAATGGAAACGACACCGAATCGAGCATATTCGAGACGATCAATCCCTGAAGATATCCACGTTTTGCTAAGCTGGAATTCTTCCAAGTATGGAAGCGATTCATGCAGAGCCGGGTACGACCTACAGTCTGGTCAAAAGCTGTCGGAGAAGGAGCGATTGCCTTATTCATTTGCCTGGAGGTCTCTTTTTGGATGCAGATGCCCAATTGGTTTTTCAGCAGTGACTGGCCAGCTTGCATCAGCTTGAATCCCAATTCGGGAAATAACACGATGCTGTCAATAGAAGAAATTCCTAAAGGATATCCAGAAAAGGTGGCCTGGATTCCTCAGGCAGCGATCAGCATCTTCGAAGCCATGAAAAGCCTTAAATACTTCTATGAGCATTTTCTTCCTTTGAAGAAGACTTCGAAAAGGGCTTTTTTGAAGGAAGGTATATCTGGCAGATTTGGTCGTTTATCCAATGATTTGTTTACGATAGATCCCGATGGAAATCCATATCAGTAAGTGGTGAAAATAACGCTGGTAGAAATGGAAGATTGTTTATTCAAATTAAAATCTTAACTAATTTTTAAACTTGGCTTGGGTTAGTCGTTTCACTTTTTGAATCAAGCAATCTATATGAAAAAACGCGGCCTTACCTTTTCCGCATTCGCTTTTATTCATGAGTTGCAATCTTTCTAACTGAAGAAGGGGGAGGAGAATGCATCTCCAATCGCCTTGGATCATTATGGATGAAATCAATCAGCTGGCTACTTCACAAACTGCACCAAATTCAAGTGATTGGGGCATTTTACCCCGATTGGAAGTAAACCTGCGGAGGACCGCCATGAGCTATATTGGGCCTAATTCAAGAAAATTTAGATGAGAAGCGGGTTTTTAGAATTGGTGAATAACTATAACCGCTCTGGCAGCTGACTACATAACGAAATGGAGTTGTGTCCAGAAAAAAAAAAAAAAACTGGCCCCCCCCACATTGTGGCAGACCAAAGTGGATGTGATCTGTGGAAAACAGCAAGGCTGTGCTGATTTACTGATTATAAAAAGGCAATATGATTATCCGCAATTACTGCGGTACCGTCTTTTTTTCTTTGCTTACTGAACGGAAATGGCCCGCCAAGGCGAGGCAGGCCCGCCAGGCGAGGCAGGTCCGATGACGTCCCGATTAGCATTATGTAGAAAGTACTGGCAATGCTAGTGGTTTTACCAATATATTGAAAGCTTTTTGCCTTTTACTGGTGCAATGGCGGACATACATGAAAGTTAATTTTTTAAAAAATTTAAGATTCAGGATTTCCCCATAAAATAAAAGTTTGGGATTGCTAATAAAATTTTACCGCTGTAATCAGAATAATATTTTAATAAAATCTGGTAATAAAAAATTAAAGTAGTGGTAAAACTCATGCTGCCAACCTCTTTAAGAAGCGGCTGATTCGCTACCGATTTGGAAGATGATTTATCGCCATAACCTAAGAAAATGGTTTGCGTATTTCCATCAAACGGAACTGTAAATGCCTACGCAACCATTTAATTGGATTTCTCATTGGGTTTAATTGTATTTGCCACCTCTTGTGGAGATGCTATTACATAACTTGAAAATAAAATCACCTAATCAACCGACAAAGCAGAAAAAGCTTTGATTCTCTTATCATAAACCACTGAATTAGAAAGGTGGTCCAACTTGAGAATTCCTTGATAAAATAAAGAAGCCTTGGCCAATTGAAAGAATTGATTCACTCTACAAAAATCTTACCTAACAAGCCTGGATTCAATTTGCAATTGAAAAATTCAACACTCGAAAATCAATAAATTAATCTAGTAATGAACTGCCTAACTCACATCAACTACACCATGAAACACAGGCGAAACGATGTAGAAATAGACTAACTGCCCTGACTGCCGAGGCGTATGGCTGGTCGAGGTGAGTTTTGGATAAAATTAAATTGGCCGAACTTGCTCTTTACCGGCAAAAGAGGGAACTTCCTTATCTGGATTATTTTTGGGATTCAGATGCCAGCAAGGTATTCCTACTCAAGGGTCATCATTTCACCATATAATAAGAAAAGAAAGAATCATTTATTGAGAAGCTTTTTGACTCTAACTTAAGCCCTTTCTAGGCTTGTTTAATGAAAAACTTAATTAGCACAAAGCGCAAAGAGTTTTTCGCAGAGGATATTAAATCAATTCCCCCATTTTTCCAAAAAGCTGGGATATGAAGTGATTATTCAGCTACAATGAGTGGGTCAAGTCTGTCGAAGAAATATCGTTAGGCTAGACAAAAATATGGGCTAATCGAAAATCTACGAAATTGGGAATTTTCGGATAATTCACTTCAAAATCAAGGGAGATTGGCCCTTTCCAATTTAGAATTTAACCCCCTTAGCCGCTCAATCACCGCATCTAAGGAAATCGATAGTGATGGTAAACGCTTTCCAGATATTCCCTTTGTCGGAAATACGCCGCAGCTTTGTTGTTTTATCCAGACCACCAGAAATACCAGTCACAAATTTATGGTCCGGATCAAATAGATATCCCAGTATAGTTCCAAGTTTCCCAAAACTTTCCATAGTAATTTCGCTCGTCTTCTGGTATAAGTCGGACAATCAGAAGTAGGGCATTCATTCCTTCTGCTGAGCCCACCATTTTTGGTGTCGTGCGTGCTCGAAAACCAATACTTTGAAATAAAGCCCTCATCATAGAATCCACCTAAGCTCTTCATCCAACCTTGTCCAAAGCGTGATCTACCATTTTTTTTTTGCGATTCGATGCGTAGTAAGCGTCATTTTTCTAATCCTAATATATGAGATGCCCCTCCAGCATCAAAATGCCCGTTTCTAATCATCCCCGAAAGAAGACATGGGCAAGTAAATGAATGCGCCCTCTAAACACTACTTTCTGCTGAATCTGCAAAGTAACCGGCGACGCAATCTGGATAAAAGGAATAAAAGTGAAGGAAGCCTTTTCTGTGACAATTTGATCTCTGATCAGGAAAAAAGCTTTCTTTCCAATCGTACCTCAGAAGTGGAAATCTGGCAAACTCGATAAGCTCGAAAAAATGCTTCTAAAATATGGATCGAGCTGTTTTATCTTTTGTATTCCAAGTCCCGGAAGTTGAAGGGGTTCCTATCAGCCTAACCCGAGGTTTACCCATTCCGCCTCCAAATGCTGGAAGTACTTTGGTGGTAATCGGGTCGTGCGCATTAGAATCCAACCAGTAAAAACTTTTTTAGCCAGTTTCTAATCCGCTCAGGATCTCCCGACTGTTCGTAATAGGCCGCCAAGCCAAAAAATCCAAAAGCATTTCATAAGCTTGTTTTGGGTCGAGTTCATCCTTTGACGTTACCCACCCGCTTGTCCACCAGCCAGAAAAAACCTACCTTTTTTCCTGTCCCCAAAGGCGAAATCCCTCCAAGAATTCAAATCCGTGCTTTTGCACCATCCCTTGAAAGTACTTAATTTCCGGATATCGAATAGCCCCTTCGCATTAGTCCAAGTATGTTCGGGCCTGAAGTGACGATCATTTTATCCTGATTTTTTTCAAGCTTGAAGTCATAAGTGAAAAGGCACTGAAATAGCCACCACTGGCCGAATCAATCCGCCTGGGAATACCATTTGTGCCAAAACCCTCCGGTTTTGAGATGCTTTTCAATTTGGTCGCAAGCACTTCTTTGTTGGGGTTTTAGGTGAATTGCATGCAGTGAAAAAGGCAAAAAGAAGAAGACACAATATCTCAATGACAATAAAGGATAATTTATTTTGAGGAAAAAATGAAGGTCGAAACGAAATCTGAACATTTGGACGTCAAATTTATGACAGTTGTATTAATCGTCTTCCCCCTGACTCATTTACCATTTTTGATCCCTGAGTTGCCTATAAATACTACTGATGATAAGTTTAATAAACGACACATAGCGCTTGTGAGACAAGGGGTTTCATTTGAATGATTTTTAGTAAGAATCGCTTCAAAGGAAAGCGCATTTTCAGCTCAGAATGGTGCCAAGAATTTTTTGCAAATCTCTGAGCGCAACGATGCAACGATACCAAAAAGGAACAAAAAATCATTTGATTCTTTGCAATCAGAAAAAGATAATCGAAAAGCGCTACTTCAAAGAGGGGAGTGCAAGTCTTCGGGAAAGCGCAAGTCAAATTTCAAGGATTGGCTTGAAAACGCTTGTTTTAGCTTAGGGGATTTAGTTGCCAAAATCTTTTTGGGCAATAGTTTTTGGAATTACGCTTTTGAAAGACGAGCTGACTAGAATCGAAATATGAAGGCTGGCAATAGACTTTTTCCGTCTTAGCAAAGTTAAGTCCCCGCTTACGATTTGTCAGGAAAATGGGTCGGGATAGCAAAGGGGGTCGATGGAATAGCAGAAGTAAAAGCAGTGCTCTACTCACCAATCCAGAGCACTGTGCACTGCTGAAATCGCGTCCCTACAACCGCTGGGAAATATTTCCGACGGATTATGAATCGTTGAGATTATTTTCCTGATTCAGTTGCAGTGAAAGAAAATCGAAATTTCAGATATGCCCTTCGACTGGAAATCCATCCCATTCCCAACTCAAAGAAGATTGGAGATGAGTTAATTCTAGAAAATGAGTTTTTGGTATTTTAAAACTAACCTCGTTGGCAGTTCCAGGGTGAGTTTAATTTTTTGATAAATCCAGTTCACAAAGTATTTAATGAAAGTAGAATCAATTCAGTTACCAAGTTTGAAATTTGATGTCCGACTGTTTTTTGAAATAGACCTAGCTAGATCACTCCTCCATTAATATTTTCTAAAACCTACAAGCTGCTTCGGAAAAGCACTGTGCCAGGTCCAAAAATTGCCGTAACTCCAGAGTCATACATGAATTGGTATCTTTCGCAGGTATCACACCTCCGCAACGACCCAATTATATCCGCTCTTCCAAGGTTTTTTAATTCCTTGATTAACTGGGGGAACCAGGTTTTATTGGCCTGCAGCCAAAGAGGAAGCACCTATCGATATGTACATCATTTTCAATGGCCGCTGAGCAGCGACTTCTTCTGGAGTCTGAAAAAAGTGCCCGAATATCCACGATCAAAATCCCCAGATCTGCAAATCCTGTTGCGATGACTTTTGCGGCGCACCGGTCATGACCATCTTGGCCCATTTTAGCATCATAATCCGCGACGTCTCCCCTCTATTTTTTGCCAAAATTGGAATCTCAGAAGCATCAGCCGGCTTTTTTTAAAGGGATTCTTGTCCCTTTTCATAGCTAAATGCATACAACACCTGAGATGGATTGAGTTTTGCTTGATGTCTTCCAAATGCTTCCTCAATCGCCAATCGAGATTTTCACCTTAAAGTAGCTTCTATTCCGAAGCTGCCTGGATCGCCAAAATCTAACAATGCCTTTGGCCTGACTTAGCTTGAAGCTGTTAGAGCTTCTAAGCAAGCTTTTACTTCAAGGTATTTCTAGTCCGATTTCAGGACTTCAATCGAATCAATTGGGATTTCTCGTACCGCTTGATTGTCAACATCCGGACTTCTATAGTCGATTCCTCATCTACTTGGTAAGCCGATTGACTCCTACGATCACATCTTTTCCAAACTGTCTATTCTTGCTGTTTTTTGGCAGCAAGCCTCCTCGATCCGAAGCCTTTGGAACGTTCCAGCCTCAATTGCTTTTGCCATGCCACCCAACCTCTTCCACTTCTTCAATAAGCGACCAAGCGCGTTCGACAAGTTTGATCTTGTCAAATATTCCACGAAAAGGAGCCTTCATCCAAGGAATCTACATGCAGTTACTGCCTGTTTTCTTTTTGGAGCTACCAACTGCGTATTTCTGGCGATTCTGGCCAGAAAAGTCAGTGGGTAAGGCAATCGCATTCATCCAATGAATTGGTGTGTAAAGATTGCGTATGTCCCAGTCACGGCGAGCAAGTGCTTCGATGGCTGTTCGAGTCACATTATTGAATGATCCTGGCTCGGTAAGCGACCAGCCTGAAGTTTGGCAATGGGTTAACGAAGCATCAAAGGAATTTATCAGATTGGGTTCAAATGCTTCACGATTTTTGCCCAAAGCCAAATCTTCTGCACGCATTTTGGCTATTTTCCATAAAATAAATCATGCCAATAGCCCAGAAGAAAGAAATTTCTAGGTGCAAAATCATCAATATTCCAATCCTGCTTTGATCCGCAGTTCTCAAATATTCTAAACCGTCGGCAAGGGTGTATGCCAAATCAATTATCTGCTGTTGGCTCCACTTCTTGCAATGTTGATAGCCGGAAATGGAAATCGAATTGAATTTTTGGCATTTTCTGAAGCGCGTAAACTCGATAGATATTCTGCAATGATTTCGCAATCGATGGCTGCGGAAGGATAGATGTAGGTATTCCGCACCATAAACTCTTTCAGAATATCATTCTGATTTACCCACTCAACAGTTCAGTGAAACGCCCTGTTCTTCCGCTGCTACGATATAAAAAGCTAATATTGAATAACCGCCCCATTCATTTGTCATCGATACGGACAATCTCTGCATCAAGTGGAATCTGATCAAAAAGGATTTTCATAATCCTCGACCGAATCGATGGCTACGCTGCTTTTCCGACGTCGCCGCTACTCCGCGGACTGATCGAAATCAAACCTCCGGTGGGTGGCTAAATGCAAAAGCTACAGAAAGTCCCTTCTGGCCTCCGGCCGAGGTTTTTTTTCCGATAAAAGGCATTTGATTCTTCTGCTGTAGAAAATCCTGCATATTGCCGTATCGTCCAGGCCGCTGCACTACATGGTTGCTGTAAGGACCGCGTAGGTAGTGGAGCCTTGCCTGCGAAATGAATTTCAAATGGCCGATAATGGGCAAACAAGATTCTTGATTCAATAATGGCCGAACATTGAGTTGTTCTCGGTTTTCCCATCTAAAATCCCATTTAAAAGAATCAAGCTTGTTTGTGGCAGCACTTTCCCAATTTTTAAAAGTCCTGTCCTCATAGCTGATTCCATTTTTCAGTTTCTACTAAATAGCCTGCTCTACTTGGCCGTAATTCGTAATCTCATATGCCTGTAAATTTGAGGGACTCTGTTTCCAAGGACTCTTCCATTTTTGAGTTCATAGCTTTTACCCCAACTAAGTATTTTTTTCGCTTTCGAAGGCACCGGCCCCTTTGTGTTTTTGGGTAGCTGTTTTTTTGATTTGAGTATGAATAGTTCGATTCCAGAATTAAGCAGTCCAGCCTCCATCGTTTTCTAGATTTTCCAGTTGCTTCAATGGACTAGGTCGTGATTCTTTTTGGAGATTTTTGGAGATAATAGATCCTGCGCCGGGGTCTAGCACTTTATTCAAAAAGCCTCTTCGGCTAAGAATGGTGGACACTTTCCTGGATCCGTTTGGAAAGCAACATCAGTGCCCTTGAACCTTAGGATAGGTTTTACCCCAAAGTGAATTACCAGCCGCCCATGACCGCCGCCATGGCTTCAATAGGTCTGACGGATAAAGCGAAGTGTTCGGATCGAGTGAAGATTTACTCCCAGTCCACTGGTAGATGCCAGTAGGTGTATGGCTTTTCGATTCTAGATTCCCGAACCCAGATTTGAAATCAAATCCATCAAAAGGGATCGGATCGTTTTCATTTTTGGCGATTTCCGGGAAAGTGATTTTCTCCGATAGCAAGTATGAAATGCAATCTTTCCGACCGCTTGGTCCTGCAGAAATTCCCTTGTTGAATTGAAAAGGTCTAAGATTTCGATTAACTGCAACCCAGCCAAGGGTTAATTCCTGGAACCTGTACCTCCTGCATTCGAAATAGCGGCAAAATCGATGGTGATAGGAGAAAGTTCTGGAAAAGATTTATAATCTGAAATCAAATCCCTGCTGCTAAAGATATTTGTTTCTTTGAGGTCGTCGGTTTTCCCTTTAAAAAGTTTCTCACTGTCGGAGACCAAAAGGATTTGCAACCATGGAGCATTTCGGTGTCAGCTGTCGGGGATTCAAACCCAGTTTTTTGACTTGGATCAAGGCCTGGGTCTGGCTTTCCGAGGCAAGAATAAAAGGGGGAATTAGGCGGTGAACACCTTTCAAATCAAAATTTAAAGTCCTCGGTGCCCATTCCCAATGAAGCACTTAAACCCTCCGTCCTAGCTGAAGACCTCTTAGAATTTCGGCATTGATTGTTTTTTCATCTCCAGTAACGTGGGGACACGACGTTGGAACCAAATCGAGGGTGGAAGGCCCTGGGAGTTTTGACTCCGAATGAAATCGCAATGGGACTTGGGGTTGCGCGTCTTTGTTCAAAACTGTATATAGGCCGCTATCTGAATCTCATCCCAAAGCAACTGACTTTAATGTAGATTCATCGACTTTTCCCCTTTTTATCTTTTTTGATTGCTCCTAGCCATTCGGCCATGACTAGATTCGGGGAAAGGATAAAAATTCTGATTTTGCATTTTTGGCTTAATTTGGGTAAAAAGTTTTATTCTTCGGTTCAAAATAAGAAAATCAAAGTGGAAATGGCTTGGTGAGGGCTCAAGGCTTTTTCACCAGACAGCTTTTTTCCTTCCTAAAAAGCAAAAAAAACCTAACTAAAATCAACTGTTATAAATAGTTCTTGGAATTCCAGGAAGAAAAAAAATCTTATCAAAGAAATTTGATAACAAAAAGACCGATTGGGTGATATATGACATTTTCAAAGGCCGAATTTGATTTTTTATTTAATTTAATTTTTCCTCCAAATTTTGACCATCCTTGTCCCACACGGGTCATTGTTTTTTTCGAAACCTTCTCTAATGAGTTTCAGAAGCTACCCGACAGTTTGAATGAATTTTTACGTGTTATTCGAACCAGCATGTCAACGAGCAAGCTTTTCTATTGGTTCAAACTATTAATCCGTCAAATTTAGAAGGGACCATTCTCACGATTCAAGGTCCCTAGTCAATTTTTTTTTACGATGGCCTGAAGGAATACTATGTTTCAGGTATTGAAACTTTGCCCACAAAAAACTTTGGGACAAGGTGGGAAAATTGGAAATATTGCAGTTGGTGGTAGATAAGGGTAACTCTTTCCAGCCAACCTTATGTGGTCTCCTAATCCACAGGGTAATTTGGTACAAAGAAAAGTCAGCCAGAAGGCAACATAAACGCCTTTTGAGATGCAGTCGCTGAATGCGGAAAGCAACTCACCAATAGTAATCTGGAATCCAACTTTATACTTTTCAACCCGACTTACATCGAAGGGGATTGTAATGCGATTTGCAAGGTCAGCAAGGCTTGCCGTGGCGACCAGCTGGTAATTACTTCGTTCAACCCACTCATGGTTATGGTGGAAGTAGGTTTTGGGCAAAACACACTTGGTGCCGGCCATCGTAATCGGAATCAAAACGGTCCAGATGAATAAGTTTTGTACTTTATGTCTCTTCTGAAAAGTTTGTAAATCAATATTCCCATGGATTCCATTAAGGATGGAAATGTGAAGAGTTTTACCAATTTCCTACATGCAGGGTGGATTGTGTTTGATCAAAATCGATGATTATAGTTTCCCTAGCCGGTCAACGATATGAACT
>Ga0163217_1047805_pt1 | contig 15235 bp, 8 predicted proteins | sample SynspAceP_FD_185933 | JGI IMG/M metagenome (GOLD analysis project Ga0163217, IMG submission 185933) | Saline lake microbial communities from Ace Lake in Antarctica - Synechococcus sp. Ace-P (PacBio error correction) | ecosystem: Environmental > Aquatic > Non-marine Saline and Alkaline > Saline ...
TTTTTTGATATGATGATATATGGGATTGGTCAATAAATGATGGGTGAAATTTTTTTTGAACTTTCCGGTTGTTATCGAATCTCCTCTGTGGCAAAAGCCCAATGTTGGCCTTTTCACGGCCCATGGGTTGTCCGCCCCATGGGTGGAACCCAAATATTTTTCCCTGAACTTAATATGGCTAAATAATTGATTCTATTATCGTTGGTTCTTGGTGGCAATTTTTTGTGGCCGCGGAATTTAATGGCTTTTGGTTCGGTTTTTTGGGTTTATTAAAAAAGTACCTTCGCCATTGTTTTATACTCTTGGTACTATGAGTAATTTAACGTGGTTGGAACCTTTTTTAATTATCGGATGGCCGCTTGGTTGAATTCTCATCAATGAGGCGAATCTTTTAAATTGCCTCTTTCCTCGATTTTGAAATGCTGTCTATGCCTGTGTATGGCTTGGATGGCGGATTGCCGGCGTATATATTATTGGTGTTTTGGGCGATGAAATAATAGCGTTTTGGGGGGCGTAATTTTTTTACTCCTGCTGGTGGGCAACACCCAATGGCGGGCTATTTTACTTCCGGTGTGAAACGTTGGTTTCACAGGTGCAGTTTTCTATGCCTTTTTTGTGCTGGAACATTAGCAGGTTTTGTGTGGTTATTTATGGGTCTCGCGTTTTTGCTGTGGCTAACGTGGATGTTAAGCCAATGGTTTTGAACTTCAGTGTTTGCGGCTGTGTGATAGGCGGTATCAGTATCGTGGGTGGCGTAGGTACTGTGGTTGGCTGTTGTGATTGGTGCTTTTGGGTTTATTGGTGTTTTGTGAATTAATGGCCGCTGCAATTTATTGGCGTGTCGCCCCTTTTTGGCAAATGGCGATTTTCAGGGCTGGTTATCATCATCGCCGTCATTGCTAACGCCAGTTCAAGATAAAGTAAGGCACGTATCATTCTTTCTTCGCAAACCCCGAGTGAGTTCCATTGACTCTGCCACAATCACATTAAGAGGAAGGTTACACAATAACAAAAATAAGCAGCTAGCCCAGATTTTATACTGCTAGTAAACTAACAAGCTCTTTGCGCTGGGAAACGTTTTAATTTTGATCGTTGTATTGGTTTTGTGTGATGAATTCCTATTTATCACCTTACTTTTTAGACCCTTGGTAAAACTGTCTGATGCGACCGTTTAATTTTACTGAAAAAGCATTTAATTTGCTTTGCCAATGGCAATGCTGATTATTGCCAAAGAAATTGGGATATTTCTGTTGCAGCCATCATTTCGCCTTTCTCAGCACCTTTATGGGGTTGGTAAGCACCCATGGGGCGGCACCTATTTACTCGTAGTTTGGTTGGTATTCTGATCGGAGCTGGTTGTGGGCTTATTTAATGGTGTCCTTGGTAACGCGATTTAAGATTCCATCGATCGTGTAACCATTGGCACCATGAGCTTATTCCGTGGAGTCAGTTACATTTTTTGGGCCGGATCAAGTAGTGCGTGATTACCCCGATGGTTTCGATTTTTTTTGGTCAAGGTTATGTGGTACTGGGTCTTTTCATTTGAGCGTGCTTGTTTTGTCTTCTTGCTTTGGTGTTTTATTGGTTATTGGCATCGAACGACGTTTGGGCGTTATAACGCCTACGCGATTGGTAAACAATCCAATGGCGTCTTATTACTCCGCGTATTGAAGGTGATAAGCATGCGTCCCTGATCCTGTTTACTTTAGTTGGCGTTAATGTCCTGGTGTGGCTGCTGTATTGCTAACGTCACGTTTTGGGTAGCACGCGTGCCAAGTAATCGCAATGGGTTGGGAGTTTGAGCATCAATTACTATGGTGGGTGCTGGGTGGTGGTGCGTATTTTTTAGGCGGCAGAGTACGATTGCTGGCGTGGTGTTGGCGGTTGAATTTCTGATGGGACTAGGCTCACTTTGGCATGGGCCTTTGTTGAAGTAATCCCTGGTAGCGTGATGAGTTATTATTATTTGTTGGTTTGATGTTTGATTAGCGTAGTTAGTCTGCCTGTATTAATTACTATTGTATAAAAACTAAAAAGGCGAAAGCGTTTATGAGATACGCCTCTTTGATGTAATTTACACAAGGCAGTGAAGAAGAGTACAAGCGGCGTCATGATGACTTATGGCCGCGAAGTTGGGCGGAGTCACCTCAACAACACGGCATCCACAACTTATTATATTCATTTAGACAGCAATAAAGGAGAGACAGAAGCGAAAGCCGATGTATGCCACTTTTTTGACGCAGATGATTTAGACGCATGAGCGTTGGCAAATTCATCCTGTCAATGCACGCGGTTAGGTGGGGAGTAACATGGCGGAACATCATGGAGAAACCAAAACGCTGTCCGTATGAACCGAATAGCGAATGGCTTTAAGAAGAAGTGTTTTCCAATTAACATTTTGCAACCGGATAAACCTCGTGTGGTAGCCGTGTTGGACATTGTAAAAACCACATCAAAATTCTGTTTAATGGATGGGCAAACCTGGTGCATTTACTGCACATTGAGAAACGCACGAATGCTGTTATTGGACGCACAACCGCCTTATCCTCACATAGATGAAGGCTCTAATTTGCATTGGATCACCAGACATCTTTTTGCGCGGGCTTGGCACAACGCTATTTTTATCACCAGCAATAGCATCACTACGCACGGTGCAAACGATTGCCTGTATGGAGACGGCGACAAACTGGCTTTGCCAAATTTTTAAGATAGACTATGAGTACGATGGCGTGTCCGAATGTAAGGACGAATACGGTAGCAGCGCGGTCACAGATTTCAGTGAATCGTTTGCGCCAAGACTGCCCCCAAGGGCTAGAATTAGGCGCAACTAAACTTATTTTGGCAGGCAACAACGTTTTTGCCACTGAATTTTGAAACGGTCGATTCGTTGCTCCTATATCCGCAATATTGGGGGCTTTAAGTTAGCGGTAATAAAGCGTCAGAAGTGACCTCATTAGGCTGTCATACGGATTTGAATCCGACCAGTTGTCAGTTTTCGTCTTTTTGTGAAACGCAAAAATGGGCAGGTTTACTTCCCAGCATACTGGGAAACCGGCGCATTAAACTCGGGAGAACCCAATTTGGCGGAAGAAATTGTTTGCCACGAGCTGTGTTATTTTCAATGCATACACGATTCAATGCTTCACTGTGCCTTACATTTTTGGACAAACCGAATGGAAAAAGCTCACCGTCCGTGGTCGAAGCGGAACGTGGAACGGTGGATTTGCCACCACTCAATGGCAAGCTTGGATTCCACTTAACGTGAAGACAAAGACATGCTCGCCAACGTGGATGCACTTGGCCGCGCTATCAAAACGATTCCCGTTGAATGGGGAGCAACTGCGTAGCGACAGTAAAGCTATGTTGAGCGACGTCAGTTTATCCTAGAACATGGGATTCTGGCGATCCTGCCTTTGCCAAAGGTGGCGGGCCCATTTGCTTCAAATTGCCGAAGGTCGGAATTTTTGGATCGTAGTATAAGAGTGCTGACACCCGCTCAACAGTCTGCTTTAGCCGATGTGTAATGTTGCCTTGAGATGGAAGGATTAATTGTCCTGACCTGATGGATACCAGCGATCAGCCGTGATAGTCGAAGGTGCATTTAGCAACAATACAAACTTCCACTTTATTGGCTGTATGCGCAGCCAAAATGAATCTACGCCTCCGCGATGTCACCGCACCTCCGCCGGTGCCGGGCGTTGCTGTCCGCAAAGTTATTAAAAAAGCAAAAGGCCGCCTCAGCCTCGCCATGTGCGAAGCACAGATAAACCACGCTGAATTTTTATCGCCAACATGGCGGGACTTAGTGGGGGAAGTGTTAGTTTTTTGGTTTAGACGAAACCACTACCCAATTTGCTGTCCGTTACATGAATGGCTTCCGATGAATTGGCGGGCAGCGTAAGTCTTGCTTTGTTAAAACCCATGTAGTTCGGTCTAATATACGCCTCCCTCTTAAAGAATAAGGGAGAGGACTGGGTCTAAGACGAAACCGCAAGGTTTTCTCTATTGAGCTGATCAATCGATGTTTTGCCCATGAGTTTTCATATCGCGTTCGAGTTCGGCTTTCATTAAATCCCAGTGCGCGTTCTACGCCGGGTTTTGTCCCTGCCGGCGGCGGGAGTGGATATAAGTACATGCGGCCGATGCCCGAACGGCTTTTCCCAAGAGATAAGGCTTGAGTATGGGTGCCGCGTTGTACGCCGCTTATCAAAGATCACATCTATTTCATCGCCCAACTTCAATCGACGATTTCCCGCTCAGCTGGTCAAATGAGCTGCGAGAGCCATCAAGCCTGACCGTCCGCCATGGGTTTGGAGAAATGACCAACGGCCAGTACAGCCATTTTCTACTCGGCTTTTGCGGGCGTCTTTCTCGGCTCATTATGCCTTTTAAGCAGAATTGTCCGTCCCAGAATTTCAGCCATTTCCGCCACGTCGTCCAGTTCATTGAAAGGGTCGAGCATGTTGGTAAAGTAGGTCCCGCCAATGGAAGGTGGCACCGGTTTGCCCATGTCTACGTGTTTATCCAGTTGAGGCAAGCTAAACGGTTCGTGCGTGGACGTAAGTTAATGCCCCACATTGGGGTTTTCAAACAAATTGCAGCATGCCTATTTTAAATTCAATTTAAAGGGGAATGGAAAAACGGTGCGAAGGTCTCGTTCTCGTTGCCACCGGTGATCGAATCGACGTTAACATCATCACTTGTAACGCCCGAATCTTTGGCCCGTTGCATCATGGCGCGGGTTCAGTCGGCGGTCTTTAATGAAAGTAAAACTGATACCAACTGAGCGTGGTGGTTTGCTTGGCGATTTTCTCATGCTTGACGGTGCCAAGGGACGATATCACAACATGGTGCCGTATTTCTCAGCGGCATGGGCACGGCTCTTTCTTCCGCATGAATGGACACACAACGTTGTTAATGCCGGTGGGTGGAGCAATAGACGGGAAGAACTAAGTTTTGCCCATGACGTGACAGACCAGGTCCACGTCTTTTACGCACTGTCCAAGAAGCTTGGTACTAGGTCGCAGGTTCGAACGCGGCCGGTGTTGCGGCGATAGGTCGATTCATGTCAGAGAACCGCCATCAATTGTAATTAAAAATGCGACTGGGTAAACGTTTTTTAGCCAGAAATAGCAAATCGTGAAGTTATGCAAGTCTTTAAGACGCAATTGGATCTTGCTCCTTTTAGTCGGAGTTCTATTCGTTATTCCCTACATCATAGTCCCTTTTTGATTGATTTATAATAAATTACGAACATAAAATATAAACTCTTTCTTTTAACGACTTAATGAAACAGGGGCAAGTGCTTTTTGAACGCTGCAGATTTAAACGATGTCGCTTTTTTGTGAATGTTGGCCCGATGCAGGTTCGTTCAATAAAGCCGCGCAATACGCGGCTTGTCGACAGATCCAGCGCTGAGCAAGCGGCATCAAGCAAGCTAGAGGGAAGGATCTTGGCGTGCAGCTGATTCATCAGCACGACAAGACGACTCATTTGACGGAAGGGCAGGTTGAAAAGTTTATACGTTCATGCAAAAAACATAGAAGGTCGAAAGTCGTGATGCCGTCGCTTCGGTGTGCGGGTTTAGCAAGGTTTGAAGTGGCAGTATTAAAATTTCGGTTCCGAGATTTTCAGGAGAATTACTTTGCGGAAGCCATTGGCGGAATTCTGTTCAGCAATATCCCGAACATCACCGTGCGATATGCACCCGCCTTGAAATGATTTGGTGGATTTGGTGGCAGAAGGCCCCGCTAGACCTTGCGATTCGCACATGGCAAGCCTTGAAAGAATTCGAGCACTGATTGCCAGCCTTTGATTCAATCTAATTGGGTGCGTTTGGCTGCTCACACGAACTATCTTTAAAAAACATGGGCGATAGTTCAAGTCTAGACGCACTAAAAGACATAAACTGTTTTTGGCTTATACCTTCAAAGCGCAAGGGTCTTTTGATTGGCTTTTTACAAAAAATAGCATTGAAGAAAGCGTTCGTATTAGCGGCAGCTTGCGACCATAACGCCCAAGCTTTACGCAAAAGCGCTTTGTCGGGCTTTGGTATCGTCTATGTCGCCGCGTTTGTTGTGTTTTATTGAGATTTTGCAACAGGGCAAACTGGTCGCCTATTTTTGCCGGGAAGTTTCAGCCTCAGACGGCTTTGGGTTACGCTATTTTACCCTTTTACTAAAATATTTACCGAAAAGTTAAGGCTATGATAGAGCACATTAAAGCAGGCCTTACCAGGATAAGAAAGAATTATTTTTTAAAACAGGGTCCTCTTTGAATGAGAGGACTTTTCCATTTAATTGTTTTTGTCTTATTGCGTCTGCTATTTAATCGCTTTTAGCGATGGAAAATGCTTAAATGGTCGTCAAGGTTCTAGGCAATGTACTTGCCGGCACTTTGTAGTGTTTTTTGTTCCTGGATTAGGTCAGTTGGTTCAGGGCGTATTTTTATGGCGCGTTTCTTTTTTTGTAACGGTATCTTGTGAGCTATGCATTAGGGGCAGACGTGATCCTGTCTTTATGTGGTTTGATTGGCGGTATATTGCAACCCTTTGGTAATTTATTGTGCCTGCGCGGCGTTTTCTAGATTGCGCACGGTTTTATAATAAGATAAACCAGGTAAATGATAAGAAATGAAAAAAGCAACAGGTAGTCCAAAGACTACCTGTTGTGAGGTTGCTTTTATTCGCGCGTTTTTGAAGATTGTTCAGCCATTGAGTGCGAATTGATCAGGTTGTCTACGGGCGCAGGTTTACCATTTTAAGCCGCGTTTCTGTGGTCGCAGCGCCACCCAATATGTGGAAACAGTACCCAGCGTTGTCTAGTTTGCAAAGAGGAGAGCTGGCCGGTAACGGTTTGAACACTTCAAAATACGTCTAGCCCTGCGGCGCGAATGGTGGCCATTCATTCAAGGCTTCGACAAGAGCGGCTTCATCGGAATCACTTGCCAACGAGACCGTTGATTGAAAATGGCGCTTCTTCATCATAAGCGAATTCTTTTGGCTCCGATGAGACGTTCTCGTTGAGGTGTTAATGGCGTCATCACAGCACGACAAAAATCAGATGTTTTAAGCAGTGATCTATGTCCATATAAGTGGCATTGAGGTCTTTTTTCTGCGTCCAAATTACGACTGCGGTTACTGTATTGAATCTTCAAATGTCAAAACAAAATGCCCACGTTTGGCGATGGCGTCACCAATGCGACCCATGCCAATGATGGCCAAGGTTTTACCATGTTAACATCCTGCCGTAAAGCGCCTCGCCTACGTTTTGCTGGTCCAGCCGGCCTTCTCGCACCAGTGGGTTGATATGTCGACAGCGGCGGCGACGCGTACACATAAGTGTGGGAAAAGCGTGGTCGGCGGTGGTTTTCATTCAGTACGCTGGTGTGTGCATTGAAGGGATGCTGACGCGTCGGTTTAGGGTAATTTTAAGTCGTATAGATCTGGTACCGAACGGAATCGTCGATGCGGGCTTTTTAGCTTGGGGCAAGGCTAAAAGTTCCGCTGAACTCATTTCCGTGCTGGTGCCTATTAAGCTCCGCGCTCGGCAAGGGCGGCATAAGGCGCCTTTATTTTCTTTCGTTTGACGCCATTGAAGAAAGGATAATCAAATTGGTTATCCCCCCCCTAAAAAAAGTCCCGGTTTTTGTTCGCTTCTTGTGCCTTGGAAATGTCTCGTTAAAAATTATTTTTTTGCTTGCATCCTATTATTCCTTTTTCTAACTGGTTCTTTTCAACTATTTAAGTGCGCGCCAGAGTCGGTAGCGCTTCGCTGTCTCCGACGAACCTTGACCGTTAGAGAGGCAGATTTCCACGTCGAAGCGCTGCGCCATGGTTTTAACACCAATCAAGCAATGCTGAGATAAATTCCCACCGCAAAACTATCTCCCGGCGCCCACGGGTAATCACTACTTTAGTGACAGGAAAACCTGCGGGCAGTACCCGACTCGCCTGGAGCCTGGTTTTTGAAATACGCGCCGTAGCACTAACGCGAGCTTTAACGATACCGCTTTGACGCTCTCTCGCTCGAAGGTAAAAATCTGCAAAATCTTTTCTGGTTGGTCCGCTGCCGGTGAGTATTTTTACTTCTTTCTATGCCAGGTAAGACAATGTCGCTGCGAAGGCAAATTATTGATGTCGCTACATGGTGGCTTGATCGGACCCATAAGGGAAGGGCGGCAAGTTTGGTATCAAAAGAGACACTGGCCAACCTGTTTCTTAGCGAGTTTTCTAATGCGTGTTTTGCAGCGTCTCGCATTGGTACGGAATACCGCTGAGCTATGCCAGTTAGGCTGTGAAAATGTGCGCCAGTTTTGAAAAGGCTGGCGTCAATGTCTACGCGCTTCAATGTGGACGCCCGGCTGAATTGCCGGCGGAAGTACTGCGACTTTTGGGTCCGCTGCCCATCGGGTCACAATTTCGATTTCAACATAAAGCCCGTTGCGTGCTGGGCGCTTACAGAATAATTCAGTCATTGCAAATATTTTTCTTTGCTAATGGCTGGCGAATGACTCAACCAAAACTGTCTTACCGACTTACTAATGTAGCTGGCCTTAAAGCCCAAAACGGGCCATGCCAATGGCGACATTGACCTCGCACCTGGCTAACGAACGTGAATTCTTCGATATCTGCAAGTTGGCCTGGAGTGTTTAGCAAACAAACATCGCATGGCTTTCACCCAGCGTGACAAAGGCGTGTTTTTTGATTTTTTTTGGCATAATGTTATCCCTTATTGTTATTTTTTCAGCTATCGCAACAAACTAAATGGCATAAATATCACGCTCGCAACGAGCACCAGCATGACGAAATATAAGGCATGACTGCTTTGAATGGTTTGTCTATGGACAATTCTCCAATGGCGCTGCAATCCAACAAACAATAGCCCATAAGGTGGTGTGATTAAGCCGATTGATAGGTAATAATAACGACAATTCCTAACTGAACAGGATCGACTCCTAAGGGTGCAGCGCAACGGGAATATATCACTTGGTAACACAACCAGCACCATGGCAGGAATGGCGTACCATGAAGGATACCAATAAATAGAAGAAGGCCACAATAATGAATAAGAACAGATACTCACATTATTGCCATGCCGCCGAAGGAAATTGGGAGAACTGTCGCGTTGATTTGATAGTAACCCAAAAATTCGCGCCAGTGGCGGATGCCGCTGCCAAAGCAAAAGAGTGATACGAGCTGAGCTTTAATGTTTCCAGTGAAAATCTTAGGCAAGTCTTTGAGGCTAATGGATTTGTAGTAAAACGCGCTGACTAAAAGTAAGCATAAAGAGGCAAGAAAACGCGCGCTTCTGTTGGAGTGAATACGCCGAAATACCGATGCACATGAGATAACGCGGCGTAATCCTTTCGCTGGAATGGCGTCCATTTTGCTTTTAGTGCTATGAATTCGGCCAACGGCTGATTGTTTCCATCACCGGTAAATTATCGCGTCGAGCAAATAATACTAATCCAAACATCATCCCTAGGCCGATCAGTACGCCTGGTACCATGCCACGATAAATATTGCCCAACGGAGTGTTGGTCAAATCCACCATAAATTAACCATGGTGATACTGGGTGGAATAATACCTGCCAAATGGTCGATGACGCGGCGGTCACCCAACCGACATTCGCGACATGTAGCCTTTGTTGATCATATTAGGAATTAGGATTTTCCCGACACCAGCGGTAATCGGCCGTGGAAGAGCCACTAACACCAGCCAAACAGCCAATAGATAACAAGTACGTTAGCATGCCCAAGAGCGCTGGTTTACGTCCTAACTAAGGCAATAGAAAAGTTTAATTAATCGGAAAGAGAAATCATGGCCGCTGTTCATGATGTTTTCGCGGTTAATACAAAAAGAGGCACGGCGAGTAATACATAAGAGTTAAGGACCGTAAAACATCTTCATTGGGAATCATGGTGGGTTGGTGCACAGTCATGGTGCCAATGCCGACCAAGGGACGCAATGCCCAATGGAGAAGGCAATGGGAATTCCAATAATGATAGAGTGATAAATTGTAGAGTGATTATCGCAAGTTCCATGAAGCCGCCTTGAAGCAAGGAAACAATGTTTTTTGCTTGCGTGTAGATGTTATCCAGTAAGAATAAACACTGGAGCTAATGAAGGTAATTAGGCATGATGAGGCCAAGAACACATAACCTTGACGGAAATTCGGGGATGCTTGATCCAGCGAAGAATTGGCAAAAGGCTTGAGTACTTTCAACGCTGTAAAGAGAGCATAATAGGCAAATATCAACATGATTAGATTTTGAAGAATAATAACCAATATTGAAGCGTTTTGTGCCTTTGAATAGTGTGTCAGAACATCAAATCCAAAATGTTTTTTTCTCTTACCATGACGGCCGCACCGAGAAACATGGCCCAAATAACGGGAGTTAAACCGCACTTCATTCTGTCCGCATAGATACGGAGATTCCCAAGATAGCGGGTAACGACTTGGACTTACAAAGTGGAACTAAAAATTCACAAGGAGCAAACGCCCAATGGTGAATTTGTAAGTCTGGCCAATGATTTTAGTCAGTATTGCATACCATACATCCTTTAGACTCCGAGGGAGGCTCGGAAGCATGCAAGCGAGTGTTATTTTGTCTACGAATGGTTTCAGTACGTCGGTCATGGCCGTATTGGCCGCCCATTGTCTTGAATTTGAGTTGGCTTTTTCGATGAAGGCGTGCGATCTAGCGTATTAATATAGCGCCGATCCATCAATGGCTTTTTGTTTATAAGTCGACTCTTCAATTACAGAGCTTTGACGCTCTGCCTTCGTCGTGCTTCGTCCACTGCTTGACTCGAGAGGCAAGTATGCCTGTTCATTGGTGAAGCCTTCCCAAAACGGAATTTCGAACAAGCAACAGCGAGTCGTGAAGTCGTGACCGGTTTCAGAAAATACTTACCATTGTTGGGTTTTATGATGTTCCATCGGGATAAATAGGGGTAGGGACGTTTTCAGCGGCGTCAACAACGTTTGCTGGTAACGCTTGATACAACTCAGCCCAAGCAACGGAGGTTTGGAAACTGCAGCCGATTTCTCTTCCAAATAATTGAGACAGCCACACCTGAACGTCTGAGTGCGGATTTTTTATGCCTTTGACTCGGCAAAACTGTTGACGGGTTGTTTGCGCATACGCAATTGACGCACAACCGGCCTTGTCCAGTTAAGCCGCGACAAACGGTATTTTTCACGCTGAATTTGGTATAGATGATGGTTGCCCGCCTACTTAATCGTTACCACTACTTTTCCATCCACTACTTTCCCAGTGGCTGTAGTCATTAATAAATATAATAAGAGAATAGATAACTTCATCAATGCCAGATGTACGTCATAAAACGGGAGAAAACCAACACCATGTCTGCACCACCAAGAACCAGCTTTTTCAACCAGCTCATTCTCATTGGTACCTAATGGTTCCTGCGTGTAACTTCTACAATCAAAAAAGCCTGATTATCGGCACTTCCTTCAGTTTAAGCATGCCTGTTTGGTATGGGGCTTGAAAGGTTAGTTTGATTGTGGGCAACGAGAGTTATGGGTGTCAGACCTTTTAGCAGATCTTCGCTACATCCAGCGAGTGTGATGGCAGACCGGCTGCGGTTAGCAGTGTCAATATTTTTTTCATTTGATAAGCTCCATTATGGATCCGGTTTTTTATGATTTATGATGATCCGCACTTTAGGCTAAAAAACGATATCATGGAATCGGTTCCATGAATAGAGTTTAATTAATTGCTTTCTTCTTTTTGAGTGTTTTGTATTTCGGAATGAACTAGGTCGATTGTCGAATAACGAGGTTCCGGGCTATTTGGAGCTTAATGTGTTTGCCAGGTTCGTTGTTGCCCTGGACTGTCGCCATAAACGCTCGCAAGCGGTTTGCCCTATGACCCTTGTAGGCTGGCGCATACGGTGATACCGCCTTCAAAAGCTGCGCCCACTCCTGGATCATCGATAAGACTAGCCAGATGTTTTCGAACCAATGTGGCATGTTAGGTGCTTCAAGGCTTTTCGCGCGTGCTCATCATGCTAACGCCGTTGGTCGCTCGAAAAATGGCTTTTTTGCGATTTGGGTGTGAATCGATAAAGTTTTGAATAACCTTGATGACGCAATAACCCACACTCATCTTTCTCGATTTCAATAATCTCAACAGGTAATCGTCGTGTTTTCTGGCGGGTGGAACGGCTTTAATCGCGTCGATTCTAGCTTGGCGAGGGTCGTAATGGCCGATGGAATTCCGGTCACCAACAAAATGGATTGATAGGCTTTTGTTTGTAGAATGTGTCATACCCTTTGACAGCCGTTCGTTGTCTAGCCCAACGGTATCAAAATTCCAAGCGAAGTATCCGATCCGATCGACGAGAACCAAGGGCAAGAGATTCGCCTTCAAATGGGTGGATTTTGTTTTTGTGCCATGGCCGGCGGTAATGCGTTAATGCATCGACTCGATGTGCTTCGAGTAGTGTTAAGGAGTAGCTGTCTTTAGCTCTGTTCTGATTGTGCTGTGTTGCATACCATTGCATGTAACCTTCGCGTGACAAGACTGCTCTATGCCCTGAAGAGACATCAATGGAGTAATGGTTAGTAACATCCGCCAGTAGCAGTCAAAAAGCTTTGAATGCCTGCTTTTAGACATTCTGGCAAGAGTGATTTGACGAAAATCAAGGTGGCTCTATTGCTTGATATTTTTTCACGTAAGGGTCTGAACAGCTTATCTTGTTCGCCATTGGAGATAGCGTGAAAACACTTTGTTTTGGCCTACTTTTTGAGCGTTTTGCAACCAGTCAGAATAGTCCGCGAAGCCTTTTGCCTTTTGTTTTTGCAAATATATTATCTCATGATTTGTTTTTTTTTAAATGAAAAAATATCCCATTCAAGAATGGCATATAAACAGGTATTTCATCGTACTTTAAACTATGATTCCTACTACTGCGCATTACGTGAAGGTTGATTCCCGGTATTTTTCGTTTATCCATTTTTATTATTTATTTTTTCTATCTCTCGATAGAAGGAGCTTTAATGAAGATTTTTCAGTTGCCAGCGTGTGGTCCAGACTGTGTTGTTTGAGGAACACCACGCTGCGAGCATGGCTCGTCGTCTTTGGTTTTTTTACCAGATTCAAAGTGGTGATCAGTGCATTAAAGTCGGTTCGACAATACTTGGTATGGCCTATGCAAAGATAAATCTGTGCCAGCTCAACGTTTGTATTACTGTGAACCATCAGCACCAAGTGGTGTAATTGGATGGTAAGAAAGAGGGTGGCGCACTTTATCTGTAATGGCGTGTGAATTGAACCGTATATTCCGAACTTGAGAAAAAATAGAAGAGCGCCAAGCATGGCAGCAGTTAGAGTTTGCTAAGCATAGGTTAGTGTACTCTTTATTGGCGTCCGGTTTGCCTTGTCAGTAAGAAAGTGCACCAGAAGACGGTTTGTTCCATTCGATTTTATTTCTGAAAATACTGTTCCAGAAGTGTAAGCGCCATGGACCGGCCATGCTTCTGGTCAAGAAGTAACCATTAATGCCTGCTGAAGGAAATTCCGGTAGATCGTGACAGATGCGCGAAGACATGATGAGTCCCTATCGCACACAGTGATTGGTCCCATTTTCGTCATGAGATTGGGCCATTATTAATTGGGATCCGTAGTTTTTTGACGATGAAGCAAGGTTTTAGCCGACTTTCGCGCGCATTTTTTGGTGACGACAGAGAAAGCTATGCTGATGCGTTTAGAAGCGCATTAACAAGGCGCCTAATGCATGAGTGGCAAAGAAATCGTTTATCAGTGTTTTATGCGTCCTTCTCACCCTTGGGAAGATTGGGCCGAACCTGGGCGGCATTACCTGCATATGCCGATACATTGGAAACCGCCGTGGACCTTGGAAATTGAGTCTGCAACCGCATGGTTCTAATCGAGAAAATTTGGCGTTAAATGGGTGAAATATTGACCCGTATAGACACGATAATTTCGATGATATTTTGGGCGGCAGTAATTTACCCTTACCTTTGCGGTTAAATAACCTAAACCGTGGGCAATGGGGCCAACGCGGACCTATACCCTTATTATCTGTCCCTTGCGGGATCGCGAAAAATTGACGTTTTTATCCCCCCGTCTTGTTAAGAGCGTAACGTAGAAGAGTCGTAAAGGAATAGTAGATTAGGAAGTGGGTAAGTCGTCGAGGTTGGTGATTGGACCGACTTATTTCATAGCTGCAAGCGGCTTGATTCCGTTATTATGCTCGCCAATTGGAACGTGTTAACGCCATTCCTGAATTATTAATCTTTTAGGACCTAATGAAAAAAACATTTGAAGCTATCTCATCCAAAAAATTGCTTACCCTCGATTTAATCGAAGGCGACTAAAAGCCCGGACATTAAAAAAATATCTGAAAAAGAGGAGCGTATAAGGCTGCTGCCAGAATACGCTGATTTTTTGGGGATTTGACTGCAAATTTGGCCAAACAGCAGACAAGCAAGGTTATTCACGTAGCCGAAATTAATACAAATCAGCTTTCGCTGAAAAGGCCAAGCATGGCCAACGTTTTAATCTAGAAATTTTGGCGGACCACTCACGTAACAAAGCGTGAAAAGTGGTAGATGAAGAGAACGAAGACGATTTGTCAAAAACGTTTTTAATTTGTCAGAAAAAGCAAATTTAAAAAAGCCAGATTCAATGATGATTGATCTGGCTTTTTTACGCCTTTTATTTGGCATGGGAATGTGCGTAATTCGGTTGCTTTTAGCTGCTTCAAAACATACCCCAATGAGCCCGTTTTTTAAAGGGTGGTTCAATAATATGACAGTGATACATCCATCGGCCTGGGGTTGTCAGCGACTAACGCGGCAATAATCGGTTTCAATTCTGGCCCAGTAAAACGGTGTCCTGTGTGGAAAGGGGTAATGGCTTTTTTTATTGAATTTTAAACAGTAAAAAGGTGTGGCGTTATTGGGATACGATGAGGTATTGGCGTCAAATTTGCTCAGCTCGAAAAATGTAAGGTTTTTTCCAAGCTCAATAGTTTGCAAGTGGCGCGGAAGTTGCTTTAGAATCATGGCCTTCCCATGAACCGGGGTTCATTGTCCAAAAATGTAGTTTAACCTTGCCATCTTTATGGATCCGTGTGATGTTGGGCGTTCCATTCGAAAGCGAACTTAATCGTTTTGTGCATTTTCCCAAATCTGGGCAGGAATCCGGGTTAAGTGGCAATGTGGGCAGTCGGCGATCTTT
>Ga0163217_1082843_pt1 | contig 15233 bp, 18 predicted proteins | sample SynspAceP_FD_185933 | JGI IMG/M metagenome (GOLD analysis project Ga0163217, IMG submission 185933) | Saline lake microbial communities from Ace Lake in Antarctica - Synechococcus sp. Ace-P (PacBio error correction) | ecosystem: Environmental > Aquatic > Non-marine Saline and Alkaline > Saline ...
AGAGAAGATCAGGCACACCGTCCTTGTTGTCTTGGAGCTTGCGTCAAGGCCCGAGCTCACGCGCCAGTCAGCAAACGGCCCGCCGGCAAAAGACAGCCGGCGGTCCACGGCAGCGCCGAATCCACTGCCTCTTTCATTCTTGTCTGGGCTCGGTTTTGGGACCCGCGAACCACTTTCAAGCGCCCTCTGGAGGCGGCTCACATCCCCGCGAGGACCGGTGACAAACACCACCTGCGCCCCGGGAAATTCGCCCCAGCGCGCGGGCCAAGCGGTGCCCTGCGCGGCCACTGGAGCCGGTTGGCGATTTATACGCGCACGAAATCCATCGGCTCATGGGTAGGGCCGGAGGTTCACAGGATCCGGCAGCCTTTTGAGCGGGCGTTCGGTAAACAGCGCCCGCTCTTACTGCCGCGACGATCTCCATCGCTTCGGACATGCCGGCCGGGGCCGTGTTTCCCCGCAAGGCCCCAATAATCGCCCTGCTTGCGGGGCGGTTACCTAAAGAATACCAATCGCCGCGCAGGGTCGAAAGATGCCGCTGGTCGCGGCGTGCTTGCCCACATGCGGACATTCATAGCGGGCAAAACAATCAATAACCGCCGTGTCAGCTGGCCAGAGCAGGGTCGAGGCCAAGAATCATTGGCCAGCCCGCCTGCCATCTTGGCCATGCAAGATCGGCGGTGGCGGGGGGCCACCACCACCAAATTCGCACGCGGCTGAGCCTGGATGTGACCCATTCCCGCCCCTCGTCGCCCCAGATCCGAACAAATCGCTATAGACCTGCTGCCCGCCAACGCAGAGGACAGAAAGCGGCGTGACAAATTCCCTCGCCGCGCGGGTGAGGAACGGCGTCACAACCGCACCGCGCGTCCGCAGGCGCGATCAAGGTCCAGCGATTTGAACGCGCGATCGCCCGCCGCCATGATCAAAAGAATAATGTTTGCCGACTAGCATGTTTGTGCGCCCCCGCGTGGCCCGTTTCAGAGCCAACATAGCGGGGCGCCGTGACAGTGCCAACCCTACTGGTTGAAGACCGCGCAAGGATTCGCCACCTGATCGGGCCTGTGCGCGTACGAGCGTCACGCAAGCTTCCTGCGCTGCTTGCCGTTCACCATCCCAAGGCGAATACAGAACAGATCAGCGCCGCAAATGCCATGAAGTGCAGCTACCCCAATCCGTGCGAGGCCATGGCCCGTTGCCGGTGATACCATGACAGGCCGCCCGTTGCCTCAGCGCACCAGCGCCGCTTCCGCCCAGTTGCCGCATCACGCAGTCGCTGGGCAAACACCATACACAGGAAGCATTTCATCAGGAACGCGCAGCAATGTGCCTCTGCCTGCAACGCTTCGCGCGCGGCTGGGCTTCGGCTCCAAGGGCGCACTCAAGACCAATTCAGTCGGCCACGATGATCTGCCAAGTTTATGCCAACTTCGCGCGCAGCGCTCCCCCGCGGACACCGCCGCGTAGAATGTGCTGCATCGGTGCGGCTGCAAAGTCGGGAATTACATATAAAGAAGATGTGGCAGCGCTGCCGTCCAAGATCGCAGCGTCCAACTCTGCCTGACTGGCCCAGTCGACATCTCGGCGCGCCGCGGCCCTGACGGGCGTCCGACAATTCAAACACCAGCGCTGCTGGCTTTAGCACTGCAACCCACTCCGCCCTTCCGCGCATGTGATCGGGATTGCTCGTGCTGTCACCTACCACCACACTTGCGCATTCGCGCGCAGCCTGCGGAAATTTCCGCATATGGCCAGGCAAATTGCAAAAAGCGCAGCCATTACGACTGCGCCTAATTTTGTTATCGAAAAAGTTCCCAATCTCTCATGTCAAGGAAGTGATACCTTCTTGCCGACTGCATTCTCAAGCGATTTACCATCTTTCTGAAACGCACCTGCTTCCAGTTGACGCACCCCGTTCCTTCTTCAGCTTCAGCTACTGCCCCAGCATCTCGCCGTGCGTGCATCTCGCGCAGCTTGCGCTCACGATAATGAACTGCTCGCGTTCATCAGCGCGCCATAGGCCATTCAACCCTCCGCAGCTGCTTTGTGTCATGGCTGTGCGAACGGTCTCATGCCGCCTGCGCGCTGTCGTTCTGCAAACAATCAATCCACCGCGGCCCACGTCCTCGGAAGATGTGGTCACGTTCAGGGAAAAATAGAGCCGGACAGCGACCTTCCATCATCTTCACAATCGCGCAACTGCACAGCCGATCTCGGTCGAGATCATCGGAGCAACTGGTGGCTGTCAAGCGTCTCGCCGGAACTCGACCTCGCCTCCAAAGACGCGCGTACGCGGCGCATTGAAAAAAGAGATATTCCTTGCGCTCTGAGGCGACCCGGTGCGCACCATCGACAGTTGCGCATCACATGGGTTCCCCGATAAGGCCTTGATCCACCAGACCGGCATAGGCGAGAAACGACCCCGCGTCGGGATCAACTTTGTCACAGCTGCCTATCATAAGCCCAACCCGCCTCCCTGGACAGTCCCATTCCATGGCGCGCCATAAACGGCTTGAACTTTCGACGGCCATCCGCAAGATCGCAAGCGCCCATGTACGCTTTGATGAGACGTGCAATTGCTTCCACGTTCAACAGTTCGTCGCGCCAGTCATTACGCAGCTTGCATTCCGTATCTGCCGTCCAAAAAGCCGCTTCATCGCGGTGCGGGTGAGTGAGAAGTCTGCGCTGTACCGATAGGCCATCTGATCCGTCTCCCTGGAAAAAACTAGCATCACTTGTGGTGACGCTTTGGTTAAGTCTCGCATGCACTCGCGATTGTTCACTCGAAGTTCGTCATAAATGTGCCCCTACAGGGACCTTTGCGTTCTAGGCGGGCGCATCCGAAAATCCGAGTGGCCGAAAAGTTAATACTTTCCAGCGCCTTTTAAATTGGCCTACCTAGCCAAGTGCGGATCGGAAGATTATTAACCGCCCAGCGCGTCAGCGCACCAGCCCCCGACGGGCGTTGGCGCAAACGTTGGAGCGCCGCTGGATCCCTGGCGCTGCCGTTGGCCGCATTTGGATGCCGACATGCGGTTTTTGATTGATGCGCGAAACGAACGTGGTTGAGCAACCAGATGATGATTGATGCCGACAATCGCAATGCTAAGGCTGCCCTGCTCGCCGCTCTCAAGGCGTGTGCATCACATGTGATTGTGTCAAACAAGGTCGGGCTCACGGAATTGTGGCCAACAACAACCGCCCGCCGGTTTCGCGAAGGCGCAGGGGCGGTTGAACAATTGCCACCTGCGCACGAGGCCAAGATCTGCTGTGAGTCTCGCGGGGCTCCCACAGGTTTTGAAAAAGGATTCTCTCCCATGACAACAGCGATGGTCCGCCACGGCCCCAACCCATGAAAATCTTTAGTCGGCTGGCGCGATGTGCCCGCTGACCTTCCGATAACGCGCTGATCGCCCGCGTGCGCGAACATCTTCCGGATCAGGCGCTGAATGTGTCCTCCGACTGTGCGCTTCCGTCGCCCAGGCGGCGTGCTGACCACGCCGCAGCACAGCCGCCTGCCCCAGAACCTGAACCTAGGGAGATTCCAACTTCGGCTCTGGACGGCATGCGCTTTGACGCCAATCGCAGCCCGGATCCTGAACTGAGCCGCGCATTCTGGGAGCAGCCGGGCGATTCCGCGCGCCGAGGCGAAAGCTGGAACGAAACGAATGGCGCGGCGGGTGAGTCGCCCGTAGTGGAACCGCTGAACACCGCACACCCGATCAGCCACATCATCGCATGGCCCATTTCGGCGTAATCCTGACGCAAGTCCAGCGCGGCGCTAGCGTTCGGCAATATGAACGATGGCCCATAAAATCGACCCAATATTTCGGTACGACCCTCGCGCCATCTGGGCGCGGACCGCTGAATGATAGACAGATCAATCAGTGGCCGTGATGGGCCTGCCGCACGTAATGAATTGGCCAGATAGGCCTTGGTCTCAGCATAGCGTGCCAAACTGGTTCGAACATACAGAAACTATCATACATATAAACCTCTACATCGTGACCCGGAACGTTCTCCAGCTGGTCGTTGCGTCGCTGGCTGATGCTGGCATAAGTTCGAACCCTTCCTACCGGCACGCATATGGTCGGCCTTTACAGTGGCGCGATGGCGCCAGGACATGCGTCAACTGGCACTGCGCGCTGTTTCCTGCCCTGCGCACGCCCGAAGGGGATGTAGTGGGCGAAAAGCCTCGCCATCGGCCGAAACACTGGCAGAACGACACCCGGCAAGCACCTTGTGGGCCGCCGACCCCGTCGGCCCGCCATCCGCGTCACGCTGCGTTATCGCTGGAACTGGTCGCGGCTTTGGCGCGCTGCGGGGCGGGTCCCGATGCAACTTGCCCATGTGGGATGCTGACTTTAAGCCCTTCAGAGGCAATCTTAACAGATCTGGCGCGTATCGAGACCTCTGGGCCTTTGCGAGAGAGAAAGCGAGGACGTCCGTGCTCTTGGTGCCTATTCGCTGGCGACGTTGTTCTAACCGCCAGTCTGCGCGCGGATTGCTGACGCTATGGCCCCCGTGTCCGATGTGGCGCAAGCCCCTATTGCAAACCACGCTAAGCGATCCGCGTTCCGTGCAAATGGCTGAAGAGGGACTAAAGTCAACCTAATGAACCCGTTCCCCCCTATCCACAGTTCCGCCGTTCGTACCTATTGGCCGGTCTGCAGCTTTCGTAAACCAGCATGTCCTAAACATTGTCCTGTCCGTTAATCCTTTGTAAGCGGAGCAGGCCATGTGGCACGCGCCTACACGTTGCATTGTCAAGGCGTTCGAGCCACGCTGGTGGAGGCAATCGCCGTCACCCCCGGAATTGCCCGCGTTTTCCATCGTGGGTCTGCCGACAATGCTGTCGGAAGCACGCGACCCGTGTGCGCACTGGCGCTGACCTCCATGGGCGATGCGCTGCCCTCCAAGCGCACTCATCCATCACCTCAGCCCCGCGAACCTGCCCAAAGAGGCACCATTTCGATCTGCCCATCGCGTTGGCCCTCCTCGCCGCGCTGGACACTCTTGCCCAAGGCGTTGTGGAAGGTCGTGGCGCTTAGGAATTGTCGCTTGATGGCCTCGCTAATCCGTCGTGGCCGCGGCTACCTCGCTCGCCGCATGAGCCCCGCCGCAAAGAGGAGCGAGTCGCTGGTTGCCCACATGGCTCGGGCGCGGAAGCGCTTGGGTGAATGCCTGTCCAGGTCATCGCCGCCCGCACGCTGGGGACGTGGTGCGCCATTACACAGGCAAAGTCCGCCCCCCCGCCGAGCCGGGCGAGGTTGCGCCGGATGACTCACAGCCGCGATCTGCGCGTGAGTGAAAGCAAGGAAGCGCGCCAAACGCCGCTGGAAATCGCTGCCGCCGGGCGGTCACCATACTGAATGATGGTCGGACGCCGGGGTCTGGCAATCCATGCTGGCCGCGCGCGCCTTCCCCGCATCCTCCATCCCTGTCCCAGCAGCCCGAAGCGCTGGAAACATCGAATGATCCACTCCGGCGTGGCTAGGCCTGCTGGATGAAGGCGCATCAACCGTCGCAGCGACCACTTTTCGCGAGCCCCACCACACCGCGGTCTAATGGCCGCCTCATCGCGGGGCGCAATGCCAAGCCGGCGGAAAAGTCAGCCCTCGCCATATACGGTGTGCTGTTTTTTATGGATGAGTTCCCCGAATTCTGCCCGCAACGTGCTTGAGACGCTGCGCCAGCCCATTCGAGACGTGGACGGTTTATGATCAGCCCGCGCCACCACATGTGAAACCTATCCTGCCTTTCACTGGGCGGCGGCGAACCCATGCAAGCGGTATATGATGACCCGCCCGCGCCTGCGCCTGCGGCGTTTCGCAATGGTGGCGAAGACTACATGGGCCGATATCATGCATTGATGGACTTCGGTTTTGATCTACGCGTCGACAGTGCCGCCTGTCTCCTACACGGACTGAAACGATGCCCGCGTCCGCGACAGCTCCGCCGAGTGGCCGCTCGGGTGGTTTCAGGCCGCAGCGCCAACAGCCGGATTTGCAGCGCACCGCACATAAGATGCAAACGCTGACGCCGGCGGGGCGATATGCTTGAACAAGTCGCCGCCCCTGATCGCCGAAGGTCGCGGATCTGTTCTGATTCGCCGCTGCCGGCGTTCGGCCCTTCCGCGCGCCGCTATCACCGAGTCTTGCGGGTAGCGCGCAACGATTGCGGATCTCGACGGCTCCGGAGTACGCAACCGCATATCGCCGAAGCCGGTCAGCTTACCTGGCTTCCCGTCTTATTGTTTGCTGAACCCATGCAGCAAGCGCGTCCCCAGCGTTGGCGCACCCTTCGGCGAATATTGGAAACACGGCCACAGGGGCAAATCGTGCTCTCAATCAACTCCACCGCAACGCATTCAATCGCCCAGTACCGGTCGCGCCACCCTGCGTGAATCGTCCAACAGAATTTCAGTATCTCCCAACAGTCAGCTCACGCCGTGCGCGGCCTTGAACTGCCCGAACAGGGGCTTGACAGAATTGATCTTGTCGCGACATGACCCTTGCAAGAACACTTCGGCCATTCTGCAGCGCGGAGCGCAGGCAGCAACCATCCACGTTCCCGACGTTGACTTGAAGCCTGTCCCCGCTGAAAGTCAGGTCCGTAGCGGAAAAGGCAAAAACCGCCGAGGCGCGCCGCTCCCTCGGCGCAAAGGCCTTGCAATCCCAGACCGAAGGCAGAGCGCCACCAGCACTGTCCACCACCACAGGAAATGTCCGGCGGCGCGATAACCATGGCGATCAAATGCATCCAGACGCCCGCCGTCCTGCGGGCAGCTAAGGAAAGCCCCTTCCGCGCGCGCCTTAAAATTCGGGATAATCGCCGCAGGCCGTGCGGTGTGCAAGTTGTGCACCAATCGGCCGAATGGGTATCGGGAACAACCAAAAGAAGCCGCCCCCGGGATAACAGCAAGACCGCCGAAGAATGCAAGGCTGCCCCGTGCCGCGATTTCCAGACACTCCACAACCGCCATGGTGCGGCCCATGCGCTTGCGGCGTCCCGCGCGTGCTGAAAAAAGACAGCCGGGGACTGGACCTCCAGCGAACGCCGCAAGGATTTTCAACTGCCCTTTGCTAAATGCGCCGGTTTCTCAAACCTGCAAAAGCCACAGGTGAGGAAGCCGCGCATCGGCGGCTCACGCGCGCTTGGCTTCGATAGCACTTCCATGAAGATTTTCTGCCGCATGTTCACACCATCGATAACGCTCAAGCTCCTGAATACAGTGGCGAAGTCCCGTTGATCTCGGTCAGATAGTCCGCCGATCACGATCGATCCCGACAAAACCTGCCCCTTTTCCTTCAGCACATCCGCCGAAACGGCCACAAATTTCGCGGTCACGGTCATCAAACCCCGGACTTCTCGGGACGTCCACCCGACATGCATGTTTCGACCGAGTCTCACCCTCGGCGGAACGCGGTTGATGGCGCCGACAGGCTCGCCATCATACCAAAATCACCGTTTGTCGCCTTGACACGGCGGCAGAAAATTTTCTGCACGATCAGCGGCTCGCGAGAAAAGCCGGTGAAAAGCTCGCCGTGCAGGAGCTCAGGTGCGTCATCCGTGTTAGTTTGAACAGCGCCGTGCGCCGGCCGTTGCCCGTGAGCGGCTGAGATCACATCACCTATGTTTTTCCTTGAACCGCCTTGATCGTCGACAAATCGCGCGGCGATCGTTGTTCCCGGCGGGGTCAAATCAGGGAAATCGAGCAACCATCAGTTTTTCAGATAGTTGCGCACCCAGACGGGTTGTTTCACACACTCAGCGTGTGCTCGCCAGCCGGTCGAGGAGGTTGTCGACGTGATAAGTGCATGTTCGAACGCGCGGGTCCCTGCCGTGAGCCAAACCACAATATCAAACCGCAAGGTCGACTTCGCGTATTCGCCAAGAATGGCCGGATTTCCCAAGGTACGTCGCTGCACGTCATGTTCATGGCCGGCGCGCTGCTAACCTGCCTCTCTTGTGATAGCTAGATGAATCCGGCGTATAAGAAAAACAGCGAAAATGCCCCGGCCTGTGCTTCTTTCAAGCAAAGACGGAACTGCTGTCTGCGTTAATGTAACGTCCCGATAGGTCCCAGCGAAAGGCCGATTTTCATGGGCCGCTTTTCCTTGCTGTTGCCCCTCTTGATGACAAAGCAAGCCGCCCCTGTGCAATTGGCCTCAAGCAGTGCCCGAATGCGTTTCAATGAGTTTGTGTCTCGCCGTAACTGTTTACACAGCTGCGACATTCGAAGCGGACCCATTTTGTCAGCACACCGGCTGGGTGGCCAAAATAGTCCTCCTGCGCAGCGGTAGAATTCGGCGCACCATTTGCGCAGGACTGCACCTGTGCCGCTTGCTCATAAACTTTTGCTCTGCTTGACCTCAATAAAAAGATCAAACCCGTCCCATCGTGAACGATCAGATCGAAATTTCGCCCGCTTCTTTAACCCGCCCAACGCTGGCGCAAAACGGGCCAAACCGCCGCCGCTCGTATCCTGCGCAATCCGGCTTCCGCCGCATGCCCTGCAGGTTAAGACATAGCGCCGCGATGTTTCCCCGGGCTTCCCGCGCTGTCATATAACGTCACCTCCTCTGCGTGTTTCAACTCCAGCGCAGCCTGAAACCTTCGGCGCGCAAGGCATGTCGCCTTGCAACCAGATCAACCTGCATCCGCGCAATCGATAGCTCTCCAGCGCAGCTTTTAGCGAAGACTCTAGATATGCCGAGTTAACAAGTTTCTAAAATCGCCCGGTCCACCAACACGAACAATTTCAACCCTTGGGGTATTGAGCCCGTAAAACTCTGCCGAGTTCGGCAATGTGCCACGCCTGGATTTTCCTTCGAATTTCTGGTCAACTCACGGCAAACCGCAGCGGACCGGTCTGGTCCAGCGCGGTTGCGCCGCGCGGAGTCATGGCCCCCAAGCCGTTTTTGGGCGATCCGTAAGAAACACGCAGAGGTCCCGCGCGCAAATCCCGCAGCCCTTCCCCCCCCAGCCCCGGGCATAAAAAAAAAAAAGTAAAGCCTCAAGCGGCTCTTGAATTGGGTATAACCCTGCGAATAAAATGCTCAGTGTCAAAACCGCCCCAGCGCCAGCCGCGTCAGAACCCGCAAAAAAGGGCCCGGCGCGCAGTCACACCGATGCCCGCAGCCGCACCGCGCGCGACAACTCGAATCCCGGATTCGGCGATAAGTCGGCATGCCCGCCTCGTACGCAATAACGCGGACTGATTTCACGCGCTGTACGCCTGATCCAGCCCGGTGAACGCGCCCCTCGCCAGAAGTGATCGTGCAGAGCTGTGATCTTGCGACCGTCAAGCGAATGCCGTTATATCATCAGCTGAGAAGACTGCGCGTCCTCAGCCGCCAACAATCCGCGCTTGGCCAGCACTCAAGCGCGCGCAGCGTGATGTCGCGCGCAGTTTCCAATCGGGACCCCCCCACAAAGTAATTCCCCCGGCGCTAACTTCTGCTAATGGACTATTCAAACGCTGGACCCGCCCCTTTTGACACTATATGATTGCGCCAATTCTAGTGGCGGGAAAGTTCCCTGGCAACATTGACTGGGAGTACTGTTACCAGATGTTTGCCATCCTTCGCACCATCCGAAAGCCTATCCGCTGCTAATTCTGCCGTATCCGCGATTGCTGCTGGCAGCAATGTGATCCAGTCGCCATGGGCGGGCCGGGCGCAACACGCGCCCGCAGGTTGATCCCGAACTACGGCGTTCCGGTAGCGCTGCTGATCCCGCGCGGCGATGCGGCGGCAGATAACCTTCTGGCACAGAACTCGAAACGCAGCCGCGGCTTGCGATCCGTGATTCTGGGCGGGTCAAGATGATCTGCCGTGTCTTACGGCACCGCAGGTCCGGCAAGCGATGGCCGCAACTGCGCTCCGCAGCTGTGGCCGACGGTGCCAAATATTGAATTATCGGACCAGTCTATGGTGAAGCGGCAAACGCCGCGGCGTCCGCCGTAGCACCCTCGGTTGTGAACGTGCTTGCCCTTCTCAAACAAACACCACCTTGCAGGCGGAACGTTTTTGTCCTCGGCCCACATCTCCAACACGGCCAACCGCCCTGGTCAGCTATGCAAAACGCAGCCGGCAAGGACAAATTGTCCGTGCGCATGCCAATGCATAATCGGCGGGCACTGGGCCCGTCAACGCGATCCATCGAAGCCGATTTTCAGCAATGGCGCAACGCCTGGCACCAGCGTTGATTATGCCCCGTCAGCCAGAGGGCGTCAAAGCGCGGTCAAACCGCGTCAAGCTGCCATCGATCACAACCCGGAGCCAATGCCGTTCATGACGGCCTAAACTCATCAAACTGCCTTGCCGCTGCTGCTGAAATAGTTGCCCGCTGCTGGCGTTCCGCAACAGTTTCGTCGCATTATATCGCCTGAGCGTTTTGGGCATTCTCCGCCAGACACTTGCACTGCGGCCAATTCAGGGCGCTGTTGCCCTGCCCACCCTGGCGCCAGCGCCGCCTCCGCCGCACGCTACACTGCGGGCATATGGCCGAACGTCCGCTGGATATCGCCGGGCCTTGCGTTGATGGCAATCGCTGCAATCGGTCACTGGTGAAAGCGCAATCAAGAACGCGCTTTCTGCGGTCTTCGCTGACAGGTCAAGGTCCTTCAAGGGCCCAATGGCAATTTTCCGGCTGCGTGCGGATGGCACAAACCAGCGCGGTCTTGCTGTGGCATGACGGTGCGCGCAATCCAGGTGTCCCCTGCTGGAAGCAGCACCACAGCCTTTGTGGAGCAGGGTTCTGAGCAAGCCCTGTTACACTATGATGCACGTGGCCATTCAGACATGCGACAGCGCACGTCTGGTGCCGCGCCGAATGATATCTACGATAACGGTGCCGTGGTGCGCAAGATCGCTTCGCGCAAAGTTTGCGGAAGAGTGATGCGACCCTGCGCGCCGAAACCGGTAAAGATCCTGCGCGCCGCACAAGCGCAGGCGTGACGCGATTGCAGCAGCCTGCGGCAGCAAACCTTTTGAAACGCCGCGCAATACCGCACTTATACATATACTGACCGATGGCATGTCAAATCCGTGTTGATGTCACGACTCCGCTATCTTCATCCACCCCGTAAAAACGCAGCCGCCGCCTCACGTCTCGGCGTAGGCGGCTATGGCCGTGGAGAGATGCGCCCGTTTTTCAGACGTTGAACCCGCTGTTTTTGGCTACCCCCGCCAAGATCAACACGCCCCTGGCAGCAGGTCCCCCAATCGAGGCGATTGCTGTTATATCTTGTGGGATCTGAAGCTTGAGGTAGCCATCTCCAGCCGGACATCCGCGATTGTGTACATTGCCAAAGAGGATTATAGCATCTCAGACAGCGCTGCTCGAGAACCGTTTTGTCTGCGGCGACAGAGCGCTTGCCGAGCAACTTGGACGAGACGCTCGACGCGCGAGCTTTCCGGCCAGACATGAATTCATTGAGGCAAATCTAGGCCGAGCGGAACACGCGCCCACTGAAACAGGCTTAGGGCCAGCGCTATTGGTGGAGCCCCACGTCCAAAGAGGGCAAGTCGCGGGTCTGCCGATTTGCAATCCCTGTCTGGATCGCCAAAATACATCACGGCGTTACAGCACTCGCCGATATCTGGTGGAAAGGGCGTGTTCCGCGCTGACGAACGAGACATTCCAAAGCAGCCGAGAATGGTTCTCTGGTGTGCAGTGCCGACATCTGCCATCGCGACCAAAAGCGGGCCCACTGAACAGTTGACTCTTTGATAGCCAGTCCGCGTGGCCGAGGCGATGAACTATGAAGACGCAGACGGACGCCGTGCGGTCGAGGTCTTTAATGCAGGCCTATTCCCGTCGATGCCACAAGGCCGTGGGCGATCTGACCCGCTCTTCCTGACCAAGCTGAAAGATATGCCATGGGGTTTCCCCCCCAAAAAAAGATCCCCCGAACCCCTGCTGAGCGTCTTTTCCGCGCCGTCGCAAAATCAAAGACGCTATGTGGTGAGGTACACAACCGCCAATAGACATGCCGACCACAGCTACATTCCTGAAACGCCCCGCTCAACATACTTGGACGTTTACGGAGGACGTTGCGCACCGGATTTGATCCCCCGAGCCAAATGTCTCACGATCAAAGCGATACTTGCATCTTAATCGACGATGAAGTCCGCAATCCCCGAAGCGCACGCATTTTCCTCGATCTGATGCTCCAAAACACGCAAACCCGGAGCGCGCAACTGCGGCGCCATGTAACGAGTTGGGCGTGCTCTCGCATTCATCCTGAATTCGAGCCGAGTGTCGATGATGCAATTCACATGTAATCCACGCTATACTGTGGACGAGCACATCATACAGACCATCGCCAACCCCTCGCGATGATCGAGAAACGGCAGCCTTGGAAGAAGAGTGCCGTGTGGCCTCCTCGATCCTCAAAGTCCCGCGGGGTGAACGCCAAAGTTCTATATTGTTTGGGGGGCGCTGCTGCTGCTGACATCGGGCAAATGGCCGACCCGAGGACCACTCGATTCTTGGCGCACAGATCGTGCGCAAGTGAGCCCCCCCGTCTTGGGCTGAAGGCAGGACGAGGTTCGTACGGTCGAATGGCTGGTGCGTCTATCCATCTGCTGATGTCCGAACGATGGCCCAAAACGCGATTATCGCTGACACCGCGACGGTGCGCCGATTTTGCCAAGGCCGTCCATAACGGTCAAGCGGCTGGAATCTGCTCTGTGTTCTCACCGTCTGCGACTTCGCGGCGTGGGGCCGGATACGTGGAACAACTGGAAGGCCCGTTCTGATACGTCGGCTTACGCAACAAACGCGGTGGCTCGAGACCGGACTGGAAGATCTCACCGCACCAGCCGGGCACCCGAGGCGAAGAAAGCCCTGCGCGCAGCTCTAGGCTGACTGGCCCAAGAACAGCGCTCAAGGAAGAAACAGCGGCGCCATTACGATCCTTACTGGCAATGGTCTGCAACGTCACGCGCCCCGCATTGTTACATTCGCACGCATGCTACGCGACATGGACCCGCCGATCAATCAACAAACTATTGATCTGCATCCCCGATGAGACCGTGACGTCGACGCGCGCGTGTTTTGTAATGCAGGATCACCACGGCATTTTCAAACAGCCGCCTCGCCCGGTGGCGCTGGGCCCTGGTTGGGGCCAATGTGGTCCGATGCCCGGTCAGCTATGACCACAAGGACGGCTACATCATCGATGCTTTCTTGATCCAGGAACGCGAAAGGCAACGCCCTATGAGGCGTCAAACTGCCCGCGCCTCGCGCCAAATGATCGAAAAAACCTGCGCGGCGAAGGTCATTGCACCGCGATGCACTGAAATCCCGAGACAAGGTCAAAGAAGCGCGAAAAAAGCCCTTCCCGCGTGCCACCCATATCAACCTTCGATAACGACGGGTCCGAGATCTACACGATCATGCCGAGGTAGAAACCCGCACGGCCGGATTTGCTTCTATGATCTGGCGCGTGCGCTTGGCGGGGGCCCAATGTTCTATATTCGCCCAATGCAGTCAATCGCGACCTATGCGAGCAGGTGGTCGAGACCTTCTATGTCAAGGATATGTTTCGGCTGGAAAGTATTACTCGCGAAGCAAAGCAACGCGCGCTGGAAAAACGACTGCGCGAGGCATCGCGGAACGGTGCTGCGCGCGCCACAGCTACCGGCCCGTCCCGAAAGGCAGTCCCGCCCGTGAACCTGCCACCGAACCATCGGCCGCTGATGCATGGTATCAGTTTTTTCAACAGCCTGCTGTTCGGCAGGCGGTCCTGGTTCTTGTCACTTTCAGGCAAACCTCTCGGGTTGCGAGGCGATCCTGCTCTATTCCGTCTATGACATTGCCAGAGAACCGTGCTTGAGTACCTCGTCGGGCTATTTTTTTCCGACCCGGTTTGGCCGGCGGTGACGCCTGTTTTGCTCTCCGCCGTCTGCTCTCTGCTGGGCTGTCTGGCACTAGACGCTGCGGCGGCTTGCCGTTTTAACCCGTTGGCCAATCACTGATCGGAGCGGGTGCCGCGTTCAAATCCGGCACGATTCCGCACTGCTTTATGAGGCCTACTGGAGCCAACAGGCCGCGCGGATGAGATCGAAGCGCAAGAGTTAAACGCGCCTGGCGGTTCTCGCTGGGACCGTTTCGCGCTTTTCGGCCCTTGGTCGCGGGCATGAGCCCTGGGTCACCGCGACGCTGCCCTTCCTATGCCACAGCTGTGCTTTGCCTAGCCCGCCCCTCTTGGGTGTCCCGCCATGGCCGAGCCACCACAGACCCGCGAACGAAGCTGGACCAGCCCTGCACTCGCACTCGCACCACTCAAGGCCCGCGATGGGCAATCCGCTTCTGCGCGTGGGTGTTTGTGCTGACAGTGCTGATGTACGGCTTTAGCCACCTGCCTATTTCTGTCCTTTGGAAACAGCCTTTATCAACTGAGTGCGCCACCAATGGGTTGCCGGCGAAAGGCCAACGTGGTCAGCGGTGCTGTGACCTCTGCCAATGATGCGTGTCGTTGCTGGCGTCCTCCGCTCTGGCCTCGTCGCGTACTTGGGGCTGCCACTGTTGCTGCTGTGCGCCTTTGGCCCCTGCAAATCGCCCTTGTCCGGCCGCGCCTTGCGTCAGCAACATCTGCACTGGCTGATCGGGGTGCTGTTGTGCGATTTTGTCTGATCACTGGCCTACCCCGTTTTCATTGCGCGCATCCAGCCCCTGCTGAAACCCACACGGCCGACATATCTGTCGCTCAAAAGCCTCGCAGCAAGCGGGTGTGCTTGTCACTCTGAATGTCGCCCGCCAGGTAACGGGCAGCAGACGTGCCTGCTGCTGCCTCGCCGACGAATCCCATCGGAATCCTGGGCGTCTATGTCCGTCGGCGGCATTCTTTGTCTGGCACTGCTGGCGTGCTGGCACGTCGGATACAGAATACGCCGCCACCCAAAAACAGTCATAGCAGCGCGAACAATTCAAAAAGGCAAATTGCAATAACAACTGGAAAACGCTGGACAAGCACCAGTCCTACGGGGGGGGTGCGGCCAATGATACAACTCCACAAAGGGGCCCCCCGAACCCCCATGAAACCCATCGACGTACTGATTCCGCTTTTTTTTTCACCGTAGGAAAAAACTCTGGACCCGGCTTCAGCCCCCGTGGCTGGTTTTTTTTCTGTACGTCGACGCTGATATCGCCCGCCTACTCTTGGCTCGGTCCCCGTGGCAGAAAGCGTTTTCTGGTGCCTTTTCCCTGCCTAAACATGT
>Ga0163217_1107835_pt1 | contig 15232 bp, 21 predicted proteins | sample SynspAceP_FD_185933 | JGI IMG/M metagenome (GOLD analysis project Ga0163217, IMG submission 185933) | Saline lake microbial communities from Ace Lake in Antarctica - Synechococcus sp. Ace-P (PacBio error correction) | ecosystem: Environmental > Aquatic > Non-marine Saline and Alkaline > Saline ...
GGGTGCAGAAGGAAGATCAAAGCCCGCCGCCGAGGCCCCCGCCCAGCGGGTGGCCCCCCGCCGGGTTTTTTTTTTTACTTGGGAATTTCACCGCCCCCGCGACGGCGGCCCCTAGGGCCCCCCGTGGTCTGTCCCCGTTCCCCCCTCCGGGCCTGGGGGGTTGATGGGGTTGGGGCCCTGCAGGCCAATTTTTTCTGCCAGGTGCAGCTGGGATTCCCGGGGCCCAGGGGAAGCCATCCCCAACGGCTTGCCCCCTCTCTGTGCATCCCGGCGGGGGGGCACCCCCGCCCTCGGCCAAGAACCGGCCTGCCCAGGTCTGCGTGGGTGATCGGGTTGGAGCTCTGAACGGCATCGACTGGCCAGCCGGCGGGGTGCCATCGCCCCAGGGTGCCGCCACGCCAGAGCCCTGGCTCGAGCGCCGGCGGTGGCCAACCTGCGGACACTGGGTGGTGGATCCGCTGGTGGCCCTGGTGCCGAGCCCGTATTCTCGATCTCCGGTCTGCAACTCAGCCGCTTCCTGCTCAGTGCCGCGAGGCGAAAACCGGCCCAGGGCCCCCGGTTCCGAGACTTTGGTGGTTTGCCTCGAAAGCCTTATCTGCTGGCCCCCCGAGGCGTGTGCTGGCCCTGGATCAGAGCGGCGCCCGCAGCTTGGGGCTGCAGGCCCTTGGGGGAGTTGTGAGCCGCTGTCCACGGGGAAGGGCTTGCTCAGCCCTGCGCCTGCCAGCCCTTCGCCTAGGCCCAAGGCACAGTTGGCCCCGTGCCTCTGGCCGGGCTCGTCGGGGGTGGGCAAGAGCAGCTTGCCTCATGCCCTGATCCCCGACCTGAGGCCCCTGCGGGTAGCGGCGTGAGGCGGGAAGCCTGCAGCGGGGGCGCCACACCACCCGCCATGTCGAGCTGTTTCCCGGCTGGGTGACCCGGTGCCCTGCTGGGCCGACACGGCCCGGCTTCAACCGCCCGGACCTTCCCGCTGGATCCCACCCGGCCTGGGCCGCCTGTTTCCGGAGCTTGGCCACAGCCCTGGCCGAAGGCGGGCTGCCGCTCACAGCAATTGGCCTGCCACACAAGGCGATCGGGCCTGCCGGTCGGCCACCGACTGGGACCGCTTCGCGATCTATCCGCAGTGCTGCAGGAGCTGGGGCGAACCCTGCGCACTCAGCAGCGAGCCGGCAGCCGGCGGCCCAACGGCCCAGAGCTCAGAATTCGACCGGCGGCGGAGTCATCGCGGCGGCGCCTGTCGCAGCAAGGGGGAAGCCCAGGAGCGCGACCGGCGACGAGGCCCCCCAGCGGCTCATCCCCAGCACCCGGCAGGCTGAGGCCGCCGGTGAGTCCTCCTCCATCCGCTCCTTCATCGTGCCGGTTGAGCGGTCGTAGCGGGCTTATTGAGTTGCCTCGCAACGTGGCCGCTTCGGTGACGAGCGGCACTTCCGCACCAAGCTCCGGCGGCACAGCCGCACCGACCGCAGGGGCTGCTTTGGTTTGCCTGAGAACCGCAGACCACCTTGGCGCGGCCATCGGCACTGGTCCTTCCAGCATCCATGGCATCGAGCTCGTCCTGGATGTTTCTGGGCTCTTGCTGAATCTGCTTGGCCTTGCCGGAAAGCCTCGTCCAGTTGTCCGAAGTTGGAGCCGAAGCGGCATGCCTGACATGCGTGTGCCCACAGGCTAGGGCCTGGGCCTTCAGCTCAACTCCGCCGGCCGCTAGGGGGCGAAGTGACCCGAGCCGCTTGATCTCAAGGGTGCAAGTCGATCTGGTGACTGGCGCGCACGGCCGCCTGCACCTGCGGATACGCTGGTCGATTGCCCAGCCTGGCCCTCGCCGGTGTTGACGTGAAAGTTGGGCATGCAGCGGCGAAACCCATTCGCTCCGCCGACAGCCAGGCCCTTCTTGAGGCCGAGATCCTCGAATCAGCGGCCTGCTTGAGCGGTTCGGGGTTTGCGGAAAAACACTGCCGCCCACCCTGGGTTTGGTGATAGGGCTGACTGGCTGGTTCGGCCTCTGCAGGTTTGGCGTGGTGCGGCGGCTGGATCTCGGGCTGGATGTGGCCGGGCACTGAGCTGACAACAGGACCGAGAGCACCAGCAGAGGCTCCAGCTGCAAGCCGGCCGTGGCGATAGGCGAACTGCAGCTCGGAGCCCTTGAGCGTGAAGGCTACCGCCGCCGCCGGATCCAGCACGGTCACCGTCTCCAGCCAATTCGGCCGGTGCAGCCCCCCCTGGGCGCCGGCATTCATCACCGCAGCAGCCGGCCGGCCGTGCCGCGGGATGCCCAGACCGCCGGCATTCCAGGGCCACTGAGCCCGGCCTTCGCCGCCCGCCTGGCTCAGGCTGGGGAGGGGTTCGCCGGCCTTGGGCCCTCAGCCAAGCCGCTGCTAGGCAATCGAGCCGGCTCCCTGCAGGCGCGGTTTGCAGATCACCACAGCCATCGAGCCCCTCATCACTGATCAACAGGTTTCGAGCCGGCGCCCGAAATCAGCTTGCAGGGGCAGCTGTTCGCTGCCCGGGCCTCAGCGGGCAAGGGCGATCAGTTATCATTCGCAGGCGGGGCGGCTCGGCGAACCATTCCGGCCGCTCCGCCCACCTTTCCAGGTGGTTGTGTTTGGGAGCGGCACCCGCTGGCCGCAGCCCAGCAGGCCTGGAAGCTGCCGCTGGCCGGCCGTGGAGAGAAAGCCGCCGTATGCGGCCAGGGGGGCGGCGTTGCCATGCGCCTTTTTTTTTTTGGGCCGCTGGACCTGCAACCGGTCCGGCAGAGACTGTTCACATCCCCGGCGCCATGACCAAGCAACCAGGTCGTCCTGGGCGCCCGTAACGGCAAACCAAGCTGGGCCAGATCAACGAGATCGGCGCAACTTGAACCGGCAACGCCGGTTGACACCAGGCGGATCTCCGTGGCCAGTCGCTGGCTTGAGATGTCTGGAAGGGGGCCGCTTCGCCAGCGCTGTACGAGCGGTGCCAGCAAGACCGCATCGGCCTGGGCAGGGCTGCGGCGAAAACGGGAGGAGGAACTCCGCTGTGCGGCCTGTAGCGATGGGTTGGAAAACGGCCACCACCCGCTGGGGGTGGCAGGCAGAGGCGAGCGGCCGCTCTCCAACATCAGAATGGCCAGCTTCAAGGTTGGCGTTCGACCTCGCTGGGATGCTGGGCAAATAGTTCATCAACAAATCAATTGCCCGTCCAGGCAGCCGCGGTAGTCGAAGCGGCGCCCGGGCGACAGCAGCGATTTTCAATCGCGACGCTCAAAATCAGCGAAGGACAAGGCCCTGCAACCGGCAGGCAGCCAGGGCGGCCGTGGCAATTGCTGAGCGTTGTTGCGGCCGGGCAGGGGCAGGCGAACGCGGCCCACACAGATCCCGGATTCATAGAAATCAGCAACAGGTGCGCCGCCATGGCCTCTCGACGGCTAGGGCGGCGAAGTCCACCCCTTCAAACGTTTTCGATCGACCACCAGGCCCACCGGGCGCGAAATGTTTCCGCAGCACGGACAATCGCTGTTCGCCAGGACAAGGCCACAGCCGTCGCGAAACCGTCAGGGTCCTCGACTAAGGCTTCGAGGTTGGGGTAGTGGTCGGTGTGATCCAGTCCAGGTTGGTGATCACGCCCAAGTGCTAGGCCTGACTTGACCAAGCGAGCCATCGGATTCGTCGCTTTCGGCACAGCAGCGCGTCCCTGGCCGACCCGCGCTTTGCTCTGAAAAGGCCGGACCATCCCCACCGATCACGGCGGTGGGGTCTTGGCCCGTGACAGGCCAGGAGCGTGGCGACCAGGGTTGGTAGTCGTTTTGCCATGGCTGCCGGCCACAGCAATTGAACGGCTGGGCATTGATCAGGGGCCGCCCAGCACATCCGAGCGGTAGTGGATCCGGCAGACCCGGCGGCACGGCGGCTTCCAGCTCAGGGTTGCCCTCCTCTTAAACCGCCGTGCTGTCACCAACCTGGGGTGGAACAGCCATGGCCTGGCACAGGCCTCAAACGAAGCGGCGTCCTGCGCTTGTGTGGATGCGCCACGCCCGCGACGGCGCAGGTCTTCAACCACGGCACTCTGCGGCTGTCAGATCCCGCTGACCTGAAAGCCCCGCTTCCACGTATGGATCACGCTAGCCGCGGACATGCCGATGCAACCGATCCCTGAAAATGCAAGCGGCTGCTGACGACAAGCAGAAGTCCCCAACGGCCCCACCCAGACGCCCCAGAAACTTAATCGTGATGACCCCCTTGTCATCCGCGCAGCAGAAGCTTCTGGGAAGCTGGCCTCGCTGGCCCTGAAAGGTTGCAGAGGCCATTTCTGTATGATCCAGCATCCAAACCCTATTGCGATTTGCGGGTTTTCCCGCCGTTGCCATGACCTTGCGTGTTGCGATCAATGATTTGGCCGAATTTGGTTCGCAACTTCATGCGCTGCTGGCTGAAAGGCCGCGGGACTGCACGAAATATTGAGGTTGTTGGTCTCAACGAACATCTGATCCGCACACCAAACGCGTCATCTCCTTCAATTACGATTCGATGCCTCGGCAAGATTCGGTAATGCTGAGGTTGATTACGCCAAAGATTCAAACTCTCATCAAAACGGGCCCAAACGGTCCGTATGCCTTCTCAGACCGCACCCTTGAACCTTCCTGGAAAGAATGGGGAGTGGATCTGGTGATCGAAGCCACAGGCGTCTTCATTGACAAAGATGGAGCAAGCAAGCACATCCGGCTGGGCGCCAAAAAAGTCTTGATCACGGCCCCCGGCAAAGGGGTCCCCGCCATCCGGCAACGTTTGTGGTCGGTGTCACGAAGGGTGATTACAACCAATGCCCGATTTCGACCTCCTGCAGCAAACGCCAGTTGCACCACCAACTGCCTAGCTCCGATTGTCAAGGTCCCTTGGACGCAGAACTTCGGATCATCAAAGGAAGATACCACGACCCACAGCTATACAGGTGACCAGCGCATCTTGATGGCAAGCCATCGGATCTGCGCGGCCCGGCTGCGGCGATCACATCGTGCCCACTTCAAACTGGCGCCGCCAAGGCCGTGGCGTGGTTTATCCGCAGATGGAGGGAAAGCTTCAACCGGCATTGCCATGCGGGTTTTCCGACCCGAACTGTGTGGTGGAACTGGTGGTGGAAGTGAGCCGCGGCAACCAGCCAAGGAAGAGGTGAATGAAGTCCTCAAAAATGCCTCGAAAATGAATGAAAAGGAATCATCAAGTACTGGCGATCTGCCCCTGGTTCGGTCTGTCACGCCGGTACCGGGATGAGTCAGCCATCGTTGACGCCTGCCTCACCCTGGTGAAATGGGCGACACTAGGTCAAGTGATCTCCTGGTACGACAATGAGTTTGGGGTTACAAGCCAGCGGGTCGTCGACCTGGCCGAAATTGTCGCCCCGCAACTGGGGCCTGTTCAGTCAGGCCTGAACTGACCTGCCGGGCCAACTTCAAGGCCCTTCAGTGAAAGATGACTGAAACCCATCATCCGCCCGATCCAGCGGTTCGCCGCTGGGCCACCAGCTTCAGGTGTCCCGCTGCCTCTGAAACGCGGTAACCGCGCCAGAGCTGGCGATCGGGCTGGCCCAGGCAGGGCTTGAGCAAGGCCTCGGCCCAGGCCGCATCCAGGCCAAGGATCAACTCGAAATGCTTCACCTCCCCCCAGACACCAGGCTTCGGCTGGGAAGACCATCCATGCCGGCGCCATCGGCAGGGCAACCGCGGTCGAGCTGGGCATCGCAACCGGCTGCTGCGGTGTCAATCGCCGCGACAGCGGGCGGCCAGGCCAGTCACTGCTGGTCGGCTCCGGCCAACCCCCATGGGCTGAGCGGCGGGCCTGGCGTCGACCAAGGCGTCCGACGCGCGAAGCGGGGTTGGGGGGCGGCGGTGGGCCGCCAGGCCCGCCGCTCCAGCAAGCTGGGCGGGCAGGGAGGCCGCAGCGGCTTCCCGCCAAGCACCGCCAGACCGAGCCGACTCGCCATGGGGGACCGGTGCTTGATACCAACCGGTCCTCCGGGCGTTCCATTCCGCGGCGCCGGGATCGCCCCGCGGCCCAGGCGTCCCCAGGCGGTGCGAAAATTCGCCACAGGCCGCTGCTGGCCGCTGCTGCATCGCCGCCCAACAGAATTCGCCGCCATAGCGATCGAGGCCTGGCCCATGGCCCCCGTACACCCCCGCCACCCAGCTCTCAGCGAGTGGCGGTGGCGCCAACTCAGGCCGACGGTGAGTCCGATCACCTGCCCTGGCAGCACCATCGCCGCCAGATCAGAGAGATTGGCGGCTGCGGCGCGCCATGCCAGATCTCTCGGATCGAGGGTGGCATCACTGAAGTGAACGCCTTCCACCAGACATGTGTTGAGCACCAGCACACCTCCGCCTGCGTTCCTGCAGCAGGCGCATCATCGATCGAGCTGTCCGGGGCGGCGCAAAAGCGAGGCGATCCGCTTCCAGCCAAGCCCTTGATTCGCCCAGGTCAGCAGGGTCGGATCGCTGCCTCAGCCATGGGGCCGCAGGTTTCTCGCCCCTTCCAGCAACGGTGCTTTAAACAATCCCAATCGCTTTCCGGTCAGCTCCTTCGAGCAACCCTCAAAGCCATCGACCACATAGCCGAAGGCGGCGTAGCGGCGTCGATCAAGTTGAGGCCAGCCGGGGTGAGTTCCGCCGTAAACGGAACATGAAAGAACTGGGACGAGCCCCATCGTCGAGGGCCTCATCGGAGTGGGCCCCAGCCCAATGTTCCCATTGGTGGCGAAGGGAAGCAAGGGGGTGGCCTTAAGATCCGCAGATCCTCGAATGTCTGGTTTGTAGAAGGGCTGGTCCTCGCCGGGCACCATGATTTCCCAAGAGGAACGCGGCGTTGCTGCTGAACTGGGTGGGATCGATTGTAGCCATCGGCGGGCGATGGGATCTCCGTCTGGAGCACATAGAAGTCCCTTCGCGCGGGCCCGAACGCAGGCCGTCGTAGAAAGCCGCGCTGAACGCAGATCAAACGAAGGCCCGCCGTGAGGGGGCGTATGTAGCCGTCGACCAACGGCGGTAAGGGTTTGCCCTTGGAGTGGTGGCCCAGCTCGAATCGTGGACCCTGCCGAAGCAGCGTGCAGAGCCACGAACGTTTTCGGGGATCTCCGAAGGCGGAACGGCCCCACAAGCAACGATTCCCGCGCTGCGATCGTGCTCAGGCAGCCCGGCGGCTGTGAGAAAGGCGTCCGCGGTCGGGGGCTTCGGTTGCTTCAGCCAAGCGTTCCGCCAATCCAGCTCCAGCTGGTCCGAGCAGCGCTCTCGGCCGTTGCCTGCTGCTCGGAGGGAAAGTTGCTGATCAGCCTGGCGCGGCGACTGGTCAGCAAGCGACCTGGCCGCGGCGCACGGCGTTGCTCAGGGGCTCAAGCGCTTGCACGCAGGTCGTCACTGGTGCCTCACAGGCGTGTGCTGGAGGTCTTTGCAGAATCCGTCTCTGGAATCGGCAGGGCATTGCGCAGCAGAGCGGAAGATTCGCTGACCGCATTGCCGGGGGGGAAGCCCAGCGCGGCGGGGTGCCCGCCAAAGAGGTTGACGACAAGCGCCATGCAGCAGGGCTAGCCCCGGGGAGCAGGCGGTTGCTATCAGAGCCCAACCGGATCCCTTTCATGGCTGATTTGAGTCTTCTCAGCGGACCTTTGGCACAACCAGCCGCCACCCCCCCCAGCCGGCAGGAAGCGGAAGACCCGCCGAGGAAGCGGCAGCCGTACAATCCGCTCAAAACCGTTCCGCGGAATGATCTTCCAGCAACGACTTTTTCGCAAGCCGGTACCGTAACGATCGAGCTCGTGGCCAGGTCTGGGAGAGTCGTCGAATTTCTTCATGTCCACCGGGCAAGGGTTCGGCTTCGTGCGCCACCAAGCTGAAAGGCGTTCAAAGCGGCAGCGTTGTCGACAAGACCTTTCCGCGCCGGTGAAACGTTGCCCGGCAGGCGCCGTGGGCTCGGAAATCGACGCTTCAGCTGAACCTACAATGGAAGCCGAGGACTTCCGTTGTCCATGGACATGGCGAGTTTTGAAGAAACCCGCCTGTCCAGCCAAACAGATCGGCGACGGCCGCAAGTACCTCAAGGAGGGCCATGGAGGGATGAATGTGGTGGTCGTGAACGACGTGCGCTGGAAGTGAACTTCCCCAACTCCGTCGTCCTGGAGGTCACCCAGACCGATCCCCGGCGTCAAGGGTGACACTCGAGCCACGGGGGGCACCAAACCGGCAATCGTCGAAACCGGGGCCCAATCATGGTGCCCCCGTTCATCAACGATTGGGGAGAGAAGAACAAGATCGACACGCGCAACGACAGCTATCTGGCAGGGAGTCCTGAGGCACATGCGGAAGGCTTCGACCATGAACCAGCTCATCGTCTGCTCGCCCGTCCTTGAAGCAGAGCGATATTCCAACGAGTTCAAGCTCGAAGGGGGACGACTTTCGCGGCTTGAAGTGCGCCGCAATCTGCCTGCCCGGCTGCCCTAGCCGTGGCCCAGGCCCCTGCGGCCACTGTCAGCAGCTCCGGCTCAAGGCCGTCAGCGGCAGCCAGGCCACCGCCCGCCTCGGTCCACCACCGGCTGCCCTGCCCTGCGCGCCGATCTGGTCCGAGATCACCGCGCCGATGGTGGGCACCTTTCTACCGGGCGGCAGCCCCGGATGATCCGCCGTTTGGTTGAATCTCGCAGCCCGGAATCACGGTTATGACAGCCGGTCTGCAATCCCGAAGCGATGAAGCTGATGAACGGCTCGAGGCTGAAAGTGAAGATGGCGAGTGGTCGAAATCCTGGTGGAAAAACGCGCACCGTGGAATATGGCCAGGTGCAATGGTGCGCCTTCAACCGAGGCTGAACAGGGGCGCCGCTCAACCCAGCTCCCAGCGGTTTCCAGGGGCGGCCCGCATGCTCAATAGGATCGGGCGGATCCCAAGCCAGCGACTTGTCGAAACCGGTGCGTGATCCGGTGAGGTTGCGCAAAAGAAGGGCAGGCCACCAGGCTTGGTGTTCACTGCGGCATCGAAGGCCAGCAACTTGGACCGATCAAGCCCTGGTCGATGGTACAGGCGACCCCAGGTAGCCATCCGGACCAAGGGCCTCCCGCGCCAGGCGGCGCAGCCCGACCAGCCACAGAGTGTTCGGGGTGCGCGGGGGCCGATAGAAGTTTCCACTCGGGTGGACCTGCGACGCCGCGGCTCCCAGCAACTGGAATCAGCCAGTCCCTGCTGACGACTCCCACGCGAGGGACTCTCGAGGGCCGAGCGGGCACGCCTTTCGCCGGCTATGGGATTTGAAGGCCGCGCCGACCCACCGCAGCCGCGGATTGGGGACAAGCGAACGCAAGAAGCCAGCAAGCACGCTCCAGCTTGCGCTCCACCAGGGCGGGGCCGAGCTGCTGGGCCACCAGCTGCCAGGGGGATGTGGGTTGGTGGCCAACAGGGGTGTTGAAGTCGGCCAGGTTCCGTGGGGGGAGCGGCCGTGTGAATCAGCATGGAGGGATCGGCGCTGGTACCACTGAGTTTCCGTCCATGCCGCTTCGGTGCTGGCCCGGGTAGACGCGATTGACCGGCCGCGTGCGCACGCCTGTTTTTGGCGATCGGGCGGTGGGTGAGTGGCATGGCACTGGCCCGCAGTTCCAACAGCTCGGCGCACTGAGTAGCCAAGTAGTAGAAGCTGGCCCCGCCGAGTTGGTGTGCGGTGTGCTCCCCACCCGACTGTGCCTGGGCCGCCACTGCCGCGCCGGGCCGCAGGTCTCGCCCAGGGGCAGATCGAGGATCGGATAGTTGGCGAGGGGAATTGGGCCAGGGGAACCTTTAGCGCTGACCCCTGCAAGGCCGCATGCTGTGGCTCCAACCAGCGCGGCAACCGACCAAAACCACCTTCAAGGCCCGGCCCTCTCGAGCTCGGCGGTGCCTTGAGGGTCACCTCGACGCCGATGCCCGGCGGGGATCTCCGAGGGAGAGGGCGAATGCGCCGCTGCTACCCCTGGAGTTTTGGGGATCGGACCCTCGTTCGAACTAGTATGATGCGTTGTCGCAGCGTATAGATAATGTTTTTTCGGCCTGGGAAGCGGGGCCTGCGACGGGGCTGGAGTGCGCCAATTCAGATTGTCGTCGCTTTTCCTGGCGGATACCAAATTTGCCAAAGCCTGAAACAGTCTTCAAAGACCGGAAGCCCCTATGTGTGGGTCCTGTGTCGCTTTAGGCGCCGGTGGTACCATCCACGGCCTACGCCACTCCTGCCGCACCGACGTGAGTAACTCCACGTCATTTTTGGTGTCGCCGACTACCGCTGAGCTCCTCGGCAAGCACAGGCGCGATAGCCCTGGCGGTAAGCTCCGGATTAAGCGCAGCCTGGTAGCCCAGCTCACGGCAATAGCCGGCGGTTGCTGACGCGGCGAATTTTCGGCCAGAACTCAGGGCCATCGGCTGAAGGCTCGCCAGCCAGCTGGTCGGGACTCCACCAATGGCACTTTGCGCCAGCAGGTGGGCGGCATAGCCCAGGGTCTGGCTCGATGAACAGGGCTCGTCCATCGCCAGTTCAGCACTCGGGCGCTGGGCCTGGCCGGTATTGGCGGCAGAACAGCAAGGCCCTGGAGGCGATGTCATCGACGTGGAATCGGCTGAAGCACCTGCCGGGGTTTCGTGGATACATGCGGCGCTGCTGCCATCACGTCCAGCTTTTTGAACAAGGAGTACGACCGGGGGGCATCAGATCGCCGGCAGCCGGAACACCTGCACCGGCGGCCGCTTCCAGAGCCAGAGCTGCTGCAGGCGAGCCGGGCCTGGCTGCGCGCAGACCCGGCTTGGGATTCAACGCCTCGACCCAACACCAGCGCCCCGGCCTGATCCCCGTAGAACCCCAGGGTGGAGAATAGCCCAGCGCATTGCAGCGGCCCCAGTTGGGGGGCCGAGGACGGCGCCAGGCTTTGGCAACACGGGGTCACGGTCCCTGCCGTCCCAGTGGCAACCGTCACCAACACCTCGGTGGTGGCCTGCCGCTTCGGAAATAACGGCGGCACCAGGCCACGGTCAGCGGTCGCAGACCAGCCAGCGAGGCCAGGGGACGCATCGCTCCGCCACCTGGCGGCGGGTGAGGTGACAGCCATTCCCTGCCGCCGCAGCGGCGCGAGCGGAGAACGAAGACCGCTGTAGCCGCCGCCGATAGCAAATACGCAAGCGGAGCGTTGCGTCGCCGGACACAGACAAACAGACGGCGAGTGCCTTTGTGGACATCGCTCGATGGCATGAGTACACTGTATCAGGTGTTTCGTTGACCGATGGCGGCCTCCTGTTTCTCTACATCCAGCTCCTATCCCTGGCGCGACCCGCTCGGCAGTCACAGCTCACGTGGCGTCTCGCTGCCCCGCCGCAGGCGTCACCGGATGACGGGCCAGCAGGCCAACAACGGCCCGCGCGCACGGCGTCAAAGCAGGCCTGCAACGGGCCATGCCCGCCGCATGTGGCCCCTTGCTCTGCTTGGCGGCCGCGTGGTGAATTCGCACCGGAGCGCCCCTTTGGGTTGATGGCCATGATCTGCCAGCGTCACCAGAACCCTGCGGCCCTGCCGGGTACTGGTGACCTGGGGCCACCGGGTTCAGGCGGCCTGCCGACCATGCCGGGCAGGGCACCTGCTCCGTGGGGTCTTGTTGGGTTGGGTCGCAAGCCGAAAGCTCTGGGGTGGCCCACTGCAGCAGTCGCACAGCCAGCCCGCCAATTGCACCAGATCCATCCAGGCACGATCGCCATGGCCCGCCGGGTTCGTAAAAAAGCGTTGCTGCCGGTACCAATTCGAAGGCATCGGCACGTCTTGTGGCCGTTGCAGGCCGGCAGGCCGGCAACACCGCAATTGCGTCAACACTCAGACCACCGTGAACAACGGGGCATGAGGTGATCATGATCGGAAGCGATCACCGCAAATAAATGCAACGGTGATGGTGTATTTATGGAAGATTGACAGCCAAGTGTCTGACCTAAGTTTTGGGCAGAAGTTTCTTGCGAAGAAGACCGCATCTCTGGCGTGCATCTTGCCTTGATTCAATTTGGGCCAGTTTGCACGGAAAGCTCTGCTGTCATATGTGTCGCCACTGCATTTTACCGGCTTGCCATCCGCTTGTCCTCTCGGGGGGCTGGCTTAGATTCAACCGAGCTGGCGCGGCCCTGTTTCTGTCTGGCGCCCGCTCCTGCTGCCGGTCCAGCGAGCCCCCACCGCTGCTGCGGCAGCAACATGCAGCAGCCGGTGCCAGTTGCCGGCTTTGCCCTGGGCCCGGCCGGATTGATCGGGTGATCTCTCCCTCGATCCCGTCACCCCAGGCGCAGTTGCCGCGCCGTCAGGCCCGGGTGAGTGGCGGGCCCGTCCCGGCACTGCTGGGAGTTTCCCCTTGGAAGCCTGCGCTGGCCCTTGCGCGCTGCTGGGAAGACAGTTTCGCATCTCGACGCCGAACCTGAAAGCGAGTGGATGACTGGCTGGAGCAAGCCCTTGGCGCCCTTGCCGGCCCACCGCGAGCTTTGTTGGCGCCGCCGATCTTGAAGCGCCTGCCTGCCGATGGTCGCCGGCTGTATGCCCATCCAGCGGTTAGCCGTCCGCTGGTTGGGCTGCCCCGCCGCGCGGCGCCTGCTGGCCCATCGATGGGCCTGGGCAAAACCCTCACCGCCCTGGCCGCGCCCGGCGATGGCCCGCCTGGCCGGACTGCCGCATCGCCTGTGATCGGCGCCGGGCGGACTCATGCCCACTGGCGCCAGGAAGCGATCGCACTCGACTGCTAGCTAGGAGTTGATCAGCTGGGGCCGACCCCCGCTGCCTCGCCCCAGCCGGAAACCGTTTTGCTGGGGATGAGGCGCACTAATGGCCCGCAGATCTTGGCGCGCCGCCGCACCCAGGCCCTGTTGCGCCGGCGCGTCACTCCCGTCTGCGCGCCATTTGGCTGCTCACCCGGCACGCCGAATGAAGAACGGCCGTCCAGGCCCAGCTGTTCCCCTTGCGATGCGATCGGCCACCCACGTTGGTCTCAATGCAGCTGGCCTTTGAGCAGCGCTACTGCCAGGGCCATTGGCGTCCAGATCGGCGAACGGCGGTCAGTGGCAGGCAGCGCGTGCGGAACGCCTCGAAGAGCTCCAGGCCTCTGACCCGTCCCCTGTTACTGCAATCGCCGCAAGCGGACTGCCCTGAACTCCCCCCAAACGGCGCCGGATTTAGGCGGTGGATCTGAGCACAAACGGAAGCAAAGGGGATTCAATCACCTGCTGCAGGCCAGGTGAACGACTACCGCCGAGTCGGGCCCGGCCCGCGGCGAGGTGCGCGCCCCGGCGCCGAATCGCTGGCCATGCTCACCGCCCTGCCGCCAGAATCGGGGCCCATACAAATTGCCCGCAGCCCGGGAGCTGGTGGCGGAATTGTTGCACAAGCGCCAGGAGGCCGTGTCGTGTCACGGCGTCCGTGCGCTCGCGAGCTGTTGCAGCAGCATTTGGGCGGTGCCTTGATTACCGGCCGCTTGAAGCCCGCCGAACGCCAGGGAGAGGTTTGAATCGCTTTCAGGCCCGGCGAAACTCAACTGCTGGTCGCCACCTTCGCGCACGCGGGCGGCATTGGTTTCAACCTGCACCGCGGCAGCCCACGTGATCCTGAATCGAAGCGTCCCTGGACCCCAGGCCGGACGCCGAGCAGGCCGAGACCGTTTTTTGCCAATCTGCAAAATCGGCATGCGGGCCCCCTGAACCAAGCCACTGGCTCCACTTGGCTTGCCGATCAGCTGGTCGAATGGCCTGATCACCAGCCAAAGGCCGAACGCATCGCCCTGTGGCTTGAAGGGCGGCAGACGCAGCCCTGCGGCGGCGGCCCTGCCGGCCATGGTTCGGGACTCTCGAAGGCTGGTAGAGCCTGGGCTGATCAGCCCGGATTAACGCAAAACGACTGCGGCAGCCGGGCAAACGCTCGCGCAAGCTTTCCCTGGCGGACGCGACATCAAATGCCCAGCTGGGGATCCCCATCGACCTCATCCGCTATCGAGGCAGGGCGGCGGCTTGATCGATATCCCTGCAGGCTGCCTTGGGATCTTCGTTGAGGCATGAAGCACGAAGCGTCGTTCAAGGGCTGCGGGATCCTGGGGGGACTGCGCTAACCACCTATCACGGCCAGCAAGGCCTTCTCCAGCGCGTCCACCCTGACGTCCTTCAGGCAGTCGTCACGGCTGAGGCGATTGGGGTCGAGCGCGCGGTGGCGAAAGCCCGGCAGGCCCCCAAGCAGACCCCGACAAAGCAATCACCAAAAGCCGCAAGGGAACGGATCAACCGCAGAACGGTCTCAATAGTTGTAGCGATCATCCCTGGGTGGTCCCACCACTGGGAATGGCCATGGGGCCTCCAGCGAAAGCGCTGTTGTCCGCCGACCCCGCTGGGTCGGGGCGGAGGCTCCTGTTCCGAGCCGAAACAAAGCCCCAGGTAAGCGGCCCGCAATGGGGAAAGGCACTGGATTGTTGCCACGGCCTCGGTGATCATCAGCCGCCCCGTGCTGAGGTGCGATGTCTTGACAGGCTGGCGCTCTGCTGTTTTGATCAAGGCATACGGCGGCCGTCCAACTGACCTCATGGTCATTGCCTGATTGCGCTGAGCAATACCCTCCGCCGCCTTTGGAGGAAGGTCGAGCCTGGCAGCCACCGTGGTCTGGCTGGAACCGGTGCCGGCAGCAAACCAAGGCGAGCCAGCACCGGTGCCAGAACGACGCCCAAGAACCGCAGCAGCGCGGCGAAGAGAAACGAAGCGACGCAGAGCAACCATAGAAAGCGTTATGGTGAACCCGGACCTATTGGGCCCAACGTATCGTCCAACTTTCCCAACTGTTCGAGGGCCAGGGCCCTGTCTTTGATCAACCTTGAGGGATGACCCGCTGTTGGTGCGAAGCGAGCAAAGCGCAACGGCCAGCGGCAGCACGGATCAGCACGGTGATCAGCCGCACAAACATGAGGAGTGGGCCCAACCCGCGGCCCGCAACCGCCGAACTCCGCGGCCCACCAGCCTCATGCCGGTGATCCCACCCCGGCGCGGCCCCGAGCACATGATCACCGGATCCAACCCCGAGCAGCCGGCTGCACCAGAGCCCGACCACCAGCCGGCCGCCCCAGCGGTCCCACGGTGATAGATGGCCGGCCGCCAGAGCAGACGAAAAGTTCACTCAGCGCACCGAACCGGTCAGACCGGGTACCCGATCACCGTGCCGATGCCGATTTCCAACAGGGTGCGCGTTCCCCATCGGCCACCTCTGGCGGCCTCAGAGGCCACTT
>Ga0163217_1056264_pt1 | contig 15231 bp, 6 predicted proteins | sample SynspAceP_FD_185933 | JGI IMG/M metagenome (GOLD analysis project Ga0163217, IMG submission 185933) | Saline lake microbial communities from Ace Lake in Antarctica - Synechococcus sp. Ace-P (PacBio error correction) | ecosystem: Environmental > Aquatic > Non-marine Saline and Alkaline > Saline ...
TAGGGGAAAAAAAAAAAAAAGAGAGAAATGTTTGGGTTTTTTTTGGTGCTTTTAATTTTTTTGGTTTTCTTGCCAAAGGAATTCGAAGCGCTTTTATTCCCCAAAAGAAAATTTGGTTATGGCGGCTAACTTTCCGCGGCCTTCGGTTTAAATTTGGCCCCCGTTGAACATCCGTTTAATAAATATCCTTGCCTTAAGTTTTTAATTAACCTAGGTTGGTCAATAAAACATAAAAATATAATGGAAGCGAAGTTAGAAAAATTCAACAAATCGCCATTTTTTACGGAATTAAGGGTTGGTTATTAATACTAAGCCGTTTTTTGCCCATGGAGTCCAATGGTTTTTTAATTTAATTTTTTGAGAATAAGCCCTTTGAAGAATTATCAGCCTCTTAACCAAATAGAGGTAACACAGGAAAAGTTGGTTCAATCTGTACACCTACATAGTTTCCCTCCGCATAGGTTCCGCAAGGGGTAGCCTTTAAACCGCCACTGAGGGTCCAAATTAAATAGATGGAAGCGTAAAACAAAAGGCTTGCCAAAAATGAATAGGTCTCCTTGTCTTAGTGAATTAAATTAGAGTAAAAAAAAAAAGCCTGATCAAATAAATTCCATTTTATCTTCTATAAAGCTTAAAGAACCTATTCCTTTTTTTGTGTAGGCGCTCCATGGGGATTATTAAAAGGTCGTTGGGTTTCTAAATTTGTAGATTCGCCCCTTATAATTTCAAATACCTTTTTAAGAACTATCACTTGTGGGATTCATCCGTAAATCGCACCATTGCTAATAATTTTTGCGATGCAATGCAACTCAACAATTGAATCTAAATGATTTTTTTATTTTAATTCACGCTGAGCCAATTCTGTTGGTTTAACTACTTCTTGCTTCACCGCCGCTTCGGAGAAGGCCAATGGATTTACAATAAAGAATAAAATTGCTCATTCGTCTAAAAAAACCACCAAACCAGCTAAATTGGTCCACGTGAATAATCTCTAAAGCCATCTCATTGAAACAACAGTAAACGATTGACTTCTAAACGTGTTGGTATAAATCCTGCTTTTTTATACAATAAGGCAAACATCTATCCACGTTCCGTCGGGAGAACAAAATGAAATTAATTCCGTTTCTTTATTTTTTAAATGATTTATGCCTGAATTAAATCTTCTAGTACTGCTCTAATTGTTCTATTTCACATAAGCCAATAAAATCAGGAAAGTTTTTGTGATGTCAAGCACCAAATTTCCTGATAATACTTTTTGGTGACCTGCTTCCTATTTTTTAAAGTAACGGTCCAAGGTCCATATGATCTTTACCTTCTGGTGTGCGGTCACAATCAAAAGCTTAAACTTGTCGTTTTTACATTCGACATAATTCCACATTTATAAAGAAAGCAATGGTCTAATTTGATATGATTCCCTTTTGAGGCCATTTAGGTTTAAAAGAAATACTGTTAAGCACAATAATAAGACAATTTTCATTTTATTAATAAAAAAATTATTATATACCTCAGTAAAATAAAGTTAAAATTGTAAGATAATAGCTGTTGTATTGTTAATAAAATGAACATGAGTAAATAAAAATCTTACACTTTTATTTCATGCATACTACAAATTTTATTTTCTTTTTCTTAATCCACCCGGGTAGATTATTTCTTCCGCAAAATAATACGACCATCTTGGGAGTTGTTCGTAGATCATCCAAGTCCTAAAAATGTACTTTTCTTCCGTCGCAAATCACACTGAAAATTCACAAAATTTCAACAAACTCAATGGTTGATGGCAGTTTTTGTATTTCCAAACAGCTTTTGGAGGGTGAATTTATTAAACTGCAAATAACGCAAAAGATTTTATTACTAAAACGCATTCCGAATAACTTTAATCATGGAGCAATACTCGATTAGGAGTCGCTTTATTTAAGAAATTAGAAATAGTATGCTCAACAAAAAGATAATTGGTTACTTAACCGATACGGGAACTTTTGATGACGAAAATAAGCGGCTAATGCTTCAGGCTTATTGCAACAACAAGAGATGGTGTTTTACAGGCTGCGTTCGATTTGGGCAAGCTTTTTCCGAAGTTAGAGGGTATGACTCAAAAAAATGGTAAAGTGCTCATAAATGGCCTTAACCAATGAATAAATCTTTTTTTGATGGACGACCGCAATGAAAACTGGGGTGGCTTAAAATGTGACGAGAAAAATCAAGACTTTACCAGTGGCTTTACATGCATCCGATAATAATTTTGGCGCTATTTTAGGAACTTACAAATATCACACTAAGATACCTACGGGTATGCGGTTCTGAATTTCGAATTATGCATCATCAAGCAATCGAATAGAACAATGGCGTAGACTAAGCTAACCCTATACTGCCCCTATGAATATAGAAGCAAATGCTAACTTGTTTTGGGTTTCTCCGTAGATGGGCTAAAGAAAAGATAAATGTAGAGGGAAACATGTATATTGAATGCAATTTTCTTTTTTTGGAGCCTAGAATTTAAGTGGAAATGAAAAGAACAGTTTTTGTTCACGGGAATAGTACGCCTTCTAAATAGCGAGACGTTCCTCGCAATTACAGAAGAAGTCTTTGATCTTATAGGAAACTGTACAATTCCATTTTGGGAAAACAGGATGGTAAAAATAGAAACTCTAGAGGCGAAAAAAGCAGAACCCCTATTTATTTTGAATCATTTTTTTCACCTCAAAAATTTTTAAACATTACCACGTATGGCCTATCAAACGGGTAATAGAATTCAAGAAGTAGATTAGGCCCTTATATAACGTCATCCAAATTCCTGTCCCAACGTAATTACCGATATTTACCCGAGCTTTTATATCAATATAAGCCCCATAGGCGCTAAATTTTGTAGTGCAAACCTGGCGAAACAGGATTTTTAGAAATCCCAATTAAATTGAGCCAATTTACAGGCTAATGAAAACGCCAAAAAAACAGCGTACCGTACTTTAATATGATTATAACGAAAGACAAGCAGAATTACCATAAGTACCCACGGCTAACATTGAGCTTTAGAGTACAGTTTTAAAAGATTGTATTTGGGAGTAAATTAATCAAAAATGATTTCCTGTAATTATGCTCAAATTAATGATTTGTTGGGCGCTGGAGTTTCATGAAGAAATGTAGAATACCTTTCGATACCCGAAATAACGTAAATGCGGATATTCCACAAGGCTAACGGAGCTATTTTTAATTATAATTATACATTATTGCTGATAAACTAGAGAACATTTGCCTCAATGAAATATGAAAAAACAAAGTTATACTTGCCTTTTAGCCTGCTACGTATACCACGAAATCACTACAAAGAGACGGTAATTTTTCAAAACAGAACGTTTTTTAAATAATTCATTGGTAAAGTGCCATATTGAGCTTTTCAGACCGTTTGGAATAAAGGGCGGAGCAAAACCTAACAAATAAACGGAAGAACATTGGCTGGCTCAATGGGGCTTTATTGAATAAAGCCGCCAATTTTACAAAATGTTATTTATAAACCCAAGGAAAATAACCAGAGTGGTAGGGCGATAGCCTCAGAAAAGAATACAAGTACCGGTGGATCTTGAATTATTACTTGCTTTACCTAAACTTAACGGAAGAATAACCAGGAATTTTATACGCGAATTTCAAAACACAACAGATATTAATTTCTTTTGTAGATACGGGTATAGATCTGATTTTGTTCAAGAAGTAGTTTACTGATTTGGATAAATTACATTTGGTACAGAAATAGGTTTGTGAATACCAATTAATCTTCAATCGTACAAGTAACGGCTGTACGGCAATAATAAACTGGTTTACGCAGTAACCCTTCTGAAGCAATAAATTTGATCACAGCCAAGGTTCCCGAAAAAGATTTGATTCAATTAGAAGGCTCCATTGATTTGGTCCGCTGCTATTAAAGATAACAAAACTAGCTCAATGGTCCGCACAAGGCCTTTGCCATTTGGTAATTTAATTATAGAGATCCTTAAGTATTGGTGGGTGGTCTAAACGCTAATTACTGTGGCAAAACATTATGCAAATATTTCTATCCATTACCCAAACCGAAAAGCTTTTTATTTAAGATCCCGAAACGGGACTTTAAACTTTCCAGAGGCAACTTCTCTTGAAAAACGTCGCTAAAAAATTATTAGCTCAACCAACCATTAGATAATTTTTTATTTATTGAATTTAATTGGCGGTAAATCGTGGTTAAAAGCAGGTAGAATAATGTAAGTGTAAGTTTGCTAGTGTAAATAATTGTGTTTGAGTGACTGTTTTTTTTAGAACAGGAGGTTATGAGCAAAAGTAGAAATGGCAACTATGGACAACTACAAGCTAAGATAATTTGAGCGGCAATCCCTCGTTGCACCCTAAAATATTGGTAATGGATATGGGAGAACGTATTTTTAAACGTAGCCATGAAGTTTTTAACACCTAGTGAAATAAATGTAATACACGAAACCTAGTCGTTATTTTAAGGTTCCATCTTTATTGGGTTGCTATGAGCTGCATTTCTAACTATTTTTTAACGTCATTGTAGACAGTAGGAAATTTTGATATCCCGAGATAAGGATGTACTTGCGGAATATAATTTGGCAAATACAACCTATGCCGATGTAAAAGCAACTTTAAACACGGATCAAACCTTGCCAAATTCAAACGGATTAAATTAGAGGGTTATGTTCATTTCTTCAGAATGAAGCGGGTAATTTTTTTTAGTGTTTACATTTCAAGAATGCACCAAGTAACCCTAACAAGCGGAATTTCAAATTGAAAATTGATTTCGAACAGCCATATTGTTTATCCTCATGGTTCTAAAATTTTTTTATAAAACTCAGGCCTATACTTAGGAAAAAGCAAAGGTAATTTATAAGCCTTGGTGGCGTTTTACTTCTTTTGGAATGCTTTCCGTGGTAGGTTACCTGCAAGTATTGTTCAGCAAGCATATCTTTAAATGCCTGTGAAGAAACTAGGCCCCTATAATTTGCTAAACCCGAAATTTCATTGCATGAAAATTTAGATCCTTATTTAAATACAATGGTAGTACTTAAATCGCTTTAGAATTTGGTGGAAGAAGAATTAGGGCTACCGTTTTTGCCTTGGATCGAAGAACCACACAGCGAACTTTGATCGCTTGTGATATTTAGAAATAAATCCTATTAAATAGTGGTTTTTCTTCTAGATTTTCAAGCACGATACTGCCAAGATAAGAGTGGATCGGTAAGCGCTTCAACTAAACGAAAGAAAATGGATGCCTATTTTCTGTGTAATTACAAAGTGATTTAAATTTACTTCAAGAACGTTGCGAGATGTGGTCGATGAATTTTAACCGTCAAATCGAATATGATTTCAGAAATTGGCAGATCGATAACAATCCGAGGCGCGCTTTATTGACTGTACAATTCGGAACCTACAGTCCATTAAAGTTTTTAAAGGGTTTGGAAAGGTTAAATAGGTATACAAACGAGAAACGGAAGTGAGCAATAAGCTTAGATTTAAATCCAGATTGTGATGAATGCTCGAGCACCCTAGTCATGCAGCAAACACTTTAGTTTTTGAGGCAACCTACGGGTTTTTGCCAACAATGGTAGGGGATCTAAACATGCTGCCATTCAAATGGCGGATGATAACTTTGTTTTTAGTAAACCCCTTTGAAATGAGAATTGAAATGTTTTGGAATTATGGGAGAGAATGGTTCAGGTACTAATCATGAGTTTGAAGACGGTCTGCTTTACGGAAAGCAGAGATTGAATTTGGAATTCTAGTTATACGTTTTAATGGAATGGGAAATCTATAATGATACGGCGATCCCCCCCCCCCCCCCCCCCCCCTCAGGTACTATGAACCTTACGAAAACATAAATGCACCTGAAGACTTTACTCCCAAAAATTCGTTAATATGTTGCGCGTTACAATCTAAAAAGCTAAGTTTTTTTGTAAATCTGCTGGCGTTAAGGGTTTTACGATGTAGTCTTGCACTACAGGATAAAGATTTGTCATTCAATCCCTAATAAGGTAATAGAAGGCTAAATGACTAATAATTGTAATGGTTTTCCTTATTTGGGATGGTGCCAGCATTAAAAACTATCTAAAAACCTCCCAGCCATTCCATGACCGGCCCCCCAAAAAATTCCCCTTTAAGGGGTTTTTCCACCCCTATAAAAAATGATGTTAGTAAATTCCTTAAAATTTTGGCTGTCAAGCAAGCTTCAATCCGCCAACTTTTTCCGTTTTCAAAAATTTTAAATGTTCTGCGAAAATTTTTGTCTATAAATATAGTTTTTGCTAGAAATAGGTAAATAGGGTCATCATCAATCAATATAAATATTCAAAAAACGTCTTTCCCATTTTAATACTTTAAATTTTAAATCAATACAAAATTCGTGCCCACATTAACCCACTTTCAACCAGATATGCTTCTCCCATGGCATTTATCTGATTTTTTGTAAATATAAGTCCCAACACCTCTAGCATCTTTTTATTGCGATGAAATGTTTTTATTCATTCCAAAATAGACCCACAAATTTTTTCGAAATATCATATACCTTCCCAATTATCTGAAAAATGTCATTACTATTTTCTTCAGTTTAAATGTAATTTTAATCACGGGGTTTTCTTGAAGAGGAAACGAATATTTAGGCTATTGGTGAATTAAATTTTAAATAGAAATGCTAATCTAAATAAGCAAGGCACTACGGTGATAACTTTTTCCTGATCTACATCGATTATGCAAATGTCCTTTTTTTTCTAAAAACAAGACTGAAATTGTTATTTTTTGTACGGGATAAATACTATCTAAGCAAATTTAATATGCCCATCATTTTGTCACGTATATTAGTACTGTAGCTAGTAACTACTTCCGTTTAAATTAAAAACAGTACTATTTAAAGGCCCTCGGCGCATTTTTAACATGTTATGATTTGCTTTTTTCGTTTTCCATCTTTTTCATCTTCTAAAATGAGGTTAGAAACCGATAAATTTTGTAGGCATGTGACCGTAAATCGTGGTGATACCATATGCGCAAATTGTGAGCTGTGTTTTGTTCAACTAGTAAATTTGAAGGGAAATTCTTCAGCTGTTTTCGCCATCCTTTTCACAGTAACGTCCCTTGGTGATCCAATTGCTTTTGAATGGTTGCTTTTAATATCTGACACAAAAGTTAACTGTCGATTTAAAAATCGAAATTGTACCAATCGTTAAGATTATTCTGTATTCTACGCTACCTTTTCCTTTCCGTTATAAAATAAGTGCATCCTGATGACTCTTTCCTAACATCTTCAGGATGTATTTTGTTTTTCCAGAACGATATGTAGCTGTTTTGTTAAATTAAATTTTTATCGATACCAATACAGACGGCAATTCATGGTATCCAATAGTTTCACCCGTTAGCAAGGTATATTCCCAGTGCCAACCTTTGAAACAGCAGTTATGGCATTTCTTAAACAATCTCTGCAAGATTTTCCTATACTTTAAATTGACTTTTTTATAAAATGTCCCTATGTCTTGACAAATACCATAATACGAAACATTCCCCATTAATAAATTCAGCCCTACCTTTTTGTGCGCACCCACCAAATTTTTGCTGTCGCAGTTCGTCGTAAATAATAACTTCTTCATCCCAAGGAATCCAAGCTTGAGTTGCATGTTTCAATTCGGCATTAATTATTCTATTTTCTGTGTTCGCCTTCTTTAAAAATGAAATGAAGTTATCTTCAAAAGTTTGAGGCGCAAATAAATTCAATGGCATTTCGTGAATATAATTAACCATTGGACGTCCCAAAGTGTTTTTGTGTGAAGTAGGTACCTCCCAACCCCCAGTTTTTCGAAACTTCCTTGGGCTTCTCGCGTCAACTCATCGATTACCTTTTTTTTGTATATTTCTAGAAATAAGTACTAAACCAACAAACAGTTGTCAGTATCCTTTTTAAAAGGTTTATTTTCCATTAAGCCATACGACTTTACCATTGTTTAGAATAAATTTTTTCCCATCGTTTTGAGATGGTATGGCCCTGTAAAAACAATGTCCCGAGTAATGCTAAAAACTAGTGGAAAATCATGAGTAACATCAAAGAAAATAGGATCCATTAACATCGATGTGCCTAGTTTTATGTTTTCGGAAAAAGAAGATGAGTAAGATAGAAATAATTAAGTTTTCAATCTAAGGAGCTATAGAACTGGAGTGTCTTGATAAAACTTAAATTAATTTTTAGTTCCTTTGAGAAACGAGTTCATACGCTAAACATTCTATATATTATTTCAATCCTTATGCTAAATGAATTTCTCGATAACCCCTTTCGATATTCTTTTGTAATTGGTTTTTGTAAAAAAATTATTTATTTCTTATAGTATTTGCTTTTTGGTAAAATCCCTTGGAATCAACCGAAGAACTTACAAATGATGCAACATTTTTCTGTCCCTAATGATTTTTTAAAATCCTCCAAAAAATCCCCATCCATTAAATAGGCATGTTAAAGTCAAAAATATGTGCTTGGCAAAAATAAATTTCATCCAACCTTTTCTTAAAATCTTGTAATGGCTTCTAGACCATGGAGTACACGCAATGTCATTTAAAAAAATTAACTGTGCTCAATCATTTTTCCTAACACGCAAAAAACACATATGATCATCATCAATAATACAAATACTCTTAAATCTAGACATAGATTGTAACTTCTCTCTTTATAAAAAAACACCTCCTAAAATTATAGTTTGTTTTCACCTATATATACCTCTATAGCCTAAAAAGTATCCTTTCAATCTTTTAAACCCCAAAAATCGATTTGGTAGATTTTAAAAAATAATACGAAAACTGCTAAATGCAAATTTTAAAAAAACTTTCTAACCGTAAATTTCGAAAAAGATGCAGCGATTTTTAAAAAATACTAAAATGAAAATTTAATAATATTTAATTTTCTAGCAAGTATGGATACCTGTAATAGCCAAGCAAGATAATTTATTTTTTTTAATAGTAAAGAAAACACTTATAATTTTTCGCACGTAAAATGACTAAAAGAAAGAAAAAATAGTGTTTAAAACTAGCTTAGTAGGGGATAATAGTTAAAAGCTATAAGAGCCATAACTATCAATACATAAAATAATATAGATAAAACATTATAAAAAATCATAAAATTTTGATTTCCTTTTAAGGTTAAAATAAAAAAATATGGACAATAAAATACATCTATCCAAACGGATCAACTCAATGTAAAGTATGGGATGTAAACGAAGCAAATAAATGCCCTTTAATGGGTGGCGTTGTAATCAAGCACGGGCGGTGGTACCTCAAACCGAAGATGGTGGCCAAACCAATTAAAGTTGAATATCCTTAGGCAAAACTCTTCGTTTATCTAAGTCCATGATAAAGATTTCGATACGCAAAGCCATTTGCATCTCTTGATTTAGTAGCGGTGAAACAAGATCTTTTCGAAACTGACGGAAATTCACAAATGGTGCCCGCCGATTACGGTACATTGATGGACCAATTTTTTATTAGAAAATGACTGGCACAGCGCTGGAACTTATAGAATTTTCCGACGGTCGTGTGGTGCGGGTTCAGGCTCTCAACGCTTTGCACCTCTAAAATAGCTTGCCTGATAATGCCCAATCTAGATAAAAGCACGTTTGTTACTATGGCCCATAAAACAAAAATATGGAAAATAACTTTCCTGGCAGATTTATGATTCTTGCAGGAATTGTGCTTTAGAAAATCTATGGGGTTTGAACCTTGGTTTGCTGGTGGTCGTAAAGATATTTGGAACCATAACAAGACTGTATTGGGGTTCAGAAGCCAGAAAATGGATGGGTTCGAACAAACGATACTCCTGGTGATCGCGAACTTAAAATCCTCTTGCGCCTCGCAATGGATTGATTTATATTGTAAAATCCGGAGGTCCCAGAAGGTAAGCCAGATCCATACTGCCCGCCTATGCATTCGCGAAACTTGGTAGAAAAGGCCATGAATGAACAAGAAACCGTAAGCTTAATTGCCCGCGACATACTTGGAAAAACCCATGGTGCCGCAGATCCTGGTACAATACGTTGAAGCAGAACCAGCAGGTGCAGGTATAGTTGAACAAAGCAATGCGGAAAAACAACTTTAAACGGGGTGTTGGCAAAAGATACCATTACCAGTGGTCCTTGAAGGTGCTTGACACTAACCCCTGCCAAATGGAGTCATGATTATTTAACAATTATATGAATTTGATGTGAAAAAGGAAGAGGAATTAACAGAAGAGCCCCGGCTGTGCAACACCAAATGGAAGCCAAAAAAATGCTGGTGCAGGAACAAGTGTACCAGAATGCACATGACCCAGAACCTTATGCATCAACCCTTTATGTTTAACGCCGATCTTTTCGATGAAGGTAGATTTCCAGCATATGAAAAAGTATCTAAGGCATTTCTATGAAAATCCGAGGCTTTTAAAAAGATGCGTTCGCTAGAGCTTGGGTATAAAATTAACTCATAAGAAGATAATGGGACCTTGTTTTCCTAAGGTAATCTAGGACCAGAGTTCCAAAAGAGAATTACTTTGGCAAGACACCCATTTCTTGAGTTTAATCACGACTTGGTAACCGACGCAGATCTTAAAGACATTAAAAAGAAAAATGCTGCTACAGACTTCATTTCCCGGAACTACGTAGGTACGGCTTGGGCATCAGCCTTTCACAACGTTAGAGTTCTGAATAAACGTGGTGGAGGCCAATAGGGGTCTAGAATTCGCTTAGAGCCACAAAAAAATTGGGAGGTTAACCATCTACTCAATAGCTAAAGGTTCTAAAAGTGCCTTAGAAGATAATCCAGAAAGGAAATTTAATATGAGTCTCAATCTGGAAACTAAAAAGTTCTTGGCCGATTTAATGTATTGGCTGTAAAATTTGTGTAGAAGCAAGCTGCTAAAAAAGCAAGGGCATTCTATAACCATCCCATTTTCGCGGTTAGAACAGAATCGACACAAGAACAAACGGATGTAGAATAAGCTTGCAGTCTTTAGAACGGCGCAGCTGATGTTTTTAGAAACTACATGAAGCAAAAAATATAATTTAATCCGCAGAGGAAATGCCTGGTGGAATAAGGCTCAACTTATGACCTTGACAACACCTGAGATGAACAGTTTTAAATAGGTGGGCTACGAAGTGCTTGATACCATTATAATCATCAAAGACATGGTGTTTTTTTTACCGATAAACCAGGGTGTTATCTAATGATTTCTTTGTCATATTTTAAGATTTAACACCAAATGGGAAGCTAACAAGCGATGCTGATGATGTGTCGCTGGTTTAGATAGAAAAACCGAAACTGTAAAATGGCAGGAAACTCGTGTTGATTTAATTTTTGGATCCAAATTCAGAATTAAGAGCACTTGCTGAAGGTGTACGCTTTCTGATGATGCAAGGTAAAATTTTGGTGAAGCGAATTTGTAGCTGTGCTTGGACGAAAGGTAATGAACCTTGAATCTTTTGACTTGGCGTAAATTGTATAACCATGGCTAACTTTTATTTAAAAAGAAACTGTATATCCGTTGAAGATGAAAGCAGTTTCTTTTACTTTTATATAAACAATAGAAGAAAAGCATTGCGCCTAATGAACGAATTTTTTTTAATGAGATATAGAAAATTGGCAATGTTGCTGAAGTTGACAGCATGCTAAATACAAAACCCTGTGCTTTTAAACAGTAAAGACCAAAGAGGTTCAACGCCAATTATTGCTAGCCACCTATACGATTCAAATCGAAAAATCACAAAATTATTGTGGAGCGGCCGCAAGATTAGATGCAAAAGATGCCAACTGGAAATAACGCATTAAATGGTGTTTGTTTTAAGGGTTTGACGATCATTGCTAAAATTATTAATAAGAGAAGTGAAGCAAAATATTAAATGAACAAAAATACCATGGTGCTTCCCTAGTTTAATTTAATGCCGCGACCTTAATCGTCTTGAAAATTGCCAAATTAAATTAATAGCAAAACGGTTCCATAAAGGTCATTAAAGGATGTAAAGGGGTAAAACACTTTAGATCATGCGAAAATGCAGGCATGGCCCTCATAATTTGATTATTAGAAGTCTATAAGTAGAAATTCTGAAAAAACAACGGTATCCTTGGTACAACCTCTATTTATTGGGAAAACCCATCTTAAACAAGCACTAGCTACTGAAGAAATCCATGCGCTCTCAATATCTACTGATGTTAATTGACTTCCCGAATGTTTACTACAGGTTGTTTAACAAAGCATCCGAAGACATAATTGCTTTCAGAAGGCGAGAAACGGTGGCGTGATGCAAAGAGTATAGCCAGCAGCCAAAAAAGTGCCTTTACGGGATAGCTCCTGCCCTTTTACGAAAATGTACGTATTGCAATCGGCTATTTTTGTTGCCCAAATGCTGAAATTGTGTTTTTATGATAAGACTACACGAGCCTTCACATAAGCCGGTGAAGTGAAGCATATATGATCGTGCAGGCACCAAAATTATCAAATAAATTAATAAGGTTTTGCTATTTGCCCTTTAATTTGTATGATTACGATCTTCCTGTTTTGGCAATAAATACGGAAAACTACGACGTATTGTTTGTACTTGCCAATTGCCAAAACCAAAGCATTAATGGCTTGGGATATTCTTTTATCAAAGCAAGGGCCATTGAAAAATAGGCGTATTGTACTGGTGTAAATAGAATAGGTACAGATGATTTAGGCCCATGATATCCTGGCAAACTCTGCGGATATGACGTCTTGGATGAATTAGTGTTTTCTAAAGAAAGAAAGAAATTAAAAACATTACTTATACAAAAGAAACATATAGAAACGACGAGAAATAAACGTGAAAATTTCTTTTGTGGATAAGGATGATTTTAATCTAAACAATATAAATCAGTTTTCTGCCCAATTAGCTCTCAATGTCCCTATGGGTTTAGGGAGCAATAACTGACACGTTCGGGTTTGTAATTGTTTTGTAGGTAATCACCTGTGTCCCATTTTTAATTTTATACTGCAAAAATTACTGCGAATACTATATTTTCCTGGGATTAGGTGATTAAAACTTGAAGCTTTTTGGGTTCTGTACGCAATCAGTTTCTTCTTTATTTTCTTTCGCTTTATCATCGTAAGTTGAAATGATGACTGATACGTTTAATATTTCTCACTAAGGGATAATTCAAATTACCGTAGTCGGAGTATTTATTGGCTTTAAAGGTTATACAACCAAGTGTCGTGTGGTAGCCCAAAAAGAGTCTTTCGATAAGTTTGGAAAATAGTCCCAACTTATATTCTCGCTTCCACTTTTATTAAAGGCTACGTTCAAGGCTATTAATTCCAAGGTGTCCTAAGCTTGTGGTAAAGTATCAATCGCCAGAGAATCTTTAAATTCATTAATTGTAGGTTGCTCGATGGTTTTAGCAATAGGCGTTTGCTAAAATCGAAAAGAGTTCTTCCAAAAACCTAGACCCCCGATACACGAGGCCTTAAGGATCAAGAGTCTAAGGCCAATTTTCTCGTTTAATACAAAAGTGTCCCCTTTGAGTTTTTAAGCCTTTCATTCGCCACTTGTAAATATAAGTAGTCCGCTGCAAAAGGCGTAAACCCAATAATCAAGGTGTCTTTTTCCCGTTCTTTGGGTTAGTATAGTCTTGACACTATCAGGTAAAATGCTTAGGTTTTCCATCGTAAATATCTCCTGCATCGCCTTGATACCCAAATATAATTATTCTTTGCTTCAAATAATTTAAAGGTACAGAGATAACTGTAATTAAGTGCTCTTGAAATAAGGTGAGTAGATAGGTTTCCGTCCGAGGCAAATGTTTATGGGTATCTTTCAAAAAAAGCAATTTTATCTACTTTGGTCAAATAAGTTATTCTTGTTATTGTCTTTAATCCCAAATAGCGCAATAGGTTCCTTTTTTTTTTTAAGTAATTCAACGGGAAAAAAACACAGTAACTGTCTAATGTATTTGGTGATATAGTAGGTGGTTTTTTTTAATTGTGAGTCATTGTAGGTGCTATCGATCTCGTAAAGCATCACGCTAACAAATGCCTCTGTAATCTTTTCAAAAAAGCATTTTCAACCACACCCTTTAATTAGCAAAGAATCGTGTAATCCGCCATAGAAAATACATAAGGTTAAAAACTATTTGATTTCTTCGTTAGTTATCAATAAACTCCCTGTCAATTAAAGTATAGGTGGTATTATTTCCCTTAGGTAATCTTTTAATTTTATTCTAGCCATAATTTACTGGGGGGTACCAGCCTGGAGTAATAATTGGGGTTGTTTTAGTGGGTGGTCCGATATATATCCAAAAATTTTTTGGTTTCCTGTACCTCTCTTAATGTTATATATTCACCAAAATAACAATCTAATTTTTATCAGCTTTTAAAAATTGTGGTCATTTGAGCAGGCTGCGCTTCTTCTTAACTTTAGGAGGAATAATAATCTTTGATACAACCATAAGGATTTCCTTTTTCTGCCCAGTGGTAAATGAAAAAATTAAGCAAGTACTAAAAAATAAAAAAGCTAATATGCGTCTGGGACCATTAATACAGACCTAAGAGTCTAAGCACAAAGAAACAATTAATTTTGGTAAAAAACTATAGTGTTTGAAACGGAACGAAAAAACTCAAACAAAATGTTAACTTTTACGCACCATTGCCATGGTCAGTTATGTAAATAGTAATACCCTTCGTGGTAATTGACTCTTTGGTGCATGCCTCAAGTGTGGCTCATAGTAACCACCGTCGCAAGGTAAAAAAATTTTTTGTGGCAAGCGAACATACTTTTATTCAAGGAATAAAAACCCTTGATCTACTCTTCCACTCTAAAAAATACGATCCTTTTTTGGTTTTGTGTTTTTGTTGTTTTGTTTTTATATAGCACATCTCTCGTAAAAATTAAGTACTGTAAAATGATATGCAAAATTGTTTTTCCAAAAAGTGAGAGACTTGATTATAGCCTCTTTTTTTTAGTTTGTTTTGTGTAAGGGAACTGGAAAAAACAAGATCAATATGAATGCTTTGTAGATGGGGATCATCCCTTAAGGACTATCCGCACCAAATCGCCTAAAAATTCACCACCTAACTTCCCTGATTTTTATATTTTAAATGATGTATTAGGTTTTTTTTTTACGTACCGGTGTTTTTCTGTAAGAAAAGAATGAACGTTTGCTTTTTTATGAACTCTGCCATAGAAAATACCTATCGAAGTGGTTTTCTCTTCGTTATAATTGTTGAATCCGTAAGCGGTTATTTGTTTTCCG
>Ga0163217_1066344_pt1 | contig 15231 bp, 21 predicted proteins | sample SynspAceP_FD_185933 | JGI IMG/M metagenome (GOLD analysis project Ga0163217, IMG submission 185933) | Saline lake microbial communities from Ace Lake in Antarctica - Synechococcus sp. Ace-P (PacBio error correction) | ecosystem: Environmental > Aquatic > Non-marine Saline and Alkaline > Saline ...
TGGAAGGGAAGGAAAAAGAAATTTTTCCCGAACCGTATTCCCGAATCTTTGAAGGCCACAAATGAATCTTGAAAACAATTACCTAGCCCTTGCGTTTTCCCCCCCCCCAAAAAAAAAAAAAAAAAAAAAAAAAATGTTATAAAGGGCGGCGAGCGAGTTTTTCAAAGACCCAAGACAACTGGGAATCAACCCCAGCCTTCCCCCTCTCAATCGCCTGCAATGGCGGCGGAACTGTCCGCAGCGGGCAGACCGACTTTCACCTACTCAAGGTTCCTTGGGTGGGGTTTTTGGTTCCTAATCCAGCAAGGTCCTCGACCGGATTACAAGCCGCTACAGATTCGTCCCACTGCCGAACAGTGTTTACTTGCCGCAGCAATGTCCCCGAAAGGGATGGAAGCTCCTCACCCAACATGCGGGCTAAAGACGTGACGGACACTGCTCCGATCTGGACTGAGGCAATCCGGTTGGGCGATCAGGTTCAACCGTCTTTCATAAACTCGACTGCCTCAAAGCCTCTCTCGTGGCATGTAACCAATGCATGGGAGGGCAATGGACCACGGGTCCAGTTTACGTTCTCGGTGACTTGCCGAAGGCTACAGGCAAAAGGCATTATGCACTCGCGGTGCGCACCGTATCATCCCCAATACCCAAGCAAGATCCTTTCTTCGGTGACATTGCTACGACAAATACCCTCGACAGGCCAGTGGAAAGCTGCAAACCAGACCCTAAAGAAACCGCATGCCTGCTGGAAAACTACTTCTGCCGGGCGATCTTTAAAGCCCAGATTGAGGTCCTTCGTCGATCATTACAATCATCAGCGTTACCCACGAGAGCTGAGCCACGTCACAGTCCCGCCGAGTCTACTTCGGGCGCGAACAAAGCATTTCTAAAACAAAAGGCAAGGAATCAAACGTAAGAGCTCGAAACGCGACGCTTGCATCACAAACAACGCGCCGCATAATCAAGCCCAACCAGATAAAGCCGAACTCTCTCTTAAGTTAGGTCGCCATTGGTCCAAACCCTGACGACTGGACAATCTAAACTCCCTTTTTCTCGTAGAGCGCCGTGAGCAAGTCCTGGCGCACGCTCAACGCCGTCGAGGGGGTGTGGGTTCGCAATGTAAAGGACAAGTGATAAATTGGTTTGAACCGGAATTTTGATAATTCTGCCTGGCCAAACTGTTTTTACGGAATAGACATTTCCGGCCTCTACGCATAGGTAGGGTCCCAGCCGATATTTAGGTTTTGTCGTGGTTTCGGCGGGCCTGAAACGGATGCTGCTGGGCATGAGCGCGCCAAATGGCCATGTGTAACACTCGTTGTCATCAGTCTCAAAATGCTGTGACACACTACGGCGTGCCAGACTTGGTGTTAAGTCTTGTTAATTTTCGAGTGTGTCTAAGAAAGTTGGTCCCTGGGATTGTTAGGATTTTCCTGTCCATTATATTAGTGCCTTGAATAACATTTGGAAGTTTTGTCCTGATTAATCAATTCTGACAATAGGTTTGATTTCGAAAATGTGTGTCACAGTCACGTACTGACGATGGGAGTGGCTGTGTCGCGAGGGCGGGGCCCACTCGATCTAAAACACGTTGGCCTCACAGCTACCTGCCGCGACATCGTTTGTCATCGCAAATTTGCTCAAGAAATAGTCGACTGCCGAATACGAGACGTGCGCACCGAATATCGTCGCTGATTTTAAGCTGCGACAGCAATTGGTTCCCGGTCGGGGGTTTTTGTCAACAAAAGGCCTGAAATAGTTCAAAATGTAATCATGAAACTCGTTAGGGAAATATTGAGCGCATCAGTAGGTCGCGCGTGATTTGTCCCCAAGCAAGGTTTCCAAAGTATTTCCAATCTTACAAAAGGGTCGATGGCCCTTGTTACTCTTTGTTTCTGTTTTTCTTTGCAGGCAGCTCTGTGGGCGGAAACTCCACTATGTCCGAGATCCACGAGGCGAGCGTTTCTTCCAGAGGTTACTAATCCTGTATCCCTGGCGATAAGGTCAAATTCATAAATTATGTCCTAAGCTAAACGAACCATAGAAGGTGAAGACTCGTTATACAAAGGGAAGAAGACCAAAACGTGAAACTTGGGAATCTGGTGAGCTGGGCTACGAAGGAAACATTCACCTATTCTGTGCATGAAGGCATCTAATGAATTTAACAGGAAATCCGAGGCGAATTTCGTCGGCCAATTCAAGCTTGACGCTCTCCTCGGGAGATCATGAAGTGTGGTCCTGCTTTTTAGGACAGGGAAATTGCGGCTAGCTAATATGTAATCGGTTCAGTTTCATGCGCTTTTGGGATCGTTCTGTATCAAACATGCGTCCCTTCAGGGGTTTGCCTTGTCGAGAGATTGTGTGAGGCCGCTCAGTGTTGTAAGATAGCTAAGCCAGTGTCTTTGATCACGGCGTTTTGGGCTGAAACCCGCCTTGCGGATATCATGCAGATAACAGTCCTCCTGTTGAGGGACCTTCCACAGCCGTTGATGAAGAAATGTTGATCCGTTGCCCCGGCAGGTTAATGCGCAGTCATGAATTCCGAGGGGAGAATTGGGTTTTATTGTGAAGAACCGATCGAATCTCGTTTCATCAATTTCAGCGTCTCAGCATTCACATACGACGGCGTGTAATAAAGGACGCCCGGCTAATCTCAGTAACTTGCACTGCTTGTCGGCTCCAGGTCTGTGCGGGCCAGCCGTTGAATTCAGCGCCTTGCCGTTTCGGTGGGCTCATCGCTTTAGCCCTTTGTGACAAAAAATCGTTTTCGACCGCTCTAGCTTTCCGATCTGGCGTGAAGCTCTTTGACCTCAGCTCGTTAACTCGGCCCGCCGGACTTATCGGAAAATAAACTTCGCCCGGTCAGCCTCATCAATGGCTGTCGCTCCACGGTCGTCACCTGCGTTGGATGAACCTGTGCTTCCGCTTGCAATCTCTGCGCGGGTCTTGTCACCAACGTAGCGCTCGAGTGCCACAGTAACTTTGAACTTGTCTGAAAAAACTGCGTCTCTCGTCATTTGTGTATCCTGTCTTCAAGGTTTGATCATCTTGAGCACGCTGGTTCCATTTTTTTGCCGGGACCCACTTCAAAGCTCAAGACAAATGATGCACAACATAGCAGCGATCCAAGTGCCTGCCTCTGCGGTAGTTCTATTTAAGCCTACAGCCTCATGTCATGGCAAAGCTTTGCTAACGAAGAAGAAGTCACTGGCCCAATTCCAATTGCAGCTCATCCGAGTTCATAATAGGTGTGTAAGTTGCTTGACAAAATAAGCTTCCGTTTTTCGGCCAACAATTTTTCTCGGCGCTACCAATGGGTTCGCAAAGAAGACAGATAAATTGTGTTTGAACCGAAATTTTGATAGTGCCATATTGGCAAATTCGTTTTACGGAATATAAAACATCCGGCCTCTAGCGCATCATGTAGGGGCCGGCTCGATATTTAGGTTTTTGTCGGTTGGTTTCGGCGGGCTGAAACGCGATGTCCTTGCCTGGGCATAGCGCGCCAAGGGCCATGTGTCACACCCTGTGTCACAGTCTCAGAATGCTGTGACCATCAACGTCGTACTAAGACTGGGTTAAGTCCTTTGTTTATTTCGAGTGTGTCTATAGAATAGTTGTCTGTGGATGGTAAAGGGATTCGAACCTTAACGGTACACTGTACCAATAAACAGTTGCCTTACCAACTTTGGCTAACATTCCCAACGATGTGGCGTAGGTTAGTCTGGGTTGCGGGGGCGCCGCAAGACCCTATCGGACAAAAAGTGGTGGGAATCTTGGATTTTATTAATCTGTCTGGTCCCGATGGCTTGGGGGGCGGCGTAAAAATCCTGGGGGTCTTCGGTGTCCGAGGCGTCAGGGCTGTCGCGCGTCGCGAGTTTCACGGTCCCTGTGCAGGCCTTGCGATCGCGCGGACCCTCGGCTGAAAAAGGGCGGAGCGAGACAACGACATCAGGGCGGGGAAAGAGGCCGTCCCTGAAACTGCTGCGCCGCCTCTTTTCTTATATAGTGCTCAGGGCAATCGCTGCGGCAGCCCGTGGTTAGCCTCGCAGGTGAATCAGGATTGGCACCGGCGCGGGCACCCGGCCTCGAACCGGCCTCGTGTGTTTGATCGTGTCCGATAGTGCGAAGGTCTGCTCTATCCGGACAGTTGCGACGCGCGCCGTCGGCTAATGCCTGTTGGGTTTTTTTCGGTTGCCAAGGCAGTTCGGTTTCGGTCAGCAGGTAAGACGAGGATGATGTCGATGGTGACCGCCTGAAGAGTCAGGGGCAGGAAGGTGGAGTGATCCGGTCCACTCACCCTTGGCAACCGTAGGCCCGCGAATGCGTGCCCCGTTGGGTTTGATCATTCGGCATCCACGCGATATTTGCGCCGAACTCTACCTCGATGATCTGGTCGAACGGTGGCCACCGTTGGCGTCCAGCACCTGTTGCGGTCCAGATCGGTCGCACTATTACATCTACAACCCACATCTTGCACCGGCGGACTTTGGCGTTCGCCCGCTTTGCCCGTGGTGGCGATGACACGTTGCGCCGGCCAAGTGCGAATTGGTACCGCCAGATAGCCGACGGTGCCGCGCCCCTGAAATAAGAAGTGTTGTCCCGCGACATCCCCCCCGTTGAATACGCATGGGCTGCGGTCAATCGGGATGCCAAGCTGGCCGCTTGTTTTCAAAGCTCACGTCAATCGGGCAGCGTACCCGCCTGCGCCTGTGGCAGGCGATATTGTGTCGCGGCAGTGTCCCGAAAGGACTCGCTGCCCATTGGTCCTTTCCAGATCCAGACGCGCTGGCGAACGCGGGCGGGGTCCACACCTGGCGCCGACTGCTTCGAATCACGCCGGCGCCATCCGCGTGCGGGATCAACCTGAATCGAACGGCGTATTGTCACGCCCGGGGCGCCGCGCCGGAATTTCACGTCAGAGGCGGTTTACCCCGATAGCTGACACCGACCAGCACTCGTCCGCGCTGGGGCGGGGTTGGCATTTCGGTCAGGGTCAGCACGTCACGCGCTATCGCCCAAGGTTTTGAATAGGTGATGCTTGCAATGGGGGCTCTTATCATATGGGCAAGGTTTGCGTCACTAAAGCTCAAGATCCGCGCCATGTGAATTGCGGGCTAGTCGCGCAGTTTTTGCAGCGCCCAGCCCGCACAGCCGCGCCTTGGGGGCCAGCCCTTAAACCGTCGACCCGCAGTAGCACCATTCATAGGTCCGAATGCCCCGAGCCGCGCGATCACGCCCAGTTCAAAGTTCTGCCTCGATAGGGGCCTTTGGGTCCGGGACGCGTCCCGCAATTGGCAGGCGTCCTGTTCGACAAAACGGTGCGCGTGCCCGGATAATAGGGAATAATGGCCCAGCCTCCCAATGCCGTCCGCGGTCTTCGACGCGGCGCCAGTGGGCTCGTGCTCTGCCGTGATGCGCAGTGGCAAGGTCGCGATTGTTTGAACACCCAACGATCCGGGTGCGTCAGCGAAAGGACCCGCGCGCACATTCCCCTTCGCTGGCTTTCATAAAAAAGCGGGGCACCGGCAGGTTTCGTCACCCTGTCCGACCTCTTCCGGATAAACGGGGGCGCTGAACAGGTGGAACAGCTGCAAATAGCGCCTAAAAGGACGGAACGTAACTTCGTATCAATACTTCCTGTTCTCGGGTCTATTGCCGTTGATTAATGCCAGTTTTGCTCCTGGCGACGGTTCTTTGCTCTCGTCTCTGCTTGGGACACCATGGCCATCAAACGCACAGTGCAAAAGCTCCATTATTTGGAGTGCCTCACAATGTCAAAGCAACCGCTAAGTGTTTGTATGGTCACGCGACGGTTTGCCCGGAATCCCGTCGAAAAAGCGATTGGACGGAACTGGGTTTCAATGTGAAACGTTGCGCGAAGATGACACGCCATGACCCCGCTCTGAACTGGCGAAGCCATGAAAAACCGCGAATATTCTAGTGCCCAACCGTGACGACCGAAATTGACGCGCCCTGAATCGGCCAGGCGGGGACCGGCTGAAAACGATCGCGAACTACGGGGCGGGGTCGATCATATTGACGGATGACGGCCCGCAGCGCGTATCTGGTCTCCTGAACACCCCGGTGTGCTCCCGAAGAACACCGCAGACATGACCATGCCTGATTCTTTGCCGTGAACGCTGCGCATGTCGAAGGGATGGCGCAGATGCAGTCAGGGCGACTGGCAGGGCTGGCCCCTGACCGCGTTGCCTTGGGGGGCGTGTCAGCGGCCGTCGCTTGGCCAATTCCTAGGGAAATGGGGCGTATCGGTCAAGCTGTCGCGCGCCCGCGCTGCCCGCGTTCGGGAATGCAGGTTCATTACACATACCGCCGCCGCCTGCGCCCGAGTCGAAAGAGAGCCTAGGACGCGACTATTTGGGGAAAAGCCTTGATCAAATGGTTGCGCGATGGACGTGAATGAGGCATCAACCTGCCGCCCACACCCCAAGACCTGTCCACCTGATGAACGCCCGCCGTCTTAACTGAATGAACGGATGCGCGTGACGTAAAATCACTCTCGGGGAAGTTATCGACGAAAATTCCTCACGCGGAGTCTGGCCCGGGAAGCTTTTCAAGGGCTTGTGCTGGATCGTTTATGAACACGGCACAGCCATCAATCCGCGTCTGCGCTGAGCCTGACCAATGTCGTGCTCTTGCCGCATATGGGTCGCCACCGCTAGAGGGCCGCGGTTCGAGATGGGCGAAAGTCATTATCAACATCAAAACCTCGAAGACGGGCACCGCCACCGGATCAGGTTTCCCGTCCGATGCTTAAGCGACGCGCCAGCGCGGTTTCAATTTGCGCTGGAATAAACAACAATAGGTCGGCTCCAGGCAACGAACGGGAGGGGACCATGCTTGTGAAAAACATCGAAAACCATATCGGCCGACCTGCTTGCCAATCGTCGTCGCTGGCTTTGCCCGGCATTAGGTGGTGGCGCAGCAGCGCCGACAGTGTCGCCCCTGAAAGGCGCAAGCCAAGGTACCTTTTACGACATACTCCCTCCGATCACTGCCGCATTTGACGCCCAAGACGGCAGGGAAATCCTGTTTGTCGCACAAACTGGATGGTCGCCGCTGCCAATCCGCATGCTGTGAAAGCAGTGCGCAGATGGCTGGCACGCGGCTACCGCTGCCGATGCGCTGGTCGCCGTCCAAGCGATGCTGGGGCTGGTTGAACGCAAAGCTCGGCCTTGGGGGCGGGGCGTTTTTGGTCTGGGTATGGACGCGGCCATCAGCAAGCTTACCACACTCGACGGATTGAAACGAACAAACTGCGTGACGCCACAGCCTGTTTCCAGGATATAGGGGGTCCCGCTGGGGTTTCTTTGATGCGGTCGTCACGGTGGGTCCTTCTCGTCGGAAACCGGGCACGCCTGCGTTGATGGCCGCTGCACAAATGAAAAGGGCACCAGCCGTGGGCTGATTTGCCTCGCGCCGTCCATCGCATGGGCCGACAAGGGTTTCGCGCCGTTTCCCTACGCCTTGCGGGGCTCGTGGCGGAGGACGCCGAAAGGCTGGCAACTTCGAACCGACAGATCCTAATTTCAATGCCGGAAACGGCACGGCGGTGCAGGCCGGGATACCGAAAACCTGACTATGCGCGCTACGGTCGCGGCGCTAGCTGAACGCGGGAGCGATGCCTTTTATAACGGTGACATCGCCCGTGACATCGTGGCGGCTGTCCCAAGGGGCCAAAGGCAACCCCGGTGTGCTGTCAGAAAGTCGATCTGTCGATCTATCAAGTTCAAAGAGTCGCGATGGCCGTCGTGCGCCCTACCCACGGGCACGAGGTCTGCGCATGGGCGCCTCGTTTCGGCGCGCTGGCCGTGGGGCAAATTCCTTGGGGCTGCTGGAAAATGCGTGACCTCGGCGCAGGTGCCCGGATTCGCGCATGTGCTGCGGTCTGATTCGCGATGCCTCGCGGCTCCTCGCTTTTGCGGATCGGGGCGTCTAATCGGATAACATTTATTGCCTGTTCCGGTTGGCTGATATGCTGGACCCGCCTTATCCTGGCGGAACGTGCCAATCTGTTGCGCGGGCGAACGACGCCTGCCCGAAGTGACCGCGGGCTGGCGCCGGCTTTTGATCACGCGCAGAACTTGCGATGATAATGCTCTATTCGAAGGCCTGCCCTCGACCTCCGCAATGTGTCGATTTGTTGATAGCATGGCAATGTGGCGAGCATGACCACGACGATTGAGAAACGGCTTTGGTAGCCGCCTGATGGTATTCGCGGTTTCCTGTTGAATAACGAGACTGACGATTTCTCTTTCCGGTCGCACATCCGACGGGGTCCGATTGCCAATCGTGTCCGAGCCCGCGAAAACGACCGCGGTCGGTCGATGCACCGACATTGTGATGAAGGATGGCGCGCCGGTTTCTGGCCGTGGGCAAGCCCCGGTGGCAGCCGATCATCGGCTATGTCGCGGAGCGATCATGCTCATCTTGGATTGGGCATGGACGTTCAGGCAGGCCGCAGCCGCGCCCCATGCGATCAACCGTTTCGTCCCATACTTCGAGAAGGCACTGAGCTGCCAAATGACAGAGCGCTGACAAGCCCTTGGGTACGAGGTGAACACAACGCGCACTGACCTCGGGGCTGCACATGATTTTCGATTGGTGACGAACTGCGCGGCGGGGCAGATCAGCGCCGCGAAGGTTATCGGCCTTGCGAGTGATCGCCCACTTTGACCTAAAGGAAGACCATATGGCAAACAGCATCCGACATGCCCCGCAACGAGACCGGGATCGACACCCGCCCTTGGGTAATCTCAAGCAGCAGTTCTGCACGCAGTTTCAACCTGGTGAGGCGATCTCGCGGAACAGCACGGCACACAACACTGTGGATCAGAAATCGGCCCCCGATGCGGTGGTTTTTGCCGGCCAACCGATAGTCGCCGCCGTGGTCAAGTGTGTGCCGTCGCATAAAGTGCCGGTCATTCCGCACTCGGCACCGGCACCTCCGCTTGAAGGGGCACGCGTCAATGCGCCGGCGGGGGCGTGTCGATGATTCTGACCCAGTGGATCGTGTGGTCGAAGTCAAGGCGGGCGATCTGGACTGTCGCGTCAACACCTGTGTGACCCGCGGGCGCTGAACACCCAAATTTGCGCGATCAGGGCCTGTTTCTTTCCGATTGATCCGGGCCAACGCCTCGCCTTGGCGGGAGCGGCGACGCGGGCGTCGGCAACCAACGCGGTGCGCTACGGCACCATGAAAAGACAACGTGTTGGGCCGTAGAGGCGGTGATGGCAGATGGCACCGTTGAATCCGCACACGGTGCGCGGCGCGCAAGTCGTCTGCGGGAATATGATCTGACATCGGCTGGATGGTCGGCTCTGAGGGGACGTTGGGGCGTCATCTACCGAGATCACGTCTCAAGCTCAAGTCATCCCCGAGGCGATTATTCGCCCGCTTGTTCCTTTCCCGTCGTAGAAGGCCCCGCCTGCGAAACGGTAACCTACGTGGATCAATACGGTTTGCCGTCGCCGCGGCTCGAGCTGCGGAGCGATGGTCGTGCGTCGCGTGAAAAATGGCTATGCAAGCTATCGCTGGCCTGAAACGCCGATGTTGCTGCTTGAAATCCACGGCTCTGAACGCGGGCTCGTGGGCCGATCAGACGGAAACCTTCGCAGCACTTGCCGAAGAAAACGGCGCAACCGATTACAGGCCAACCCCACGATGGAAAGAAGCGTAACAACTGTGCAGGCCGCGGCATGATGCTATTTGGTGACGATCTGGCCCTGCGTCCGGGGTGCAAGGCGGTTCGCGAACTGATGTCTGCGTCCGATCTTCTTCGGCTGCAGACGTCAGTAGGCATGGCCAAACGCCAAGTCCGCCGATTTGCGAATGTCGCGCCCATCGTGGGCCCACAGCGGCGGAACGGCAAATTTTCACGCGTCGCTGCTGCTGGATATGGGAAAATGCGGGGAGGTCGCCCGCGCCGAGCTTTATCAGCTGGCTCAACGAAGATGGCGATCTCGGATTGGAGGAACGTGTACGGCGAGCATTGGCATCGGGCAGGAAACGCCCCTATCTGTCAAAGAGCTGCGCCGCGGTCGCCCTGTCATGGGGGCGATCAAAAACGGGCGCTGGACCCCGATAACAATTATGAACCGGCCAGATCTACCGAATCCGTCGCGTGACAGGCTAGTGCGCAAAGTTCGAAAGTTGTCCCTGCCTAGGGCAGGGACGCGCGAATGCCTCCGGCTTGGAATTTATTGCCATTTGGAAGCGCGGGTGCGCGAGTTTTTCAAACGTTGTCGCATTTGTGCTGTCACTTTGGTCGGCTGGGTTTCTGCGTTTTGCGCAGGGCTTCTAAATGTCGAAACCTATCTGGCGGAGCATCGGATTCATGAAAACTCAAGTCTAAAGCACTGGTAGTGGCGGCGGCGCCGTCGCAACGCATCCCCGATTGCCTAATCATCTGCCCGCGCCGGATGGGTATGATGTGGAATTCTGCTTGAAGCGGGAACAGCTGACTCCGCTTCTACCTTGCATGCAGCGGGGTTTGCTGCACTATTTTAACATGTCCTTTGTCCACCACGCACATCCAACATTCGATCAAGTCTTATAAAACGCTGAGGAAAAAACCGGTCTAACGCGGGCTTTGCCGTGTCGGCAGCCTGCGCATGGCGCAGACAACGCGCCGCTCAATGGACGATATACATGCTCTAATGCCCTCAACGGCAGAGACCTGTGGCGTGCCGTACACCATTCATTACGCCCGACGAAGTCAAGGAAAAGTGGCCGCTCATCAGACTGACGATCTGAAAGGCGCACTGTTCAACGATACAGACGGCGATATTAACCCCGCCGAATGTCACCATGGCGATGCAACAAAGGGGCGCGGCAGCCGCGTTGTGATATTGAGCGCAATGGCAGGCGGATGCGTTTCCCCTGGAATGGGGATGCCTGGAAGTCACATGCACTAAATGCAGAACGTTGCGGCCCTGGTGCCTACGATGAGCAGACGTTTTCACCGCCGAACACGTCGTGACGGCTCTGCAACCCACGCGCAAATAGCGGACGCTCAGATGCTTGGGATCAAGATGCTGCCATCCGGGGAAACCAATACGTTTATCATGATGGATCAAATGGACCCTGAGCTGGTCAATGTGCGCGCAGGCAACCGGAGCATCGGTTGGCTGACGCCGACCATGAATCCTACGCGCGCGAAGAACGGGGCGGCTGGATTCTGGGACATCTACGAGCAGGCGCCAGCGCGGGTTGAGTACGGAGTGCCGGACAGCTTTCCGGCCGATCTTTTCCCCGCTGATCTGGACCGGAATCGCGGTTTTATCAGTAACATGCGATGGCCGAACGTTGTGCCGTCCTGCGCCGTACTCCGGGCTTGAAGGACGATTTTCAACGGGCCAATCTGCTATACCCTGATGGGACCGCTGGTTGTCCGCATCCGGGCCTGCGCAACAGGCTGGCCGAAGGGTTTTTCCTTTGGATTACGGCTGCTGGGGGGAGGGTAATACTTGCGAGATCGAGCGAGGGCGAGGCCGAGAATCCGACATGGCATCACTGGACCCCAAAACGCTATGGCGACTGGATGACCCACACGAATATCCGCGCGCAAGACCGCAGCATCGCTATGAGCACGTCCTATATCCTGCACCATCCGACGAAGAGCCGCCCCGCGTGCCCGCCCCTTGCGGACCTCGGCCGCCTAGAACCGTCAAGCCGCCCGTGGCGCGATCGGCATGGAATGGCTTGGGACGTCCGAACTATTTTTGCCCCATGGGCTTTGACGATCACGCAGCCGTCCGTTCTCGGCGCGGTGTTTTGGTGGAACATTGGTAGAGTAAGCGCAAGGCGATTCCGCGCAGGTGTGGGGCTATTGAGGCCACTGCGCCTTACAAGCAATCTGTCAAAGGTCCGGGGCACGGAATTCCTGAGCTGGTCAACCTGTAACAAGCTGCCGTCCGTCCGGGCGGATCAACTGACCTATGCCGCTGACCATCAATGTACTAACGCGCACCGAATATACCACGGTGAGTCTGGCGCAAGGAATTGACGTACTTCTTGTGTCCTGCGGGGGGCATGACCGCCTATGCAGCGACTTCCTTCGCAAGGCCATCGCCGATACAGCGCCAGAGTGGCTATATCGAAATGTCATATTGACCACCCAATGGGGGTTCTTTGCCCATTGCGGTCCGAAATCGCGCGACGTGGCGAAAGAAATCATCAAGGATCTGATCCCGAAACGGTTCTCAGCACAACGGTTCCCCTGGCTGACATCGCAACATAGAGCGGTGATGTGCCCGTGCGTGCAGTCCGCGTCGCCTATACGAAGAGCTGGCTGGGATCTGCCACCACCCGACTCGAGATGCAGAACCACCTGTTCGATCTGCTGAGAAAAGCCCGGCGGAAACCCGCATGAAGCTGGTTCGCCGCACGGCGCAGAACTGGTTGCGGCAGGAAAAATCCTTACCGTGCCTTTGGCAACGAGCTGGGCCGTGATTGCGACCACGCTGAAGGCCGACTGCCGCGCTTTGTTGATTTGTCGAAGAGTTTCCTGGCAAGAACGCGATGTAGGCGCAGGCATCCGCAAAGCAAATGTGTGACGATCTTGATTGACGGGCCAGAAGATGCCGATTCCCTGGGCCGCGAAAGTGTTGTACCATGGGGACACACGTGTGGCCTCCTGACCTCGGGCGGGTATTCGGTGGCTTTCGGTAATCCATTCGCATGGCTAGTCCAAACCGAGATCGCCGTGGTCGGGACCAAGCTAACGATCAAAGATGTTCGACCACTGTGGGGACGCCGAGACTCGTCGAGGAACAGTCCTTATGATCCCCAAGAACGCGACGATCCGCGTGGATGGCTGAGACCTGACCTTAACTCGAGCGCGGCCTGGTTCTGGGCCGCTCGACATGTCGCTGCCGATTAAGTTGTAGATACGCAGGATCGGCAGGAACCGCTCGGGCAGTTGCAGTCTTTCGGAAGCTCCGGGCCAGTTAGCTTGCGTTTGCTTCATCAAAGGCATGTCATCGGCGATGACATTGCGGTAGTCGTCGTCAAAACACTCGAATCACGATGCCGTCGAAGGTCGCGATCATGCAGGGCGTTCAGACAGATACCGTTTTCGGGTAAAACCGCTGCGCCCGTTCTCTCTGCAGCCGAAACAATGTGGCTTTGCGGTAAGACGACGCGCGTCATCGATCCTTCAGCGCGCCAGCGTGACCGTAGTGGTTTCAGAGATCATTTCCGCGCAAGAAAGTCTTTGACGCGCCGCGCTTGCAACCCACCGCTAACTTCCGGGTGACCTTCCTGATTGCTTGGCGAATCCAGTTCTGCTTGCGCTGTTCCGACAAAACCGGGCAATCTGGGACTTTGGCGGCTCAAGCTGTGCTTCATAGGCGGCAAACTACAAAGGAGGGATCCTCTTGCCCGATATCGCGCCCACAACTGCCGGTCCCTCGCTGACATTGGCAAGCCCTTTTTGCGGCGCGTTCCGTCCAATGGCGGCGAGGTTTGGACAGTTTCATCGCCCACAGATGATGGCGCTGCGCCCGATCCGTTCGGCCATTGGCGGATAATTTTGCGGTTGTGCAGATGGAACTTGCCAAAAGGCAGCAGCAATAACGCGACAAAGCCTCTGTTACCTCGTCTTTGGTCCAGTTCGACGCGTCGCATGTGCTGCCATTTCCGCTGGGAAATCGTCGCCAGGTTACTTTTACAATTCAATGTCCCAAGATGGCTTCCTGAATAGATTGCTTTCCGCGCCCTATCCGCACCTGACGCTCGCGAAAAGCCAGTTTCCAGCTGGCGGGCTGCCGGCATAGACATGATGTCGATGTCGCCGGCTGCCGCTCCGGTCACGCGGCTGTTTCTGGTATATTGCAGAAGGTCCAGCCGTTCATTCGGCGTATTTTCCTCGGACGGGTGGCGGCGGTGTGGAGCGGAGCCAGAATCCCATCGCGCAAAGCGGCCACCTGGTTGGGTCTCGTAGAAATCAGTGCCGTGTATGATAATCGTTGCCTGCCCGTAGTGGCCTGAGGATGCGCAGAAAAATTTAGGGTGTTCTTGCGTACGTATCGGCGGGCGGGCCGCATGTGCAGGTGGGCGAAAACGGGTTCCACCCAGATCAGCACGGGGGCAGCATGCCTGTGTCTTGGGCACTTTTCAATGAACCTGCGGGCCGTTTTTCGGGTGTTCGTGCAGAAATAGTAAGAAGTGTTAGGCCCCGCGTGCAACGCCAGCCGGTCTTCTCCGCCGTCACAGTGGTTTTGACATCGGGTCCAAACAGATCGCGCCTTCGTTTGCCTTGAATAAACGCAAATCCCCCCGAAACGCCGTGCTCGCCCCAGTTCAGAGGTCTGAAACGGCCGCGTCGATTCCGTGCACAGCATAACGCTCGGGGCTTTGCCAGGCCAATCAAGACGCTTGCGGTTGCAAAATTAATCCGCCGTTCACATCCTTCCCAAGGGCAACAGAGATTTTGCGGCGCGCCACAGGCCGCGAGAGAAGGGCAGATAGCAGGGCAGATCGCGAAGTCGGGCATGGTCCACGGCTTTCGTGCGATAAGGCAATTTCCTTGGCGGGCATCTCGACGAGGTCGATGCGCTTCAGCGCACATCGCTGAGCCAACGCGTGATGTCGAACGTACATCCTTATATCCAATTGGCAGGGTCGGCGAACGCAGCTCGGCGTCGACCTCATGTCTCCCTCCGAGTGAGAGCCATCGCGCGAACGGGCCATAGAAGAATCAACAGCGCCGCGGCCGAGGGCCCAGTGGCTTCGGAGAAATGACAACGCTGGCCGCGTCCGTCGGGAATCATGCAAAAGGTTGGCAAAAAAGATCAGGTCTTGCGCTGGCAGCGTTTCGTGCAGCCCGTCGCAGTGCGTCGAGTCGGGCTGGGGGCGACCTTGGCAAGCCGCTTGGTGATATAGCGTCAATGCTGGCGCGGCGGTCGGTGCGGTTTCATCGCTGCCACTGCAGGTTGGCCAGGGCACGGGGCAAAGCGCGATATCTGGCCTAGTGCCGCTTGGGCGATCTCGAGCGCCACGCCCTTCTTGCGGCGCGTGTTCGCGCAGCAAGATCACACAAGGCGTCTTGTGGTTCCGGTCGCAGCGGCGCGTGTCAGCTATGCGCCCACTGGCGGGGATCGCCACGCCTGGCGGAGGGGAGGGACCAAGCTTGCCGGTTCATGGGCTAGCCTTTCTGGGCCGCAAGTGCGCACCGACAGTTTCCGGGCAGGGATTGGGTATTGCTG
>Ga0163217_1074374_pt1 | contig 15231 bp, 10 predicted proteins | sample SynspAceP_FD_185933 | JGI IMG/M metagenome (GOLD analysis project Ga0163217, IMG submission 185933) | Saline lake microbial communities from Ace Lake in Antarctica - Synechococcus sp. Ace-P (PacBio error correction) | ecosystem: Environmental > Aquatic > Non-marine Saline and Alkaline > Saline ...
AGAGAGAATACCGTATTTTTTTGCGATTTTATGTTGTGAATTGGGATGGCATTGCTCTGTCTGTGCAATCTTCCATTAATGGACGGTCCCTTTGGTCATAATGCTTTGGTGTGATTGCCAGCTGCTTGGCCTTGACTTTTTGTAATTGGCCCTTTGGGCCGAATTTTCGTTTTCTTGTTTGTTTTTTCTTCTTTGAAAATCGAATCCATGAAAGTCTCTCTTTTTTTAGTGCGCCCTAGTGGCCAAACTTTAAGCGGGCGCTTTTTTATTTGGCGTAAATGTACATTGGGGTTTTGATTGTGGTCCCTTTGCTGTGCCTAAAATTTTGGTAATTTGCTGGCCGCCGAACAGTGTGTTTAACCAATTTTCCGGTCAGAAGTTTTAATCATTGAGTTTTGTTGATAGATCCAATGGGGTTGGGTTTGGTTAGAGGATTAACAATCAATTCTTGGATTGAATTTTAACCGATTACCTAATTGCGATTTTGGTTATTAGTTCGCCTGCGGTTTACAATGATTTGTTATTTAAGTAATAAACGTCATCGACAAAAAAAGAGTCAAGCAAGTCCTTTCTGATTTAGAATACGCGAAGAAGAAGGGTATGTGGCGGGAGTCATGTTATTACTCTCTGGGCACGTTTTTGGCTAAGTGTTTTTGGCGATGTCCGGTTTGTCATATGAACTGGGAAATCTTCTTTGCCCTGAGTTAAAAACAGTGGGTCTTTTTATGGTGACACACTGGCAGATAATTGTCCGGTTGTTACCTGCCCTTATCTTTTGGTTGCGTGAAGGCAAAACATTTGTTATTGGTGGCCAGCGGTCCGTTAAGTGGCTGTATTTGCTTGGTTTTGCTGCCCTTGGCATCCACCGCTTCTTGGAAGAAGTCTATGCAGCCTACGGTGGCGTCCCAATTTTCATGGCTTGTTTATGGTGTGGGTTTTTGTAAGACGGCATTCCGCCCAACGACGTGGGATATGGATTGGGTCTGGTGTGGCCACTGTAGGAATGAAACGATCATTATGTTTTGCGCCACGCGGACGCTAAAATAAAAAAGTAGAGCTTGAATGAGTTCCCGCAATGTCAATCGAGCCTCTTTGTAGTGTTCTATTTAGTAAAGCGCCTTCAAACTGTATATAAGCTCATAGCTGTGGCTGTAGATTTCTAGAATATTACCGAATGGGTCCTTCCATGTAAATCATGCGGTAAGGCTTTAGTGCCAGGATAGTTTAATAACGAGGTTTTCTCCATACGCTTTTTACCGCCCGAGCAACAATACGTTCTGCCAGTTTTTCGACATTTGGATCTTGAACGCCAAAAAAATGAAAGAATGCCTGTTTTTCAATACTCCAAATTATTTTCTGGGTTAACTTGGTTTTTAAATTCAAATATTCGCGCTACTCGGTCGCCTGTTGAATAATGGGCGATACAATTTCTCCCAGCCTCCACCAAAAACCTTCAAGTACACATTTCACCAATAGGGCTTTTGTCTTTCTGTAATGTCTGTGGGTTTTCATAATTAAATACCATCCCATGACTGCGTGTAAAACTCGAACGGGCTTTGTTCTAGGTCGGTACATGAAATACCAATATGTGAAAAATTGCGTGGGTAAAACATTGCTCATGATTTTTTTCCTTTGTTGAGATTTTGGGTAGGTTACAAATCCCATAAGTCATTAAGTAAAATTATCGTTTGAAATGTCTATGAGTAATTTTTGGTAATGGAAATCAATGCCACTTTGGTTGCGTTAGTTTTTGTACTTTGGTTGACGTTTTCGCACTTTACTTCGTACTGCCTGAAGCAGTTAAATATGACGCAATCTGGTGTCAGTCAGCATGTTCGTAAACTAGAAAACAAATTGGCGGCCGCTTATTAATTCGTCATGGTAAAAAACAGTTTTAACTTGACGGATGCTGGCGAGCGTTATATCAAGAGGGACAATCGTTCTGAGTGGTTTAGCCGAGCTTGAAAAAGCATGTGGATGATGATGCCTGCCTTTTGAAGGATTGGTGCGTGTGGTATCGCCGGGCACCGGTTTGGCCTTTTAAGTTGTATCAACATTTGCTGCTTCTGCAAAAAGAACACCCGCATAGTTGGTCATAGATTAACGTTTCGCGCCAATCTGAGAAAGTCGAACGATTGATTTCTGATACACAAAGTAGATATTGGTTTCAATGACCAGTTCACGATGATGAATGAGGTTCCATTCAGCCGAAGTAGAGATGGAGGAGTTGTCTTTGTGACGCCTACACTGTTCAATCACCAAAGTTGGGCGCAATTACAAGCATAGGTTTATGATCATCCTATGGGTTATCAGCTGGTTTACTGGCTGGGAGCATTACCCTGGAATTTGAGGAAGGCAAACTTCGAGCGATCGGTTTTGTATCAAATTAGCTTAATTCTTGAACCTGTTGCCATGGGAAAGGCTTTACCGTTTTTACCTCGCATGCCATTTGCGGCCTTTAATAAAGCCTACAAGTATTTGTGTCAATCAATCTACCCAAATCGGTTACCGAGCACTTTATCTTGGCGTTGCATCTCGAAACAAGCCGCTTACAAGTCGAGTTCACACGGTGTTAGATGAAGCGAAGCGCTGTTTGAAAAAAAAAGCCCACGCTTATCGTCAAATAACAATGCGTGGCCTATGGTGAGAAGAGTAGGTAATTGTTTTTAGTTTGCTTGGATACTGAGCAATAATATCGTCAGCATTCCAGTCCGAATCGCGTTTTAACTATGGACGCAAGACGGCGTGCTCTTCGTTTTATTTGATTCCGGTAAACCAAGTTGAAGAGTTGGAATGGTGAATGTTTGTTTCGCCAGTAAAACTCACTTACTGCAGAGCCTTGCACCAACCGCATGATAGCGTTCTCTTCCACTGTCACGATGAGCTTGGCATCTGCGATTGCGCAATAAGGCCGGCTTTCGTCGATGGGTTTCACAAAAGCGCAATGTCTTAATAACGTGGCATCTAGCTTTCGCGGCGTTTAGTGCGTCGTAAGTTGGACGACCAAAAGCCACATATGACAATGCAGACTGGCCGTTCGTAAGGTACGAGACTTACAATAGCCAGCGTTCGACAGCGTTTGGCTCATATTTGTTTACACCTTGGCCGGTTCCACGAGGGTTAGCGAACCCCGCAGGACCTGGTACTCAATACCCTGTTGCAGCATTTTCGGCATTCGTCTTCGTCAGACGGCGCCATCCAACCCATGTTTGGAATACAGCGTAGGTACGTTAGTGTAAACCGCCAGCAGTGAGTCGGACCGTTCTTCGCCACTAATCCTGCCACGAATAATGGAAACAGTACGTCAGGTTTGCAAGGCACATCGTGAATAATTTGGTTCTAAGCGCGCTGTAAAAAGGTTTGAGTAGATAGCAACGACCGGTTTTACAACATCACAAGCCATTCCAGCCGCTAACGTTAACAGCTGCTGTTTCTGCGATGGCGACGTCGAAGTAAATCGGTTCAGGGAAGCGCTTCTGCGAATTCATAAAGGTCGGACCTTCTTGTCAATTGCGGTGTGATCGCGACAAAGCCTGGTTGTCTTGCCTCGCGGCAATCACACACCAAGGTTCCGAAGACATTACAGTACTTTGTAGTTTGCTTTTTCGTTGTTAGGATTTTGGGTCAGGTTCCTATTTTATTGATTGGCAATGATAGCCAATCGGTCGCCTTCTGCTGTTAAAGCCTTTGCGCCTTTTTTTGGTGATAACGTGGCAAAAACTGAGGGCCAGAAGGTCTTTTAAATTGGCGATGGTTGTCAATAATGGTCCATATCATGACCATCAATGAGGGCAATATAATAAAACCTAGTTCTTCAAACATCATGCCCGCCGATACCATGGCCTTTCATGTGTTCTTCAGCTTTGCGAGCTAGCTCAAGAGCGGAGGGAAGCCAAGAGAAACTTTTTGACACACTTTTACGGATGTTGTTCCGTAGGTTTTACTCAGCCCAAATGCCGAGCGAAATAGCTAATAACGCGCCGACTGGTTTCGAAATCGACATCTCGTGTCCATTTAAAATGACAACATGTCCGCTTTGACATCCGCCAGCGTGATTGAGTGCTTAGAACGCCATACCTGCAGACATGGCCGCATCGCCAATGATGGCTACCGCTTTGCGTCCGGTGTTGAGTTGTCGAGCGGCTAGAGACATACCAAGTGCGGCACCTGATAGAGGTTGCTGGAATGACCAACAACACCAAAGTGTCGTATTCGCCTTTCGTCACGTTTTGGAATAAACCGGATATACCGCTTTCTTGACGAATATTCAGTAGCGCGTCTTCCGGCGACCGGTAAGGATTTTATGTGGAATAAGCTTGATGGCCGACGTCCCAAACAATCCGGTCGTTTGGGTGTGTTTTTGTAAAGGTAATGCAGTGCAACGTCAATTCCTACAACGCCCAAAGTCCAGCGCAAAAATTGCCCACCAGTTTGCCCTACACTATAGAGCATGAACTCGCGTAATTCGCGACAAGGCCGGCAACTGCTCTTTTTTAAAGCACGCAAGTCAAGCTGGTGAGTCGACTTGATCAAAGTAGCGGTGTGTCGGTCGGCAGTAAGGGTATCTGTCTCGAACATGGGCACAGGTTTGTCACATTTAGTTAATCAAAAATAGCGGGTAAGTATATCAGTGGTTACGACCAAATATAGTTTCGCAAGCTCAACTAAAGGTGATGCGCCATCCCCGAAAGGTGAAAGTTGAGTGATTGCTTGGTCATACCCAAAACTAAGGCAAAGTGCCTGAGCACCTTCTAAACCAAGCGTTTAAGGGGTAACGTCGGTTTGTTTTGCTTCTTCATCGAGAAATTGAGTTTTACCCAGCGGTCGTTGTTCACTGGTGATATCAATAATGTCCGTCTTTGAAGACTTGAAAGGCCAATCCGAATCGCGCTTGCATAAGTCGTCTAAATCAGCGAAAAATCTTTTTCGTTTTGAGCGCCGGTACTTATGCCTCCCATGCGAATACTGGCTCGATCATGCCCGGTTTTTATGCTGGTGCAATTGTTCCAGTGGCTTTGAATATCAATTTTTTTTTCCCAACATTTGATAAATCAATCATTTGCCCAGTCACCATAACGTGTCGGACCGGATGCGTGAACAAGTTCTTGATCAACTTTAGTTGAGTTTTCGTGTTTTTGTGTGTTGTCAGACTCATAGCTCGAGGCAAACCGTCCTGTAACGCGTCGCAAGGGCGAGGAATGGCGGTCGCTTCATAAAATGTATATGGCAAGGTGGGTCTTTGCCTCTGCGCAGATCATCATCGCCATTGCAGGAAGGTCATCAATGAATTAAAGAGTAGGCGTGGAATGGGATCGATCGCGCTGCGCTAGCGTCGGTTAAGTCGTTGGCTTCAACACGAAAGGATGCCGCGCATAAGTGAGCATAGGTCGTACACGCTTGCCCGCCATTAAATAAGCTGTAAGACATAGCCTTTGGTAAAGTGTGCTCGGGACGTATTGGCCTTAAATTTTGCGTTAAATAGTTGTCTACTCCGACGACGAGCATAAAAGAGAAAAATCCGTCCTAAAGTCACGAATTAAGTTCCGGAATCAAAAGGTTCTAGATGCTCACCATCTTGTTTTTCAAGTAGGATTTGAACTTTTTGTTCAGCTTGGGTGAAGAAACTGACTGACATTCTTGGCTTAGTTTTAACACCTTTTCGAATGCTTTTTAGCGCCTCCTAGAGAAGTTTGAATTTCGAACTCCAGCTGAACGACGAGCGTATCTAATTCACCGAGGTTTTCTTCAAATGGCGACACTTGTTTTTCGGGAACATGGGGGTTACTCTTATTTTGAATCTATGTTTGTAACAGAAAAAAGCTTACTGTTCGAGGACGTGTTAATGAAAATACAATATCTCGCAAGAAGATTGATTCCTTTGTCTTTCTTTCGTATAGAATCATACGCATGTATCCGTGATTACAATAGCTTTTTGTTAGGAGACGTGTGTGGATATCGCAAGCGTTAATAGGACTTGTTGGTCTTTTATAGTTATTATCTCACGCATTTTTGTCGGTGGATCAGCTGGATGTTTGTGAAGTCCCATCAATACTGATCGTGTTGGTTGGTTCTATCTTGTCCGTGTTGATGCTAATACCCTTGGCTAAAGTTTTTTTAGTGCAGGGAAAGTACAGCGAAAGCTTTTATGTTTAAGAGTATCCCAGCTGGAATACCTTGTTGATGAAATCTACGGATAGCGATGCGGCAACGTAAAGGCGGCTTTTGCTCTCGTTAGAAGGTAAAGAGGTAAGTCAATCCTTTTTTTATCGAAAGCATTCAAATGCTGTGGATGGTCATGATGGCAAACCGTGGTGAGAACCAGTTTGTCCCAAATATGAATCAGTCTTATATCGTCACATCTCTGGCGCCAAGGTATTCAAGGCTTTTGGTGATGTGGGGCCCTGCGATGGGAATGATAGGAACATTGGTCGGCTGGTGCAAATGCTGGGCGAACATGACGACAACTAAAGCCCATTGGCCCCGGCCATGGCCGTTGCGCTCTGACGAACCCATTATATGTGCTTATGATGGCGAACATGTGTTCCTACCTACATTTCAGGTAAAATTAAATTTCGAGCCGAATGAAGAGCTGATATGCCAAAATTAATTTTAGATGCTTTGGCTTGCGATTCAGTCCCGCCAAAACCCTCGTGGGTCCTTGGTGGCGCCCTTAGTCTTATATGGCTGAAGGTAAGCGAATTGAAGCGTGAATAATAGTTAGTTGTAAACGGACTTCGACAATAGTGATGAAGAAGAGCAAGAATTGTCCCGAATGTGTAGAGGGTTGCCTGCTTACATGGGAACCTTTGCCGACCTCAATGTCTTTTGTTTTATGTGTTTTTCGTGGCTTTTACTGCCATTTGCTGAAATGGAGTCATCAAGTTTTAAACAGTTGGCAGGCTCATTGAAGTTGGCATTTTGGTGTAGCAGCGCGAGGTCAACTGACTCTATTTCGATGGAAACTCGGTAAAATTGCTCAAGAAATTTAGTCCTGGTGCCCAGAGCCCACGCCCGATTAATGAAGTGAAGGCCAAAAAGCGGATAATACCATACCCCGAAAATACATTAAGAAAGTAATTTGTAAGCCTGGTGATGCCGATTGAAAGAGCAAAAGTGCTCAGGGCTCCTGCCCCCCCGTTATCTTCGTTTGATAAGTCTCATGGCAGACACCTTGAAAGAGAGAAAAAAATTCAAGGAAACGGAAGGCGATGCAACAATGATTGCTTCTGTGTGCGTGAAGAAATTTCGAAAGTAACGTGGAGATTGAAACACAAGAAGAGACGATTACGATCTGAATTAAAGATCAGGGTTCATTTGAGTCTGGTTCTGCTGAGCTGAATTACGATTTTATTCCCGTTATTGATTTATTCGAGATGTACTTGTGGGTATTCAAGGTACCATTTCTGTTGAAAGGGCATACGGAAAATGTGCCTATTGATAGCCCGCCGATTCGTTCTAAACTGGCAACTGCTTCAATCTCGGGCTATTTCGTGGCAGAAGAATTGTTTTCTACTGGGCAGCTTTAATCAGCCGATTTGCTGTGACGGGGTAACGCGATACACGATTGGTCGCAATGATACTCGTTTAATCGTGCAACAATCGACCGAGTTTGAAATCGTTTATAGCAAAATGATACATCACGTCCGGAAATGCGCAGTAGTTGTTGACGGCTTTCCGAACAAGATGGTGTGATTAATTGGACCAGATAGTGGTCCGAATGAATTGAGGCCCGAACCGAGATTTTTTAATCTGAATTTAATTTAGGTTTTTAGTAAGGGAGCTCGGCTCCTTTTTTTTGTGCCTGCTTTGGTGGTTTTTGTTAATTTTTAATGCTGAAGATTAGAGTGTTTTTTTTGCTATGGTTTTGCGCAGATGAAATTGAGAAGAAATAAAATGCGAGTAGCCGTCATTGGGCCTCTGGGCGCAATGGGAAAAATTTATCACAGCCATCAATGACGCCGCATGGCGTTTCTTTGGGTTGCAGGCGGTTGGTTAAAGCAGTAGCAGTTTTAATTGGTGCTGACGCTGGGAATCGGCCGGCATTGGAAAACGGGCGTTGCTGCGGTTGCTTCATGTCTGATGTGTTAATGATTTTGATTTTCCTGAAATTGATTTTTCACCACGCCGGCTTTAACCTTGAGAATGCCGCTTTTTTGTGCCCAACATCAAAAAGCCATCGTTTTGTGGGAACCAACCGATTTAAATGATGACGAAAAAGGCAAGCTAACGAAAGCGGCTTGAAAATTCCCTGTCGTTTTTTGCCTCGCGAACATGAAGTGTCGTGTGATTAACGCTTAAGTTTCTTGCGACAGCGGCACAAATTTTGGCTGATGATTAATGATGTGGAGATTATGCGAAGCCATCATGCGCATAAAGTAGACTCTCCTTCAGGTACCCGCGGTTGCGAATGGGTGAAGTCGTTGCCGACGCACTAAGGTCGCGATCTTAAAGAGTGTGCGGTCTATGGTCCGAGAGGGCAAACAGGCGCTCGTATACGCAAAAAGAGATTGGTTTTTGAAACGGAATTCGTGCTGGCGATGTCGTAGGTGAACACAGTGTTGGTTTTGCCCACAGAATGGTGACGGCATTGAAATTACTCATAAAGCAGTAGCCGTATGACTTTGCTAAAGGTGCGGTACGTGCCGCTAGCTGGTTATGCAGGCAAGTCTGCAGGGTGTATGATAATGCAAGAATGTGCTTAACCTGAAATAATAATGCAATACGTTGATGTGCAAATGCTCAAAAATGGCCGCTGAAATTGCGGCCATTTTTTAAATTTTTGCTTAATAGTCTAAATAAAGAGAACTTACGCGGCGAAAGAACATCCGCTAACTTACTAGATTCCAATCGCCCCTTTAATTCGCCTTTTTTTATTAATCACAGGGTAAATCAAAGCGTGTATTAAGAGAAAGAGGAAAATGACTTTTGCAGCAGGTTTGTTTGACACGCACAAGGTTCTACATGGATGAGGACATCGTTCAAATAAGTCGTCATCTTGTAGCTGAATCTAAGCTCTGTTAGTCAGTACGCGCCTTGGTAGCCTTCGCTGTTGAAGACAAAGGTGTATTCTTGTCTTGAAGGGAAGTTGTCCCTTAACTTCTTTTGCTGTAATTGCCTTCTACTTTAGCCGTATCTGCCGTCATGATGGTCCGGACGGTGGTGTTCTTGCTCGATATCACATCTTTGGCAAAGGCTCTAACGTATCATCAAGCCGGTTTTAAGGACGATATCGACAGGGTGCCAACTTGTACCAGTTTGCCGTCTTTTAATACGCAATACGGTCTCCAAGTCCTTAAGCGCTTCATGCTAAATAAGTGAGTGATGAAGATAATGGTCTTTTGGTTAAGTTTTCCTGCAGTTCCATGATCTCTTGCATCTGCTTTCGGATCAGAGGAGTCAAGAGGGAAAAGGCTTCGTCCATTAGTAAGGATTTCCAGCCATTGTCAAAGCGCTCAGCAAGACCACGCTTGCTGTTGACCACCGGAAAGTTGAGAAGGGTATTGGTCTTCGTAACAGTCAACTCCAACTGTTTCCTAACCATATCGTTGCTTTTCGGTTCATTCTGGCTCTTTTTTCGCGTTTGTAAGAAGACCGTAGCCAACATTATCAAGCACGCAGCGATGAGGCATAAGACCAAAATGCTGGAAACCATGGCCATTTTATGGCGACGGAAGGTGAATTAAATCTTTTGGCGACAGTTCCATGATATTTTCGCCCGTCGACTTTATCTTACCTGCGGTTTGGGTCAATAAGAACGGTTAAAATGACGGATTAATGTGGACTTGCCTGAGCCGACAATACCCATGAATAACGAAGGAATTTCCCACGTTTACTTTCAGGTTTTAAAATGTCTGTAGGCCTATTGTATGAGCCAGTTTTCCGCCCTAAAAGAAAATTTTTCCCCCCCCCCGGCCTTTTAAAGAAAAAAAAAAAAACCCCCGCCCGGGGGGGCTGCTTTTACATTAGGTAATACATCGTTTGGGTAAGAGCCAAATATTTGATATAAGGCTTCAATCTCGATTACTGTTTCGCTGTGTTATCCAATTCCATACCTTCAAGGTGTTTTTGTGCGCGTTTTGCGTGCCCTCTGAGAAACGCGATCAACGATGATGGCAAGCGCTACAATAGGAACCATCAATAGTCCAAGGTAAAGTATTGGTTTGTATGGATTCATACTGGTTGTCCTAAGCCCCTTTCACACCTATCATTGAAGCGGACAACGACCATGGCAATGCCATCATGATAGTTTGGTTGATGCCGGCCATAATGTGGCAATGGCAAGCGGATTTGAACCCAAAAGTCCCGTTGTGCGAGTGGCCCATAAGCGGTGGCGGCTTTCGAGAGTTTCCTTATTTACCAGGCGAATCCTAAGTTAGTCCACGAATAACGGGAGGAATAGCGTGAATAACCACAGCGAGACACCAGGAATTTACCTATGCCCAAATAGCATAACTACGGGATGAGGTAAACGAAAGCGGGCATCGTTTTTTGCATGAATATCGAGAAGCGGGGGTGATGATGGATTTGGCTCTGTCTGATCTGGCCATCAAAAGCCAATGGAATACCCCACACAATATAGAAAGAATCGTACAGACCGGTAAATAAGCTTAAAGTTCGCATTGTGTCTTCCACATACCGAAGTAACCAATAACAAGGAAAGAGGTGAGCACAACCGGCACACAGCTTCACCAAGATCGCGGTTGCGCATAAACCAATCCAACGATCGCGGCTAAAACAATCCACCATGGTGTTTGGTATCAGCAGATTTTCAAACCATACAAGAAAGTGTAGGAAGTGGGGTCGAAAAATTCTCGATGGATTCTCCATAAGCAACCCGAAGAGAAGTCGCGGTAGGCGCCATCGAGTGTTTGTTTAATGGTGAGGAGGGTTGCGCGACTCATATCTGGAAACTCAGTCAACCAAGAGCTATCTGTCATAAATTAGTTCTCAAAGAGTAAAACGAGTGGAGGCCGTACCACTGGATGCGTAACGGCTTATTGACTGTCTTAAAGTTTGCTAAATAAATTAAAGTTACTGTCTAAATAAATTAAAAAGGTTTTTCTAAGTGCACCATCGATTTTGGTTGTATGTCATTTGTTTAACCATTTAGACCCAAATGTCTTATGTTTAGCATGAAATTTTCAGCCGCATATTGGCCATCCGCTTGGTTTGTTCTTCATCCATGCGACAACGAGTTCATTTTAGCATTACAGGTGAAAGACCGTTTTAGCGGTGTAACGCCGTAACCAGAGGCGCTCTTTTGCGAACGCCATTGTTGTAACCGTATAGACTGGAGAGGGTGGGATACATGGTACTTTTTTGGGTTCCAAACAGTGTTTTCAGCAATACAGTTAATAATAGTGACTTTATCTATGCCGGTGCCAAAGTCTACTTTTACGCATTTCGTATTTACCGAGTATGGCAAGTTTGGTGCCCAGTAGTAGCCAACCATGACTCTTCGCGCTCATAAGGCCCGCGACTTAAACGAACCGGTAAACCTGCGATGAACCTGGGTAATCAGCTTCAAAAACCCTGCTTCTTCAAGCTTTAGAGCCGTGATAGAATTACCAGATGAGATTTGGCAACCCCAACCTGCAGGGCAGCGCATAAAAAAGCGGAAACAGATCATCTTCTGGTTTAGGGAATTCTTTTGCGTGTTTTTGAATACCTTCGGATTGTCGCCACAAGAAGGGTCTTTATTCACCATGTATTTTGGTACCCAAAAACCTTCTTCACCGCCATCCGAATAATGAATCTACCGGCGATACTTAGGCGCTTTTATGCTACACCACGGTCAATCAGTGCTTGAACGCGTTTTTGTCCACATTTCCTGGCGCTATATCTGGTTGGCTTTTTTCAATCATTGAAAGGTACTGGTTGGCATTGTATCACAAGGTATTAGCTCTGCATCACAGTCAAAGCCATGTTTCTAAAATGAATTTATCGGATATTGGCAAATGAGTGATGCTGAAAGTTCCAGTTCAATATCAGCATTTGAACCTTACCGCAACTGCCTGTTGAGCGAAAGAAGAGGTTGCAGCGATGTGCCATAAGACTCGCAATAATACTTTTTTTTATACATTATTATGTTTTCCTGTTATGATTTGTTTATAAGTAAAAAAATGTTGCATTTAAAGTTTTACACGTCTAATCATAGTAATCAATTTGTTTGTCATTATCTCTGTTTTTAAGCCCTTAAGAAATCCATATAAAACAATAGTTATGTATATATATTAGCTTTCCTAAAAAGTATGAGTTCTTATTTGTTTTTTAATGGTCGAAATGAGAGGGTATTCTATGAAGGGGCATAAAAAGCTCGATTAAACATACGTTTGTTAGTCGAGCTTTAGGTGTTAGATAAAGGGTGATTTAAACGTGGAGGAGGGTTTTGATATCCAGCATGGGGGGGCCTGCGTCCAATATGTTCGGCATCCATCATCATTGCGATACGTTGCAAGGATGAAAAGAACTGAGTTTGTTCCAGCCTTCTAACGATCAAAATTCACCGATGAATTTTTCATGCAGAAGGGCCGTGCCGTACTCAAAATAGATCTACCTTCCGGTGGTTTAATCTTGCCGTTTGACAATAACTTTGTTCTTTTTGCGCTCTGACTCGCTCTACTCAGTTTAACGATCTCTAAACGATTGAGAATCGTTTGTACCGTTGCTTTGGCTCAATGACACACTGTCGGAAATACGGCGAACGGAACATCAACCTAGTTCTTCAATGAAACGAAGTAACCATGATTTGCGGAATCGTTAAACCGCAAGGCTTTTACAACGCGTTGGATTGTAGAATCGTTTTTGCTCGGATAATGCGCCCTTAAGTGAACAAGAACATCAAATGTAGGTTTTGCGGAAATTAGACATAGTGATAAATGATCAGAAAATTTTACGGATTATATGGTTTGTAGAGGTCTGTAAAAAGCTAAGTTTACGTTATACAAGTTCAAAAGTATAGGTTTACTTTCCTATCTTAGAAAGGTCAACATGGAAAAAATCGAATTTGTAAAAATAGAACGGTAACGTATTTTGCTAAAAGGCCTTTTTATTATCGCCCTTTTAGTTTCATCAAAAGCAGCGATGGCTGCCATCTGCGGTTATAAGCGATAACGGGCTTCGGATAGCCCGCACTGGTTTTCTCTCTGCCAGGACTTGGATTATGGATGCATTTTGCCGTCTAGCGTTTGCGAGCTCAGGAACAAAGCGTTTGATAAATCGCCACTCTTATCAATAGGTTGTGATTGTCTGGTTGGGTTTGAAAAACGCGAAAAATAAGGCGCCAGCATCGCAACCGGTCGATGCGCTTCCACTGCCAACCACCGTTATTTTGCCGCAAACTCACCATCAATAAGCTGAGCTCATGAGTACGCTTTCGCCTTTTCGCCAGTCCTGCAAAAAGGCAGTTGGTAAAGAAACTCGCCGTGACCGAATTCTTAAGCGGTATGCATCCGTCCAGTTTGATTAAGGCAGCTGTCCCGCATGGCGCCATCGATATGGAAAGCCTGTTTTTTACCTTCACACCACGCCGAAATTCTGGCTTCATTGTTTGCCAAAGTAAGCATTAGTTTCCTGTTTGAAGGCGGACATTGGCAAAGTCTGTGAGAGAAAAGGGAAAGTGTTCCATGAGTTTTGACGGTAAGAAGTCGCGATCACGCAATTCTTTTAACCAAATGCTGTCTTGCCAGCGTCGTTCTTCTTGGTTGCAAGTGTAAATGATTGCTTCTAAACACTGCTGGTCTATGCGCCTAATGCAAATAGGGCGACAATGTGCTGGTGGCATGGGGGGGCGCACTGGGGTAATCTCTGCTTTCTTGGTAATGGCGGTTCTTTATGGTGACAAGAATAGCCAGGTTTTTTGCTTGGCACAATATCATGATCCGCTGGCCATAAGTTCTCCGAAAAGGTTCTCCCAAGTAAGTTTTAGCGATGGCTCCGGCAGGGGATCCAGCTTGGCGAACTCCAGTGCTGGAGTGGCGTTATAATCTGTTGTGCAAGGAGTGTGAGCCAACGTTTGAAAAAAGGTGTAAATACTTTAAATGGCGTACCTTGCCTGACTAAAAGACAGCCTGTGGAACGATAAGATCAGCAGACAGAGTTATGGGTCCTTAAATTTGATGTTGTGTAACTGTTCGCAAAACCGAGTGGTCACGTTGTTGCTCCGTGGTATGGGCAAGTTCCACGATTAACCAAATGCTTGATGCATGATCTAGGCAACGCGGGTCATGGCATCTGGCAGACGCAAATCAAAGGTCTCTGGCGTTAATAATATGCAATGGAATCCCCAAGAGCCGCCAAGGTCTTTGGCTAAGGTTTTTAATAAGTCCTGCTCGTAAACCTGTTTTTGGCATCCGATTCATTATGTTCGGACGCATTGTGGTTGGCGTGACTCACAACAACGCCAATGCCGCTTGTTTAAAAGGCATTCCTCTTAAGACGCTGAATGGCATGCGGGGTTATCTAGGCAGCGAAGGTCTTTTCTGAGCCAAACAGATGTTCTATTTTCCATTGGATGTTGCCTTATACCGTATTGCGAATGCCAAGTGGGCGATGGGTATGGGATTGAAGTACTTTGCTCTTAATGTATCGCTGCCGTAGTGTTTTATATAGTGACGGCAACAGTGTGACATCGGTGTCGCAAGATTGACTTCGCCGCGGCGGTATTGGTTCGACCACATCCAGAATTGTCTTTTTCTGACCGACACATGACGCAAATGTTTTTAAATAACCTACAAGGTGCATCAACCACATTACATTGGTTTTTGGTGATTCTTACGTTTCTGCTGGTTGTGACAAGGTTTTGTCAATTAATATTTGCATAATAGGTCTTTTTAACTCATCAACAGGCCTTGGTCCATTGCTGACAGTAGAACGACCAAGTTGTCGATAAAACCGTTGAGAGTGCGCCATAACCATTGATTTATAACGCTATGAAGGCGATGAAGGTCTTTCATTTTGGTTTTTTCCCCAAACGCTATGACGAAAATCATGGAATGAGTAAAACTTCGTAATAAAAAATTTCTCTGAGTATTGGATTCATTTAAACGACCATCTTCTTTCGATTGGCAATAATGGATAACGTCGTTGCACTCTTTTTGGTGAATAAACCTGCACTTCTCTGCAATGTGTGGGGATGAACCGTTTTCTTGATCACGCTTAATGCGTCCATGCCGGCAAACTAAGGGACTTTTTCATCAATATGTAGGCCGTCAAATGAGATAGCTTTTTTCC
>Ga0163217_1105118_pt1 | contig 15231 bp, 21 predicted proteins | sample SynspAceP_FD_185933 | JGI IMG/M metagenome (GOLD analysis project Ga0163217, IMG submission 185933) | Saline lake microbial communities from Ace Lake in Antarctica - Synechococcus sp. Ace-P (PacBio error correction) | ecosystem: Environmental > Aquatic > Non-marine Saline and Alkaline > Saline ...
AGGAGAGATCTTTGAGAGCATGGCTGATCTCCCCACTGCGCGTGACCGAGGCCCTGCCCAAGACTACGAACTACGACCCGGCCCCCGGCAAAAAAAACCGAAAGGCCCCGCCCTGGCAAGGCGCTGGGAAGCCGCCGGCGCCCTTTTCCCATCCCGCGATTCCCCACGCGCCGGCGAGCCGTTCAGCGTGGTGGAATCCCCGCGCCCGAAAATGAACCGGCAAGCCTGCAACATGGCCACGGCTTCCCGAGAACGGCCCTGGATTCCGACCCACGAATCGTGCGCCTTCAGCGGGTTTTTTGCAAGGGGAAGAACGGTGCTTTTGCCTGCCCGGCCAACTGGGAAACCCACGCCCTCCGATTGGGCGGTGGCAGTCGATCCCTGGAGAAGCAGAATCAGGCGGAAGGCGCAGCAAGGACCGACCTCGGCGGAATGCCCTTCCCCTGGAGCGCGCTGGGGCCTGGAAGGCAGGCAAAAGCGGGCGGCACGATCGTGGTCGCTGCGGCCGGCTGGGGCTTACTTCGGGTGGGACCCTGGAAAAGCGGTGAGCGCTTTCACCCTCGATCCGGGGCCCCCCTGAACAAAAGCCGTGGTGGAGGCCCTTCGTTGCGCCCTGCCACGAGCAGGGCCCTGAATCTATCCGGGCGAACTACCTGGTGATTGTGTCCGGCTCGGGATCGGCCGGTGAAGCGATCTCGGAGGTGGACAATGAAGGAGCTCCGACGGCCAACCTCTGGCACTTCCCGCTAGCCCGCTCAAGCAACGGGGCCGCCCGTGAATGGCCTCGATCACCTGGGGGTGCCACCACCCGCCCTGAAACCCTGCTGGGCGAACACCGGCGTGGCCGTGCACCCACTGGACTCCGCGCTTAATGCGGCCTTTAGTCGGCAAGACGATCACCCTGCCGCTGGTGGCCGCGAGACCCGTCGTGGCCGAAAAAAAAGAAAAAAAAAAAAAAAATGGAGCCCCCCCAAAAAAACCAAACGTTGGGGAAATCCAGCCTTCCGGCCGCTTGCGTCAAGGTCAACCCCGCCCAACGACCCCACAGACTTCGCCATCGGCGCCCGCCACGGCTGCCGTCCATCAACGGTGATGGCCAAGACGGCACCATGAACGCCCCGCGGGCCCCGCTCGCCGGCTGGATCGCTTCGAGGCGGCGCACGGCTGTGGTAGCGGCCGATGGAAGCCGAAGGCTTCTGGTGAAGGTGGAGCCCCTCGCCACAGCGTGGCCGTTTTCGGACGCGGCAAGTGCCGGTGGACGCGCTTGCTCTTTCCACCCAATGGTTCGCCAAGGCTGAGCCGCTGGCGGCCGCTGCCGGCCGAGCCTCGATGGCGGAGCGGCCCCCGCTTCGTGCCGGCAGCGTTGGCAGAAGGTCTACCGCCGAACTGGCTTCACTGACATCCGCGACTTGTGCATCAGCCGCCAGCCTCTGGTGGGGCCACCCGCATCCCCGCCGTTCGTGGTGAGTGAAAACCGGCGGTTGTGATCAGCGACGCCACTCTTTATGTTGGGTGGGGGCCCCCCCCCCCCCCCCGCGACGCGGCCGAAGCCCCGCGCCAAGGCGAGGCGCAGTTCGGCTGCGGCAGCGCGGCGGCGGGGCGGCAGCTCCACTTGGAGCAGGACCGCGACGTGCTCGACACCTGGTTTTCCAGCGCCTCTGGCCCTTTCTCCACCCTGGGCTGCCCGATGAGGCGCCGCCCGATCTGGGCCACCTGGTAAAATCCCACAGCGTGCCTGGTTGAAACCGCTTCGACATCATCTTTTTCTGGGTGGCGCGGATGACGATGCTGGCCGGCGCCCTGGCGCCACAGCCAGCGATGAGAGAAACCGGAAGAGAAAGCGTGGGATGCCCTTCGCCGATGTGATATCCACGCCCTGGTGCGCGAAATGAAGAACAACCGCAAGATGAGCAAATCGGCGGGGCAACGGATCGACCCGCTGCCGCTGGATCGAGCGCAAGCGGGCCGATGCCCCTGCGCCTTCGCCCTGGGTGCGCGAGGTGGCGGCGCCGGCCCAGGAATCCGCTCGACGACGACGCAGCACCGGCAGTTCCCGCCACGGTGGAGGGCGCGCGCAACTTCGCCAACAAGCTCTGGAACGCCACCCGTTCGCGCTGATGAACCTGGGCGGCGAAACGCCCGCCTCCCTCGGGCCCCCGATCCCTGCGGCGCTCACCCTCGCCGACGCGCTGGATCCTCTCCCGCCCTGGCCCGCGTCAAACCAGGACAACCGCCCCAGCGCTATGCCAGCTACGGCCTCGGCGAAGCGGCCAAGGGGCTTCTACAGTTCGGCTGGATATGAGGTGGTGCGACTGGATCGATCGAGCTGCTCAAGCGCCGCCCTCATCCGTCCCGCCACGGAAGGCGCCGCGCTCAGACCCTGAGGCCCTCGCGAATCAGCGCGTAGCGCGGCAAAGTGCTGGCCAAGGTGCCTCGCCGACTAATGGTGCTGCCGCCACCGCTGATGCCGCAACCTGAGTGAGGAGCTCTGGCCAATGGCCTCACCGGTGCAGCCTGGGGCCACCTTTTTGGCCTGCAGCCCTGGCCAGCCGTGGATCAGGCCTCCCTCGATGCCTCCTTGAGGCGGTCGTTTGCGGAGTTGATCGAGGCGATCCGGGTGGTTGCGCAAACCTGCGCGCTGTGGCTGGCCTCAAGCCCTCAACAAGCCGCCCGTGTGTTCATCACCGGCCCGTCCAGAGCTGGCGGCAGTGCTGCGCCAGGCCAGCGGCGACATCACCGGCCTCACTCGGCCGGCGTCGGTGGAGGTTGCGCGAGCCGGCTGGCTCGGGGCGACGCGGCGGCGGGCGAACCGCTGCTGGCCGGCCGTGAGGCGGCGAACTCAGGTGCTGCTGCCGATTCGAGGGCCTGGTGGAATCTTGGGTGCCCTGCGCGGGCGCCTGGAAGAAAGACATCGCAATAGGCGAGAAGGAGATCAAAGGGGCTGGCCCGGCCGCCCTCGCCAACCCAATTTCGCCGGCCAAGGCCCCCCCCGAGGTGGTGGCCGAGTGCCGCGCCAACCTGGCCGAGGCCGAAGCCCAGGCGCGCTGGCGCGGGGAAGGCTTGAGGGTTCTGGCCTAAGCCGTTGTTCCGCCGCCGGCCGAAGGGATGGAGACAGCGTCGACGCGAATCCAATCGCCCTCGGTTACCACCCTGCCGTGCCAGTCCCCATCAGGCTCACAAGCATGGTGTGTGCTCGCAGCGGGGCGTTGCCTCGTTACCCTCGAGCGCTGAATCGTCCAGCAGTTCTGACCTAGTTTCCGGTGGGCAAATGGGATTTTTTATCCTTCCTTCGCCAGCCATGTCGCGGACATGCTGAACGTTCATATTGGGTGAGGGTATGGGGCCGGAATATCCCTCGCTCCTGCATCTTGCGCCGGTGGATATTGGAACATAGTTTTTCAAATCAACTCTTTAAACCCTTTTCACCGACGTGCCCAACATCCAGGTGCGTCGGTGTGTTATTCATGACGATGTCATAGCGCTCCTGTGGGTCTTGCCATAGGTCAAACAGCTGGGGCACACGCGACATAACTCTCGGCCCCTTCCAGCCGAGGTGGAGTTCCACAGCCCAGGCCTCCAGTCGTGGCGCCATCGTCACCCCGCAGGTTGAAGACGGCCTTGTAATTGTTGACCCGGACCGCACCTGGAAGTGAGTTCGTTCTCAGGTGAAAGTAAGAACATGACTTGCGCTCAGACACTTGCCGCTGCCCAGCAAACACGGAGACATGTCATAGCTGTCGAAGTGGTCGTTCTCCCTCGCGGTCCGACGTAGGAACGGCGACACCCTGCCAAAGGAGCAAGGTGGCCATCAGATGCAAGGCCGCCCAGAATATCGTGGGTTTTGACGCCGGCACCGATCTTCCCGGGCACCAGCATGGCGGGACCCATTGCCCCCTCACGGATCACCGTCCCCTTCGGCCTCGGAACGGGGTGTAGCCGGCGTCGGGATAAACCATCCTGCCAAGGCCCCGTTGTCCCGTCGTTCCAGAAGAAATCAACGTATCTTCTTCCAGGCCAAGCTCCCCGCCACCTTGTCCATAATCCGGCCCCAACCCTGGCTCGAGCTCGACGATTGAGTCGGCGTACTTGCTCTTGGAGGGGGAATTGAGGATGAAGTCAGGATGGGGGCCAAGTGGGCCTGGTGCACCTTCATGAAAGTTGACGCTGAGAAAGAGGGCTGTCGTTCCTTGGCCGCTTCATCAAGGAACTCAGTCGCCGCTTTTTCAACATAGCCATCGAAAAAGGAATCCCGACAACGCCTTGCTCAGGTGTATCAAACCATACTGACCCATTGATTTTGCAGTCTCCTTGCTTCTTCACCGGCCTTCCCGAAAGTGACCCTTTGTTCACCTTTTGGAACGTGCTACGCAAGTTTCTGGATCCATATCCGGGAACCAGGTGGGGTCGGCAATAGGTATAGGCATTCAGGTTGATAAAAGGCCGACATACTTCCATCTGCGTCATAAGCCCTGGGCATTGGGCAGCGCATAATGGCTCAACCCAGATGCCATTTACCCGTGAAAAAAGGTGCGGTAAGTCGGCCTGTTTCAGCACAGAGGCAGGGAGTCCACTTCCGTGCCTGGCAAACCGCCGCTGACACTGGAACGCCCAGTGGTCCAATGCCGCTGCCGGGTTGGGGATTCGACCCGTGACATGGCCGCCCGTCCTGGCGTGGCAACTCGGTTGGGGCATGAAAAGGAGAAGAAGGTCCATCCCTTCAGCCTGCCAGCCGATCAAAATGTGGGGTTGGGCATGCCGCGCCCCCCTCGCGCCGCCCGTAAGGGCCAAGATCGCCCATAGCCTGTTCATCTGTCACAAGCAGAATGATGTTTGGCTTCTTTGTTTCGGCATTGGCTAGGACCTTCCAAAGAATGGTGATGGATTATCAGGAAGTCCAACCCAATGATAACTCTTGATCACGTTTTGCCGGTTGTCTTGCGGGTTGGGCTATTTTTCTCTTGATCCCTGCTTGCCAGGGCTCTGGCCCTAACGCTCGAAGCGAGAAGATCTGTTTCCGGTCGTTCTACATGCTGATGCGGAGCCATAAGCAAACTCGCGCCTTGGCATCAAATCCGTGCCGCACCGATCATCGCTAAGTTGGCGTCTCCCCCTGCCTTGGTGTATTTGAGCAATCTGCTGGATCAGGCCAAGGACGTGGGCACTCGCGAGGTGCGGGAGATCGCGAACGCACCTCAAGGTCAACAATCGGGGCCGGTTGAACGGTGCGGAAGGCCCTCACCGAAGAGCCTCGGCTTAACTCCGGGAGAAGTGGCCAGGGTTGAGGAAGCCCCATTCCGCGGCGAAGGCACGATCTTCGTCGGCTTGGATCGGCCCGCAGGTAGTTCTGCCGGATGCGTGCAGGCGATGAAGCCGCAAGTAGGTCATCGGACCCATCCCAGGTGCTCCCCCCCCCCCCCCCCCCCGGAATCCCCGATCAGGCTCCGCGGCTTGGTGTGCAGCCCGCCGGGCAGAGGGCCTCCAGGTAATGGGCTGTTCTGGGATGGGCTTTCCCATCCACCGCTGGGCGCCTTCAACCAGCCCGATCCGCGAAGGGTGGCCCGGGGTACATCCCTGGCCACTGTCCGCCATGATCAAGGGCTTCGCCAGCACCAGAGGATCAGATCGTGCTCAGCAGCTTCTCGAAACCCGCCACGAGTGCCTGCGGGGTGGGAATCGGCCTCGACAGTCGCGGCAGAGGCTGGCGCAGGTAGCGCCCGCAACCGCGCAAACCGGCCCTGAATCCAGGGTGGAGCCAGTTTGCGGCAGCACCTGCTCCAGCACGGAGGCAGCCGAGCGTCGCGGCGATGGGAGGACTCCTGCCCGATGGATCAGCAGCAGGGCCATGTGCACTGGGCCAAAACGTGCGCAGATCTTCTGCAGCTGAGGATTGGGCAGACAGGCACTGATCGCCCACCGAGGCCAGGTCCCCTTGTTTTTCGTATTTTCGCTTCTGGCGCGGGTTCCGGTGACCTGGCAAGAAATCTTCCGTTGCCCTACCGTTTCCCCAATCGGCAGCTTGAAACAGGTGGGTGGTTGGAGCAGGGCCGTCTTCTCTGGCCCCAGACGGAGTAAGCCGCAGCTCTTTCTGCTGCTGGGCGCTGGATCCAGGCCGCGGTGGGGCTACGACACCTCGCAGCACCTGCCCGATCTTCCCTGCTCGCAGCGGGGTTCGCCTGCGATGCCGATCAAGCCCGCTGGTCTTCATCGAGTGCAGCAACTTGCACGCCCCGGACGCATCGCGGCCCACTGCGGTGAGCAGATCGAAAGGCGCTGGAGCTGGCGGGCCTGAAAGCGTCGGCTGAACGCGCTGGCGAATCGCGCTGCTATCAGGCAGCAGATTCTCGAACCAGCCTTTCCCCCCGTGCGCCCTGCAAGGGCCGTTCGTACCCAGGCCGCTGGCCAACGACAACGACAAGAAGGGCGGGAAACTGGCTTTGAGTCCCATCCGCTCTCTGGCGTGCGAACTCCTGGCCTCCCCTGCTGGGCAGCGCCAGGTCAACCCGCTCCCGTTCATCCAGACCGCCAGCTCGCGGCTGTGCCTCGGGCACCCATCACCACTCCGCCGTGTCGACGGCCGGGCTGGAGCTCCAGCTCGTCCGAGCAGGCGTGCTGGCTGGTGCCGGTCGGCCCTGAGGGCGAAATACGCTGCCTCAAGCCCTCTGGCCGGCCTGAAGGCCCTTCAGCAGCTGGCCTAGCTGCGATGGGGCGTGGATCACTCTGCTCATAAGGCCCAATCGTTGACTCGCGTAGTACCAATCAATTGCCAATGCGCGGAATCGCGAAGTGTAATGGCTTTTAATTTGCTTTCCGAGTGGTTTGGCGGCTGTCTCTCTTTCCGGCCAGCTCTGACCATGGCATATGGGAGCCCTAACAAGGAGCGACCCTGAAATGGTCAACCGGCGGCAACTGCTGAACCGGTGCCCGCTCTCCGCTCGCTGGCCTTCACGTCCAGGGCCTCTCGATCACCCGTATGGTGAGTCGCGTCGAAGTAGGCGGCCAGGTCTGCTGCAGTTTCTGGAACTCCGGCCAGAGGGTGGTCGTTTCACGAACGTGGCGGCTTAAGGCTGCCATCACGGTGGTGCGCCGATTGGCTCGCGTAGCGGTAGGGCGTGATGCCGTAGCGCCGCATCAGTGCCAACGAAACAGAAGCCGCGACCATGGTCGAGAGGGGAGAAGCGGCACTCGATCGGCGGACTCCTCGGCCGCGATTTCCTTGAGGCGGGCCTGGATGCGTTGCGCGCCCGCCTGGGCGCCACTTCTCGCCATCGCTTGCCGGCCCGAGCGACCAGGGCTTTTTCGATTCGGCGGCAGCTTCTCGACCAGACTGCTCTTACCGCCTTGGCTGGCCCTGGCAGGGCGCGCCATGAAGATCGTTTCTGAATGGTCGGTGTCGTCGGAGCACCGTAGGCGTTTTCGGCCCAGGATCCTGGCAGTGAAATGCAGAAGCTGGGATTCGACCCAAGGCGGTCGGGGATCCAGGCGTTCCGCGGGCTTGAGCGCCTAACCCGCCGCCAGTCCCGCGGCTGGTTCTCAGAACGAATCGGCCGGCCCTTGCTCCGTACACCGGCGGGCTTCAGCCCGGTGTGTCCACGTAGAAGGCCTCCTGCATCTGCTGCTGAATCGGGCCGCGGAAAGGGGGTGGCGCGATCGGGGGCATGCGTGCACCAGCTGTCGGCCGCAGGGCTCCAAGTACCGTCCAGGATTGGGCCGGTGCCGAATTCGAGGTCAGGTAGGTCACCTCAAGTTTGACGGATCCAGATCTCAAAGGCCGCCACCAAAGGCCCGGAAACACGGCTGCGGAAAGAGGAGAGGCCCCCCCAGACTGACGCTTTTCAGGCCTGACACCTTCTGGCCTGACACCTTTGCCGTGGGCTCTCCACCGTGTAGCCCGTGATCCGGGTCAGCTCCGGCCCATACCAAAGCGCCGGGCCCGCTTGAAAGCCCTTGGGCGAATCATCGGCGTAGATCGGCTTCGCCATAACCGCAGGGTCCAGGCCGGTGTGGAATGTCGAGTACCGCCAGGCGCGTGGGCAACGGCGGGAATGGTGCCTCGCGCAGTAGAACGGCGCACATCGTGTTTGGACCACAGGGCCCCTTCCCGCCATAGAAAGAGGCCGGTTGGCCGGGTGTACTGGCGCGCGCTGCCACACGCCTGGTAAGAGGGAATCCCTGCGGCCTCAATGCGGCGCAGCAGTTCCTGTCGGCCTCCTGCCGAAGGGGACCATCAGGCCTCCGGCAACCAGGCAGTTGTGAATGCGCCTCATAGGCGGAGCATGCCGGTAACGGCGACGTGAAATCGCGGAAGTTGCGGTTCAGGTCGAAGTTTGCTCTTCGTTGACACAGCCGCCGCCAGGCGAAACCCGTAAGGGGTTCGAGGGCCTGATCATCAAGGTGGCGGTGCCCGCCGGCAGGGCGTCATGCAGCTGGTCGCGGAATATAGCCACCTGGATCCCCGAAGCCCGCATGCCCTTCCACCCATGGGTTCCGGAGATTCAACAAGCACACCCGATCCACGGGTTTGCTCCGCCCCGAGCAGGGCTACATCGATCGACAACGTTTCACGTGATGCCCTGGCCCCGCTGGTTCGGCAGGGGATAGCTGCTGAGCCGGGCCCCGGCCGGCCTGGGCCGCTGCTAGAAATTTTGTTTGCGGGCGCTGGCGTAGCTGGCGCCAAAGAAATCGCTGTGGGATGGGCAGTTTGGACGGGTGGGGAGGCACCCGCATTCCACAAGCAAGCGGACTGTAGGGAGGCGTCACTGGCCTGGTTAGCGGCTTGCCAGTGTTGGGGTTGTTGCGGCCGTCTTGGGTGTTGGACTCTCCCCTGGTTTGGCGCAGCTGCTTGCGGCCCTGCGCTCACCCGCGGGGCGGTGCCTTTGTGCGCTTTTATGCCATTGGGTCACGCTTTGCTGCCGGGGGTTCCTGGGCTCGATGCTGGCCGGTGCGCCTCTAACTGGCCCGTCTGGGGGAGCCTGATCGTGTTTCGTGGGTGCCCTCGTTGAGGGGCGATCGTTCGGCTTTTCTTGCTGGTAGGCACTGGTTGGCGACTTGGACCCGCCAGCGGCTCTGCAGGCCTTTTTCCGAAGCTGCTTGGCGTTGAGCGGCCGTGAGCCAGGAGGGCTTTCAAGTTGGTGCTGCTCACCCGGCCTCTGCACCCGCGTTTCCCTCAGCTCTCAACCTCGTTCTATGGCCTCAAGCGAGGTGGGAGCCTGCGCGGATTACGTGATCGGCCCTGCTGCGATCCTGCGGGCACGGTTGTTGTTTTCTGCGCCCTCGGGAGCTCGCCGGGTGATTGTGGCGCGCTCGGGGAGGGTGCATTCACGGCGAGGCGGATGCGCAACACGTGGCGCTGCGCATCCTGGGGTTGATCGCCACGGTGGGCTGCGATCCTGCTGGCGAGCCGGCGGCACGGCGGCCCTGGAGCGGTTGGATGAGCTGAAGGCAGACTTTCGGCGCCGGGCTCAGCTGGCTTCAGCGGCCAAGTCCGCGGATCGCTGCGATCAGCAACGAACCAAGACCAGGCGGAACGTACGCAAGCAGCCCGCGACGGCTGGCCATTTTCCCATGTACTGCGCCCGACGCAAGTCCGTCTTTGATCCAGCGGTAGACGGCGGGTTGGCTGGGTGCAGGGTTCATGTCGCCACTCTGGCGCAGATCCTGGCCTTGGGCTGTCTCAGCTCAATTCTCCCAGAGCCTCCCCGCAGCCCGCCTCATCGAGCACGGCCACGCCCAGCGGCTTTCGGCCTTGCTGAGCTTGGCTGCCGGCTCCGCGCCAAGCACCACGTAGCTTCGTTCTTTTACTCACCGAGCCTGCTCACTGCCTTTCCCCCCGCCGCCTCGATCAACTCCTGGGCCTGGCTTGCGGCTGAAGGCTGGGCAGGTGTGCCATGAGCACGAAAGGTCTGGCCGCTCAACGCGGTTTGGCGGGCTTCCCCCAGCCAGCCCCATCGCCTAGGGCTGCCGCCAGGGGGATCCCCTCAGCCTGCCAGCTCGCCAGCAGGCGAGGTTTGGCGGCGGTGGCGAACCATTTGCGCAGGGATTCGGCCGATTTTTCAGCGCCGATGCCGAAGACGGCGGGTGATCGCTTCTGGTTGCTGCAGCCGCGACGGTGCCCAAGGCCTCGCGAGGCAAACTGCCGCGCCCAGAGCTTTGGCGTTCCACCGCTCCCACGTGGTGATGCCAAGCCATAAAGCTGGACGGTGCCCAAAGGCCTGTTGCTTGGAGCTTCAAGGGCCGCCGCCAAGCTTCAAGGCTGAGGTCTCGCCCATCCGCTCAGGCTGGCGAGCAGGGCGGCAATCGAGGCGGTAGAGAGCGCGCGATTCGAGGTCACCAGACCCTGGTCCACCAGCTGCTCGGATCAGCTTGCCCGCCGAGGGCCTATCCACATCCCAGGGCCGCCCTGCTCACCCGTGCGCAGGGCGGCCGCGCAGGATGCCGGCAAGATGCTGGTTCACCGCAGCGGGTGGCGGCCGCCCTCCTCGCGCACCAGGGTCGAGCCGCACTCCGGGCAGGTGGAGGGCAGCTGCAGGCGCCTGGCGCCTGGCGCGCGCAGCTCGCTCAAAGCAGCCGCCACCACCTCGGGGATGGATCTCGCCGCCTTGCGCACACCACGTGTCGCCGTCATGGAGATCCAGTCGACCCGGCGATCGGCGTTTGTGCAAAATGTGGCCCGGCCTCACGCTGGTGCCGGCCAAAAGACGTCCACCGGTCGAAATTCAGCCACCGGCGTGGATCCACGCCGGTGCGGCCCACCTGGCCACGCAGATGAAGCAGCTGGCTGGGGGGCCTCCTCGGGCGGGGACTTCAGGGCCGATCGCCAGCGCGGCGCTTCTGGGGAAGCCGGTCATCGGCCTGCAGGCGCAGGTCATCGAGCTCACCACCACGCCATCGGTTGGCGGTGGCGAGCCTGATGCCGCTGCTGTTCCATGGCCGCGAAGAGGCTCCACGACGCCAGATCGGGGCAAGAGCGCGGCGTTGGGGTTGACCCGGAAAGCCGGCGGCCGCCAGCCGCTCAGGCACTCCCACTGGCTGCGTGGCCGGGAGGGCTCGCCGGCCGCAGGCTGCCAGTCGCACCGGCAGGTGCAGGGTGTAAGGCAAAGAACTCAGTCGCCGTGCCGCCACCACGGCCGGATCGAGCTGAGACGCAAGGGTGCCGGCGGGCAGGCATTGCGCGGGTTTGGGCAAACAGCGCTCCTCGCGGCTGGCCGGGCTCGGCGTTGATGGCCAGCGAAGGTGCTATCGGGGTATAGGGCTTTCGCCGCGCCCTCCAGCCACCGGCGGATCGTCCAGCAGCAGGCGCAGGGGCACCTCTGGATTGTGGCGCACATTGGGCGGTGATCTCTCGCCGGATTCGCCGTCGCCAGCGGCTGCGGCCCGCACCAGCACGCCACGCTCGTAGCTCAGGCCGGGCGTTGCGTCGATCTTAAGTTCGCACACCATCCGCAGCCGCTGCGCGGCTTCCCCGAGGGGAGCGGGCCGATCGAGCACCTTCAAGCACGCGCCCGTACCAGCTGCAGCTCTTCGCTTGAGAAGGCGTTCTCCAGGCTGAGCGGGCTGATTGCGGTGACGCACGGCCAAGAAGCCGTCGGCCCGGCTGGCCGCCCACCCGCTGGGGTGGGGCTGTCGGCACGCACGCAGCTCGGGGCTTCGCCCTCAATCTCCTGCAGCTCCCGATAACAGCCGGTCGTAAACCGCGTCTTCAAAGTTCCGGAGCATCGAGCAACGTAGTACGCGTGGGCGGCGCGTTGCAGCAGCCGGTGCAAAAGATTCCCGCCCTGTGCTGGGGGATGACTGCGCGGCCAATCGGCGTGGCAAGGACGCGGACGTCCTTCGGCTCGGCCCGCTGCCAGCCGGCCTGATTCGCTCCGACCCGCCAGGGCCTTTCTCCACTTCAACAAGGTGGAAATCCAGGGCAAGCTTCTTCTTTGGCTTCCGGACTTCAGCTTGACCGTGCAGGATGATTGACTGTCCCTGCAGCCGGGGCCGGCCGGATTTGAAGGTTTGCGGTACTTGTTGAGTTGCAGCCCGGCCAGGAAGCCGGATGAACTGCCTGGCCGGTTTCACGTGGGAGCGGTAGTTCTTGGTGGTGAGTAGATAGGCGCCATCGATCTGACCGGAGGCCACCTGGGTGAAGAACTGCTTGAGCAGCGGGTTGATGCGCGGGCGCTGGGCACCAGCTTTCACCGCCTGAACGTCAGTAGATGAAGCAGGGCGCTGGCCCACCCACAGCAGCTTCGTGCCGATCGTCTCAAGCAGACCCCAATCCATCGTGTGGTGCCGCTGCGTTCTGGCCCCAGAGTCTGAACCGATCGACCCCGGCAGACTGGGGGCCACCAAGGCCCGAGCCGAAGCGGCATGGCCCCCTTGCACCCCCTGCTTCCCCTTGTTTTCATCGCCATTGATCGGAGGAACACTTCGGCGGTGCCCTGGCCCCTGGCAGGAGGCCCGTGGTGACCTGCGCTGAGTGACGGCCGCATGCGCCGCAACCGCCGGCCTCTAACCGCCGCGGTCGCCGCGCACGATGGCAGCGATCTATGCGAGATCGTGCTTTTTCGCGGCCCCTGGCTGGAGCCCCTGCCGCAGACGGCCATGCTCGGCACGCTCTTGCCAGCGAGATGAGTCCACTGCCTGGATCGACCGGGTGCCTGTTGTGGGGTGCGCGAGTGCATATGGGTCCCGTGGCCTCGGGAGCCCGCATGGCGGAGATCAACCAGGGCGCAGAGTGACTTCGAGGTGAGCCTGCGTCACCACTCCCCTGCACTCCCAGGGCTGTGCCGCCTGGCTGGCGCGCTGTCGTGCTGCGGTGTCACGGATCCCTCCAGCGCCGCGTGCGGGGCGTCGCACTGCGCCTCTGCTGTGACGCTGCACGGCGGTTCGCTGGAACGCCAGCTGCCAGCTGATCTTCGAAGGCCGGTGTCCTGAGAACACCGCCCCTTAAGGTCGCCCTTCTGCTCTCCGCCCGGTTTGGCCTTTTTTCTTTGGGTGCTGCAAGTCGCGGTGGTTGTCCGATTGCCCTGCTCGGCTCGCCGGGAGCCGTTGGTGAAAGCAGCGCAGGGCCGTTCCGCCACAGCCGCTAACGTTGACCCATCAGCTTCGTTCCGAGCAGGTCAGGGCGCGCGATGAACGGTTCTGGTGATCCGCCGTCGGGGTACAGCGCGATCAGCGGATCCACCCTTGATCAATGGGCATGACTGCCGGGCGGCAAGCTGGTGGATGGGTGGCCGGAGGCACGGCGGGCTCCGGAGCCAGGCCCGCGGTGGCGAGCCGCGGCAATGAGCGATCCGCTTGAGCGAACCCAGTGACCTACCCAGTTTTAAAGGGGTGGGGCGCCTGGATGGAAAACCAGTCGACGGTTCAGGAGGGTGAAACGACTGGTCGCGAACGCTCCCGGAGTCAATGGCAGCGGCCGGATCCCGAAGACGCCGGTCGCCACCAGGCCGGGACCAGTGGTCGCCCCAGCTCCGTCAACATCGAATCGAAGACCGATCAAGCGGCCGCTTCCCCTACCAGTTAACGACGCCCTAGCCGCCGCCTTCAGCAGCGCGTTTGTTGATGCATCCCCGCCGGGCGGCTCCCCTGCTGCGCCGGCGCCGGCTTTCGCCCGGCACTGCCCCCGCTCAGCCGCCGCCGCCCCTGATCGCCGGGCCGGTGCTGCCCTTAGGTTTGGATTTCAGTCGTGATGTCTGGGAACAAGCCTGTGAGCAAACTGCCTGATTGTGTGGGGTTCCCTCGTTGATGAGGCCTGATAAGGTTCCGCCGTGAATTGGTCCAACAATCCAGCAGGAACATCTTGATTTTCCCTGGAAGATGCGTGGTCGTCGACATTGACGAGGCAGGGCCCATGTGCAGCTGCGTCAGAGGCCGTGAAACTCACCGCCGCTGGAGCCGCTTGGTGGGGGGCTTATGGGGTTACTGGTTGGCCTTCTCTTCCTGAACCCCCTGCTCGGCCGCTGTCGGTGCCGGCGTGGGCGCCGCCTCTGGCGCGCTCAGCGATCTGGGCATCAACGATGGCTTTTCTGCGTGAGGTGGGCCGAACCTGCGAAGGGCAATGCCCGCCTTGCCTGCTGGTACGTGACGCCACCCCCGATCGGGTGATCGAGCGCCTGCGCCGCCTTCGCTCCCTCCGCCCAGCTGCTGCGCACCAGCCCTCAGCCACACCGGACGAGGACGCCCTGCGCGAGCTGCTCGAAAAGAAGCCCGTCCAACAGGCCGGAGGCCCCTGCGCCTGGGTTCGGCTAGGAGCTGCTGCTGGGCCAAAGCAGTGCTCGAGAGCCGGGAGAAACACCTCCCGGATCACGGTGAGTTCCCTGCCGCACGGAAGACACGCGGGTAGTGGCGGCTTCCAGTAGGGCCTTCCTCGGCGAACCCCTGCTGCAGCCAGCTCGCTTGCCCACGCCGTGCCAGCCATCCACTTCGCGGAAGCAGTTTCACCCATCGGCGCTGAGGCTGCGCCAGATCGTAGCTGCCGGTCGCGAAGACTTGTTCGGCTTCCGTCTGTTCAGCAGTTCTCGGCCCTGCCAGGGCCTGGCCGCCGCAGCGCAGCCAGACTTCGACGCAAACAAGGGAGGGCTCATCTCCGACCTTCTGCCGGGCATCCGGCATTCCCCCGGCTGAATCCCGGCGCCATCGCGATCAGCTTCCACTCCACCGGGGCGCCGGGTGAGAGCTCCCAGGTGCCGGTGGGGCTGCCATGCACCCGAGCAGCAGCAAGCGCCAGGGACCGCTGAAGTTCGGCCGTGGTGGTGGTCACAGCCAGGGCCGCGACGGAGCATTGCCGGGGGCTGCGGCGAGAGAAACGGCAAGCCGAGCTCAGCCGGGCTTGTGGGAAACGGTTCCGTCATGGCAGCTTGCGGGAAGGCTTCAGCCTATGGAATTTCGTTGGCTCAGGTAACCAGGGCCTTGCGTCGTGCAGCTCGGCCAAGCCAGCCAGGCATTTTGGACGGTCCGCCGGCTGACTCCGGGGATGCGGGCGGCCTGGTCCGAGGCTGAGGGCCCACGGCCGTGAGTTTTTTTTCGCGCGCTCGCGGAGAGGTGGTGATGGCGTGGAAATCGGGTGCCAGCGGGATGGGGGCGCTTGCTGCTGCTTGCTGACCTGGTCCGATCTGTTGTTGCTGGCGGGCCAGGGTAGCCGCTGTATTTGGTGTCGATCTCGGCGGCTTCGCGCACATCGAGCGGTAGGCTGGATCGGCAAGGCCATGGCGGACCAGATCGGCGCTGTGGAAGCCGGAGCGGCGC
>Ga0163217_1069763_pt1 | contig 15230 bp, 16 predicted proteins | sample SynspAceP_FD_185933 | JGI IMG/M metagenome (GOLD analysis project Ga0163217, IMG submission 185933) | Saline lake microbial communities from Ace Lake in Antarctica - Synechococcus sp. Ace-P (PacBio error correction) | ecosystem: Environmental > Aquatic > Non-marine Saline and Alkaline > Saline ...
AAAAAAAAAGAAGGGGGGAGAAGATTACCCGGTTTGGAAAATTTTTTTTTCCCCCGCAAACCGGGCAAAAAAGACCATTTGGGTTTGGTTCGCAAGCAAACGCGAACCCAAAATTCAAGTTTTCCAAAAAAATGGGCGATCGCTCCCCACCCCCGACACTCCGATTTCCGCGGATGCGTTTCCCGATCCCCCGGCGGGCCGGGTTTCCGTGGGTGGTTTTTCGGGATGAAAATCTTGGCCCGTCCGGCGGTTTCAACCCGACGCGAGGCTTGACCGGTGGTCGTGGCGCCTCGCCGATCTTTCCGCCGTCGTGAATCCGAGGCCGACGCCGGGCACCGCACCCAACGAGCCGGCCAAAAATTCCGTCAACCGCCAACGGGATCGCCGAAACGGGACCCATGTCGGATGTCGCCGCACAACTTCGGTTCCCCTTCGTGGGGGAGAGCAAATTTCTGGTTCGGCCCAGGAGGGGGGGTGCTTGTCGTGGTCTACGATTGGACGAGTTCGCAACGAACCGCCCCTCGCATCGGCGCCCGACGGCGATCCCCCAGGCGCGATCGCGGACACGACGCGAGCGCGTCGTCGAGGTGCCGCCGCCGCCAACGCCGAGCGTTCTGGTTCGCCTCTGGAATTTGTTTTTTGGGTCGGTGACGATTCGCGGCGTCCCGTGTCCGGCCGTATCGGTTGCTCGGGAAGGAACGAAAGATCGAGCGTTGTTGGGATGTCGATGACGAACGCTCATGCGACAAGGATCCCCACGATCCGCCCTCGGCTTGGACGAGTTCGGAAACGCGTTGGTCTTGGCCACCGGCAACGATCAGGGCGGCGTGGCAATTCCATGTAGCACCCCGACGTTTGCCCAGCGGGGCGTCGGGGGGGCGCGAACCGATCTGCGACTCGGGCCCGGCATCGGTTTTTGATGTAGGCGAGAAATGAACGCCGGTGGATCCGGCAGCCGTGGTTTCGGTTGCCTCACGTTTCTCTCGCGATGGGCAAATGGTCGCCGCAGCCGTCGGTAACGAAGTTTGGGTAGCGGGCGGTTTCGTTGCCGCGACCGAAGTTGGCTGTGTTTCCGATTCCGGCGTGAAGTGCCGACAGCGTGTTTTTGATCGACCGAAAGACCAACGATCGACTCGTCGTCGGTTGTGGCGACGGGGGTCCTGGCCCACGTTGATTATAATTGGTCGCATTGGTCGTCCTGCGAGTACTGGCCGGTCCCCGTTCGGGTCGAGGGGTGAAGTCCATCCGGGGTTCCACCCGTCGCGGCGCCGCAAGGCAAGTTCACGCACGCCTTGGAAGCTCACCACCACGTAGCAGCGTCTCTCTGAGACGCTGAAAACACCGTAGCAGCGGCTCTCTGAGACGCTGGGAATTCACGAGTCTCAGCAGAGACCGTCCTTAACGTGGCTGGGAAATTCAACGAGTCTCAGAGAGAACTCGTCTACGTGGCTGGGAATTTTTCACGAGTCGTCAAGAGAGACTCGTCTACGTGGGTCACAACCCATTGAAACGCGGGCCGGAGCCTTTACAAATCCAAACCGGGCAAGGCTTCGTCTGAGTTTCGGTAAATAGTTGTGCCGGGTTTCCGTCGCGGTTTTCGTCCCATTGCAGCCAGCGGCGGAGTTGTTGCCGATTCCGGGAATGTCGGGCCATTCGGCCGAGAAATCGCAACGGTGTGCCCGGCGCGCCAATTCGGGATCGTCCTTTGTCTTGCGAAGACGCCCTCAGTCCCCCGGCATACAAACCAGCCAAATCCAGTGCCCACGTCGCTGGGTATCCAACGGCATCGCGGCGTCGGTCATCTTTTTTCAATACAGGAAGGAATCGCTTCATCGTTTTCTCGTGCGCAGCAACCGAAAATTCGCTTCGACTTCCCAACGCGAAGCGGCTGCGAACCGATTTTTCGCGTTGGGTTGTAACGCCAATCGCAACGCCGACTTGCAAATCTCCGCATCGAATCCGTCGCACGGTCTTCGATCTGCTCACGAAGAACGCCCGACGCTTGTTAAACGAAACGTTGGCGAGCAACCCAGTGGGCTACGCATTGCTCGCTCTTGAGCGATCGCTGTTTCGGCCGCCACTTCGGCACGGGTCGAGCCAACGAGCGGATTCGGTCACTGCCGATGAACTCGCCAGGAGATTGTTCCAACGACCGATCGCGGTCAGAACGGATGTCCGTCCGTGGCCACATTGCCAGCCAAAGGCGTTTGCAATAATGAGATTCCGAACCGGCCAACACCGCGTTAGCGAACTTAGCCAAATCGGGATCCTTGTCGGGCGATCGTGCGGCGGCTTGCAGACAAAATTTTGCGAGACCGTCCGGGCTGCCGCGGATGAGAACACACCTGAATCACGGGAAATACCATGCAACGTCTTGCCGAAACGCGACCGTTCGCATCACCGCATCGTTTTCTTGCAAACGCCCCACACGGAGATATCGACTCGCAATCGAGCGGCGAGTCCGCGGATCGCTTCCTTTGTAAGTCAAAACCTTCGGCTCGGATCCGGCGAAAGTTGTCGTTCAACATCCCAACGGGCTCTTGATCGCGAACGCCCCCGCAATTGTCGGAACTTCGTCAACCCAACCGCTGTCGCGACCGCCGGGCGGCCGGTCGAATCAGGATCAAAACGAAAATTTGATCGATCGGTTCGGTAGGGCAAACAACGGCGATCGCCATCGAAAGACGAGGCACCGGTGCTCTGCTTTCCGCCGGTCGTCCAAGTCACGCCGCCGAGATCGTTTGGAATCGGCGTGAAGGGCATCGGACGCGGATTTCATGAACGGGGAATTGACGCCGCCGTGGCGAACGCTTCGCGAATAACCGATAGGAAAGGTCCAGACACCAATCCCGCCGGTCCTCCACGATGACATCCGGTCCATCATCCGCCGCGTGCTGCCGATCGAATTTCCAAATGCGGTTGGTTCGTTTTCGTCGGTGCCTGTTGCACAACACGGCGCCAAGTGATCTGATGCCTCGGGCCGGACGCCAACGACACCAACACTTAATGATCGTCGGCGAAGTGCCGTTCGCATACGGGGCATTCCTCGTCGTTTGAAAACCGGTCGGATAGGGCGGCGAGGTCACGCGAACAGCAAATCCATTTCGACACGGTCGGGTCGTCACTCCAATTCAACTTGGTCACCGCCCGATGCAATCCGATGTCGACATCATCTCGTAATAGAACGGTGACCCGTCTTGCGGTTGCAGCGACTCGATCGCGGCAGCTTTTTGGGATTTTTTTTTCCTTCCCGGGCCCGGGTGGGGGGGTCGTCGCTGAAAACGTGGGCAGCGCAATCTCGAACCGCCGAATGCGGTGAAGCCGAAATCAACGATAAACCCACGACGGCCGACCGCAACGCGGCCCGCCCCGCAAGTCGGCGAGAATCGCCCTCAACATCCGCAACAGTCGATTCCCGAATGCCTGCAACTCGCCCGCCATTCGAATCCGGTCACGTCGACGAATCGCGACCTCCCAACTCCGCAGATTGGCCAGCCATGTCCAAAGTTGCGTTTGCAAGCAACCCCATCGCTTGCGCTTCGCGCCGCCACGGAGAGACATCGATCGCAATCGCGCCGCCGACGAACCGAACCCGGTTCCTCACCGCACGGCCCCGATCAATTGACAGCGACAGGAGCGAGCATGCGAGCAAGCTGGCGATCCAAGCGCAAGAGGGGAGCGAGAACCCATTTTAATTCAAAACCATAAAAAAAAAAGATTAGGGCGCGAATCGATATACTAACACGCCGGGGGGGTTCAAGGGTATTAATAAACGGAGACGTACCCCCTGGGCGTCGAAAGATTTGGAAGCACATGGCCACCAGTTACCTAGGTTTGGACGCACGTAGCAGCGTCTCTCTGAGACGTTGAAAAATTTACGAGTCTCACGTAGCAGCGTCTCTCTGAGACCGTTTGAAACTTTACGAGTCCTACGAGCAGCGTCACTCGAGACGTTGAAATTTACAACGAGTCTCAACGTAGCAGCGTCACTCCTTGAGACGTGAAATTTACGAGTCTCACGTAGCAGCGTCACTCTGAGACGTTGGGATTTACGAGTCCTCATCAACGTACGGCGTCTCTCTGAAGACAGTTGATTAACGAGTCCTCACGTAGCAGCGTCTCTTCTGAGACGTTGAAAATTTACGAGTACCTCGAGAGACTCGCTACGTGAGGTTTCTAACTACCGATTTGGTTGTAACAGGCATGACACGCCCTGTCGCCCGATTGTTTACGCGTGATCCAACTATCCCCATCAATCAACGCCGCTCCCCGAAAACGCTCGACTTTCCTGTTTAATCGTTCGGTCCTGATTGGTTCAATGATCGGAGGCTCGGCGGCCGACCGGCGTCGGCTCAACTCCCGACGAGTCCCAACTCCCCCGACCGTCCGGCAACGGGGACGTTGCCCGACAGCATCGACATCAACTAGGCCCGTTGAGCGTTCCCCAAGCGAGGGCGAAGACGCTATCCCCACGTCGCCGGACCGCCGCCGTCCCAGTCAGGAAAGGCAAAGCCGTCTTCACGCATGCCGACCGAACTGGTCCTGCAGCGGGAAGCTTCCCCGACTCGGCTCCCGATACCGCAGCTCGCCGATACCCGAGCAAACTGACGAGACTCCTGGCGATCAGCGACACGATTTACGAACTGAACTACGACGGGCACAAGCAGTCCGCGTCAACGTGGTTCGGTTCAGCGACGACGGCAACCGACTCGTCACGGCTGGCCAAGAACAAGGACGTTCATGTTTGGCAGCGTGACCCCGCGTGAAATCGCCAGTCCGTGGGTGCATCGCGAACGATCCGTTGGCAAGTCTGGCGGGGTCCGCCGGGGGACAATCCAACGACTTTGACATCCATTGCCAACGAAATCGCCACGCTGGCTACGGCGCGATGGCGGAACCGGAGAAATCTGGATTGGCCGAGCGAACTCGGAAAATGGAATTCGTCGCTCGCCGACTACTCGGACGCCCACCGCATGACCGTCCGCCCAGTCTCGCTTGGTCCAAGTCCAAGTCCCAAAAACGCTCCGCTGGTTTCCTGCCGACTTGGCCGGACGAGTGGGTGCGAATGGAACCGTGCGATCCCACGTCCGGCAAATGGAGGCCAGTCAACGATCCTCGGCGAAGACACCGCGACGTACGCGAGGCGGACTGCCCGAACACTCCGTCCGTTTCGAGGTTTTCATCCCGTCACGACCTCTGGGCGATTCCGTCCGTGACGCTTTATCATTTTCAATCGAATGCAAACCAAAACACCAAACCCGGACGGCGGCCAGTTCACCTTCCCCATTTGGCAAGTACAACTGTCCCTGGCACCCGGAGAAACCGGCGGGCCACCTCAGAACTTGCAACGATCAAGATTTCCGCGTCGACGTGTCGCAGTTCGCCACCCTCGGACGACGATACCGTGTTGCGGCGGCCTGTCGCGGGTTCGGCCAAGTCAGACTGTGGCGAACCGAGGCCGGGAATATCAATGCGGACGGCGAGACCATTGCTGTCGCCGGTCGCCCCGCTGTTCATTGATCTGCAATGCCGCGGCACCCGTTTTGCTCGTGGGAACCGAAGCGGGGCAAACCCCTCCGCGGTGCTCCGCGGGTTGTAAGACTTGAACCGGTCCCACCGCCCGGCAAATGGATTCGATGCTACTGAACGAAAACCGGCCGCATCCGGTCAGATTCATCCCTCGGTGAAATCCGGGGTGCTGGCTCCATCGGAGTTCGTTGCGGTGCATTCCACTCGGCCCGCGAAGGGTCGATTTCGTCTCGCCGGTCGTCCAAGTCTTGGAAGACCTCCCATCCCAACGTCCGATCGTGCGTGGTCGCCGCGAGTGTGGCAATCCGATTCCGTTTACGCGTAGGCGATTCTCTCGCGAGAAGAATTGCCAGGACGGCGAGAAACCTTTCAAAACGCGAGGTTTTCAAATCTTTCCACCAGTATCGCTCGAACCGAGGCCCCGCCACCGAGATTGATCCAGCGTCCCATTTTTGGCCAGGACAACGATTCGATCTGCCCGGTGAGATTCGCTCTTCGATAAACGAACCTCACCCGGTTTCGATTTGTATTCTGGAGAAACGCGGGTGTCGGGCAATTGCCTTTTCGCACTGAACTGCAACGGTAACCCGATCAACCGTCAGCACGATCAAAAATCGATGAGTTCCCGTGCGCCATCGTCGGCAACCGATCGCCAAAACAATGTCTAACGTGGTTTTCACTGGCGCTCGATCAAGCGAACGCAAGGAAACCATCGCAAATACTGAAAGTCGCCGGCAATTTCGGGGTCACTCCGCCGCCGTGCGTTTCGACCAGCGGCACGGCGACGGTCGCTACCGTCATCACCGGCCGGTGACGACGCAAATGGTTTGTGTCTGGAATCTAAGCAAGGGTCCACGGCGTCCGATTTCGCAGAACGATGGGGCGCCGACGTTCGAGATCATGGATCAAAAATTGGTCATCGCCGCACATCGACGAGGCCGGATCCGTTGTACTTTCCGTGGCGCTCGATCGGCGATGAGAAGTGCGTCAATTGAAATGGCCCGATGAAGCGGGCGTGGTCCAGCAAGTTGCAACCCGCCGATGCAATCATGAAATCGCCTTCGCGGCGGTCCGTTTCGACCACGCCAAGTCGTTTTCGAATTTCGATCGAAAGGGCCGAGCGAATCGACACGTTCCAAAATGTTCCCCGCGTGGTACCCACTCGCGACGGTCCTGATCGACGACCAACGTGAGTGGGCGATGTGGACGCCGACGGGAATCTACAAACGCCTCCCCTCGCAGGAAACCAACCGCTTCGATGCAGCTCAATCGTGGGACTGGCGAGACGTCGAGTATTTCCGAGCCGACAGTATTCGGGCCCACTTTGAACGTCCCGATGTGATGCGCCGGTTGCTGTCGTCCGCAGGGATCTCTCGCCGCCGCGATGCGGACGAACTCTCGGCGGCGGACGCACCAGCCGGGCGAAAACGCGCGATCGTTCAATCAAATCCGATCGCGACCCCGCATCCAAATTCCTGTCGCCGGTCCCGAGCAGCCAAGACAACTCCCGCCGGTCGTTGTCTCGAACTCCAAATTAAGAGGTCGTCGCAACGCATCGAAGTCCGGCGGGCGTGTCGGGGAATTCGAATCGGTCAAGGCGTTTCATCGACGGGATTCCTGGCTCGTTGACGTCTCGTGAAATCAATCGACGCGACCACGATCGAAAGTCAAATGGAACTTCATACTGGCCGCGTCAAAGTTGAAATGGAACTGCAAATCTTACGCCGCCACGAACCCTCTCGTCGGTTCGCGTAGCCCGCGAAAACTGGCCCTGCGCCGCCCAAGTCGACGCGGCCGTCGCAAGCGGGCCCGGGCCCAAATGCACCTATTTGGCGATGGGTGTGGAGTCGCTACGCCGATCCGAACATCCCAATCTCTCGACTTCGCTGCCAAGGCCACCGTGCGGTCCGCGAGTCCGCTGCGTCCCACGCCGGGCGCGCTCTATGAGGTCACGACGAACCCAGCTCGTCCGATGCCAAGCGACGCGTTTTTCTTGTGCGAATTTGTGCGCCTCGACTTTGCAAGAACTAAAGGGAATCGCGTCGGGCCCGATGATCTCGTCGTCATGTATTTGTGCGGGGCACGGGATGCGAGACCGGTCGAACCGGAACAGTGGTAACTTTTGTCTCCCGCCGACGCGGACTACCGCGACTCATGAAACGATCATTCAATTGACTGCGTGTCGTTGGTCGCGATTTTGAGCATGTTCGCCGAACTGCCCGTGTCGCAAACTGGCCATCTTGGACTCGTGTCAACAGCGTGGCGGTGGCAATCGTGTCAATGCGGGAGGACGACTTGAAATCGGCCGATCCGGCGTTTCTCCAAGACGATGTCCGTGTTAACGATCAACCGCGAGCGAAGGCCGCCGAGAAGCCGCGGGTCGCGAAGTCCGGGCTTCGGGCGATCACGTCACGACTGCTCGAAGCGTTCGCGGGGAAGCGGACCAGGATCGCGACGGCGAGGTCAGTCTGCGAGAAACAATACCGTTATGTTTCAAGAACCGTGACGAGGATTCCTTCGCCAAGACGGCATGACGCAACCCATCCCACCGCCGGCCCGCCCCGATTTGAGTCAAACGTTTGAATCTCCACCTCACGCCGAACGTAAAACCCCACGTAGGACGAGTCTCTCTGAGACTCGCAAATTCCAGCGTCTCAGAGAGACGCTGCTACGTGAACACCACCGAGATCTCCAATCGCAAACACCGCAACCGTTTAAGATCAACACCACGGAGCGTTTCCGGTGGACCAAGTTTTTTGCCTCGCGAGCCTACCAGATTGTGATGATTTTTTTCCATTGGAAGGACCGCGAAATAGAGAGGGTGTGGCCACCATCAGGAATGGTGCCGATTGTATGAACCCCTACCAATTTTTCATGATTTCGAGGCGCTGATGTTGCCCTAGCCGAACCGTTCCGACCGCCACGTTCCGATGATTGCCGAGCGATTCAAACGCAAGGAAACCGCACCGCCCGACGCCGTTGGCGTTTAATGCCGCAATTGGGATCGGTCTGGCCTGGGCGAGCGCAATCCGGATTGGGGCGAAACGAACAGCCGTTGCACGCATCCGATGCGGTGTGGGTTCGTCGAAAATTGCCCGCGGTTTGCGACCCCCGATTGCCCCACCCCGGGCAGCAATTTCGCGGGGCAAGCAATCCCACCGTCCTATCCGTCAACCCGATGCGATCACCTGGGTTGGCAACCTTCGGCCGTTTGAACCCCCGCCCTTGAGATCGAACGACGGTCCGGGCAACCCAAGAATCCGGCAGAATTTCGACAACGTCCAGCCCGTACAAACACATCACCCAACGCGTGCCCCAGCCCGACCGCAACCGTCGAGCCGCCCGTTCCCGAAACCGCCCCTCGGCAATGTCCGCGCCAACGCAGCAGTGCCCCAACGCAGCAGATGCCGTGAACGCAGCAGCCCCGGCCAACAACTCGACCACAGCAACTCGGCCCAACGAACTTGACCACATCAACGGCCTCGATTTGCCAATCCAACTTCGCCAGCGCACAAAGTTCATTCTCTGCGGCACTACATTCATCGGTGGACTTCGCGGGTAGCGATTTGGCTCAGTTCACCGGAACTGATTGTCGCACCGTTCGACGGTCTACGCGGTCGGCCAACGGATTTTCCGGCCCCGACGTTCGGATCAATTCCCCTGGCGGATTCAATCCTGACTTGATCCCGAACCGTGCGCCGGTCGCAACGAATCGGGTGACCGTCGCACGACATCGACACGTATGACTTGGGCCGAGCCTTGCCGCTGAGCGACGCACAGCTTGCCCCCGGTCCGCGGGTTCTTGTTCCAAGGTAAGGAAACAATCGTCTACACCAACAATAACACCCAAGCACGACGGCCTCAGGACGGAACGCCCCTCGAACGTCCAATCTTGGTACTACGACTATGGAGGGCGAATACGCTCGCAACATCGGCGGCCCAGGGTCCGGGGTCACGCCCCGTTCCTAGCCCCCGGTGTCAGTAGTTAGTCGCAATTAAGATCTCGGAAAACTAGCACCCGAGCTTCGCGATCGAGCGTTCATCAACTACAGGCTTCTTCAAACGATTTCGCCGGCGACTCGGGACATCCAGTCGCTTCGTAACCGGAAATCGAGCGAGTCCTGGTCGAAGATATGATTTCAATTGGAGGTTCGGTCCCCTGTCGCTGCCACCCTACGGTAGTCGCCAAAGACATCGACGTAGCCCGCGAACAAACGAGCGATGGAGATCGGCAACCATGGCGTTCAATCCGCAAAGGCAACGTTGTTTCGCACGACCAATTTCTATGGGCCCGGTGGAAATGGCGTCAGCATTCCGACGGCCGACGACACGCTTTTAACAGCATGAGAGGCAACAGAGAATCGTGCGAAGTGAAGAACGAAACCGTCCAAATTCACCCGTTTTAACCTGCGGTGCTCAGGCGATTCGGCGATTGGGACGCCAAGGGCCTACATGCCCAATTTGGATTTTGGCAGGCCGCGGAGATCCCGTTTTGGTCAACAGCAATTTGCTTCAACCCTCATGAACGGAAATATGCAAGAAATCCGGTGTTTTTAACGGATTCCACAATTGATGCCATCTGGATTTTCTCGCTGCACTGTTTACTCTATCAACGTCAACGTTTGATCAGCGGACTCAACTCGATCATCGCCAAAAAGCACCGAGCTGCAATTACTCGACTATACCCTGGAAGACGCCGATCTAGGTCGGTGGCAAAACAATTTCACCTACACGAGTTGCAACCAAATTTCAACGTCGTCGCACGCGACCTTCGGAACGCAACCTCGTGTTTGGTAAAAAAGAAGCGATCTGATCAATGCCACCCCGGCGATGGCCATCCGCTACGTGACGGACTCGATGAAATCAGTTTTGACTACGAAAGCCAATCGTTTCAGGTGAACTACCTGCAATTGATATTTCCCACGCGACCTCGCCGCATTTCCTCGGAACCTGTGTTTCCAAACTAAAATTACTGTTCTGGAAGACGGCAAGAAAATGGTCGGCGATCATTCCGAAAGCCTGCGAACTCGGCGACAGCGGGTTGGCGATTCCGAAGCCTTCAGATTGAACAAACGGGCTTCGCATTACCGCGTCACCATGCGCGTCGAGCGACGTGCCTCGAAGATTCCCCGGAAAGCGATTCAATTGGACATCCGATCACGACGGCGCGGGTAATCGTCGTTCGCAACATCCACGAACCGGTTGACGTCTTGATTGGTGAGACAGGCGTGCCCCCCCTTGCCACCGGGACAGCAGATGCGTTGACCGAGGATTCCTTTGTCGTTCTCCACCACCGCCCGTTACTTTGTTCATATTCAACGCGGTCGCCATCGCGGCAGTGGACCGCAGCCTCGACCAGCGACTCCCGGCAACCATGAATCGTTGCCGGACGATGCAATCGCTCCGTTGATCGATGACGACGAAGCCCCTCCTCAGCAAATGGGAACCTGCTTCCGAGGCAGCGAAGACGAACGCTCGGGGCGGTTTGGCCGTGACGAAATGGTCAGCGAGCGTTGGAAGTCCGTTTCAAAAAGCCGCCGGTAGCGACGAAATTCTTTCAACCGCGAAATTCAAAGCGCCGCCGAGATGGTGCAGCTCGACGCACACGTCATCCTGTTGCGTCCAAGACGATCATTGGGTCGTGCGTTGACGTACTCACGCAAGCAAGACGCGACTTGGAGCACGACGACGAGGGCGCGTCCTTGCGAAGTCGCTCCCCGAAGGCAGCGGACGGTTGCTAGACCGGTTGATGCGTGACCGGCAAACCGATGTTTTTCGACCGGACAACTATCTCATGTCGATTGGGATCGTCGATGATGTTGCTTCGACCGGGCCGGGTAAAGCAGCACCGATGTTCAACTCCCAAGGACAGAGCATCGCGCGCTCTACGGCGATCGCCGTTTGACATCGATCCGCCCGACGCCCCCAATCGGCGATCTCGAAGGCCGCTCTGATCGAAGTCATTGGCCGCCGCCGTGGCATCAGGAATCGCGGCGGCAAAAAAGAAGAACACGACGACGTCGTGAGGCGGATTTACCAGGGGCCGCAATGAACCATATTCTTTTCAACCCAAGTGCTCGCGTCCTGCACGCCAATGAAGGCCTCTTAGCGGGACGCGACGCGCAGACGTCACCGGTCCTGTTTTTGTGATAATACGTGGCTTCAAGTGCGGTCAGCGAACGCGTCGGGTCCACAAACGCACCATCGAGTGGATCACCAACGATATCCTCAACCGACTTTCTGAATGTGTCCTCCGCAACCGATGGCGTGTTGGTCCGATTTACAATCGGCGATTGAGTTGAATGGCGATGTGGGTGCCCCTGCCGATCAACCCGCAACACGCCGAACTCGCCCTGCCATGCCGGGTTGGCGATGTTGGCAAAAGATTGTCGAACCGTTTAACGACAACGCTGGAAGGAAATCACCCCCGGATGCGGTTCCGGGATCGGATCGGCATCAACTACCGCGAAGCCCGTGTCGGCAACACAGGTTCGCGGGTCAAAGTTCAATACGGACCCCTCGCAAAACCGTCAACTCGCCAGCCGCGTGCAAGGCATGACCAACAATTCGGCGTCACCAGCCCTGGTCACTCCAATCGACCTCGACGCCGGTCCAACGAAGTCGCGACACAAGGTGATCAACGTTTCCCAGATCGCCGATGTGCGTCCACTTGGTGTGCAATCGCACCTGCGGATTTCACAGAACTCGCCAGCGAGTCGACCACCTCCCGATGGGCAATGATCTCGTGGATCGTTACGAAGAGGCCTTTCAGAACTCCACACGGCAAAAGAATTCTGAATCCGAGCGGCGAGGGTACTCGTGTCGCTCATGGACACTCACCCGAGGACGTTCGTCCACGATGTTGTTACAGTGGGTGTGTCAATGCAATCGTCAGCGGTGAGCAGACCATCGAAAACCGTGCTGCAATTAGACCAGCAAATAAGCTTTCCCAGCAGAACGACGCCGGCGGATCGGAAGAATCGACAAGCCCATCGGTTAGAACACCTGCAGTAGGCGACGTCTCATCTGGACCGCAAATTTCACAGCGTCCTCAGAGAGACGCTGCTACGTGGAATTCACCGAATGACTTCCGACGAACGTGCTTCTCCCGAACCGCGACAGTTCGCGCGGTGGGAGAGTCGGTTGCCATCATCCAAAGGCCAATAAAAAACACCGCCGAAACAAATGTTCAGACGGGTGTTTTTTCGTTTGAAAAGCGAGGACAACGGGACTCGGAACCCGCAACTCTTACGGAGCAATTGATTTCGAAATCACCCCGCTTGCCAATTCGCCCTCATCTCCTGGTAAAATTCGCGACCGCCTGAAAAGTTTCTCAACCCCACTGAGCGTTTTGGCGCTAGCCACGGTGGTGGGTCAAACTGAAACTCATCCTCGGACGCTTCGAGAGAGCTATTTTGACGTGCCGAAGAGATCAGTCAAGATGGGATTGACTGCGCTTCTCTGAAATCCGGTGAGGTTTGTCGCAAGAATACACGGCTATTCGAGAAACGCTGCTCCGGGACTTCTCTTCGAGTGTTTTTGCCCCGCTTGACTTCGCGGAAACGTTTTGTGCGTCGAGGCCTGTAGGTGACGCGTGTCGGTGGTGGCGTCGACGTTGGGCGTTGCGGTGTGTCGCCGGTGAGCAGGGCGGTTTCGCCGAAGAAATCGCCTTCGTGAGGCCGGGCACTTCGGTGAACTTTCCTGGCGTTAACGAACTGGCAGGTCGCTCGCAAGCGGCGGGCGGCGGACCGCAGCGTTCGCGTTCTCGAATCAGTAAATACACCGATCGCCGACGTCGCCGAGTAGGTGACGAATTCGGTCGCCGGGGGCGTGTTTCTTCCCGTTTCATTTTGCGAGCGATCGTGGTCATGTGCGACCGAGAACGAGTGGAAAAGGTCGCAGCGGTGCAGCATTTTGCCGAGCAGGGCGGCTTCGTCGAGGTTCTTGTCTTTGTGCGATGTAAGCCGAAATCCATTTTGGACGAATCCGATGCGGCGACGTCGAGAATGCCGGTTTGTCGTGGGTGACGAATGAACGAATACGCAAGTCCCCCGCTCACGGGCCTCTTTCGAAGCAACTCGAATGACTGGCGGAACGGAGTGCTTGTCGAGGCGCGCGCGGTGGGTTCGTCGGCGACAAGACCACATCGGGTTGGGGTGAACGAGGTCCGCGGGCGACGGCGACGCGTTGTTTTTTGCCCGCCGGAGAGTTTTTTTTCGGTTTGTAGTGAATGCGTTCGCCGAGTACCGACGAAGTGAGCATTTCGGTGAGCGCGGTTCTGTTCGTTTGCGGGAGGCATCCCTTTGGGTTTGCAGTTCGAGTGCCATCCGGACGTTCTGGAGCGCTGTTAGGGAGTTTCCGAAAAGATTTGTGGGCGTAAAATAATCCGAGTCCGTTGCGAACCGCGTTGATTTTCGCCGTTTTTTCGCAATGGCGAGGGGATGGCCGAGGAGGTGAATTTTTGGCCTCTTGGATCCCGCCCGATGGTGCCGATAGTCAGTAAGCGTGGTTTTCCGCCGGAACGCTCTGGCCGGTCATGATGACATTTCACGCCGGTTGGACTTGCAGGTTGTTTGTCGTAGAGAACCTGTTTGCGTGCGTCGCTGGTACCGGAAGAAAATGATTTGAGCCGCATAACATCAGATTTAGTGCGGGACCCATTCGAAACTGCGATCGGCCCGAACGCTTTTCGATTTAAAGCGACGAAAAAAGTTGCCCGGGTTTGCCGAATCGCGGGCCGATCGAAACCCGAAAGAGGCGAGCGTTTCGTGGGGGCGTTTTCACTCGGTCAACGCTGGTTTTCGGCCTCATCATGGTAAAACGGGGATTCGTTCAGATTACCCCTAGCGGGAGTCGCGATGGTACAAAGTCTCCACCATTTTCGGACATCAGGGATCGACGGTGAAACTACCTTCTTCTCGGCACCTTTTTTACTCTATTTGCTTTTCCTCCGATTTACGCCAAAATAATCAAATGACGGTTTTCCCATTTTCTCTCGGCCTGCTGCTTGACGATTTACGGGGTTGGGAGGCGGTTGTCGGCTGCGACTCCTCTCCTCTGCCTGCTTTCCTATCGGGCGAACGGCGACGGAGGAAAGTGCGGCGGCGGCGTTTGGCCGAGAAGACGGCGGTTTGGTCGGGACGTGGTCGCACAGGGGAAAATCGAGCCGGGCCGATGGCGGTCCTGTCGCTCATGGCACCCCGGGTGACCCGGGTCGCCCGAGTCGCCGTGCAGGAGGGTGACGCCGTCACCCAGGCGAACTACTTGTGGGAACTGGAAAGCCTCCGGGTCAAATTGATCGAGTTTGGGAGGGTGGCCCAAACGAAACTCGTCCGAGGGCGGGCACGCAGTCGGTCGCCGGACAAGCGGCCGCGGAATGCGCGAATGCAAAGTCGCCCGCACCCAAACTCAACAGCCGAAACCCAACTGAACCAATCCAGGTCAAACTCAAACTGCCGACAGCCCCGGTGGCAGTTTGACTGCTCCGACGGCCAACGAACTAGGGCCAACGCAAGTTCGACCGTTTGAGATCGGCGTCGAGCGACACGTCGACGGTGCGAACCTGTCTCGAAAATCGATTGGAGGAAGAGTCGTTGAAATCAGCGAGACACGGTGCCAATACGAGGCCGCCCCGAGTCGAGGCCGCCGACGCGATCAACGGCGGGTGAATTGGCCGTCGAGGCGGCGCGGCAGGATGTGAA
>Ga0163217_1107238_pt1 | contig 15230 bp, 23 predicted proteins | sample SynspAceP_FD_185933 | JGI IMG/M metagenome (GOLD analysis project Ga0163217, IMG submission 185933) | Saline lake microbial communities from Ace Lake in Antarctica - Synechococcus sp. Ace-P (PacBio error correction) | ecosystem: Environmental > Aquatic > Non-marine Saline and Alkaline > Saline ...
CGCCCTGACGCAACAGACGCCAAATTGGGTGTGGTCCTTGTGGTGTCGCCGGAATCGGCCCAGCTCCAGCGCATCAAAACGAGCGACCACGTTCAAACGCGGCTCATCTCGATCAGCTGGTGTGGACTTCTCCGTAATGGCGCGCCAGCCACGCTCGCCCCGCGCTCCCTCAATAAGCGACCGTATATATTTGTAGATCATGGTTCACGCGGGTATGGGTGTCCGCTCGTCCGGATATGCGCTTTGGAAAAAACGCATCCATGCGCGGCTGACTTTCTTGCGCTTGGCCCCCGACTCAGTGGCGCGTTTTGCGCACCACGCACTCAAGGCCCTCATTCCTCTGATGGCCCTGGACCCACATTATACAGGTCTGGACGGTGACCGTGGGTCCTTGCGCTTTGCCATTTGGAAACGCCGCACGGTATTCGCCAAATGTCCATCAAGTGGCGGCGCCGCGCTCCCGGCCGATCCCTTGGGATAGCCAACGCAGGCGGATTAACGTCCCCCATGCGCCAATTGCCCGATTGAAAGGGATCGCTGGTGTTTTACGTCAAGGCTGAAACACCGTTTGCTCGGGCACCAGCACTGTCTGTCAGAACCGGGTCTACGCTTCTCGTGCAGCACAATGCCCGCGCGCCAAAGATACCACGCCTCGCGTAGATCGGGCCGGCAGGCTATCTACATGGAACCTGAGGGTGCCTTGCCGCCAGCGCCACCGCGACCGATATCCACCACCTTTACAACAGGGTCACCAACGCGCCATTTTTTCGCGATTTGAGGTTCTTGCTTCCGGCCTGTTGACTGGACGCCAGCAAGAAGCCGAAAAACGTCCGAACTCGAAGCCCAACTTTTTTCACGAGTTGATTCAATGTTGTGCAATTGGTTGTTCCAATAGCCAATCCTCGCGCCGATTGCAACAACTGCCGCTTCCTAAGTCGGGCTATCTACAAGCCCTCCCCCAACTTTACCCATCACGACGCTTCCATCCCACATAACCTTTGACCGCCGCCCGCGACGACCTCATCACCAGCGCCACCATTTCGTCGCGCAACGGCCTTGATGTGCATCCTCTGCCAAATCCTTCGATGGCCTCACCCAGCGCCACAGGCCAGCCGCCTTGGCGGCTTTGGTCACTACTGGGCAATGAACCCCATCTCGGATTTGAAATGGCTATCCTAGCTTGACGCGGTAGGCCGCACCGACCAGGCGCAGCACCTTCGGGGTGCAGATCGCCACCTGCGGAAATGGACGGTCTTGGATCAGGCGCAATTCAAACGTCATGGGGCTATGCTCCCAGCATTTATTGGTGATTTGACCGGTCGCGAGCGCGGCGGCGCGCGGTGTAATCCGCCCGGCATCGCTCGATGTGGGTGGACCGCACACACCGCCAACATGCGGGTGGTGCGCACCCTCACTCAATGAATACGGTGCGGCACCGGATCAGGGGTCGCTCCTCACGCCCGCTTGGCCGCTCCATCGGCGCGTCCAGCTTGGGTCTGCCGCCGACACCAGCGATGAACACGGGCCAGCAACGCAACCGCACCATCTCATCACCCATAGGTGAACCCGCTGCCCTTGATGGCCAGCGCACTCATGGCCGGACCATCACCCTCAAACCGCTTCACGCGTCAGGATGTTGGCCAATTCGCAGCTGACTGCCCGCAAACCGGATCGTCCCCGTTGCCACCGCACTCCGCATCTGTGGTTTTCAATCATCAGGGCCAAGGCAAAGTGTGACCTTTCCCGACCGACAGGCCGCCAAGGCCTCCTCGCAGAAAGTTGCGCTGTGCGCATTGGGCGCGCTTCTTGATATCGCTGTGTGGCTCATCGACCACCGCCACGAATTCGGAAGATGCCGAAATTGCCGTCCGCAATTTTGGTCTTGCGGCCCCTGCGCAAGGTAGTTTCCTTAGCATTCAACACCGTTTGGACGCATCTAGCGCCGCCTCGTGAAACGGCCTGTCGTCCAGCGTTTTCCGCAATCGCGGATTGAATGGCAATGACACCTTCTGGACGTCCGTAAAGCTCGAACCCGTGGGCCGGAAAACTAAACGCATCCAGCCAGCATTGGCCTTGATCAGTTATCTTCTTAACGCGCCTTCAAAAGGTCTGCTCGTGTGACCGTCCTTCATGGCCAAACCCTCATCTAAGGCGGGGCAACCTCGTGAAGATCCTCTTGCGAATACGCCCACTTTCAAACAACGTCGCGGCCACCGCCCGCCTCATCAGCCTCGTGCGCAAGGCAACTCCCTTGTCGGCCACGCTGAATTGCCGAAAGTCGCGTTCTTTGCCGTGCTAGGAATTGAATCCACTGTTTTTCACGGCACCATGCCCTCGAAGCTGGTTCCGCTAGAAGAAAACGTTTCCAGCAATTACTTCATGGCCAGGCAGTCCGCTCCGGCTGGACATTCTGGTTTTTTTTAACTGCCATGTTGCCCCTCACTTAAATGGTGTCATTTTCAAGCGCACCGTGCGGTGCAATGACCGATATTTATAAAATGTCCCCCTGACGTGAAGCAAGGTATTTTATATTAACTACTAGGGATATTTTATAAGTGACTGATATTCCATGGTCCGAATTAGGCCCGGTCCGTCGAAGACATGGGCTTAACAAGAGAAGCCTTTTGGGGCAGCTATCGTGCCAAGTGCTGCTACAGGTGACCAGGCGCTTGGAAGGTGGGCGACAAAGAGTGGACCATACCAACGTTAGAGCATTATCTAGAAACATAGGCGTTGATGTAGAATTTGGTTGCTTCTAGGTGAGGATAATCCATCACTCAATTAAGAGCGCACTCCGAAAACACCGTTCTGAAACCTCAACAGTAATAGTTCCGATTTAATACCATCCCTCGCTACCCTGATCCATCGCCTGGACCGGGGGTTTTTGCCAACAGGCGGGGGATCAGAAAGGGGTTATTATGCTTTCAGTCGTGAACGTGATTACCCCGGCGCGGCTCTTCCAAGGAACTCAATCAATCATGTGGCGAGGCGAGATGTATGGGAGCCGACCTTTGTATGATAGCGACTTGATCCTGCTCGGCCGTTCGCAGAACCCCAGCCCGCCGATGGCCAGTACGTTCGTGGTGCGCATATGGGATGAAAATGTGGTCAAGCAGTCCAGCCGCGTTGGGGCCAAAACCATATCGCTGAATCAGCGCCCAACAAGGGTTTACCGCCGCCGACGCGAGATCGAGCTGATTTGAGGGGTCCGAAGTGATTCGAGATCATGGGCGCGTCGTCGCCTCGATGCACGGAGTGGTAGGTTGGTGCCGGCGTTCGGATCGACGCGGCAATCATCGGCAGCATTAATCTTAACCTGTGCGCCCTTGCCGTCAGGCAATTTTTTCCCGCTTTTGCCGGATTGCCCGTAACAAAGGGAATTTTCCATGATGAGCCGGATCAACCAATTCCATTTTACCTTGCGCACACCATTCCCCAATAAACTCCGATCCCCCCAACAAGGTTCACATCAACCTGTCCGCTAATGCCGCTATCGCAATCGACGAACGCGATACTGAAGGCCAAGGCCCAGCCGCCTCTCTCGGCGGGAATCGTCCGCCGCGCTGAATAGGGCTGGAACAGCTTCTGTCTCAGTCCGTCAGGGATCGGCCCGGCCATGATTTGACACTGTAACCTCTGCCTGTTGCATCACTGACGCGCGCCGCAAACTGCGATTTCAGTCCCGGGATCAGCATGGCGCACGGCATGGAACAGCAGGTTTCGACACCGCCTGCGCCAACACGCGGGGCGGTCACAGCTGAACAGGTTGCGACATACTGCACAATTCTATCGTCACTTTGTGTTAGGGACGGTTGCGCGCACCTCTTCGACGATCTGGTGCAATGCGTCACTAAAGGGCGCAAATCAGGCGTGGCGAGATACGGCAATACCACCGCCAAGCCGTGCCTCTTGCGTGTAGCATGATATTTTTCGATCAAGCTCGCTCATGCGGTGGATCGAAGAGGCCCATCAACGGCAGAATTTTGCGCGCTTTTATCGAACAATGGCTCGCGGTCAAGCTGACGCACGCCGGCGTTCATCGCTTGCGACTGAATTTGCCAGGTCATGTCCCAGAACCGCGCGACAAAATTCTTCTTGCATTTTGGCCATCCTGGCGCTCGTGCTCGACCAGCTGTTCTTGCGGGGGGCGCCCCTCAAGACGTTCTTCGGTCTCGAGACTGCCGGCTATGGGTGTCCGCAAAAGTTCAAGCATCGCAAACCACACGCGGTTCTTTAACGTCCGCGGGGTTCGGTGTCGATCGCAGCATAGCGTGCCAAAGAAAGTCGCCATCGGCTGCGTTTTATAGGAAATAGACGGCATAGCTTAACAATGCCGAAACCGCGCTGCAATCGGGTGGTTGCGAATACACATCATCCGTCGCAACGTCGTTAAACAGGACCTTATTCCGAGGTTTCGGTGCACAGATTGGCAAAAGGTATGATCGTATCCCGTCTCGTCCCAGCCGAGAGGCCAAAATTCACCTGTTTCCACCGTGCGACAGGCCACCCATCGGTCCCCGCCGTCAACACGTGCCACAGCGGCAAAGCGCAAATGTTGGTGGCCAAACATCACCGTTTCCACCAGCGTCCCAACCGTTTCAACTGCCTGCGAGCACATCAATGTCCCATATTGGAAATCACTGGCGAGCCCCAACAAAAATAGGCGGCATGGTCCTGAATAGTCGCGCGTAGCTGCGTTTTCGGTCGCCCAATGGGACCTCCCCGTTAACTTTGCCGCTTACCATAATTCTTGGGCGTACGGCAACAATGGCCCCACATCATAACTCGAAAAACCGCCTTTAATCGCTACGGTGTGAATATAGTTTCGCCGTGCAAGCAAGTAAAAATATATAATTACAGGGTGGTGGGCGGCGGTGGGAACTCGACCCACACGGCAACAAGGCCCAACAGAATTTTAAGTCTGGTATGTCTAACCATTCATCACGCCCCGCCTTGACGCGCAACAAATAGCCAGCTTGCGGGCGGTGTAAAGGTCAGATTGCCGGTCTTGGGGGTTCAAACGTCAGATCGCCTCATGAAAGAGATGGTTCAGGTCCTTATCGCAGCATGATTTCTTGACCGCTTTCCATCGCGCCATAGGTCGACGTTGTTGGGCGACATAGGGCAGCGTGGTGACGGTTTTCGCCAAGAACCGACGGAGGCCGCCATGTCACGCGTTGCGCACCTTCAGCAGCCCTCATCCGAATTGCCCGCAATCATATGCGCCTGTTCGATTCAGGCACATCGGCACACGGCCTGTTGAAGGCCCGCAGGCGACTCGCGTGTGTTCCTCCAAACGGACCTCGACAAATGCGACATGAATCCCAGCCCCAGACGTAACTCGGGTCTAACAGGGCGCGATAGCCCAGAATTATGCCGCTGTCTTCCAACCGTCTTAGCCGCGCTGGGTGGGGGATTTTGGACAGGCCGATCCGCTTGGCAAGTATCAGTGATTACTGATGGCGAACACGTCTTCGGCAGAACCGAGAGAATCGCCGCATCGAAGCGGTCCCATTTATTGAAGTCGTCGTTTGTCACGTAGGAGGCCCAATAAAATAAGCGGTTTACCCACCAATCTGGCCGGAATCAGGAACTAATTCTACTATTCGCGCGCTATTCTAACAGCAATTGTTAATTGAGTACCTTAATGGCACGCCGATTCGGATCGCCCCTATTTTGCCGGCCACAGATCGACGCAGGCACCTAGCACCAGACGCAGACAACGTCTTGCGTGAACTGTGGCGCGCAACGCGGCATCTGTCGCCAGAAGGAACCGGGTCAAGATCACCAAAAGACGCGCGCAGATCGTGCGCGACATCCGAGGCCACACCTCCCCCGGTATCATGGAAAGGTTTTTCTCGCCGAATATGGCCCTGTCCACCGAACCGAAGGTGTCGCGCTCAATGTGTCTGGGCCGAAGCAGTGCTGCGCGTGCCCTGAATGGCCCGAAACCACGACGCGCCTGATCGAGGACAAAGATCGCCACCGTCCGATTGGGGCGCCACATGGGCACTCCACCTCGCCACTGGTGAATGCGTCGACATGGGCGTTGATGCTCGACTGGCCGCGTGCGGGACGATGACCAACCTGGCCCGTGCGCCCACCTGCGCGCCGCCATCAACGTCTGGGTGAGCCGGTGATCCCGCACTGCCGTCAGCCGCGGCGATGAAGGAAATGGGCCGCCCAGTTCGTTTCTGGCGAAACATCAACGCCTGCGATGGAACGCGCCAAGGGCATGGAAAAAGAAGGGCTCTACTATAGCTACGATATGCTGGGGCGAAGCCGCCCGCACGAAAGCGACGCCAAACGCTACCACCTGGAGCTATAGCCGGCGATCTCTGCCATCGCGAACCGGCCTGCATTCACAAGGACAGCCGCAAGAACCGCCGGCATCTCGTCCAAACTCTCGGCGCTGCATCCGCGGTACGAGGTGGCGCAGAGAGACCTCAGTCATGCGCGATCTGGTCCCGCGCCTGCGGCTCTTGCCCTGCTGCGCGAAATCCGCCACATGGGCCTGAACGTCGGATGCCCGAGGAAGCCGGATCCGTCTGGGTCCTGTCGCTGGAATGTGATCGAAAAAGTTCCTTCCGAACCTTTGCCCTGTCCGGCTGGGACGGCTTTGGCATGCGTGGTACAAGCCTAAACGGTCCCCGCGCCGGCGTGTGATTCGATGCGCTTATACGATATGGCGAATCCGCCATGAAACCCGCAAGCTTAATGGTCCGCCTTGTCAAAAGGGCCTATTGGGTGACACTGAAATCAAACGCTGCGCAGGTCAAAGGCGTCGAAGGTTCCCCGTTTCACCGCAAAAGCCGCAACCGCATTGTGTCCTATAGTCGCCAACGCCCGCAAAACTGCTGAACATGACAGAACGCGGATCTATCCGCAGTTTTTGCCACGCACAACCGCCCAATCGGTGCGCTGCTGTACTGCACATGGCGAAGCAAAGAGAAGTTTCGAATTCCCAACGTCCCTGCATGGCATGGGCCGAACGCCTGCACTAACATCGGTGAATGGAGAAACACAGCACCCATTGCCGCGTCTATGGCCCCCGTCGGTGCCCGCATGCCCGATCTGCTGGCCTATCTCGTCGTCGCTTGCTGGAAACGGCGCACTCGAGCTTTGGTAAAACCAGATCGTCGATGAAGACGTGGCCCCGAAAGTCCGTCGCCGCTGACCCGTTTCGACAATCTACCGAAGCGGCCTTCACAATCCCGACAGCCCCGAATTTATGCCTGCGCGTGTGAATTCGAAATGGGGTTCGATCTGATGCACACGCCGACACTAGAATGTCATCGAATCTGCCCGTGCCGCCGTGGAAGGGCAACCGGATGGGTCGCCGTGCCCCTGCTGCACGGAGAGGCAAAGCCCAGAAAGCCGTGCGCTTGATCACCCCAGCTGCCCTCTGGTCGCAAGCCCCGGCACGGTGCGCAATGCCTCCGAGGCAGACGTGACCAAAGCACTCGACAACGCCGGCCGTGTGGGACGCCCCCGCTGAAAGAAACGCCGCGAGGTATTGTTACGGCGGGCAGATATGGCTGCATCTCCCACTAACGGCGAGATCTTTGCCCGTTGTCAACGCGAAGCCCGGCAAGGGCCTGCCCGACTGCGTGGCAGAATTGCGCGAAGCGGTTGGATTTCCTGCGCTATTATACGCACAACAAGGCGACCCAAACAACGCCCCTGCTGGCAACTTTACCTGCATCTCGCCTTGGAACTTTCCCGCTGGCGATCTTCTGCGGGCCAGGTCAGCGCGGCACTCCGCAGCGGGCAAACGCGGTTGCTGGCAAAACCGGCGGAAACAGACCCCGCTGATTGCCTTTCCTTGCCGTGACCTGCTGGCATGACGCTGGCGTCCCCTACGTCACGGCGTTTGGCAACCTGGCTGCCCGTGGCGGCGACGTGGCGCGGGCCACGTGGACCCTCGGACCAAGCGGATCAACGGGGTGGCTTTTCGTTCGCGGCCTTGCGAGCGCCACCACTGCGGCGCTGACAGCGCCAGCGATCTTCCGCGTTTCCCGCGTCATGGATCGATACAGTCGCAGCGATCCGCCGCCGGCGGTCGAATCTGATTGGCGGAAACCGCGCGCCTGAACGCCATGATCGTCCGACAGCACTGCCCTGCCCGAACAGGCCTGGTGCAATCATCGTCGAAAGTGGCGTTCCAGTTCCGGCGGGGCAACGCTTTGTCTCTGCCTGCGCTGCTCTATGTTTCAGGAAGACATCGCCGAGAACGTGATCGAAATGCTGCGAAGGGGCAATGGAACGCATGGTTTATGGGCAACCCTTGGGGATCTCGACCGATGTCCGGGCCGGTGATCGATGACACCGCGCAGCAAGGCATTGCCGACACATCGACGCCGCCCGCCGCTGACGGTCGGGGTTATCGCCGAGCTCACAGCGCCGGGACTGGCCGGCCACCTTTCATCGCGCCGACAATGATCCGCGTGAAGGCATCGCCCGATATGGAGCGCGAGATCGTCGCCCCGTTCTGCAATCGCCACCTTCAAGCAACCGAGCTGAATACAAGGTCGTCGATGCCAATCAATGCGACCGGCTATGGGCTGACCTTTTGGCCTGCACACACGACGACGACCGTGTGCCAAACATTCCTCTGAACGGATCGAGGCGGGTAACAATCACTCAACCGCAACCAGATCGGCGGCGGTATCGTCGGCAGCCAGCTTTTTCGGCGGCGAGGTCTTTCAGGCACGGGGCCAAAAGCAAGGTGGGCCGAACTACCTGCCCCGCTTCAGCGCGCCGACCTCAAGGTGGTAAGAGGAAGCCATGGGCACAGCAACACAAGCGACCCTGCCTCCGTCTGCCGGGGTCACAGCGGAGCATTTTCTTCTTCCTCGAAACCAATCAACCTGCCCGGGCCCACGGCGAATCCAACCGGCCTTCAGCCCCTGCCCGCGTCCGGCGCTGCTGTGCATGGCCCGGGCCAAAGACACCGCGGGCAGAGCAGCCCGCGCCGTCCACGGCTTGGCGGCAATGGCGGGTCGCACTTTCGCGCGCAGCATCGATGCGACGGCGCTGACCACGTGGCCCGGCCCTTATGGTGGTGTCCTATGGTAAGCTACCGCACGCAAACTGAGCAAGCCCTGTCTGAACGCGCGAAGGGACCCGAGATCATCCCTTGCTGCGCGGGCCACTGCCTGACACCGCCCGTGTCCGCGCAGAACGTCACGTCTGCGTCGACACATCCGCCTCCGGCGGGAAACGCGCAGCTTCTTGGGGCTGCCCGGCTGATCTGACCAAGGGCGGGGGCGTTCCGACGCCCGCCCTTGAACGCCCGCGCAATGGCTAGGTCACCCATGTTCCCCATTCGCGATCACAACCCGTCGCGGCCGCACCGCCCTATGTCACCTACCCTGCTGATGGCGGTGAATATTGCCGTTTTCCTCAGTTATGTCGGGCTGTTCAGCGACGCCGCGCGCTCACAATCTTCTTTTTCGACTGGGCGCTCATCCCCGGCCGCGGTTCACCACGGGGGAGGCTATAACCGGCATCTTCACCTCAATGTTTCCTGCACGGCGTTGGGGATGCATCTGGCGGTAAACATGCTGTTTCTCTATATTATTTCGGTGACAACATAGAAGACGAGATGGGCCAGGCAGTATTTTGCTGTTTCTACCTCGCCTGCGGCCTGCTGTCGGCACTGGCCCCATGTAATCTCGGCCCCCTATTCCGCCAGTTCCGACGGTTGGCGCCTCTGGGGCGATCGCAGGTGTGATGGGCGGCTACCTCTTGCTTACCGCAAAGCCAAGTCGACATCCTGATTCATCTTTAATTGTGTTCTTCCGTATTTCCCGATCCCCGCATGGAATCATGCTGGGCCTGTGGCTGGGGATGCAGTTTATCGGCGGCGTCGGGGCTGTGCACCCCACGTCGGCGGCGTGGCTATTGGGGCCCATGCTGGCGGTTATGTGGGGATGGGTTCTCACATTCCGCTTTGGCTACGGTTGGGTGGGCCAAAGTCTGGTCGACCAAACCGATGGGCACCCGCGCATCCGCAAGCGGAACCTATCCGCAAGTGCCCCAGCCGCATCCCAAAGGTAAGACGCAAATGACCGCCAGCCGTAACCCACACCGCGGCCTTTGGTCACTGCGGCAGTGTCACCCTCACCGCCACCCTAACCAGACGGGCTGGCCTCTGCCACGTCGCTGCACCTGTTCCTTCTGCCGCCGCCGCGCGGCCACCGGCCGTCACGGCAATCAAGCCAGTGCGCTCAAGGTAACCAAAGGGCCGAGAGCATCTTGACGCTCTACACCTGGGGCTCCCATACGGCGAAGCATTATTCTCTGTAAGATTTGCGGCATCTTATCATGTACCACCAGCGACGAATCCGACCGGGCGCAATGCGGGTCAATCTGGGGTGTATCGAAGGGGCTTACGCCCTGTGACCCCCCCCCCCCCGCAAGGAACCGATCCCCTACAGCGACGGCATAAACCACCCGTTCCAGATAAATAGCCGACGGGTGCTTCCAAATGGTATAAATCCTCGCCGAAGGCATCCCGCCCCCGGCAACCGGATCAACCGCGTGCGATTTTCGCAACATCCGCTGAACAAGCGCCTCATTCGCGCAGACGATTCACCAATCGTCCAGAATGTTGCCCTTCAGGTTTCAGTGGCTCGACCAAATGCCACCGGCTTCACGCACGATAAACAGGCCCGCTGCCACTCCATTTGTTCACCGGCCGCTCCCAATATGCCATCGTAGCGACAGGCGGCCACATAGGCCAGATCCAGCGCGGCAGAGCCAACGGGCGCCACCGCCGCAGACCCGGCAGGTGCGGCCCAGACTCACGCAAGGTATTGCAAATCTGCGCGACCGGCGAAAGGCAAGTCCGGTGGCAAAAAATCGATTCAATCATTTACGCGAACGGCCCGAGACGCGCAGACGTCCTCGTTTCCATCCACGCAAACCGGCACCCTTTTCAGCAAAGAACATCTCATCCTTGCGGGGTCGAATACAACGCCAGCAACGATCTGGCCTTTATGCTCTTAGCCCGCGATGGAGACCGCCCATGCGGCAAGCCCGTGCAAAAAGTTGGTGGTGCCGTCCAACGGTCCGACGATCCAGCGCCGTGTGGGGTCTTGGCCCTCTTCGCCGCCGCCTTCCTCCGGGCCAAACCAGCCCATAGGTCGGGCGCCGCTCATCAGTTCGGCTTTCAGCGGTCTGTTCGGCCTGAATATCAGCGCGGCTGACAAAGTCGCCGGCACCTTTCAATGGACACCTGAAGGTTCTCGACCTCAACGAATCCTTTGGACCAGTCCCGCGCCCCGCACGGCGGGCCGCCTTGATCCAATGAATGTTTAGATTTGGCACATGCCAACCATATTTCCGTGTCCTTTTGATGATCAGGCCGTGCGTATAAGCCCCCGTACGGCATTTCCAGGGGCAGCATCAATCTGACGCACGTGGCGCGCACGTTTCCCTTGCTGCCTTCGATTAACATATAACGTTGCCAGAAACATTGCTAAGGAGGAAAGCAAAATGTCCGACCAATTGAAACGAAATTGTTGCTGCATCGCGCCCTGAACGGGGCCCCGACGGCCGATAACTTCCGCCTCGAAGAGGGCCCTGTGCCCACGCCCTGCCGACGGCGAAGTGCTTGGTCCCGCATCAAATACATGTCGCTTGAACCCCTACATAGCTGCGGCCGCATGGATGACGCGAAATCCTATGCTGCAACCGGTGCCGGTCGGCGGCACAATGGGGCGGTTCGTCGAGAGGTCATCGCCTCTAACAGCCGATTTCCAAACAGCGGGCGAACCATGCGTTTGGTATGCTGGGATGGGCCACGCCACGGCGTAACTTGCCCGCCAACCAGCCTTGCGCAAGTTCCGATCCTGATCAGGTGTCGATTCACCAGTCCGCTTGGCGTTTTGGGCATGCCCGATTTACGCGGATGGCAAAAGGTTTGAATGGAATATGGTCGCCCAAAGGAGGGTGAACAACTTGTCGTCCGCCCGCTTGCAACCGGCCCACGTCGGGTCTATGGTTTGGCCAGATCCGCCAAGTCGCACGGGCTGCGCGTTGTGGGCATCGCGGGGCGGCGGCGACAAATGCGCCTGGCCAAAGGACCCACTTCGGTTTGATGATGCATTGCCCACCGCGCCTATGATGACGCGAATCGCTGCGCGCCGCCGCTGAAAGACCGCCTGCCCCAAAGGCATCGACCATCTACTTTGAAAAAACGTCGCGGCAAAGTGCCTCGAGGCGTTATCCGCGATGATGAACCCGCACGGGCGTTAATCCCGATCTGCGGCATGAATCGCATGGTATAACGCCGGTGGGTTGGGGCGCCGAATGCTGCCGAAGAGCTCGGCTGACCGCGCCGAAAACTGTGGGGCGTCACGATCCTCCGTGAACTTCCCTCAGCGTGAATGGCTTCATCATTCAAACCCTGGAACAACTTCCCCAATTTCCTCACAGGAAGTAGCCCCAAAGTGGCAAGATGGCTTTCCATCGCAGTTGAAAGAGGACATCACCGAGGGCCTCGAACGCGCCAACAGGCCCTTCATGGAACCTGTTGACCGGCGGCAACCAAGGCAAGGCCATCGTTAAGTCGGCTAAATACCACATAGGCGGGGCGCAACGCCGGCCCCTGCCCATAACCCACCTTAAGCGAAGCAGCCCCCCGCACCCCTTGAAAAACACGGCGTCACGTGTCATATATTTTACGACAATGACGAAAAGGAGTGCAGCCATGGTGCGACGGCCTTTCAATCCGACAAAGTGCAATTCCCTTGATCGACGTGGATGCAGATTGGTGCCCTGGCGCGCGTTTCACCTGCTGGGCGGGCGCAAGGTGATCACCAGACGGTGCGCACTCGCTTTGAGGCAATGAATGTGATTGTCCAAAAGGCATCTCGTCCAAGGCGCTACTGCATCTGGTCGATACGTGTCGGTGCTGTCCTCGGGCGACGCGCTGAACAAAGCGATCGGATGAGCCCTGCGCACCGCTGCAACGCAAGAAGGCCGATAAAAGGCAAGATCGTCTGTCCCATCGAGCAAAGCAGCCGTGCGTGGGCGCCTTTTTGCCGACTTACTAGCGCAGGCCGAACCGATGTTCTTGGCGATCAAGAGGCCGCCGAGGCGGGAGTGGCTGGCCCTGCCATTCGCAGCTTGGACAACCGCGTCCGATTGACTGCTGGTCATCGGCCGCGGGGCCGAAAGCCGTCGAAAACGCCTCACCCGGATGGGTAACGGGTCTACGTTGACGCCTTGCCGCCGCCCCTCGGGTCAGGCGGCACTGCGTTTTTGGCGCTTGGATCAAACGGCAGCATGCACACCACCTGGCATAGCGGCGAAGGCGCGTACCCGTGTGGGGCGGGCGCTGGAACAGCCGCGGCGTGCGGGCCGTCTATACGCATTAAGACCCTGCCACCGCTGATCCTTGAAGTTGCCTGTGCACAAGGGGTTCAAGGCGCTGGACAACCGCGCATCATGTGCCTGACATCCGGCCGTGTGATGGACCCCGACGCGCGGTTCATGTAGTACAAAAAGCACGGACGTCCCGAAACCCCAACTGGCTGGTGCCGGCGCACAATGGCCGCAAAGGGCAGAAAAGCTTTGGCGATGCGCGCTTGCTGCGCGATCAATCTGTTCGTGCTGATCCCGTCACCGTTTCGCGCCACAGCTGGACCTGATCCTTTGACGCGCCATAAGGCCGCAAGCGCAGTTATGACGTGTTTGATGCAGGAGACTTCGCGCTCGACCCGCGCTGCACTTGCTGACGGCGCAGCCGGTGTGATGTCGGCTCCGTTGCAAGCTTTCGCCGCCTCTTCGCCCTGCCAGACCAAGCAAGCTTGAGGACATGAACGGCTTTGTCCAGATCATCCTCGCGCAGCGGCAGCATACAGCTGCCGGGTGAGCCGTGTTCGGTCAGCGGACGCGGTGACGTAATCTTGCTGTATTTCACTTCGCGCACGAACCAATCGGGCAGCACCGACACGCCTCTGTTTGATGCCAACCAGCAACAGGATCCACCGCCGTCAGTTCTAAACCCTGCCGGATCGCCAGCGGTTCCGACCTTGGCGGGGATCAGCACTGGCTCGAACACTCAGAGTGTGGCGTTCCACCGGATAGGTGATGAGCGTCCCGCCCGAATCCGCCGCCTCGGACAAAGGGTTTTCTTTGCCAACGGTGCGGTGCTCGCGCGACGAACACGGCCTTATAGTCAAAAAGCTCAACAAACTTCCACGCGGCAAGATTTTCGGGATCGGAAGGACACGCACCAAGATCTACCTCTTCGCGCAGCAAGGCCCAGGCAAGGCGTCAAAGGCCAGACCGGGGCGAATTCGACCATCACATCGGGCCAGCTTTTGCGGAATTGGTTCGAGCACAGGGATAGCCATTCGAAAACAGGCGGTGACATCAATGGCGATATGCATCCGGCCTGGTGCTGCCGCCCGCAACCATGAATTCCGCCTGTGCGGCTTCTAGCTTGCGGCAAAGACCTGCTGCGCCAAACTTGAGCAAACCGCAACCCGCAAGGCGACAGCCTTTAGCGGTTTGGACCGGCGCACGAAAGTTCAACGCCAGCCTGATCTCCCAAGCCCTTTACCTGATGCGACAGCCTGATTGGGTGATGTTCATTGGTCTCTGCCTTGCGCGGCCAGCCCGCGCCTCGTGATCCGCCTGAATGGTGCGCGGTGACGACTCAATATGCATATGAAAAGGCGTTCCTCATGTTGAAGATGAAAGTTATGAGTTTGGTTTTCACAACCAACATTCTGTGCGACAAGAGTTAAAAGCTAAAAACAGGATCGTAAAAATGACCAGCCCGCGTTTCATTCGAAGTCTTCCCGCCCAAGTCCCGTGGACCGCGTCGTTCCGTCTTTGGGAGTACGGCGCAGGCCTGGCACCGCTGGCTCCGCGTTTCTTTCCGTCACCTAACGGTGCGGGCGGATCTACCCGTGACCTGACCCATGAAATCGGCCCATGTTTTTGCGCCGCACGTCCGGGCTGCCCGTCGCCGCCCACCTGACGTGCGTGGGTGCCAGCAAGGCCGAGACGCTGGGAAGTCGCCAATAGTTTTGCCAGTCGGCGTGAACCGATATTGTCGCCCTGCGCGTTGATCCCGATAAATAAACGGTGCGCGACCTTTTACCCCCATGCCGACGGCTTTGCGATAGTGTCGAGCTGATCGAGGCGCTTGCCAATACCGGCAAGTTCACCCTGCGCGTCGGTGCCTACCCCGAACCGCACCCCGATCC
>Ga0163217_1045791_pt1 | contig 15229 bp, 19 predicted proteins | sample SynspAceP_FD_185933 | JGI IMG/M metagenome (GOLD analysis project Ga0163217, IMG submission 185933) | Saline lake microbial communities from Ace Lake in Antarctica - Synechococcus sp. Ace-P (PacBio error correction) | ecosystem: Environmental > Aquatic > Non-marine Saline and Alkaline > Saline ...
TTTGAGGGAAGAGAAAAAATTTGGGCCTAGTTTTTTGTTTTTAAACCCCCAAAACCCGGTCATTTTTTTTCAAAATCCTTTTTCTCTCCTTTTTATTCTCAATAAATCCGCCCAATGAAAAAAACCACCCCGACCACGATTTCTCTGCTGGGGCCCGTTTTTTGGGCCGTCGCGCCCCTTGCTCGCCCTCCCGGTGTCCCAGCACATCCGACCGTCCTCTCACGTGCGAATCGATGGAAACCAATGGCGTGGCCACGCAACGCGAACGGCGTGGTGATCGAAACGCGTGGGCCGGGGCCGGCTCAATGGAAAACCGTGCAATCCCTTGTGGACAAAAGTCGCTCAAGCCCGAGTTACAGCGTTCCCGTGGTCGCACGAACGGGTTGGTTGTTCATACGACCGAACGATCGAACAAGCAAGACGAAAGGCAATCTCGGCATACGATTTGAAAGAACACGGGTGAAACCTCACCTGGACGCGGCAGTGGCCGGGAGCGATGCGGTTTTCCTTTTTTCGGCAGCGCTTAAACGGCGATTGATTCGTCGACCCGACGGCGGTGCCGGTTCGCCTGGTCGTATTGGGCAATGCGTGACGTACTTCGTTGCGATTGGAAATTACGAAAACCCGGCGAACGAAACTTTGGGCGGGATTGAATTTCCCCGGAGAAATTCAAGACTCCGCCTGCAATCGTTCGTGCCGCTTTTCGCCGATGATCATGAGGATGCCGTGTCGTGCAAAACTTCGCGGCGGGTTGAACCAAGATCGATCTCGCGACCAGGCGAGGTACTTTGCGGTCTCGGCGGCGGCGCGGCATGGCCATTCGGTGCCTTCAAAGTAGTCCCACGTGGCGACCCTCGCCGGCGTCACCCCAACTCTTATTTCAAACGCGTGAAAGAACTTTGGTGGGTGTCTCGCCGACATGGCGCGGTTTTGGTGGAACGAACCGATCGAGGCGTTTTTCGCGGCAATGAATATCTACGCGATGCCCGTTGGTGATGCCGTCTTCACACTGCCGCCCCAGCGCTCCCAGTCAAACTGTTCGTACATTAGCCCGCGAGGGCGTAAACGTGGACCGGTCAAAGAGCGTTGGGCCCCGTCAAAAGAACGAAGGCTACATGTCGTCCCCCAGTCTCGTCGGCGATCACATCTACATGCACATGAAAAACGAAAGAGCCGTGTGTTTAGGCTTTGGCAGACGGATGCGATCGCGTGGACCAGTTCCCGTCGGAAGTACTGAGCATGCCCACAACGCAACCGAATTCCTCCCTTGGCCGATGACGGAAACGCTGCGTTTGGTGACGCGAACGCCGGATAGTTTCAATGGTCGTCGAATGAAAATGAAAAGTCGTCCGAGGACAGTGGGCGCACATCGCGTTGCAAGGCGACTTGTCATCGGTTCGGGGCCCTCGATCAATTGACCGGTTTATTCGCTGGACTCCCTAACGCGAATCGCGATGCCACATTGAGTCTGCGAATCGAGACGCTGCTGTTTCGAGCTAAAGGCGTTTTTGGTATCGACATTGGCGGTGCGAACTTAAAATACGCGACCGAGAGCGGTCGAGTCGTTGGAAACGTTCGTTTCCCGATGTGGACCCGTTCAATGAACTCGGCGAGCAGATCGCTCGCGACGTGGCGAACTTTGGGCCGACTGCACACGATCGCCGTCACGAATGACGGGGCGAACTCGCCGATTGTTTTTTAAATCGATCCGCAGGGGTCAAGTATATCTTTGATCAGTGATGACGGGTTTTAACCCCACGTTGCACCGGAGCGGATTCGTTTTACGGACCTCGACGCCGTTCCACGACGCCGGGCGATGGCGCGAAGACGGCCTGGCGCGAATCGCGGCTTCGAATTGGGCACGGCACTCGCACAATCTGGCCAATCGAGTTTCCGTCCCGGACGCCGTTGTTGATCGACAATCGGTTCGACCACCGACGGACATCATCCGATCGGCCGGTTTCCAGAATCGTCAACGAATCGACGAACCGATTTCCAGCCGGCTCCGCGATTCAGTCGTTGGTCTAATCGGATGCCGCCGAACTCCAGTGTGCGTGGTTGGTGACTCATCTGCGGTTCCGTGGCGAGAACATCCTGGTGATGACGAAATTATTCCGACTGACGATCGATGACGCGAGATTGATGCTCGGACTGCAAGACGAGACGTCCATGATTTGGCGAAACAGCGGACTCGCACCCCCGCGAAACCGGCTACCACGCTCGATCGCGCATCGTCGCGATGGAATCGGTCTCGACCACGATCAATCAAGCGGAGGCAGGAGGCCGAATCGATTTCTCGAATCAATTCCGCCGCCCGCGTCCAGACGGAATCAACGCCGCATCCCAAAAATGGTGGCAAATCGATTGCAGGAACATCGAACCATGATCAAGCAACACGGTCCATTTAACCCCAGCAACAGTCCCCGCCGTTTGCATCTCAGCGGCCACGGCCAAGACCCTCGCCACCGCCCCCCCCGACGCCCCCAAGAACGACCTACGCAAGTGAGCTCTCCCGAACCTCTCCCCGCGCGCCCCCCCTGCCTGGGCCGGTCGCCGCTCCTGGCCGGAACGAACAAAGCAATAACCTCCCCCTCCCACCTCCCCGCACCTTGCCGGATTTCATTTCACATGACCGTTAACACCTAACGCTGTTTGCAGCAACGAAGATTATTCATCCCTCAACCATTATTCTGTTGCATGGTAAAAACGCTCCGTTTGATTGCGGAATTGTGGTCCCCGACTTCAAATTTCGATTTCGCCAGATGGTGACATCCACTCCAGGCCACGGTTTTTGGCAAACCCACGGCATGGAAGGACACTGTGGAGTTATGCGAACCGGAAAGTTGATTTGGTGATCGTGAAACCGGAAACTCGGTCGCGACTATAGCGACGGGTTGGGAGATCATCAAAATCAATCAAATCGGCACCCGGAAATCGCGGACGTTCGGTGATGTTGCTCACGTCCCAATACGACGAACACCAACAGGCTGCAGTCGCCGAGGGCGCCACCTAGGGTTTTGGGAAATTGGAAATCGGCAAGACGAACGACGATCGAAAAAAACTGACCCCTACTGACGAGCTAGCGATACTTGGACGCCCCATCGTTATGAAAACTGCTGGCGGCAAAAATTTCACCGCGCCACCGTGACGGCCGCCGACGTGAATTATGAGGGCAGTCTACCGTGCGCCGGAATTAACTGTGGGCGCGCCGCAGGTATTCGTCGCCTATTGAATCGCTACAACGTTTGAACGTGACCCGCGGATCGCGTTTGGAGACCTACGCGATCGAGACGCCGGTCCAGTGACATTTGTGCAACGGTTGCCGCGCGCATCTGATCCGCCGCGACCACGTCATCCTCGCGCCTTTATGCGATGATCCCCGGAGTGCGAATGTGGCGACACACAGCCGAAATTGATTTTTGTGAACGAAAAAAACGAATCAGTCACACCGCCCGGAAGTTCCCGGCCCTCAAAATGCCAAACTTCCGCAGCCCGATCGGGGGGTATCGCCCGCCTCGGACCCGGACGGAATTTCCGAATCGCAGCCACTTCGCCAGCACGCGTTCGCCGATGAGTGCTGATCCGTTGCCGTTAATAGAAGAACCTACGTTCTCGCCGAGGCCCACGAACGAGCCCTTGGTCTGGCCCAGCAGGACCCTCGCCGGGCCGAATTGGATGAACCGCCGCAGGGTAAACCAATTCGAGGTCTGGCCCGCCGCCGATTCCGCGAGTGCGCGTCCGATTTACAAGGAGACGCCAGCCGAGATGGTGGCTCGGTTGGCGTTCCAGAAAGCGGTCGGATGTGCCCGGCGGAAAAAAGAAATTGCTTCCTCATTGCGGCCGATAACCACTCCGCCGCCTGCGGGAATCCACCCGGCAAACCGACCGACCGACAACACGCCGAGTCATGTTGCGTTGCTCTCGGCCAACAACACGAGGTCTTCGACGCGGAGTCTGCTGTGTCCGACGGCACGAATCGTTGCCTACCTCGACTCGTCCGCTCCCGCCTCGGTCATGGACGAAATCTGACGAGACGATCACACCTATCCCGAGAGCGACCGTTTGAACAAGGCGGGGGGTTTGGGTTTCAGACGAAGAATGACTGGATTCGGTCTCGAAAGCGATAGCGAGAAGCAAATGGTCGTCGGATTACCCATGAACGTTTGGCGAAATTATTGGAAAAGTTCGATTCATTGCCGACAAAGTAAACAAAAGGAGTTTCGTTTAAAATCGAGGCATCGAGATCTGCCCGTCTCACCGGATCGACCGAACCCCCCTAATCTCCAATTTTTTTCGACATGTTTGCTCCCTTATCGCAGACAGAAAGACGGTAGCCCCGCAAATGATTTTTTCAAACCGCTTCAGCCGCATCGTTGCCCTTCGACTCGTTTTTCCTCGCATCACCGGTCCTCCGTTCTCGGTTTCTCCGGTAGCGTTCGAGTCTCGTCGCCGAGGACAATTGGGCGCAGAAGATGTTTTCGGAGACCAAACACGAATTTTCCGTGTCGTCGGTCGCGGGGCGACGGCCCGAGTACCCTTCGAATTTCGCAATCTCTACGAAGAAGAGGTTCACGACGGCGGCTCGTCCGCACAAGTTGCGGATGCAACGACCCATCGTCCAGCAAAGACAACCTGGCGACTCACGAGACCGCAGTCGGATTGTCCGCGAAGTTGAAATACGAGCACGTTCAATCCGCAAAGAAAGCCCGCCACGAATCACCGTCGTCTTTCGATCGCCGTATTACCCGAGTGCAACTCGAAGTCAGCGTTTTCATTCGGACCGATTCATGATCCGGCGGAAATCGAAAGTTTCCGTCAATCCAAACCGGCGAGATCAAAAGGATCGCAAGATCGTGAAATCTGCCACCGAGGCAATTCCAGGTTGGCGAAATCCAGAGACGTTCGCAGCCACTGCGCCGAACTCGCCGTCAACTCAGTCACCGAAAGGTTCAGCCCCGATTGGGTTCAATACGAGATGCAGGTCCGGATGAAGGACAACATGCCCGAAGGCTACATCCACGAACGTTTGACGTTGAATCAGCAACGACACGAAAGTTCCCGACGATGAAATGGCCGTCGAGGGTCACTCCGTCCCGACGATCAACGGTGTCCCCTCGCCGCAGTTTATGTCCTCGTACCGCAGCGTGGGTGATTCTGTCGCAAAACGTTTTGCTCGGTCCCCCGGGCGGACGAACGCGTTTCCAGATCAGGAAAGTGCCGTTGTGTCGATCAGCGATTTTCGTTCGAATTCCCGGAGGGAAAATAAGGAAGCTGCACTTCAACCAAATGAAGTTCAACCCGCGAATAAACCGACCGGATCGGCTCCAAAAGATCGAGATTGTCAACCGACCTACCCGGCGGCAAGTCGGCTAGTGCGGGCGACCGAATCGGTTCCGGTAACTCGACGAACGTGGAACGCTAAAAAACCAAAATCGTACGGTCGTTTGGGAAGTTCCATCCCGGCGTGTAACGCGACGTGGGATCGTTTGCAAAGCCGAGATTTCTCGGTTTTTTCCGGCGCGAAATACAAATCGTTTCGCACCGGCCCGCTTGCCGAGCCGGCGTAACAGGGCGGGGCCGCAAGAAGTACTGGGGTCACGGGCGATTCGTCGGGATCGAAGAAGACTTTCAACGCCCGCATCGATCGCGATGAACTCCCCGGTCCTCGGCGTTCGACCATGGCGCATGGGCATCGAATGCCGCCTTTGCAAAGGCAACCCGGCGAACTCGAAACCAAGGCGTCGAAAATCGAATCGGGCACGGAACCTGTTCACATGGGCCCCGTTTCCGAAGGCACCGTGACATCGGCGAATTCTCGCCATCGTTCACCGCGTTGGCGCTGATTGCATCCCGACCCGAACAATTCGACACCCGCGGATCTATTTCTGATTCGAAGATCGGCATGATGCTGGGCACGGCAGGGGCGTCTGCAAAACCAAACCTGCCCAGACGGCGGAAAATGCGGAAGCTAGTTCCATCTCGTCCGCCGGCTGAAAAATTGCTCAGCCGAGCACCCGATTCGGAACCCGATCCTGAAGTGGGAAAACCAAACGGTGGGCGATAATTCCCAGCCGATTTTCGGTCGGAACTATTCGAGCATGTTGACCAACAAGAGTCCATTCTCGAATACGATTTCCCTCTGGAACCAATCGGTCACGCTGGCCGATTGGACCAACAAAAAAACGCACGCCGAGTACCTCGGTCCGTCTGCAGACGAACTGTCGGCCATCCTACCGGGACCGCGTCGGCGACACAAGCACGGCGCGAGGGTCCACGCGATCCGTGGGCGCGGATGCAGCAGCTCGAGGATTGTTCGAGCGCCTGATCGCCGGCGTGTTTTCCTGCAAACTGCTCGACGACGCGAGCGAATACGCGAGCGATCGGGTGCAACCGGGCCGCGAAAGTTGCGAGCCCGCGTCTTCACAAATCGCGCCGCCCACGCATCCCCGCTCGTCCGATCCGCCGATCACCTGTTTCGCCAACGACCACGTGAAATCCGAGACGAAACAGACGCTCGCCGACGAGATCGGACCGCCCCTTGGACGGAGATCGAATCGAACTGTTCGCCGACGTGATCGAATTCCACTGTTTAAAAAAGCCACCCGATCCGTCCGCTCAGACGGCATCGGGCTCTGCTACGTCGAATACAACGTCGCCCAAAACGCAGACGCGATTGTATTCGCGCGATCGAAATGACGGTGCAGCCAAAACGAGATTTCAAGAAACCGTGTTGCGTTACGGTGCAAAACTCGCCCCGTTGAATGCACACAGATCCGCTCCGCCAAGACGGACGTTATTCTGTTCCGTTCAACGGCCCCGCATCCGTCATCCCGGGAACCCGCCGCTACGGCGTCGCCATGGCTCGTTTCCTGCCCGGACTACTCGCCGCCGAAGATTGGGCAGGTGCGACGATCGTGATCCGGACCGGCTGCGGCGACGCTTCGCACTGCGTCCTGAAAACCAGCGGCGACGTGGACTCCATGGTGAAAGTCGACCGGGGATGTTCGATAGCGACGTCCGAAGAGACGGTTTCACCGTCGTTGATCGAAACAGACACCCACGATGGAGTATCCAACGCGACAAGCAAACCAATCCTGCACGAGGTCAACGGTTCCTCTCCGACTTCACGTGAATTCATCCCAGGCACGGCGTAGGTCTGCTCGAAAGCGTCGGTTTTTTTGGACCCCGGAATACCTCCGAGAGAAAGCCAATGTCTGCAGCAGTTTTCGCACCCACGCGAAGAATCATGCGCGATTGCCGAAACCGGTGACCGAGATCGATCCCACGACCTGGGACCTCGCGAGCACCTACAAAAACAAGCTGCCTTCCGAAAACCGTCCTCAGATTGTATCGAGTCCGCGCCGCTCTCCGAACCGCGAGCGATTCGAAGGCAACTTAGGCGAGTCCTCTCTGAGACTCGCAATCCCACCGTTTCAGCGGAGACGCCCGCTACGTGGGCGTCCCCCCTCCCTGAACCTAACTCTGCCGGATTCGGGTTCCTCCTCGGCGGAGGTACTTGTCCAAGCAACCGGCTCGTATGGTTTGCCGTCTCCGGAATATTGCGATCGGTTTTCAATCTTCGAATCGCCTCATCAATGTTTCCATCTCTTCACTCGAACGAGCCCCGCGTTGTAGATCGCAGCGTCTCCCAATACGATCGCTGCTCGTCGTCGAGACGCGGCGAGTGAACCAATTGAAGGCGGGTCTCGAACGTCCGTCGTCTAATTGCACGAGCGCCAACCAGTAGGTGCCGTCCGTTGCCATCGCAAGAGTGCTTGCATCTCGCGGCAGCTGTTGGTCGTATGTTTGGGTGTCACGCGGAGTTTCAACGACGCAATCCATACTGACTGTAAACTCACATTGATCCGAAGGTCCATCGATCTCAAATCGGGTGCCCGTTGTTGCAGGTAGTGTGTTCGAGCACCGAAGTTTTCGGTCGTCCAAACGTCATCGACAAATTGACCGAATCAGGTGTCGCCATCGACCTTGGGCGAGGTTGTTGTTCGCCGAAACATTCGCGTCGAGCAGGGCGAAGCGAGATCGTACCAGAACCCAACATGGGTCCGTTTCGCGAACATTTCCAATTGCATCCGCATTAGGCTTCGGCGCCAACGTCGGGATTTTCCCCAGATGCGACACCAAGCCACGCCGGAGCGGCATCGAATCGTCCGCCAGGAATCCGCATCGACCACAATTCACGGCGGTCACCCCGTCAATCCGATTCGGAAGCATCCGCATCCGTGAAGAAAGGTTCTCGGATCGCGGCGTTTTCAACAACGCGACAACTCTGTTGAATATCGGTCGCGGGAGAGCGGTAATCAAAAAAACCCGGGCCACGTTTCAATCGCCCGCATCACGGTCGGTCTTTTGCGAGCCTGAGTCAACGTCGCAATGCCGTTTGATCCGGACCGGGAATGGCAAACCGAGGCGTGGTTCGAGATATAGGAAAATTTGTTCGCCAATCAGCCACACCAGACCGACCACGGGGTCCGAAGCCCGTCTCGTCGGACTTGCGTCGCCAAGACTGCGGTGGGGATTCCGGCCTGCAAGGCACAACTGCCGTGAACAACCATCCGCAACGCCTGCAACCAATCCCCCGACCCACGCCACAGACGTTTGAATAATCGGATTGACGAACCCCGCCCCTCGAACGGGATCCCCGGACGGCATCGGGGGGCAAGTTGCATCCCCGGCGGGACGGCAACCTGAATCGGCTTTCCAATGCGCGATGTTTGCGACGGTCCCATCGAACAATCTCGCGGCGCTCCTCAAACTGAATTCGATCCTCGACGTCGTCCATGAACCGGCAATTCGGCTCTCGGCTCGCGCGTCGTTCTCGGTTTGTGCGGCCGCGCAGTTGTTCAAAAACCAACTGCTTCAACAAGGTCAGCACGCGCGGCGTGTCCGATCCACGCGGCACGTGCCCAAACATGGTTGGCGTCCCCGTACAGCGGAACGTCCGGGCGGTCGAGATTCCGTGACGCGCGATCGCGCCGGCGATTGCATCTCCGGGGACCATGTCGCTGAACGACTCGACAATTCTCGGCAGCGGACTCGCTTCGGCATCGATTTCCCCAGCCGCAGCGTCCCGAATTCGCGTTCTCTCGCAACCATCGTGACGTGTAGACGATCTTCTGCCGCGCCTTTTCTGTTCAAACCGATGTATTCGTCGGAGCAACGAAACCGTCTCGCCGAGAGGTCCTGCCGCGACGCCGTTTGCTGGCGGCTGTTTTCGTGACAGATTCGCTGCATCTCGCACCGCCGTCGTCACGGCATCCCGGCACCGCACGAAAGCAACAGCAGAGCCACGAGCCGGCATGGGAACGGTCGAACGGTTATCGGTGTCTTCTCGCGGGAGGGCTCGATACGATGCAGGATGAGTTACATCGGTTCCGTGTTCCGAACGGCTATAAATGAGGCGGAAGTGAATTTCCACGAAAGACTCTACGGTTTCGCGCAATCGCAACAGTCGGTCCGACGACTCCGACAAACCGTCCAAGGGGAACTATCCGCTCCGCGCTTCTTGTGATCCTGCGGTTGAGGGTGCGTCTCGAAAACAGCGCGTCACAATCCGATCGCTACGGGCGGCGCGCCAAAAGGTCGACCATTTCTCGATTTCCGCCCGTGCACCTCACAATAAGTCAAACCCCAATCCGCCGGGTTTGCCCTGCACGATTGTGCGTGGCCCATCGAACACGACCGGGACGTCCCGGTAAGCGAACGCATGGATTGGGAATCGATTGCATGTCGTTGACCCAAACGACCGTAAGCCGAAAAACGTGCCCCGCTCACCAAATCTAGAATCCGGCCCTCGGGGTGCGGCCTTTCCCGTGGTTTCGTCGGTTTTTTCGGAAACTGCCGCGCAGTTTATCCAACCACGTATCGCTGTCAACTCGGGGCCATGAATTGACCGTTTCTTTCTTCAACGTTTCACTACGCCGATACCGTTTTCGCCGGTGGGCGGGGCGGCGAACGACGCAAGTCCGTTTGTCGGGCGATGAAACGCGATCTTGTTAATAACGAAGCAAACAGCTCTCGCGACGCGCGGCGGCCGTGCTCGGGCAAGTGAATGTCCGTCGTCACCTGGCAAAACTCCGCTTGTCCGTCTCCCACCGGCTTCGAGTAACCGCAAACGCCGGCATCGGATCCAGGGGCCCCCGTTTCGCGATAAACTCGGTTCGTTCCGCCTTGTCATAAGGACGCCTTTGAACCCACATTGATATCGCTCCGATCACATTTGAATTTCGCCAACACCTCGCCGATCTTGCATCGCGAGTTCGCGGGTCTGCAAAAACACAAGGACCTGCCGATCAACAGCAACGGCGGGAATCGCCCCAGGAATAAGGACCGACGCGGGCGGAGCATGACAGGGGAACCAAAGGGGTGGAAGCAGGTACGCAACAGCGGAAACCGTCCGGGTAACGCATTTGACAGATCTAGACCCCGTGGCGTCTTTTTCCGCAGTGCCTCCCCCATCAAATATCGAAAACACGCCCAAACGCCTCCCTCCGCTCAACCGCATCTCGTGGCCGAAACACCTCCCACCTGGAATCCGCCGCACCGCGTCGAACGCGTTTTTGCCGCCCGCCGGCAGAGCGAGTGCTGTCGTCACCGGACCGGTTGGCCGCAACAGCGATGCGATCGGTCCGCCAGCGAGGCGGCGAACAAAGTACGGTTTCACGCAGACCGTGTTTGGTCACGACGATCACCGTCGGCCGCTCTGATCAACGCCGAAATGGTTGATCTGCCGCCATTTCGAAATTCCCGCAAGCCATCACCCACGTCCGTCCTTGCCCGGGTACTGCGTCGGTGGCCGTCGACCTGCGATCGATAGAACGCAATCCCGAAAAAACTTTGGCGGATGCGATGGCCGAGATGCGGGCCTCGCCCCCGACAAATTTTATGCGGCCCGAAAGATTTGTCGCGACCTCGATACGTGGTTGGGTGGCAGAAATCCGCGGACATCGATCTTTCCGAACATCGCATCGAGATCATCGCGGAAATCAATCATGCGCCACGCTGGAGTCTCGACGAAATCCACGCGTGTCGCCGACTCACTATCGCAGCGGGAAGGTGCCGACCGGAATAGATGTCGGATGCGAACCCCGGCCCCCCCCCCGACCGCCTGCGGGGAGGCGATCGTGATTACGTTGGCCGCTCTCGTTAAAACGGCAACTGCGCGTCAGCATCAGACACGTTCGACTTCCTGGAAGCCGAGACCGCGATGCCAGGGCCTGGGGCGCCTCAACTCGTGGCTTTCGTCAACTCATCCAACCGTCAGGGGGTCGCCGGTGAATTGGGGTTGCGAGGTCGTCGCGATCCCCGACACGATCCCGACGCCCTCCCACTCGCTCGACAGACGATCGAGTTTCTCCGGTGCAATGGCGTGCCATGTCGGCTTCGATCCTGATCCCGAACCGACAGGCCGTCGGATCGGGGTTCGGCGCGTCCGCTTGCTGCGTTATGCCGAAACCACGCCGCCGCTATCCCGGAGACGCGATTGATGTGGGCAATCGCAACCTCACCTGATTGACGGACGTGGATTCCGCCGGCGTGAATTTTCCTGTTGCTCGGTTTATGCGAAGAGTTCGGGCGTGGGCAGCGTGTTGACCAACTCAAGTTCATGCAAGTTGGGCCCGCTCGCTCGATTCCGCTAATGCGAACAAAATCCGCCCGACGCTTGGTCCATCACAGATCCGCGATAGGCGTGCATCACCGAAAACGTCTTTGCCAACTCGTGATTTGCTTCGCGATCCGAAATTGCGTCCTTACTCCGACGAGGGCCCTCGCCACACTCGCCGCTGAAATTCGAGAACCAAACTATCGCATCCTCGTCCAAAACGGTGAGATTCCATATTTGATCCAGGCGCCTGGGCGTCACCTTCGCGGCGAAACGAACCCCTTCACGATTGATGAGCGACTTGCTCGCGTATGCTCAATCGGAACAACGTCGACGTTTCGCCGCGTCTAATCTCGGGTTTTCGAACTCGCAAAAGCAAAAATCGCGGCCGGCAATTGGGCAAGCAATATCGAAGCAAGAACAAACGTTTGCGAATGGGACCACCTCACCGGAGCGAAGAAAAACGCCACCGAATCCCTCGCACCTCAACGCTCACCGGACGAGCGAATTGAATTTCGGGCCTGTTCGTCCACGACGCTAGACTTTAGCTGTCCCAACCACTCGCGTCCATTCGCTCGTCTACTTCGCCAAGAGTTCAAAAGGGTTTTGCTGGCCACCACCGGTTCCATTTGCTGCGACAGTAATCGTAATTGCTCAGGTTGTATTCCGCGAGGCTGTCACACTCCGTCGGTCGGCCCGGCGAGGTCCGTAGAGTTCCATTTACGATTTGCCGGTAGCGGACGAAGTTTCCACTGCGGTCACGGATCGCCTCGCGCGCGGACTGAACTTCCAAAACAACGCCAGGCACGCTCCGTCGGACGCTCGACAACGCGTCTTGCAAGCACGCCCGGCAGTACATCATCCACCTCCACTCCAACTCGGCCGCCTGCAACATCGTCGGCAAAAAATGATCAGATGCCCGACCTGTCGGTAATTGACTGGTTTCTCATCCCCGGCGCACGCGCGGATCATTGGGGTGCGGTGCCGTCCCCCCTCCGAAATTCGTCAATCCTTGATTTTCGATACGGCGTGTTTGGACGCGGTCGGCCCACAACCCGCTTGGCGTCATGTAGCTCGTCACTTTCCATGCATCGCTCCTTGACCGTCGATCGTCGCGGATCCCTCACGCGCCCGTAAATCGGAGAGGAAAAAAGAGTGGCCCGGTGTCTTCGAGTTCTCCGTTGTCTCGCAGCGTTTTGAATATCCGCCCGATGTTGCGAATCCATGCGTCGAATCATCGCCGCGTAGTCGCCATCCGCAAATCCCAAAGATTCACGACTCCTGGGCGGAATCTCATCCCAGTCCGGCAGAACCGGGGTCGGCGGCGAAAAGCGTGCAGTTCGGTGGCAAGACGCCGAATTCCCTGCTGCCGCGCGAATCGAACGACGCCGCAACTCTCCCATCCGATTTTCGCATAACGGACCTCGGTACTTTGCAACGTCCTCTTGCTGGCGTGCATCGGATAATGCGGCGCTGTTATAGCCACATACAACAGGAACGTTTCTCTCGTTTCGATATTCATTGAGATAGTCGACGGCGTAATCGGTGAACGCGTCCGTCGTAATAGAATCTTCACTGCGGCGGCCCTGTAAGTGAGAACACTTGACCATACGATCGCCCATCGCCTCAACTTTTTTCTTAGCCGGTTCGGGTTCCCCCTCGCGTGCGTGCCTCGGGTTCCAAATAATTGCAACACCATCGACCAATCCGAAATGCCGATCGATACCCACGTGGAATGGAAGTTTGTCCGGCGGTGCCATTTGCCCACCTCAGGTCCGGTAACCAGCCTCCGCCATCCGCTCCCGCCCAACTCGGTGCCTGCGTGAGTGAACCGGTCGGCGACGCGCCCCCATGGTGCAACCACGACCGGTCAATAACGACGCTTCGCGTGTGCTCACCACTTCGCGTTATTGTAGAAATCCCGAAACCGCAATCCCCTCCGCCGCGAGGGCATCCAAGTTCGGAGTCGTGATTCTCGCACCGTAAACATCCCGATATCAGAAAACACCCATGTATGCCGCCATGATTAACCAGCATGGTTCGGGCGGTCGTATCCGCCGCCGTCGCCTGGCTAACGGCAAGAAAACCAGAATGAGAAACAGAAACAGTTCGCGAGAGTCCCAACGCTCGGTTCGGGCGTTTTTTTGAATTTGGAACTTTTCGAACAATCACGAACTGAATGTCCGACTCCAACCGCCCGTTCCCGAGAACCACCGAGCGTTCCGCCGCGCCCAAGATCAACCCCTACGCGCCCTCGAATCTTGACCGAGCCCCGCGCGTGAGGAGGTGGTCAGCGAAGCGGTTCGAAATTCCGCCGCCAAACATCAATCACGGAAACTCCGTTGTGCCGTTGGCCGGTTTGTTTTTGTGTCGGTCGCCGTTCCGTTGATTTTGTTTATCTTCTTCACTGGTTTGGGGTTCCCCCTGGCAGTCATTTCTTCTCGGGAACCGGCAACTTCGTCGAATCCATCATCTCCTGTCGATCACCGCAATTGTAGCGCGGGGTTTTGCTCGCAACGCGGTCCCTGGGGACTTGGCGTCGCGCGAAGTCTCGCCGCGAGGGTGAGCACGATCCTACTCAGTGCGTTGTTTGCTACTCCGTTTTTCCCGTGGGCGATCCGTCGGCGGCTATGTGCTGTATCTCCTCGATCGAAAAAGGGCAAACCGTTTTTTCAGCCGAGTACCAGGAAATCGTTGACGAAACACCCGAAGGTCAAGTGTCAAAACGACGATGCTCAACATTGCGTCTCATGATTCGCTTCATTATCTTCGTTTTCATTGTTTTCGTACTCTTTCCGCGTTGTTTTTGTGAACGAACCGCGTCGCCCAAAGCGAGCGTGAAACGAAGTCTCACAAGCCTCTCCGAGCGTCGGCAAGGCCTGCGAATTGATCGGACGCGTCGCGTTCAGGGGCTCGATCAACCTGCGATCGATTGGTAGCGAATATATACCGTTTTGAAAAGAACCGGCCAAGTAGCTCAGTTGGTTAGACGCACGGCACTCATAATGCCTTGGTCGCGGTTCAAGTCCTGCCTGGCCTATAGCCTCCAGAACCCAGGTTCTGGAGGCTTTTTTGTTGGTTTTTGCCTTTTGGTTACTGGTTTCCTTATGCTCTTTTTTTCGATTGGATGAACGCGGCTTTAAGCGTCGATCATCGGCCCGGTGTATCGCGGCTTGTGCGTGTCGAGAAGGACGGGCGTCAATTGATTCTCACCGATCTTCGGCGATTCGATTTGCCGTCACGAGAACGGCAGTTCCAAAGCGTGTGTGGTCAATGGCGATTGACGAAATGGTGGATGACCCGCGATCCACCTCCCCCCACCCGGCTCGCCTGGCCCGGTGGCTGAGAGAAAGAAGCACGATTCGATTCCCGACCGACCCACGGATGTGAGGGCAGTCGATTCAAAGAGACTCTTGAAATCATGCTTGATCTGCCTGATCGTCAGACGAAAATCAACGAGGTAAGGTCTTCTTCCTGTCGCTCCCGATGCTCATCGGCGGATGATCGGGTCCGATCTTTTCGTTTTTCCCAGTACCAACCGTCCTCACGGTGTTCGAGATTCCGCGAGGCAACTTGTTGCGCCAAGGATCGGGGTCTGACGAACCCATT
>Ga0163217_1067946_pt1 | contig 15229 bp, 10 predicted proteins | sample SynspAceP_FD_185933 | JGI IMG/M metagenome (GOLD analysis project Ga0163217, IMG submission 185933) | Saline lake microbial communities from Ace Lake in Antarctica - Synechococcus sp. Ace-P (PacBio error correction) | ecosystem: Environmental > Aquatic > Non-marine Saline and Alkaline > Saline ...
AAGAGAGACGATCATAATGCTATTTCTTGATGTACAAAACCGACCCCACTTTTGTGCATCTAGTGGAGACCTAAATAACTTCAACTTTGCCAATTGAAAAGTCAAACTTTCCGGAATCGGGGCCTTTGATGTATTCCGTCGATTATTTTTTTTCATCAATGTCGGACCTTAACCCGCAACCATTTTCCTCTCCCAACGCTAATCGCATGGTTATTGTCACCAGTTTAGCAAAGTTCATAGATTTCCCACACCGTCTAACGCCCACTGGTGCTGCCAAAGGTTCCTTTTTGTTCATATTTTTTGTTATTTTCCATAGGTTGTCAACGGTTTGGCAGCTGGTGCAATATTCCACATCAACCCCTCTTAAATTAGCGCTTAATTTGGAAACCTGAGCCCACTATATTATAAACGTGAGCTTCAAGTGAAATTCAAAGACAATAAATTAACGGCTTATTTTTTATTCATTAAATACCTTTAGTGCCACGCTATTGAGGTACTTATCCCAGTAGAAATCAATCCTGCGTTGTCCTTCGTAACAATAGCAAAGCCATTGTCCCGACAAATGGCACACCCATCTGGGTTGAACCCAGAACCGCTTGAAGTCATCATTAGGATCAATGAAGTTCTGGAAGCGGCCGCATAATAAGCAAAGAAGCCCATATAAAACCTTGCATATCCGTTGGTTCGGGTTCACCGACCAAACAACTGTCTCCGCCTTGAGCAGTCATCCCAGGATTTTTGCATTAACAATCCCGCGGTCATACACGACATCGAGCCACTAACTCTTTTGCCGCTTGAGCCGCGCTATGCTGACGTTGCCCTCCGGCAAAACAGCAGCCCCTAACTTAGGGTGTGCTTGAAGCACGTATTCAAACAGCATTGTAATAGCTTTGGTCGCATCGGTATACTGAGCAGCGCTGAACCAAATATTCATGTTTGGCCCTTTCTCCATCGAGTCAATAAAAAGAGGAAATTCCGATTGTCAATGAGTAGCCCTGACCGGGTTTTCGCAATGACGGCGATATTCCGCCTTTTTCCTCCCATGTCTTTAGCAACCGTATCCGCGGCAAACTTGCTTCTTCGGAAATTAAAATCAGACGTGATGAAAGAAACGCCGATTACTGTTTGGAGATCGCGTGCAAATGTACAGACGGTCATGCCCATGTTGGCGGCCCCCGGTTAATTCGGCTCCATGAAGGGATCAGGGTTCATAGGGTGAACAAAAATAGCCCGCTGGATTGTAGCGAGTAACCTGTTTCAAAAGAAGAGCAGCTGGTTATTGACATCGTACTCTGGCGTACGGTAAACCGTTTACAACCCTTGATTGAGCCGCCGCGTCCCCCCCCCCCCCCCCCCCTTAACATTTCATAGACAGGAAAACCAAATACTCCAACCACTCTGAAACCATTACATTCATATAATAAGTTTCACCCGGTGCGCCACAGCGAAAGGGTTTATGATTGGATGAGCTTTACTTCCGCTAAAAGCGCTTGTTCCACTGCAGACAGCAACTCGATGTTAGTTGCAACGACTGGTCCGTCTTTTTAAGTTTATTTTCATTTTATAACAACATTTTCACTCATCCTATTATTTATTATTTAAACGGGTCGTACATGCCTTTGATTCAGGCTCAAACGACTCTTTAGCAGCTTGAGTTTTCATAAAATATATGCAGACAGCATATAAGATATCACATAATAAAATATATACCACTACTCGGTGAAATCATATGTTTCTAAATTGATTATTCTCTATTTCCAAAATAAATGACAGCTCTTTTTTGACACAGTTGAAGCGGTTAGAACAGGTCACTTGAGACGCGGCTATACGATTGCACGAAGTGGCTGAGCGACTTTGGAGTTAGTTTACAAAATGGATGCCCGATACAGCAAGCTAGAGCGGCAGAGAAAGTGGTAGATTCAGCTCTGCAAGAGATTCCACGGCTTAAAGCTGAGCTTCAGAGAGTGGACCGAAGAGAGGTGAATTTAGAAGGGGTCGCTGTCTTTTGCTGGGGAACTCAATAGAAAAGTACACCATTCAATAAAATGACGGTCAACGACTAATCTATTGTCTGTCTGGTGTCGAATACTGCAAGTCTTAGTAAGCGGTTTGTTGGCAGTTGGCTGGGTTGTCCAAGAGTCATACAAAACACCGAAATCAGTCAACTTGGCCGCAACATTAAAGCGCCAAGTACCGTTACTGTTCGTAAATGCCCTTAGTGTGCGACCAAAAAAAACAACTGCTCATGCCATGCCAATTAACAGACATAGTATTTTTGCTTATATACCTACGTGGTAATCCGTTTTTTAATGCGTATCGTAACAAAAATAGTCCAACTATTTGGGGTTACCTTGTGTGGATTACTTAAGACCGCACGAGCGACAAGCTCATATTGGATTATAAAGCGGGATTTTTGCGATTTACTGATAAAATGCGAAGAAAGAAATGTTCCTATTCGAGAACAGGCATAGGAGCTTTGCCCTCACTACGCAGCCATTTGAGTTGGCGAATCGTACAGGCCTAGAATAGGGTTTTAAAAAGCGTTAATGACCTATAAAACCAACAATCCACAATTATTTTTTAGATCTTAAGCAGTTTTTAATCATGTAGTTGTAAGGATGCCCTCTGGATACTTTAACTGGTTTTTTACACTAAAAAAAGCAGACCTAATCCCAACCCTTCTCACAAATCGATAATGAAGTTTCAGCAACCTCTTTTAGTGTTCATTTTTAGGTCGAACTGTTTGAGCTCAATTTCCCTTGGATAAAACGCTTGATATAGATTCCTGACAATTTTTTTTCTGTTCGTAATAAAGCCTTACCGCAAATAATAAGGATTTCGTATCGCTCAGCCGTTAATTCAACGGTCAAAGTCGCGTTGGCTTGCGGTTTGAATATAGTGCAAACTATTCGCTAGAAAATTTTTGTTCTATCGCGACCAAGAGGATCATTATATTTTGCGAGTTATCATTTCAAACTTTCTCGAGTTCACCGCTTCAAGAACCGCTATCTCAGAAGATAAGAGGCGGTCTTAACTACAGAAAATGGTTTATAAGAACCGGCAATGTGCTAATAGAAGCAACTGTTAGCAATGTCCTCGAAACTCGTCTGATGAAAACCCTTTAAGCAACAGCACTCTAATCGCGGTCTCTAGAATTAACTCAACGTCGTTTCCGAGTAGATTCAATCTCGGCTGAGGATTTTTTATTCAGTATTTTTTTTCATATTATTGACTCTAACTTTGATTTTAGTCGAGCCAATAAGTCATGGTTAAATTATACGAACGTACTTCATTCATTTTCCTGTTCATTTTTATAATAAGGTAAGTGGCTATGATTAATGCAAACACATTGGTGGTTAGGATTTCTCGGGAAGCATTGTGGGCTAATACAAGCTTTCCAGAGGTTGCCTTAAGCTACTTTCAGGCACAGGCACAGCGACTGGCTTACTCATCTTTGGCTGGCCTTCTTTGGGTTTATATAGTTTCGTTACCAGAGAAAATACCAGATACAGGTGGAAAGTAAATGAACTAATAATCACAAACAATTTGAAGCGCTTGCAGATGTACTCGGCGTATAGAAAGCAATCGGTGACTGGGTTTCTCTTCTATCATAATGCGGAAACACTGTGGGATTTTTTCTATAGTAAAAACGGGTAAGTTTTAAAAGAAAACATACGCGAATTTCATCATTGCTATTCTAACCACTTTTACTAGATCGAACCCTTTTTGGACTCGGTTTTGTTATCTAGATTATTCATCCGCCCAAACCTTAACGCTTTTTTACTATTTCAAGCCGCATGGTGGAGCTGGATTTTTCAAATGGGGCCCCATTTTGATGGCTTGTTTTACTCTATTAAATTGGATGCATCGATGTGAACACCAAGTGCGTGTTTTTATGGTCGTATCATAGCGTTCACCACTCTTCAAAACCTGAGTTTAACTTAACGACTGGACTTCGCCTGCTTGGTAGAAGGGCCATGTAGGTGGCTGTTTGTTTTGTGCCAATGATATTAATATGGATTCAGTGCAATTCCAACCTTTCAATGCGCATTGTCCCTATTGTTGTTCTTTATCAGACTTCGGATCCATACAGAAAAAATCTGAAAACTGGGGTGGGTGGATCGGGTTTTTAATAACACCGTCTGGTTCCATGACGAGTACAGACCATGGATCCTATACACCCATATCACGACAAAATTACGGCGGCATTTTAATCCATAGTGGGACGCTAGTTTGGCACGTATAAATCAGAACAGAAAAAGTTGTATACGGCATTACGACACCTATAAGTTCTTGGAATGCCACTTGGTTATTAATTTTTATGAATGGTTGGAAGGATCATCAAAGACTTCCTGAAGACTAAAGAAATTAAGTGGATTGCTGTTGGCTTCCTGTTTTAATCGACCCTGGCTGGAAAGCAAAAGACCGTGGAGATTAACCCAAACGCTACTTAAGAACGCCCTTCCCCCGAATTCATGTCCTAAAGCGCCTAAACGCATCTGAATCTTCAAATTGATGTATGAGACAGCCCTTTGCATCAGAAAAACCTTCGATAGTCAGTGGCGATATGTTGCTGCAGACCAAAAAATCATACGAAGGTAATGGGAGTATCGTTTATGTATGAACACACGTATAAATTATTTAGTCGTTACTAGCCATCTTTTTTCAACAAGCCTTGTTTAGCCCAAATCATCAAGCAACTTGAATTAGGCTTTTTTTACCAATTACTCAACTTCAATTTAATAAGGGGGGTTGATCGTGGTGGTAGATAAGCCTTCCTTTTCTTTCTTAATGACAGCGATAGTTTTTCCTCCAAGGAACATCCATGGCTACCATGCTTATCAAAAGAAATAGATTTTCTCTAACTACAACGAATCTTTTTTTGATCCTAGTATTCAGATGACAACAACTATTAAAAAGCTAGATGAAACGTAAAGGAGGCTTAACCGCTAATCTACATTGAATTAGGGATTCTCAAATTGAACTAGAGCAAGACTTATCCAAGGAGAATCTGAATGGTTCTCTGCTAATTCATTTGATTTTAGCATACCTCTTTTACCAAGGTTCTTATACTTTAATAGCTCTATTGGCTATACGTACAATAGTCGAAAATTCAAGTCAGCATTAATATTCAAGTTTTCTTTTGCGAGTCTACTCGCACTGATGCGGCGCTATCGCTAACATCACCTCTAAAAGCACTCACAGACAACGTATGGAATAAGCATGACAAACCTTTATCGGAAAATTCACGCTTTCAAGCCCGACCTAACGCACATGTCGCTTTAGCGATAATGGTAGAAACGCGAGTCCCATCGTTTTACAAAAAAACTAAACGGCGCCGTTGAAGTTATATGATATAGTACCTTTTAAAACCTGGAAATGAATAATACCTTCTAGTTTTTGAAGGTGCCAGTTTAGCTTACTCTGGCCTATTTTATTCATAGTCTTCAGTAGGAGTACATCGTTTTTTGTTTGAGTTCAGACTGCGCGGACCCGCAATCAAAAAACCATCTCAGCGTGGTATTAGCGAATCTATAACATCATTATTCTTGCGGTTCGGTTGGCGAGCTCTCAATTATCTACCTGTATTAAAAACGCCCCTCATAAGATTCCAGTACGTCTGATAGGTAAATGAAATATCGAACGTGTTTTTGCTGGGTGTACCACAATGAAATGCACATGGTGGTCATAAACACCCAAGCATGTATCGACTACTTCAACTTTTCAAGCGTATTCACGAAGCCCAATAACATAGGCTTTAATGTCTTCATCGCAGGCCCAAAAAAAATAGGCTGGCGGTTTTACCGCGCTGATATGTGCTCGGCATAATCTGGAATTAAACTCTTGGGCGACGTGCAAAATGGGCTCCTTTCTCTCATAACTTTAATATAAAAAAGGATAGCACAAGAGGAATTTCCTGAGGGAGTAAGATTAATTTGCTCGACCCAAAATATCTAGCCTTCAATACAAGTTCGTAGATCACGCCACCTGGTCGTCATTAAGCGGGGCGACAATGCTCTCGTTTCTAATCGTTCCACTGTGCGAACACCTGCGAGGCGAAGAAGACGTTCGAGGCCGCGTGGTTGATTTGGGGGAAAATCCCCCCACCGACGGGTCATTATGGGCTTTTGAGTTGAGTTTGTGCTGTCCTAATCGAATACAGTTTCTTGCCTGAAAGGCGCGTGTTCATAGAAGTCACCAACATCACACCCACCTTCATATAGCGGAAACCTGCACGCCACGAGTTGGGTGAAACATCACATCGGCTCGTCTAGTAAATCTCCGTGTCGTCGGTTGTGTTGGGCAGTTCCTGCGATAGGGTTCTCGCGTATGTGCGGTTCGTTTTGGAATAAGGGGTACGGTGACGAATGAACACGCTCGACCACACGGCACAGGCGTTTTTTTCCCCGCGAGTTTTTTTTCCGGCCGCTCAGTTGTGTATTTAGCGATCGCTCCCGAGTTCTTGCTTGTCTGTCACCTTATGACCAATGACCGAGCTCAAATAAGCTGTTTGTTTCGTTGGCCTGACGCATTCCAAATCCAACAGACACCCATTCAACTCTCGAGACGTTCGCCTCATCACCACCAGGAAACTCACTTCGAATGTTTTCGGGTCGGTATTGGAAAGATCCATGCGCCGTATAATGCCCCTCGATCGGTAACTTCTCCGTGTACAAACGACCAACGCCCCAACACGTCACTCACATCACGCAACGCCAGCAAGCGTTTTGTTGTCCGATGCGGAATCCATCAAATCCACCAACCAGACCCTGTCGCCGGGATACTTCTTCGCCGCATTATGGCCAACGTTGCCATGCGTTTTAGTTGGTGCAATGCCCACACCCCACGGTAATGCCCGTCCATTGGATCTACCTTCGCTTTCACCTGCTTGCCCAAGGTCGAAGCAATCCACCACAAGGGTGATCAACACCGGTGTAAATCCATGAAGCGCCTCATCGATGGAAAATACACTTCACCCGAGCGCCTCTTGTTCAATGATGGTCATCACGAGCGATTCGACCAATCCGCATAGCAGGGCATAATTCGATCGAGAAAGCACACAAATGCCGTGTTTGCTTATCTCGTCTGAACCTGAAAACAGCGGCACGTCCATTTTCAGCCCCAGCGCCCTTGCCTTCCTTGGATCGAGCCAACGCACACAGCCGTCATTATTCGACCACCACAACGGGTGTATGCTTCAAATCTGGCCCGAAACAACACTTCTTCGCAGCTGGCGTAAAAATAATGCAAATCACTAAGCGCAAAAAGACCGTGCCCTCATCAACCCGCGCTCGTACTTACGAACCACGCCCGTGACCACACCGAAAATTCCCAACTCGGACTCTCGTGAGAGGAGGGGCGGAGAGGCTTTTGTTCTTCGGCGAAGCACACATTGGGCCTTTAAGCTCTAAGTTTTTACCGGTCATTTCCCCCATGAATGCGGCGATCACAATGTCCCCATGGGCGGGCGTCAACTAGCGATCCACCCCAAAACATTCACCTGAATGAATTGCCCACATCGATCATCGAATCCCCCTGAGCGCGCACGTACAAGTCGCCCCTGGGTGAGCCACACAAAACCATTAAGTCCTAAGGATTCTCAACAAAGTCGGAAGCAGGAGAAGGGAAAGCCGCCGAACACGGAAATCCACATACAAAGGGATTAGCACACTACTTAGCCGCGATAAAACGCCGCCGACTCTGATACACCAAGATAAGTCACACGCATAACAAACACCAAAATACTGGTATGGATATACAGTAACTAGTTTTAACTATCACGAAATGACCAAGTGAATTTTTTGTAGATGAGAGAATCTCCGTTTTCCGACAAAACTAGGCGGGAACTTCAGGAATAACGATCGTAGGGTACAGTAGGAGAGTCAATTAATGTTTACGCACGGCAACGCCATGTTCAAACAGCCTCAAAAACATCTACAGCGACCTGACTGAGTTTTTTTTAGTCTACTCACAGGCGTGGTTTCTGGGTCGATTGTCACTTTGGCTTTTACATTAAATACTGGGACAACAAGCAAAGTGACTTGGCCGAGTATAGGTGGGATGCTAAGCGGGTGCTGCACAGCGTTGGCTTGTAGGTGTAGCAATCAAAAACAGCTAAACGGAGCTGGCGTAGACAACTACAGAATCAGCAAAAGGATAGTCTCGATAAATTTACGAGAACATCTAAAGTTCAAAACTCACTAATCTCACTTAATCGTCGCCCCGTAAAGGTTGCCAAGAATCCAGTAAAAAGCTCCAGGACAGAGCTTGAAGATACAAAGCATCGCAACTTGGAAATAACTCGTTTAGAGGCAAGTGAAAACTCGTCAGATACAACACTTGCAGCTACGAGATTATTTTGTCCACTGAATGGCCTTGAGATTAAAGGTGCCACACAGAAGACTTTATACGAATAACGCAGATCAAATCGACCTTTTATTTACCGAGCATTCACCAGAAGACTGGATTTAGATAGCCATAACGCCATATCAGCTTAGATGAAAACTGTTAACTTCAATGCCTATAGTAAATACGGAAATACATTAGTAGTGTAAACCCTACGACATAAGCAAAACAATCAAACCTTCCCGAAGTCGCGGCCTGTGGGTGTTTTTTTGACGCGCTCGAGGTTTTTCATCGATCCGTAGTTGGGGTTTGGTTTGAAGCTGATCAACGGCGATTGGATTGCGGATGGTTTCCGAACCTATTCATTACTCGCGGCGGGGACGACGAACGATGTTTCTGTTTTTCCCAAGGATCTGGGCGATGTCGTTATGAGTTTTTGAGTTTTCGTCGTCTTGGATGGTGGCGGATAGCCCTTGTTGGATGCGGTTCCTTGCGGTGCTCTGGTTGGTGCTTGGGTGAAGGCGCGACACTTGCCAGGTTGGAACTTAGACGATCCAACATGGCGTAAGCGTACACCAATTCCTTTGCATACCCAAGTGCCACCACTTCCCTGATTAGATTACCGGCTAAATCCTCCTCAGATCTGAGAGTTCATTTCAAGCAATTTAAATTCTTGTGTGGTTCCTAATCGTAAGAAGTTGGCTGCTTGATGCTTCTTACTTGCACCAGACACTGAGAAGCAATCATTAAGGGAATAACCAATCCCGAGTGTGCGGATATCTTTTGAAGAGATAATTAAATGAGCCATCTAATGCCTCGCTACGTCAAGTTAGACCACCTCGGAGGTTGCAAATCTCAATAAGGTGGTGGATCTAAATTCAGGTTGCAACAGAGCCGCCCTAGGAAAGCGGCCTAACCTAAGTTAGCCAAACAAGACCACAAGCCAACAGGCAACTCGGCCCACAAAAAAAACCACGCGGTGCGTGTTTTAGCCGATACGGTTCAAAACGGGTTGCATCCCACACTGGAATTTTGCCAGTGCAGGGAAATAGTAGATCAGGATCCGCGAGAGGTCAATGTGAACTTTACTGCAAAAAACATATGCAATATATTCTTGCCGTTATGTAAACTTGATTTATCATGATTATACGTTATTTAGTTATTTTTATTAATCCAGAATCCTGATTTACTTTAAATAACTTATAGTGAGCATTGCCTATGGAAAAATTACAATATACCGAATATTTTTGATGTGATGCCGATGAATCCAGCGGGAAGCGGCTGACCTCGAAATCCCTGCAGATAATGAGCTTGTTCTTAGAATACTACTTCAATCAAAGGCTTTAAGCAAGCGATATAATGGCTAGATTGGGCATCACCAGCCACGATCAGCGAGCTAACAAGAGGTAAAGAGACCAAATTTCTTCCGAAACGCTCATTGTTTCTTGCAAAAGTTGGCTACACGATCAAACCAACCGCCTAACTAACAAGATAATCATGCACGCCATTTTCAGTGCACAACACGAATCATTAACGAAGCTAATCCAATTAAAAAAGGAGCGTCAAACCTCTCTTCTTTTAACATATCCATCATATCTTGTAACGTTGCTAGCGGTATCAGGCTTTTTTATCGACGCCGTTTGGTCGTTTTTTCAACAAAAGACATGAAGCAAAAAAATAGTGTCTCCAAATTTTGCACAATAACGGCCGATAAGCGGAACTAACAATTATCTATAAGCTCTACGCTCCTTTTCCAACGCTTACTCGCAAATATGCTGAAATCTACTAAAGGGATCTTGTTTCTTGCGCGACAGCATTCAAACTCGTAAGCAAAAAGCAAACTGTAAAAGGTTTTTGGTACTACCACACAATTCAAGTTTGGCTGCCGGCATTCCACAAAATCTAAAAACCTTCATAATCGTTCCTATAAAAAGCCGCCGCACGAACGGCGGCTTTCAAAACAACCTAACCAGAAACCACCCTAACCCAGTGAATGGATCAAGAGATACGCTATCCATTAGCGTAATGAAAGCAAAAAGCCGCCTCAACTGCCTTTTCAAGGATGCACTGAACCTCATCATACGATAATTCTTCATAACGTAAACAGATTATAAAAAAGCTGATGGCGTGTAACAGGTTCTTGAGATTCCAGCCCTAAGTTGCGCAGAATCTAATGTAATAGTTGAGCCTGTCTCAGCAAGTGCTGATTGCTTTGGCGAGCAAGATGCACATCGAGCCGGTTTTTTTAGTATTGCTAAAAAGAACCGGTTTTTTATGTCGCTTCATATAAAAAATCCTCTATAAAAAATCAGTTTTACCAACACTCGCAAAGGCAAAACCCATGTGCTAAGTCTAGCCAACATGCTGAAAACGCTCTACAAGCTGGCAATGTTTCATTTCTAATTTCTCAACGAGGTTTCTTCACCTTTTAAAAATGACAACCTACTCCATAAATTTCGATTTGAATTTCGAAACTCTTCTTCAGATAAAAATTCGAGATATCCTCCCTCTTTTCTTCTTCAAATTGATCGATCGGATTAAACCGTTTAAAACTAAAAAGGCATATACACTCTCCGTATGAAAAACAAAAAAAATATTCACCCAATGAATATGTACAAACTAAAACCAACAAACAAAGAGAAATCAATTTAATTAATAAAAAAGTCCCAATATTTTCAATCACTAAAGATTAAATTAACTCTTCATAGCCCCCTCCCCAACGCTTGCGCATCTTTCTCTCGAATGGGTTGGTGCATGTAGCGTTTGCCAGTCCGTCCGTTCGGTTGAGTAACCTTTCCCACTTTTTGAATAAACTAGAAAGCCGTCCCGATGCGCCCCTCTCGTGGTCTTGCGTTGTCGCGGGCCGAGTTGGCGTATGTCGTGGCTGTAACTTGATGCCCGGAACGTCGTCACTGAGCTTTGATACCAACGGCTCTAATGGTGCGAGTGGTAATGGTTTGGGATGCCTTTGACGGAGCAGGCTGTGAGAAATTCCATGGCGTTGAGCAAGCTGAGCAGGTGTACCAATGGTAGCTGGACGCGGCTAACCGAAATCCAACCATTTACCGTTAAATTACTACCTATTCACATTGATTAGCTGAAAAAACTTACGCACACTAATCTAAACCTTACATCGGTATTTTCCCTGAAAGTAAAACTCCCGAGTTTATCTAGGCTTTTAGCAAATTGGTCATTAAATAGAAGTGGATATCGTTCATCGCGGCATCAAATAAAACTCCTGATTTCCAATAAGTGTTGGCACATTGACGTATCGTGTAAGCCACATGATAAAAAACAGCGAATCAACGGCTGCGCATCGTAACTTAAGCTGATAAGGCTTTCTATGGCAAAAGCGTGGCGTTCAGTTTTCCGGAGCAAAATAACTGATTGATTCTTCATCGTTCCTGCCCTAATCATCCATTTTCTGAAGCGCCTTAGCGCTTGTTTTCTGAATCACTGCTTCCTTAAGCTTGCTATCTGAGGCCGCGACAATGAGCTTAAACAGAAAGCGCCTTGTTTCACTACACAGCACGATATACAGCCTGCGTCGTATTCAGTACACTTGGTGAGCCTCCTCAATCGAAGCTTGTTTTCTGGGATCACAATTTCCCCACTGTGAATCGACGGGATAAAATCCTCAATGTGCCTGGCCAAGCACTGCTGAGTACCAAAAATAGCGATGGACTTTTTCCCTTGTGCATGAAATATACCTCCCAACCCTGAAGGTTGTGTTTTTATAAAACCTTACAAGTAAATAAAAACAACTCAATATAGTTTAAGTATCTTAACATGGATATTTCAGACCGAATCAGACAAAAATGACGGAGCACAATTTAAAACCGGACTTAGCCGAGAATAGACTGGCGCGACCAAGGGTCGGTGAGTCCCAGTGGCTCAATGCAATTTCGTCGCCTGGCGGAAAAGTAACAATTGTCCTCTTACCAATAGGCAGCTTCGCTGTGGCCAATGGTAATTTGGGGAGATCTCTTCCGATCAGAACCTATGCCTCATTCTCCAGTAAATTCAACGCAGAAACGGCCACCAACTACTGCCCGTCATTAACGATGATTTAAAGCGAAAAAATGGAACGGCTACATGAATCATCCAACTTAGAAAAAACACTCAATGGGAAACATGCACCTCTACAATAAGCGAAGTGCGTTATGGATGGCGGCGGTAGGAGACAGCATGATCTCCCCATTGGTCCTTGCATGCGAAGGTCATAATGATTTAGTCGACCCTACTGCGGCCGCGAAAATGGCCTTTTAGTGGTGCCCAATTGGATTCAACCGATGAGCTGACATTTAAAAAAGCTCGTCGTGGATGCCGTCCAAACCTACCTCAAACCACTAAACCCTAATTATCACGCTCTGCTGGTTTACGATTACATTATCGAATCATTTGGTGTGTGGTTAGAAGGCCAAAATTTTACTTTAACACCTCTCTTCACCAAAAAAAAGCCAGCAGTAAGTGGCTTTTTTGGTAGCCCTGTGGCTATCAGATAAACTCATAAGTATATTTTTACCTTGACTTTATTGGTTTAAATATATAGAACTTCGTTTTGAATAACCAAACAGGGAGGGAATAGTATCTCATTCTAACTCGACCGGTAAAATCGAAACCAATATAATCCGACAACAACATCAAGTCAAAATCATCAAGCGTAAAAGGCGACCAGTCGCGTATCGGCGTAACAGCACCAAAAAACGTGATAGTGCATAGGGAAAGAGATTTATAAAATGAATCGAGGATCAAAAGTCGTCAAGTGGAAATGAGTCGTATTTGGCCGTACGAGGACGCGCATAAATCTAATGCATAAAAAACAGAGATCACGAAAAAAGCCCAGGTAATACTCGGGAAAAAATAATTCTTAAAGGATTTGTCGTTCCTTTTGGGAGAGGGATTAAGATTAAGGCTGGCAAATCACTCTACAGCCGCCCTCGGCACACAAGTCCACGCTGTGCTGCTTCCTTCCGGATCTGACCAGGTTCACGGTTTATCGTGCGAGGGGACCAGCAGAGACACCACATAAAGGAGGCTTGTTTGACCTTGGGCGCAATTAATACGCAGCCAATTGAAATATCAAACCGCCTTTCTCTGCGTATTTTCAAAATACCTTAAAAAATCCTCTATTTTTTCAATTACATTGCTTTTTCCTAAGCTGTAAACACTCGCTATCGATTATTATTTAGGTAAGATACGCGCCATAAGCTATTGAAGGAGTCCGCACGTTGAAAAGCTATTTTGTTAAAAAACCTTACCCATGTAGATTTACGTACTTTCGAGAACGGAACGTGGTTTTGGGTGAAAGCGGCAGACGACATCGTTCTGACAGGTAGTTAACAATGACGGAGAGCATGATTTTGCGATTTAGTATTGTTAAAAAGCAACATCAAAAATGGTTAAGATGATGCACATCGATCAACATGCTGGCCAATTCCTGCTGAACATGTAGGGTCGTCCTTTAACCAAGCTAACCAATGATCGCGTTTCTTCGCTTTGATCAGAGTAAAAGAAAACCCAGACGAACAGCCGCCGTTTTTCAATGTACGCGCCTGCTCAGGCTAATTTGTGGTTTTACAGCGAAGATTACGCCGAATCCAGCCGCAAAGTGGGCTGAAATCCACCACATATTGAACTTGTACCAGCGGAACATCTGAAGCGGTCAGTGTGCGTTTTTCACCAAGAAAAAAATTGACGGAGGCGCAGACATACCAATACAGCCACGGTTTGAAAAAAACACCCGAATTGCCAGCGTATTGCCCACGGTCATCGTTCTACGGTTTGGACACATATACGCCGATGGCAATTCAGAATGACGCCATGGAAAAAGACTGGGCAAGATCGCTGGAAAGCACATTTTAATTTAAGGCACACAAGAAGACTAGCAGATAAGTTCAATTGAGAAGACGGCCGTCGTTATCATTGTTTCAAGCTAACACAGTCCAAAGCAAGGGTTATTTTGAAACTCATGATAGACAGCAAATCAAGTATACAAATGTTTGGATTGCGATACCAACGGTGGAACTCTCTCTGCTCATATTGTCAAACGTTTGGCTCAGAAAACCCGGTACGCAACATCGAAGCTCAATGGCTTTGAAGGTATCGGTAAACGGGGCGATCCTCAGATCATAAGGTGCTCTTTAAAAAGACGCCTTTAAAAAGTACTTCTTTAAAGAAAGCACTCTTTAGAGAAATACTTTCTACGAAGGAATAACATGAGTTTTAAAAGAATACGAAAAAACCTCGCCAAAAGGCGACAAGCTATCGCGTGGACACGGTATAGCGAATTTAAAAACCGACGAGCACGTTTGATCGCCGCCATTAGGCGCGAGCAACACGATACTGGCGAAGTAAATTAAATCGGCTTACCATGTAATAAAAAATCGATTCGTGAACCTTAGGGAAACAAGGGCAAGTCTGCCTACTGTCTCGCTCTCGTCAAACATCTGGCGCAAGGGTGAAAAGCTCTGGCCACGCCAGACGTTTGGTGTCTATGTCGTTTGACTGTGACGGTGATTGCATGCCTACTCAAAGTAATTCAGAAGGCCTGCTTGTCATCTAAATCGCCGTGATTGTTCTTTTTTACGTTAAGGCAACGACGTCGGGATCAGTTTCGGCACCGCTCTTCTGACAAGTACGCAACAAACGCAACATAAATGAAGCAATTTTGAAGAAAATACCACATGCTTCTTTTCATTTCACGTTAATCTTTATAAGCATCATTTTTATTTGCACATTTCCACGCTCAACGAGTCATTGAAATGAATCATAAAAACTCCGTTAACTGAACATTTCTCAAAATAAATCAAAACGTTGCAAAATACAATAAAAGTACATCGTTAACGCAATCTAGTTAAAGGTTACCTTCCTAGAGGAGGAA
>Ga0163217_1117686_pt1 | contig 15229 bp, 18 predicted proteins | sample SynspAceP_FD_185933 | JGI IMG/M metagenome (GOLD analysis project Ga0163217, IMG submission 185933) | Saline lake microbial communities from Ace Lake in Antarctica - Synechococcus sp. Ace-P (PacBio error correction) | ecosystem: Environmental > Aquatic > Non-marine Saline and Alkaline > Saline ...
GAAAGAGAAGGATCGGGGGCCGGGGCCCCCAAAATCCAAAAAAAAAACAAACCCAAACCAAAAAACTTTTTTTTTTCCCGGGCCCGGAAAGGGTTTCCCCGGGGGAAAAACCTCCCCGAAAAAAAAAAAACAAGGGCCCTTTTTTAAAAGGGGCCGGGTAAAAAAAGGCCCCCCCCTGGAAAAGGCCCTTCCCTAAAACCCTAAAAATACAAAAATCCCCCCCTGCCCCGGAGTTTTTTTTTTCCCGTTTGGCCAAAGGATTTTTTTTTGGCTTGGTTCGTCCAAAACAAAAGCAAGAAACCGAAAAGTCAGAAAGGGCATTATTCCGGTTGGAAAAACCGGAAGATTGTTTCAGGATGGGTTTTTGGAATTCATGAAATCCTTTTTTTGAGGAATCGAAGGGCCCGAGCGAACCCACAAAAATCGCGTTGGGTAGCGCAAAAGATCAGCCCTGCGATACGCCTGAAAAACCATCCGCCTCAAGGATCCAGCGGGTTTCGCCGCGGGCCACCCCTTCCCCAACCTGGGGCCAGGCCGGGTCAATCCCAGGCCTTTGAACTGGTGCCCGTTTTGCCATGTAAAGCCCAGTAATCACCCTTGCCGAATAGAAGCCTTCGTTTGTGATCCAAGCATGGGGCCCTGGGGCCCGACAAGGCCTCAAAAAAATCGAATCACTCAAAAGGATGGTTTTCCGCGAAGATGGCAAGAATTCCCAAAAATTGCCCCGAGAATTTTGCTGAGAAGAGGCCAGAAAAACTTAACTCCTCAACCCGGTAAAACGTAACCCCCCAGAAATGGTTTTTGGATCATCCCAAGGCCAAATTCCAACAAAGTTTTCCCTACCAAACGAATAATGAGCTTTGATCAGGTGACGGCCAAGGTCAATCCACAGCAAGCTAAGGCATTGAAGTTGGCCGTAGCCCTTTCCCCAAAAAAAAAAGTTTTGCGGTGAAAACGTTTTGATCCTGGTTCCCTATCGTTTGGTCAGTCGTAAGAGGCTTTGGAATACGGCCCACCCCCGTTTTTTTCAAAACTCTCCCTCTGCCAAAGAGAGCTGCCCAAGCTCCGGCAAGAGCAGATTAATTGAAGGCCCTCCAGTTTCCCCGTCGCGGCTTGGCGGAAATTTCCAACCACTGAAGAAGACCTGGCCATGGTCCCTTGCAAAACAGGGCCGCAAGAACCTTCAAAACACACGGTTTTCAAGACTGAAGTCAGGTCAAAGGCGTCCGGACTACGGCAGGATCAGTGCTGACCATGGAACTATCGGAGCGTTGGAGGTTAGCGATACTCCGTTTTGGAATGGTGCTTGGCAATAGGGTGTGCGCGCCAACGGTAAAAGCAGCACCCGTGCAACAGCAATGTCCTTCGCCAGAAGTTCAGCTGGGGGTCCCCTTGGGAGCCCCATAAGTCCCTTGAGACCTTGGCGCATGGCCTTGCTCCAAAAGGCCTGCGGCGGGATTCAGTTTGGTTGGCACAGGTTGTTTTTATGGGGATTCACCCAATCAGATAGCTCTCCAAGGATGGCGGGCCCATCAACGCTGCAAAAATCGTTTTCCTGTTTTGTCAAACCTGCCTGAAGGAATGTTAAGGGGCCTTCCTGTGGCACGACCCAGAATGGGACTACTACCACCAGCAATCGGCCTCGGTGCTGCCGGGCCCGCCTTGCCCAACAAATCCGTTCCATGAACCTGCTTCCCCGTGGTTCGTCATGGTCCCAAGAACCAGAGGTTAGCTGCCCGATGTTTTGGCATTGGCCAACGCGCCGCCTTCGGGCGCGGAAGCTCCCCTGGCCGCTCTGGAAGCTGCCAACAAGGAAAGCGGGGATTCCCTGGGCCCTCAGCCGGTCCCAGCAACGTCCTCCCTCCACAAGCCGCAGCCATCCGGCCACCACCTTAATTCTTATCTTCTCTGAAAACGCGAATGTTCTGTAAGAACAAGGGCGGCCCAGTGCAAACCTCCAAACTCGCTGACCTTTGCCCCGTGAAAGGGAATCACCACCCGAGATCTGCCAGGCGCCCGGGCTGCGGCTCGGCTTCGCCTGATCAAAAATTGGGGCTCTATAAAGTGAGCAAGCAACTTCAGCGTGATCCACCTAGGTTTGGTCTGCCACTGCTTCAGACCAACAGCAATTCGGGAAATGGGCGCTCTCTGGCGGCCTGATCATCTGCAAGGTCCCAGTCTCCAGAAAGCTGCCCTGGCCTGCGCCCAACAAACCCATTTCCGGGGCAGGGGACATGGAGCTGGCCTGAGTCGTAAAACAAACAGAACGATTCGCGCTCCGGCGTGCTTCACGGCCACCACCCGCGCCGGCAAATGAGAAACTCTCCCGCCACCTGAGCGCCCCCGTAGCGGCCTGAACTGGTTGTTCAGGATGCGGCAGCCAGCTTGGCAGGCTATCGCCAGAAAAGGAGAAAAGGCCCCAGCCGAATCCAGCACAACCCAAACGCCAGAAACCCAACACAGCTTCCGGCTCTCTGGTCCCGCATCCGGTGGCCCGCCCTTCGGTTTCGCCCCTGGAATCCGCCCATCGATCGCGGCCAGCCCAGTTTCCCCATCCCCCATTGGCGCCCGGCGATTCCCCTCCAGCTTCAAGGCGATCGGCAGGCGGGTTGCTCCCAGGATGGTGGCGATTTGATCGAAGAGCCCTCGCCGTCCGCGGCCCCGCCGCCAAGCGTCCCAGAGCAGGCAATCGAGAGCCTGGCGTAAGGCTTCCCACAGGCCTTGCTGGCACGCCCTGTTGTCGCTGCCAACCCACTTCCCTTGTTCCATTCAGCACCTCCAGGCCAGGCCCAACTCGAAAACATCAAGCGCCAACGCGGTGCTCCAAACTAGGTGGCCCCGCGCAAACTCCGCAAAGCCTTTGGCCGCCTCCCCGGTCTTCGAAGGCGATGGTTCTCGAGCGCACCGTTTGCCTGGCCGCCCCTCAGTTTTCCCCGGGGCGACGACCACCGTCCACCAGCCAAGGAAATCACGACCGCCGGATCAAGGGAAAGGAGCCCCGGTTCGTCCGGCACGGCACCAGCAAGCTCAACGATCCACGATTGGCAGTTGTCCAGCGCAAAATTGGCGTCCGAAAGATCGCACGAAGAGATCGGATCGAACCGGCAGGCAAACAGCGAGAAGAAGATAGTTGGCACAGTCACGCAAAAACGCTCTTTCGGCCCGACATCGTTAAAAATAGGAAAATAAACTTCAATTTTCTTATCAAAAGCCTTGTAACTTTTCACATGCTCACTCCACCAAAACCTTGGCCAATAAGCAACGGCACAAGTTCACTCCCGCGCCTGGTAAACCGACAGCCCAGTCCCCCCCACTTTTAAGTAATTGGAATAACTTGTGACCGGCCAGAAAATTTCGGTAGAGCGCTTGATCGCCAAGCGGGGTGGCGACAAAGAAGCGTTCCAGCGTGAGGCAATCGACCACTGGGCGCAGCAGAGTGGCAAGTGGATAGGTTTGGTTCTAGATTGACATCGGCCAAAAACCCGCTTGCCGTGGGATGATGGGAAGGGACCCAGACCAATCTCAGCCTCCCTTAGCCAAAAAACCCTACAATTACTAATTAGCTTTATGAATGATTTGTCCCCCAGAACCAACCAATCACCAGAGAGTTTTGTCTCGGCCCGAATGGCGCGGTGTGGATCTCCTCCCAAGCTCCCCCGTTTGATTAGGTGCCAGACACGCCTAGATAGAGAGTGTCCCCCCCGCGCGGTCGGTTGGGCCGAGTTTTTCCCCCCACCGTGATCCGCTCAATCTCCGCCAAGAGCAGTGCTTCCCACAGGCGGGCCTGCGAGCAATTCCACGCAACGTGTCTTCCAGCGGTTTGCGTAAAAAATAATGCCAGGATCGAAAGTTAATCGCCCCAGCCCTTCCTGCTGGCCAGATTGGCATCCGGCGTGGCCCCGGAACGAACACAAGGTCGTTCTGCCTTCATCAAACAGCGGCGAACCCCATCGCCTTGAAGGAATCCGGCGGGCTGACCCGGCAAAGCGAAACCGTGGGGCCGGATGTTCCGGCCCCAGCCTTCCTCGGCAGATTCAGCCAAACTTCAAAGCCTCCAAGGCAGCCCTGTATCCTGCACAGATCCCATGAAGACGGGGTGCTGCCGCAAAGCTTTTCGGCCCAAGCCATGCTGGCCCCGCTCCGTTGAAACCGATGCCCGACCGGATGCGAGATCAAGCTTGCATCCGATGCCCGCTTTTGGACGTGAGTCCAGTGGGAAGAACGGAAGCGCACGGGCGTCAAATCCAATCCCTGCCATCCTGCAGAAACAAGCCAACGGTGGCAAAAATCTTCAAAAGGACATGGTGGTTCGTTAGCCCAAAACGCCTGAATGGTAACGAAGGCATAAAGGCCGAAGCGCCTCCAGTCCGCGTCGCCCAAGCACGTAGGCGAATCCCCCATCCGCGTACTGGCTGACGATCGGTGCCTGATAGCTGAAAGGCCATCCAGAGTTCTGGTTCGGCACGTAACCTAAATGATCCTCCCATTCCCAGAAACTGGCGATGATTCGGAAAGCCCGTTGACAGGATGCCCCGCATAGGCCCATACGGTCCCGTTTCCTGAGCCAGATCGTGGAGGTTGGGATCGAGAAGAGGTTTCCGCTGAGTCCAGCCCGTATGTCGTCTTTCGAATTTGTAGATCCAAGCCGTGTTCCCGCCCACATGCCAGCAAAGGTGATAGGCCGAGAAGGGCACTTGCTGCAAAGAGGCCTTCGTAATCGTCGCGGCAGCTCAGACCGAGAAGCCGGAATCCCATAGCTGCAAGCGAAAACCACGCTTCCCCGTCCTCCTGGATTTCCCCACCGCGATGAGAATGGAGCAGTTCCGCCTTGTCCAAGCTCTTGAAGGAATCGAGGCTGTGGGGCGCTGAGCCTGCTCCACTCTCGGCAGGCAAGCTGATATGCAGAAATGCAGACCTGATTTCCTTCAAATATCTTGCCCGCACCGCTCTGCAGCAGCAGTCACCCGCTGAAGCAAGTGCCAACAGGCGTGGCTGCCCCAGCGACAGGAAAGCCCTCCGTTCTGCGCCCAATGGCCAAGCGACCATATAGCACAAGATCCGCCTGAACCCACTGAATCCAATGGCCCTCCCGGATCGAGTCGCATTCGAGCCAAGATCCTCTCGAAAGAATCCCACCAGCCTCAGCCCAGCCTCAGACCGCCTGCGCGCCTAAGCCCTGGCGCCGACTCCGAAGGCATGCCTGAAGGCCCTCATTGGCATCAAGCGTGAGAACTCGAGCTGTTTGCCCGTGTAATCCGAGCGCCCTGATCGAGTACTTCGAGCACGTCTTGAAAATGGCCAACATCCTAAGGCGCGACGACTGATTCTATTCGCGTTGTGTCAGATGGTGCTTTACAGTAACGGAAACTAGAGTGCGTCGAAGGAATCCAATCAGCGTGCAATTTGTTCTCTTATACATAGTGACGGTGTGCATTCTCCATAGCGGAAGGGGAGAATGCAACGCCGGCGCCGGGATCGTTCTAATTAATTGGTCGGAGAGTCAGTCGAGCCCCAGAGCACATACTACGTGAGGAGTGACGGTACTCAAAGTCGCACACACACACTCTGACGACTAGACGAATTGAAGTCCGTAATGATCAGTCCCTCAACATCCATTTAAACGCGACGCGTCACGAGTATGACGCGTAGGGGTGGACGGCACCATCCCGACCCTCCCAGCACTCTCGTTACTCCTGTCTGTTGGGAGATCGGCCGCCCCGATCCCGCGGCCTGCCGCAGACTGCGCTCATTTCCGCAACCTCTGGGCGGCTCTGGCGCGCCGCGTTGGGACGACCGAAGGCCCGCATGCTTCCTATTGGCGATCGCTGCTAGTCTGCTAGAGTCGATTTCGATATGAACCCGCGGAGATTTGCGCTAGAGAAAGCCGGGTCCCTGTTACGCTTGCCGGGAACGATCACTGAACCTGCCTCGATACCGCGCGTGTGCCTGGGTCGAGCAGCTGGAGGTGGCGGGTTTTGAAGGAGTCGGCGCAGGTTTCGCGCCTGGCTCTATCAGAGGTGGGGAGGGCGAGTGGACATAGAAATTTGATCAAACCCATGCATTGGGCCGAACCTGGCTCTGGTCAGGATACGGTTAGTACAAGTATCTGACTGCGAGTATCTTGCGAGGTGCGCCGCGGCGAGTACACTCAGTGCGCGGAGTGAGGTGTCAGTGCGTGATCACCTCCGCATCAGATTGAAGTGCGAGCATAACGTGCGTGAAAGCGCTCGCAGATGCAATGAGAATCTTTATACTATTGGTGATCAGCTGCGAGTGCGTAGGCTGGGATAGAGATATGTCTTTCACGTTACAGCGTCAGGAACAGGGGTCGAGCGCATGTCGGCAGGCCGCATGGAGCTACGTGCGTGATTGGGACCGATATTACGTTATCTTATAGGAGCGAGGCTACGTCTTCGGGGCAAAGGCGCTGGGTCTAGTCAGAGCCCGGCTGCGAAATCGTGCCGAGCTTGCTGGCTACGTCCCGTGGGCGCTATTCGCGCAGGCGCGCGCCCCACGCTTGGAAGGTACGCGATCGCGCCGCCCTGCGTGCCGCCTGGCATTGTCTTAGATATGACCAGCCCTCTCGCGGTGTGCCACAATCCCCGATTCGCAAAACAAGACTATGGCTGTGTATTGGTCGTGATCCTTGCCCGCCCAGCGAAACCGCCCCCCTATCTCCCTAGGGCTCGCGGAAAATTTCTACGCCAGGCTCGCCCAGCCTGCGCGGCCTTGGCACAAACTGGAGTCGCCAGAAGCAGCCAGACCCTGAGGCCCTTGGAGGGGGCCTCGTTGCAACCCCTGGCGGCCGATGCCCAGGCGATGCAGCAAACCATTCAGCCTGAATCCGCCTCGGATGGTGAAGGGCTGTTCCTTTGGCGGCGAAGCCGTCACGATCTCGTGGCGCCATTGCGCAACGGCACCACATCGATCCCCAGCTCCATGGCCCTGGGTCACCCGGCCTCGACCGCACCCAGCTTAAGAGCAAGCTCCTTGGAACCACTCCCGTCAAGGCCATCGTCCGGCCAGCGACCTCATCGCATCCGGATCTGGAGCAACATGCCACCACGGGCCCTGAAATTCAATGCACAATCCCGTGGCCGCTGCCTTGCAGCCGCCACTTTCCAGCGCTGCCCTGGAAGAACCATGCGGCCGCGCCTGCTCACGGCGGCTGGCACCGTGCACAACTTCCTTCTGCAACACCAATGCCCTACCGCCATGGACCGTTCCTGCGGTGGCGGCAGTGGGGGATCGCTCCTTCGCTGCGCCCCTCAACCTTGGCACACCTGGCGGCGAGCAAGCTTCTTGAGTCCAGGGGAATTGAAAGCCGCCCGTGGCCATTGCCTATCGGCAGCGATGCCCATGTAACCCACCGGTGTCTTATGGCAGCGTGCCCCTCGCCTGGATCGAAGCCTCCATCCCGCCGGGAAAATGCTGGTGCTCGTAGCCGGCCGCATCCCTGGGCAAGACTCTACTGCCAACGCATCCGCGAGCAAGGGCCGGGCATCGCCCTCGATGTGGGGCGCCTTCCCGTGCTCCGATCTCTGTGCGCCGGCCCATGGCTCACACCCGCGGCGAAGTATACCGCCTCAACCCCTGGCCTTCAAGGCGCGAGGCCGAAGGCCTTTACCGCCACTCTATCACACCAGTGGCTCGCGTTCCATTGAAGCCTTCTCTGCCAGGCTAGCGCGTGAATCCATCCGCATGCAGCGCATGCCCTCGAACTCCCTGAGCGATGGAACCGTGCCCGCACGGCTGCGAGCCTTATGCTTCTTCCATACACGTCCTTTCGAGATTCTAGGCATACAGTGCTCGATGGTGGCCGGGCCGACGCGCGCCGCCTCATTCACCCTTTGGCGGACATCATTCGGCACGCAGAGCCGCGCCGCTGACGAGCTGTTTGCGGACTCGCAAGTTTCCATCGCTCTTCAGACCGAAGGGGCTGTGTGTATCGGTTGTGGTCTCCCACCTTCGCGTGGCTCACATAGCGCGTGTAGCACCGGCCGCGGCAAATACCTGAATGGCCCGGCGATGCGCACAGGCTCGTGCCGGAGGCGGGTTGCGGCCGCGCAATTGCGCTCGCCGCCGAGTGCTCTGACTGCGCGAGCGTGCGAGTCCGCGTGCTGCTCGCAATGCATTATCTCTGGCTTTGGCTCTTGTCATCATATCAAATGTCTTCTCTGCGCGTGGCGGTCTCTATGCGATATCGCAGAACGCGCCAATATGTCGGCCGGTCGTCAGAGCGCGCAACTGCACGGCCGTTCTATATATGCACTCCGGTGCGGCCAGTGCCGACGATGGTCTACTACCGAACGAGATGTCATGGTGGCACCAGGATTTGTGGCGCTTCATCGACGTGGCGCAGTCATTCGCGGCCTCCAGGAGAATAGCTGGTAAATTCATCCCCTACCGCGCCCAGGCCTTGCCTCCAGCGTGAATGAACGTTGCGGTACCTGCAAGAAAGCGGTGCGGGCCCCGAACTCCCTTCAGGCGTGGTCGACGCGCGTGTGGCGAACGGCCGCCTACCTTCGCAGCAGCCAGAGAACCCTTCAGAACGCGTGCCCTTCTCGTCTCGCGGCGCACCATCAAGGCGCCGTGCCTTCGCAAGACACTCAAATTTGCGGCGGGTCTAGTGGGCTGCATCGTGCGCCCAACATGTCTCACGCGCCCGGAGTGAGAGGACCTCCACATCCCTTCAGCGCAGGTCTTCGCTCTAACGACGACCCCTTACCAGACCGGCACGCCCAGCGAGGCAAGCCCAGCCCCGCAGACCATAACGAGCCGCGCTATGCATCATCTTATTCGCCCTCGTATTGTGGCGAGGTGCTGCGAGAAAAAGGCATCGGGCCTCCAGGTGGGCACCCGCGAACCCACTTCAACGCCCCGTACGGTGCCTTACTCGCGAGTTCATCTCAGCGGACGCAAGTGGCACGACCCTGAGCGGCGCTTAGACGCGGGCGAGCCTGTCTCTTTGTTGGGTTTTCTTTTCCGAGTCCTCTAAGCCGGCGCGGAATCTCCGTCGGCGGCTCGAGCTAATGCGTGCGAAACAGATTCCGCGTCAGCGCCTGCGCCCTCGGCACTGTGTGCGGACGCACTTTTGGACATATATTGCAGAGCACACTTGTTGTCTCCTCTATCTCATATGCGCACGCATTGGAGAAAGCCGGGCAGGAGCGTATACACTAGGCCTGTATGCGGTGTCACCAGAGTAGAATTGGGTCCGGCTTCGCCACGAGGACGACCGGCTCCATGTATCGACCTAGTCTCCAGAGCCGCTCTTAGCGAGCCCGGAGTCATGTCATGACGGCGATACAATGCCAGGGCTGGTGCGACGGCCCCGGCGGTAAAGTTTTGTCCACTCTCCACGATTGCAGCCGAACACCGTCAAGGCCGCTTGGACCGCGCTGCTCTATGCTGCTCCCCACAGCGGTGGGTGAGCGAAGGGGCCATCGTCACCATTTTGAAGCCGCGAGATAAGAACACACTCCTGGTGAAATGGCGAGGGCCAGGTGGAATCGCCGGCCTCTAGGGCACAAGCCAGCGCCGAAACCCTGCCTGTCACCTGGAAAATCGTCTCAGGCGCCGGGGGCCGGAAGCCCGTAACTGCACACCCACTCCCCAAGGCCGCCACTGCCCTGCACTCTCCCGTCGAGGCCTGCGCACGGGTCGCTTTGCTTCGATCGGTTTTCTCCTGCAAATAGAGGCCTTGAGGCACCAATGCCAGAGGCGCCTGCCCCGGGAGACCCACAGTTCTAGCCACAAAACAGCTCGGATCTTGCCTGAGTACCACTTTCTCGCTCGCGGCGCACAACGAGATCAAGCCGATCATGCGTACGAGCGACATACACACCGTCGGCAAGCAGCGCTCGACCGCACACCTGGCGAGATAGTTTCACTCCCTATCTTTTCCTGCTCCACGCCGAACGCGATGCTTATGTCTGAGGTTGCCTGAGGGATCTCTATCCCCGCCGCCATCTGAAAAATTCTCGAATTCCTGCTCGAGCAGAGCTGCAAGGTTGCATGCGCGCGACCCTTAGCCACGCCATGAACACAGCCACGAAACGCAGCACCCCAAGCGCCGCGCGAGAGAGCGCGCGCAACGCAAGACAGCCATGTCCCTGCTCGACAACCGGAGAAGCAACCACCTTGCCCGCGTGAGGCTTTCGAAGCCACTGCTCTTCCCTACGCCCCACGAAGCTCGCCTTCAGCCTTCCTCGCAAAAGCACACCTGGCAGGATGCCGATCTGCACCGGTTTGCTCAAGCGATCTCAACGCGGCCTGGCAAAACAGCGCCTCAGAATGCCAAAAAAACCACAGAATAGCCCTCCCAGCCCTTGAATCAACTCTTGCGTTTGTCTTCGCAGCTGAATCGATGCGACCGCAAAAGCTTCAACCGCCCTCAAGATCTGCAGGATTGATCTGGAACGAGGGCTTAATGCCGATGGGCGAACTGTGCACTCCCTGTTTTAACGATGTGCCACAAACCACTGAAAGCGCTGGCAATGCCGATGGCCTGCAAACTGGCGGTGGTATTCATCAAAGGATCCGTTTAGCGGCCCAGCAACTGTCTTCGCCGCAACAGCAACGGCCGGTGAATCTGTGCCCACTGTTCAGCGGCTGGTTTGGACACCCGCAGCGGCCCCAAACAGGATTCCAAGCCAGCTATCTACATCGCCAACTCTCTCGGCGTTATCTCCGCAAAAATACCTGTTCGTGAGCGACCTCCTTGCCGAGCTCGATGCCCGCCCAGGCCAGCGGCCCTGGCCCACAACCTTCCCAGCCGCAGAGCTGGCCAATCAGAACAGCAACCCCGGCAGCCACAACCGATTCAAAACAGCCTGGACGACATTCACTCACAAGGCCTGAGTTGAAGTGACTTGAGTTGAAAAAGAACTGGATTTCAACGCACAAAAAAAGCCCACCTTGCCCGTGCCTTTTCGTCCCTTGGTCCTAGCCGCTAGAATCTAAGCCGCGCTCCAACAAAATGGTGGAACAAGGAGTTTTTATCCCTGCCAATCGAGCTATTTTTTGCAGAGAAGCCTTCCCTCCACTTATCGTCGCCGCTACTGCGTTTCAACAAACCGAAGTTCGAGATGGATCGGAGTGGGTCCAACAGTGCCAATGAAACACCGGAAATAATCTCTTTGCCCCCAAGGTGAACCCTGGAGAACTGCCCTAGGGTTAAGTAGAATCCCTCAACACACCCCTTTCAGGCCCGTTGGCAGAATCCCTCTGAAATATCAAAACAGCCTTCCAATGCTATCTGCAGCAAGAGCGAAGTGTTGGTCAAGCCCTCCGGTCTATTAATACTCCTCACGCTAACGCATTGCTGCGCTCCAACGTAGAAGCCCTATCAAACGGTGTTCCTTCCCGTGACCCTTACTGGCTTAAGCCCATGAGAACAACTCCATCTTGAAGGTGGCCTCCCACTTAGATGCTTTCAGCCGGTTACATCCTCTCCGCACATGGCTTAACCCAAGCGTTTAACCACGAATAACTGGTAACACCAGAAGGTGCGTTTCCCCTCCGGTCCTCTCGTAACTTAGGGAGAACTCCTTCTCAATGTTCTTACGCATGCCCGGAATAGGACCGAATCTGTCCTCACGCCGTTTCTGACCCAGCTCGCGTAACCGCTTTAATGGGCGAAACAGCCCCACCCCCTTGGGACCGCACTTCAGCCCAAGGTTTGCGGATTGAACCGACACTCGAGGTGCCAACCTCCCGTCGATGTGAACTCCTTGGGGAGAATCAGCCCTTTATCCCTAGAGTGAGAGCGTTTTATCCGTTGAGCGACGGCCCTTCCACTCAGAGAACCGTCGAATCACTAAAAGCCCGACTTTTCGTCCCCCTGTTTCCGACTTGTTTGGTCTCACAGTCCAAGCTTCTTCTGCTTTTTTACACTCGTCCGCTGATTTTCCAAACCAGCCTGAGCAAACCTTTGCGCGCCTCCGTTACCTTTAGGAGGCGACCGCCCCAGTCAAACTGCCCCACCTGATACTGTTCCAGCCCCCGGATAACGGGTGGCTGTAGACCCTACTTTCTGAAAGAGTGGGTATCTCACCGCGTTTGGCTCCATGACCCGGGCAAGCCATGGATCCAAAAGCCCTCCACCTATCCTGCGCAATTCCAAGAGCCCGGGCCACAATTACCAAGCTTACAAGAAAGCTTCAATAGGGCTTTCTGTCCGGGTGCCACGTAGTCCGCATCTTTCACAGATAAAAATGTTTCTATTCGCCGAGCCCTTCTTCCGAGACAGCGCCCAGATCGTTTACGCCCTTTCGTGCGGGTTTCGAAAACTTACCCACAAGGAATTTCGCTACCTTAGGACCCCGTTATAGTTACGGCCGCCCCCGTTACCGGGGCTTCCAGTCGCTAGCTTTCCGCTTTTCCGCTGAAACCAGCTTCCTTAACCTTCCGGCAACTGGGCAGGCGTCAGCCCCCATACATCGTCCTTGCGACTTAGCGGAGGACCTGTGTTTTTTGGTAAACAGTCCGCCCTGGGCCCTCTTCACTGCCGACCACCTTGCGGTGGCACCCTTCCTCCGCGAAAGTTAACGGGGCAATTTTTGGCGAGTTCCTAGAGAGAGTTATCTCGCGCCCCTCGGTATTCTCTAACCACCCCCCTGTGTCGGTTTCCGGGTACAGGCCATCCATGCCCTTAACGGGTAATAGGGCTTTTCTGGAGCTTGAGCATCACCCACTTCGCTGCCGTAGCAGCTCCGTACTCCACGCCTCAGCTCAGAGCGTTTTTCTCTCTCTCCCCTCAACGCCCTCGAACGCTTGAACAGTTAACCAACATCTTTGGCTGGGCTAGCCTTCTCCGCTCCCCTTCCCAAAACATGACCAGGTACAGAATGTTGACCTGTTTGTCCCATCGACTACGCCTTTCGGCCTCGCCTAGTCTGACTAACCCTCCGCCGGACGAGCCTGCCCCGGAGGAAACCCTTAGGGTTTCGGGGCATGGGATTCCTCACCCATGTTTTCGCTACTCAAGCCGACATTCTCACTTCCATTGCAGTCCCACGCCCGCTAACCGCTAACGCTTCACCCCACATGGAACACTTCCCCTACCATTTGAATGTTCCTAAAGAACAATTAAATCCGCACTTCGGTTACACATGGCTTAGCCCGTTCATTTTCGGCCGCAGGATCGCTCGAACCAGTGAGCTATTACGCCACTTCCTTTGAGGATGCTGCTTCTGGGAAACCTCCTGGTATTGTTCTGGGCAATCCCAACCCTCCTTTATCCACTCAGCATTGATTTAGGGACCTTTAGCTGGCGGTCCTGGGCTGTTTCCCCTTTCGACATGGAGCTTAATCCACCCACAGTCTGACTAGTTTCACAACAGGGTATTCAGAGTTCGTATCGATTTGGTACCGCTCCTCGCAGCCCCGCAACCGAAAAACGGTGCTTCCCCCCTGCTATAGCACTAAACGCTATTAACGCCCCTACGTAGTTTCGGGAGAACTAGCTTAGCCTCCGGTGTGCGAAATCTATCTACCCCTAACACAGAATCCCGCTGGTTTTTTTTCACCACGACCCAGTCGGTTCGGATAAGCCTCCACTTGGGTATCACCCCAAGCTTTTCAATCCTGGCCATGGTTAGAGTCACCCCGGGTTCGGGTCTAATAACACACTGGACATCGGTCCTCTCGCCTCAGACTCGCTTTCGCTATGGCTCCACATTTCCGGTTTAACCTGCCAGGCATAAGTCGCGCGCTCCATTATTCCAACCAGGCCACACGTTCCATCCGCAATGAGTAGGAACTCCCCTTGCTTGTAAGCTCACGGTTTTCCATGTTCTATTTTCACTCCCCTCCCGGGTTCTTTTTCACCTTTCCCTCGCGTACTGGTTGCGTCTATCTTTCAACACAGGAGTACTTTAGCCTTACGAGGTTGGGGTCCTTCGCCGGATCACCACACGGAAATTCTCAAGCGTGCCTCGTGCTACTCCCGGAGAGCAGCTAGAGCGCGAGTGTGTCGTTTTCGATAAGCGAGCGCTATTCAACCGTCTCTGCGCAGCCCTCATCTCAAACGCTATCCCTCTAAACGTCCCTGGTCCAACATTGCTGTCCCCACAACCCCGATGGTCGAAACCAATCGGTTTTAGGTGCTCGTCAGTTCGCTCGCCGCTACCCTGCCAGGGAGGTGCGTTTTGAGCGTTCCTTTCCGTCCCCAGCTTACTAAGTGTGGGGTGGGATGGTAATTCCAAGTTCGCCCTGGTATAAGCGAGCCAGCCGTGATGGATTCAGCTGTGCGATTCTAGGGTTTGCCCCATTCGGAAATTCCCGGATCAAAAAGCGTTTGTGCGCGAGCTGCGCGAGACCTTAGTCGCAGGTAAACTACGTCCCTTCAAATCGCCCTCTGTGTGCCAAGGTATCCACCGTGAGCCTTGTAGCTTGAACGCATGGTTTTCCTCCACACAGCATTGCTGCGTTTGTACGCAAGATTTTCTCCTGGTTTTTAACCATCATCAGCTTCTGCAACCTTTCCAACCAAAAGGATTAAAAGATTAGGCTTCAGAGGGTAAAAAACTTATTTTCTTTTTTTTTTTTATTTTTTGCCCTTGTTTCGGCCAAACAAACCAGGAAACATGCAGAGTCCGGGTCTTTTCTTTAGAATCTCTCAATTCCCTCCTCAGCAACAAACAGCCCATCCCGCCGCCGCTCCACCAAAAGCAAGCGATCAAAGCATGGAGCTATACCTGGATCTGGTGAGCTCTAGGTGCTTTTTTCGTTCCTTGGCGTTGTCGGGTCTGGACTGCCCTCCATTCGCCGAGCGTCGCCGTCCACTTTATCATGGGTTTTGTTTCTGTTCTCAATAAATCCAATAAATGACTCAATCTAATATGGTGTCACCTCGCTTGTCTCCAGTTTTCTGTTGCTTTCGCCTAAAAGGAAGGTTTTTGGTCAGTGGGGGTTATAGCGGACATCGACGTGCATCCTGGCTTTGCCAAAGCAGCCGCTCTACCAACTGAGCTAAACCCAAGACACGATGGGCCATCTGGACTTGGAACCAGGACCTCACCCTTATCAGGGGTGCGCTCTTAACCACCGTGAGCTATGCCCAGGGGACCTTGGTCGGGGTGTGACCTAAGAACAAGTTTAGAACAGATACTTACTGACATCACATCATGATCACCATTGCTGGTCACACCATGTTCAATATTCAGCTTAAGTCATCGAGTAACCGATTATCCCATCCGGATGAACAGGACTTTTGGCCTCACCA
>Ga0163217_1016754_pt1 | contig 15227 bp, 18 predicted proteins | sample SynspAceP_FD_185933 | JGI IMG/M metagenome (GOLD analysis project Ga0163217, IMG submission 185933) | Saline lake microbial communities from Ace Lake in Antarctica - Synechococcus sp. Ace-P (PacBio error correction) | ecosystem: Environmental > Aquatic > Non-marine Saline and Alkaline > Saline ...
AAAGCGCGATCAGCGAATACTCGGCTCCACCTGCAAGGGTTCGCCATCGCCCAGTCGATCGGCAGCCCGCTCCCGAGAACGGCACAGCAAGGAATCGGCCCAAGCTCCGAAATAACGCCAGCCGCAGCACTCCTGCTACAACAAGGGCATCACGGAAGCTGCGCAATCGCCACGAAGGTGTGAGCAAGGCGCAAACTTGTGGTAGCGATAGGCCGAAAGCCACGCCGTGGTCCTTCGATCTCAGCACCGTCGCCGCGCGCGAGCTGCAGGCGCCCGAGGGCTGAACCTACTCGCGGTGCAGCTGATCGCCCAGAATCAGGGTTAAGACCATCGCGTCTGGTGCGTCGATCAGGGTCAAGCGGCGGCAACCTGGCCTCCAATCGAAGCGCGTGTGCTGCTCCCACTGAAGCTGCGGGATCGACCACACCAGCAGCCAAGAATAGGCCCCAGTTGCCGGTTGAGGGGCGGATGGCGTCGATCAACACCACTCGATAGCAGCGGGCGCCCCAGTCCAGGGCAGACGCAGCTCGTTGATGAAGTGCGAGGTCCACTCAGCACTGCGACCCCGGTTGGAGAGGTAGCCAGTGGCGCGGCAAAAATCGCGCAGCTGGGCATCAATCAAGGTGGCCGCTCCTGTGCCAGCTTTCCAACCGGCCCGAAAGCGCTCCGTTGGCGTCCACTGGGGGCGTCGCTGCTGGAGCCGCCGGGCATGGAAGGCCGCCACGTGCCGCTGCTCCGACCAGATGAAAACTCACTGGCCAGAGCAATCCTGCTCATCCATTCAGAGCCCAATCATCAAGCGCCATGCTTGGCGCTGGTAGTTGAGCAGCTCTGCCAGATCCGACCCGCACCGAGACGACCCGATCGCCAGGAAGGGGGAAAACTTTTCCGAGGAGAAACTCCGTGCCCTACATCAGTTCCGTTGCGGCTGGCCTTGTAGTCGGCGAAGGCTCGTGAGTCGGAACACGTAGTGCTGCAGCCGGGCGACGGGCCCGTGGCTTCATCGCCCGCAAGAAGGGAAGGCGCTGCGTGATCGCATCGCTGGGCTTCGGCGCTGGGGATGGCTGCTGCGGCCTAGGCAGCCAGGCCTGGGGCCAACCTCCACCGCAGCCGCCGAGGCCTGTGAGATCGCTGGCGGCAGTCCGGTGGCGCGGGAGTCCTGCTGCAAGCCGCGACGGAACTTCCGCAAACACCCGCGGAAACGTTTCGGCTCCGGATCGGCCCATCGGCCAAAAAAGCCGCTCTCCGCCCTGCAGCACCACAGCGGGGACACCAGGCCACGATCGTTTCGAGCGCTTCGGCGGTGGTGCTCTGCGGGAACTGGAGCATGGGGAATGGCCACGCCTTGCTAGGTTTGGCGCTGCAAGTGAGGCCATGGGCCCTCGCTCCCGCCGTTGTTGGTGGACCCCGCATCCGCGGCCCTCGCGCCGGCAAGACCAGCACGATCAGCGCTCACCATGCTGGCGGGCTGGGCCGCAGCCTCGTGGAAGGCGGGCTGTCCATTCGAGGCGCAGCTGCCCTTCGAGAGCCACCGCGATGGTGGTCCTCACTCACGCGGGGGTTACCAAGGTTATGGAGCCGAGGTGACCAGCCTGGCAACAACAAGCCGGCCTGCGCTTGTGGGGAAGGCCGTTGCGCCATAGCCACGCTCGATCACCAGCCTTCCGGCCCGGCTTCGGTGCTGCCAAGCAAAGCATTGAGCGGGCGCGAAGGGACTGCCGAAGCGCCGCTCCAGGCGCAGTGGTGAGGGTGAGGTCGCGGTGAAGCTGCCAGGAGCAAGCTGGCAACGGCTTCGTCACCCTCCACCAACACAGCTCGCTAGGGGCGCCGCCGGGCGGGATCGGCAAACTCCGGGAACGGGCCTCCACACACGGAACAACCACGCTCTCAGTCGTTCGGCGGGGCCAGCGATGGAACGCACCCAGCGCGGACCCGCGCGGCGCTCGCCATCCACCAGGCAGAGCTCCATCACGGCGGCCAGCGGGCCCAGTTTTTGGTCGGGGCCGAGGCTCCAGTGGCCCTCGGCTGACTTGTCATCAAGTCCGGTGGGTCAGACGAAAACGCCATGCGTCGCCCCTTGCGCGTGTTCAGGTAAGTGAGAGCCGCTTTCCGGATCTGGCCGTCTAATTCCTGCAACGTGCAGCGTGTACCGAAGCCGCTCGCTCTCGAGGCCGCTGGCCATCCGGCGAATGAATGCTGCTTCTCCAGTGCCCCGGCATTGTGGTCCAGCAAGTTGGCTCGGCGATTGGGAGCTGGGCACTGGTTGGCGTAAGGCAGAGGGTCCCCTCGATGCTGGCACCGGATGGACTCCAGCGGTGGGCTGCGAGGCATCAGCTGATTGAAAGGATCCCAGAAGCTGAGCGGCCTGGCCAATCGTGCCGAAAAGCGAGGATGCCCGCGCCCGTTATGGCTGTAGAGCAAGGGTGTCGTCGACGCCCGCAAACAGGAGGTGCCGCCCGCTGGGTGAGGAATTCATCCCGTGGGACGTAGTGCGCACAATGGCGCCAGCACCTTCAGTATGTTTTGCCACCGCATCGTGGCCAGCTCAACGGTGCTGTTGGCAACCCGCTTCCCGCCCGGCTTGGCAAAGAGTGAACCCTTGGTATCGGCGCACAGCGGGCCCGCCTGGATGTGTGTCGTCGTCGGCGATGTCGCTGGGGAGCGCTGCGATCGCCCCGTATACCACGCAGCACCTCGCCAAGGTGCCCGGTGAGCCAAGATGCCCGGCGCACATCAAACAAACAGGTTCGGCATGCCACCGCCCGGCTGCTGCAAGCCCTCGAAGAGCCCCAGGGCTCGATGCAGCTGGGGTTTCGGCGTTCACCAGCAGGTTCTGCGGGGAACCCGGTGAAGGCGCAGAACCCGCTCCGACCGCGCCTCCGCGCCGCATGCCGATCGCCAGCACGGGCAATGCCGCCAGACTCCAGCCGCGCAAGGTGCGGGCACAGGGCCCTGGCGTATTCGACGGCTTCAAAAATCGCCCACTGAGCAAGCGCAGCACAAAGGCCGGCCGGCGGCCCGATCCCCAAATCCCGTCCACCTGCGCCAGCAGCTCCAGCAAATGGCAGGGAACCGCAACAGGCCAAGCCTCGGCCAAAGCGGGATCTGACGTGGACTATCGGGGCTCGGCGCACGCATGAAAGCGTCCATGCGTGGCGCGCCAAAGAAAAGGCTGCCTGCGCGATTCAGCGAGCGTTGTTGCCGGCAGCCTGGGGGGGGTTATGGTCGTATCACCGAGCGACTTTGATTGGCCTCTCGACTGCGGAATTGCCCGCCCGATCCCGCCAGCCTCCGGCCCCTGCCCACCACCCCTGCCGTGAGCGGGTGCTCGAGACCCTCTCGTTTTCTGCGTATCCCGAGTTTTGCCCGCTCGCGCTTTGGAGTCGCTACGGCCATGTCTATGCATCCACCCTTCCTGCTTGGGCACCGCACCGTGTTCATTCGGGGGAGAAGGGCCGATGCAGCGACCTGTCTGTCCGGCGCGATGCCCTCGATAGTGCTGGTGGCCAGACAGTGTGCGCAAGCTGCTGGGCCCCCTGTTTCGCTGGCCAAGCCGCAACGGCGTGCCGATCACGGCCCAGCCGCCGGGTGGGGGACAGCTGTTCGCCGCGTCTGCTCTCAACAGCGCTTAAACAGCCCGGCAATCGTGGCGTTGGTCGCATGACCTCAACAATCGAGCTTCTCAGAGAAAAGCGCCGCTGGCCGCTGGTGCCCAAAGCTGGGCGGTCTTTGCCTTCAGCGTGATCGCCATCACGGGTGCTGGGGCTTGAATCCCGTTGATCGCGATGCCTGTTACGGTCGATTTCGAGACCTGGTGCCAGGGCCTGTTTATCCCTGCGTTCGCCCTGCCAGGCCAAGCCCCTATCGGACAAAGCCCTTCGGCCCCGTCAGCGCCTTGCTGCGCCGCCTCGGCCGCGGTGCTTCAAGAAAGGCGCAAAAGTGCCGCTGCAAGCTGGTGAGCCTCTTGCCGCTGGCGGCTTGATCTTGCTCTGCCGGTGGCCTCTGATGAGCCGGCTCTACCACCTTGGCGATGACGACGTGCCGAGAGCAGCTGTTGTGTTTGCTCTTTTGCCGGCTATGAGACCCACCGCCTCCGTCCCTGGAGCTGGCCCTGCTGCTGAGCCTTCTGCCAGCGATCCAACCCGAGCTGTGCCTGGCTGCAGGCAAGAGCTTGAATCGGTCCTGCCCTGGCCTCCTGCGCAAGGCTGAGGCCGCGTAACCGCCTACGACCGGCCAGCCGGGCGCCCGGCTCGATGCCGTGGTGAAAGAGTGATGTACGCCTGGACGCCCGCCTTGTGGGGGCTTTCTCGCCGCACCCGCAAAAGCGCTTGCCCTGGCGGATGTGCTGTTCCAGGCCGGAATCAGGTGGTGCAGGTGGAAGCATCCACCGCCAGCCACCGGCAAAGGAAGCTGGCACCGAAGATCCTGGGAAGGTCTTCCGGCCGCAGCGCCCACTCTCTGCGGAACCTGCACCGCCACCGCTGCTGGCCGTTCGGTGGCGGAAGAGCCGGGTCTGCCTGGGTAAGGGCGCATGGCCGAACTGGAGATCAGGCTGCTTGCGGTGGGCTGCTCAAGCAAGCCTGACAGCTTGGCGCTGGAGCCCCGACAGGGACTTCACCCTCAGGGTCCATTCGCCAGCCCGCTCCCCAATCAGGGACGGCCTTTTTGGTTCGGCCACACAGCGGGCCGCCATTCTTGAAAGGGAGCTGAATCTTGGAGGCGGCTGGCCCGCGTTGATGCTGACTGAGTAATCGATTGGCTTCGCTCTGCTTTGTGGTTCCCCAGCGGCGGCGATGGATTTGGATTGGCTGATGGCCTCGATCGCCGGCGAAGGCCTTGGGCTTGGCGCGAAGGCCTTGGCTGAATGTTGGGCCTTGCATTTCTGCTTGTACTAGAAATCACGCTAATTGAAGACCTCTTAAAAGCAGGATCAATTAGGATTTTTGCTAAATGGCCTAATCGCGATCCCGAGCAAACCTTCGTGGTTTTTCGATAATTTAAGCCAACGTAGGCATGTCAGTGGATTTGAGCTAACAATGGGATCTGAGTATTATTTGAACCCATGCGAATTCTTCTCCTGGCTGGCGCGCTCCTGCCTCTCCTCCCGGCCCCGGTTGGCAGAGGCAAAAACAACTGCAGAACTTTCCTCCGGAGAGCCCCCGCCGAGTGTCGAGAAAAACGAACGCAAAGAGAGCAGGATTTGACTATCCCGACGAGAGATAAGTGTTCTTCACCACAAGACCACGCAACGCCTGGGCCCAAGATATGATGTGGAGCCGAGCGTGCCGTTACAATCACAGCCCTGATCAGTTGGCTTCAAAGGCCGGGAATTGATCCAGTAGCATCGTCTTGCTCAGTTCAATCTCACAGGTAATGTGGTGAAGGAATGCCATTAGCCACTGCCCTTAAAGCTCAATGATTTGGCATAGGGCGCAGACCTTGCGCCGTTCGCGGCGAAAGGCCTCTGCCGCCTAAATCGGATCAGGGCTGGTCGAAGACGTTCCTGAGGTTGTCGCGCAAGAGGCCCTGGAAATTCCATGCTTCAGCGCGACGGCGTTGCGCCCTGTTATGGCTAACGCCGCCCAAGGCCTCTTCCAGCTCCTGGTCCAGCTTTCCCCTGAGAACCTGACAGGACATGCGGGCTTTGGTTTCGACGTGGGTCATGGCATCGCTGCAAGGCGTCTGTTTCTGCATGCTGGCTCGCCTTGCAGCGCGGCAACAGGGCCACAAGCGTTCCGAGCTAGCAGCACAAGGGGCTTCCCAAAAGGTAGACGAGAATTTTCATCAGGCCATTCAGCGGGGTCTGTCAGCGGGGCTGGTGTTTATCCTGGCGAGCATCCGCAGCTGGGCACGAATCCCCGCGTAAGAACCACCGGGTGATCGCGGGCGCCGAAGTAACTGAATCAGAGGCAGCCCAAAGCCACCCAGCTGCAATGGGCAACCGCGTAGGAACAGTCCGGCCCCAGCTGGGCCAGCAACAGGCCCATACCCAAGCGGCCGGCCAAACCTCCCACTACTCCCCGGAGCTGCTCCAAGCGGTCCCCAGCCATCGCCTTGTCCCTCAGCATCGTGCTCCTTCGGCAGCCCATGATCGCTTGCGGCGCCCACTCACCTACAAGGGCAGAAAACAGCGCCACGGCGCCCCAGCCGGGCACAGATTGGGGGTGGCCGAAGCAGACAAGGCGGCCATCAAAGGCATAGCGGCCGGGAGGCGCCAAAGTCAACGAACAAGCGACGCAGCGATCGCTCCGCAAGAAGATGGCGCTGAGAACCATGCCGAAGTCGAAGCAATTGCCGCTTCCCCAACTCGCTGCACGCCAGAGGGCGATCATCGCGAACAGCCCCCCGAACAACATCCCCTTGAACGCCAGGGAGCGCGGCATGCAACTGATCCTGATTGGGAACGCGAGCGCTGGTCCAAGCTTCCTGAGGAACCCGGCTCTTTCTGGCAACCCGCCTCGGCCCCGGCTCAGCACGCAGTGACACCAGGCAACAGGGGCCAGCGTCAGAAGCAAGGCGTTGAACAGTACTGGGCCAAGGGCAACGGCCCAACGGGAAAGCACCCGTGCCAGCAGCCTGTGCCGATCCAATTTGCCCAGGTCCACCAACTCTGAACGCAGCTGATCGCCACCGCTGAAGGTCCTGAGCCCTGAGCAAGGTCTGCTGCAGGGCAAAGAACGCCGAATGGCGTTCACACCAGGGCGAGTCAGAACGGCAGCCAGCAGAATCCCATGCAAACGTGAACGCCCAGGAATCCCGAGGCCTGGCAAAGCAACAACAGCAGCTACGGCTACCAGCTTGAGCAGATCGACCGACCGCGCGCGTGGCATCACGGTCAATTACAGGGCCGGCACACTGCTGAGAGGCCGGAACATGCGTTCATGCAACGGCGAATGGGGTCAGGCTCACTGCAGGCAGCCAATGCGCGTGAGGCAGAATAGGCTTCAGACTTCCCCTGCGACAGCACTTGCCCAAGAGCAGGGGACGAAATGCAGGTGACATCGCGTTAAGTGAAAACGGCGCTGAAGCTTGGACCGTTGACTCTTCTGCCATAGCGAAAAGTAACCGTCAGATCATTCCTGTACCTTGCCAATCTGGATTTTCTCTCAAATTTTTATGGTTTTTATTATTAAAGATCGATTACCTCCACAGAAGCCACTTTCTCCCTGAATGCCTTGGGTCCTGCATTCTGCTCAATCAAGTTTGCTTGAATTGAGGCTTCTTCAACACTTTAATTTTTGATCAACATGCCGTTGGAGTTAGCTTCGCAAAGAAGTCAGACAAATCGCTTGGATGCCCACCACAGAACTAGGAATTGCTGATTTTAATCAAGATATGGATCTATGCAAAGCGGTTAGCGTGGATCTTAACTTCATTACGAAAGCTAGTCATATGCCGGAGAGCGTTTAGCCTGTAGCGATACGCCAAGAATTCGGCCGGCTCAGTCCAAGCATTCTGGAGCGAATAAACACAATAAATGTACTGCTTCTTTTGAGTGTATTGAAAACAATACATTTTTACGGATATTTGTCACTGTTGCATGCAAATTATTCTGGTATTGAGCAAAAGACCACCAGGCCTTGCATTGATGCGGGCAAATGCCAATGCAAGTTGGCAGTTATTGCAAAAAGCAAGAGTAACAGAGCAGGCCGGCTGATTCCAGTCTGGAACAACAACTCCCTCACAGAAGCTGGTGCTGGTCAGCTCAAGCTTCAGCCAACCCAAGCTGAATGGCTTTCCTCCACAGCAAGCTGGCAGGTTGCGCGACACCAGGGCAGAAAAGCTCATCCCGCCGACTGAATGAAGGCGATGGCCCCCCTCCCCGTCATCGGCGCGGGCCAACTCCTCGGCGGGCGCTCCGGATCTAAGCGTCAGGGCGGAAGTGCCATTCACCTGCTCAACGAATCCAGTCAGAACTGGTGATTGCACCGTGAACGTCCCCTCCCACCCCGTTGCAAGGGAAGGCCCGCTCCTGGCATATGGGCCCACCAGATAAAAGTCTTGTGCAGAGCAACAACGAAAAGCAGGTAGAGCCGGAACCCGGTGTGCTGGGCTTGGGTGTTGTGCTGGCCAGTCCTCCGGGAGTCCCAGCGTGGAATTCCAACCAGAAGTTCATCGCTGGCAGGGTCGGCAAGCACCGTGGCTGCTTGGCAGCAGCCGGAACTCAATACGTGCGGTGTGCTCAATGGCATGGACCCTCAAGGGATAGGGAGCAGAACGGTAAGCTGATCGGCGCGGCACGTTGGCGCTGGCCGGTCTGGCGGCGAACCGCCTCCATGCCTGAGCAGGGCCGAATGCCGATCAGCAGGGCCGCGAAATCCGTCCGCCGAGCAGCTTGCGGTCATTGAGCCCGGGGCCAGGCCACTGGCGCAGCCCGCGCCGATCGCCCACGCAGCCAGCAGGGGCAGCACCGCGGCAGGCTGGCCGCCCGCCCAGTCCCAGGGCTTCGAGGGCCACCAGGCTGTTGTGAATGATCAGGCGAGCAGGCTGGTGCCACTGGCCAGCGGCCATCGCAAACCGCCGCAGCACCAGGGGCCGGCAACTAGCGCGAAGCTCCACCAACGGCCGGCAAATGCCGGTAAGCAGACCACCAACACGCCTCCTGGACGGCCAGGGCGGCTGGCCGGCGCAGCGTCCCGCTGGCTGAGTGGGTGCGATTCCAATCTTTCATCAAGCGGCGGGCCACGCCCGGGTGAGCAGCAGGAGGCTAACTCAGAGCCGCCAACAGCGAAGATCCCCAGCTGCACCGATTTCGGAGATCAAGCCGGCCTTGAACGAGGCTGCCGCCGGATCCAGCTTTCCCGCGCAATGCCGGCACGCCCAACACCAGGTGCGGGCCGAAGAGGGGCCACCCGCGGCGGCGCAGGTAAGTGGCAAGTCTCGATGGCATACCACACGAGCCGAGAAGCGAGATATCACATAAAGACGACACGAGATTAGAGGACGTAAAGCCGTCAACATTGCTCGTGACAAACAGACCTCGCAGAGCAGCGCGAGAGACTCCGCATGCGAGAGTAACTAACGACGATCTGAACCACCTGCGCCGCGAGAACGCAACTGGAACTCCGCGCGCGCAGCGTATGTCCCCGAGTCCAGGGAGCGCTTCCGACTAGGCTAGTCTAACGCTAGACGCCGGGGAGGGATCATTGCCTCAACGGAGAGAGAGAGTTGCGCTCATGGAGATCGACATACAATGCTAGGCGGCGATCTCGAAATGGCTAGCAGCAAAGCCGCTGAACCCAGCGGCAAAACAATGGCCAGCTCCCTCACGAGGAAGAAGCAGCTCACAGCTCCGAGAGACATTCGCGCGATGTGACCAAACAGACAGTGCTGATATGTCATCAAGTCCCGGATGAAAATGAGCACCAAGCCCCCACACCAGGCCAGCTCATTGCTATCGCAGAGCGCAGATCTAACTAGGCGAAATTCTAGCTGCGCAGCATGGAGAATTGCACTGCACGCCCACAGAGAATTGCTCGAGATTCGAGTGCAAGAGCGCCTGCGCGACTCAGCCATGGCAGAATCTGTGCACAAGTGTCACGAAACCGGAGAACGGCGGAATCTATGGTGATTCGCGATTGAGATCGAATTAGTCTCCTATTGACGCCCACACTCAAAGATCGTGCACGCCACTCACCCTGTCGCACAGACTGCGGAGTTGCCGCTCTGGCTACCCAACCAAACATTTGGTTTCTGCGATATATCACGGCGAGAAGTGCTAGCCCTATTGCGACTCTGAGTGGCAAGAGGGGCCCAGAGTCAGACAGGCATCGAGAGACACGTCGAGAACACGATGCACTGCTCAGCGGATACATCATCAACTCGCTTCGAAGAAGCAACTCAGAAACCCTTCTCCAGACTTCAAGGTCCTGAAGTGAACCTCTTGCACTACGTTAGGAGACTGCACGTCGACGAGACATCAATATTCAACTGCGAAGATCTATCCGCATCGTTTAGCAGACCAGAATTTATTGCACTGGGATATATCGGCGTGAGACAAATGTCACGTAGAGACAGGTAAGAGTCTTTGAGCGAACTAGCGAGAGAATTAAAGCGGCGGCTGTTCGAAAAATCTGCGACATAGAACGGTAAGTGCGAAATGTCTTGAGGTAGAATGTAGAATATCAAGCGTGGTGCTGCGGCCGAAGACGTTGGAGGCGCAGAGAACAAAGCGAGGAGTACACAATCTAACCTGGGCCAACGTTGCACGATGTCACAGCAACCGCATGCGTAATGCTACTGACTAGCGTATGGGGAACGCTCCTGCTTGAGCAAGGGAGCTGGTCCCCAGACGGCCGAGCGAGCTGCCGGAGTGGCAGATGCACCACGCACGGGTTTGATCCTTTTGAGGATCATTCAGCGGTCCCGTGCCTCCAGTTCGGGCAAGGGGAACTTCAGCAGCTGCCGCGGATGCGACATTCGGGACCATCGAATTCCTCGGCCCGAGCGGCACATCCCACCACTCACCGTGCCTCGCCCCGATGGCTTGGCGAGCCAGGCCGAGGCATGCTCGGGCAGGCCGGCAATAAACTGCGGCTGGACCTGCGCCCGGAGGCAACCGTCCGGCCCGTTGATCCTCGCGGGGTTTTGCCGGACGCAGATTGCCGGGCAGGGCGATGGCGATGCGTGGGGGGTTGGAGGCAATTTCATCGCTCCATGTAGACGACGATCGCGTTCGTTGGCCTCGGCCACCCTGAAGGCGGGCCGTTGAAGGCCTTCTCCTCAGCCACCGAGGTGACTGCCTTCGGCCGGCTGTGAAGTCGTGGCCCTGGATAAAGCAACGCAGGACTCCGGCAACGAGAGGAGTTTTGCTCGTGATGCGAGCGGTAGAGGTATGGGGCGTCGCCCTGGCTGGAAGTCCGCAGCGGCCGCAGCCCCGCACCAGCAGGCGTCGCCCACAGAAGGCCAAGCTTGTCCGTCGAGTACAAAGCTGAGACAGCCATCTGGTGTGGCCCAGGTGTGGCCGCGCACCTCCAGGCCTCGCTCTCTGCGAAGGCCAACCCGATCAACCTGTGCTGTGCAGGTGGCAGGCTCACGTGTTCCGCCACCGACGCTGGCCGGCCAAACCGATGCGCTGCCGTGGCGGTGCCGTGCATCAGCCTAGCCTGCCCGTCACGGTGGGTCGGCGTGGGCATGGGTGTCGAGGCAGGCCAGCCAGCCTCGATGCCAGTTCGCTGGAGTCAAGGAGAGATCGCGGTCCGTGCCTTGCCTCGAAACGCGAAATCGGATCAGGCAGTGCCGCTGGCGGCTGCTGACATCGGGCGAGTAGGTAGGTGAACGGTGCCGGTTGCCGGCGTCAAGAGCTGGCGGAAGAGCAGGGGCTGACCACCGGCTGCAGCGGCCAGGGACAGGGCGGCAGACGCTGGGAGCGCGAGCAAACGGCCAGGTGGGAAAGAGGCACGGCGTAAAACCTGCTATGACATAACCGCAAATAAAGCAGCTTAGAAGCGTTTTTTTAATGAGCCAGCTTGGAGTTTACGGTCGCCAGGGTTGACATGTTTTTTTGGCAATACATGCTTGAGCCGTCATAAAGACCATTCAATGGCCGCCGCGATTCCATGCCGCATAGCCCCGAAGCTCCATCGAAAAAACTCAGAGTTTCTTTCGGCTCCTGCGAAGTGAACCGGCACGCTGCAGTGTTTGCTCTGCCTAGCTCAAGCCACGGCAAGGCCAGGGATGTGACCCTCGCTGATTCGAAGCCACCGGGCTTCAGCCAGTCGCACAAATACAGCCGTCAGTTCGGGCAACTACAGCGTGGCCGGGCCTGATCCGTCTGTGCGAACGTGGGATGGCCGCAGCGCCTGATTTTACACGGTGGCCCGACCCGTTGGTGGAGGAACTTCTGCAAACCTGTTCAGGGCCGCCTGAGGCAAGCGCTTGGAGAAGCACACTTCGGCAGCTGCAGGCGGTCTGATCAACTTCCGGCTTGATCACGGCTGCGATGCGCCAGCCCCAGCCAGCGCAACCAGCGAGTCCAACCGGCTTGATGAAATCGACTTTTTCGAGCAAGCGACCCTTCAAGTACCCGATTCCAGTACACCCAAGGGAACACCCGTGTTTCCACCAGCCACATGCTCCAGCGCTCCTTGGTTGGATCCTACGAAGGAAGGACTGACCGGCTGGAAGCTGGTAGTGCAAAATTCCGCCATCACCAACGCGGCCAAATCACGGTGATCAAACGGCAGGCCGATTAGCCGTCTACCTGGGTCCGGTAGGGGAGCACATCGAGCGGGCCAGCAGGTTGGCGCACAACTACCGCGCCTGCCATCGGATGGCGCCAAGGCTCTTGGAGTGGGCAAGAGCTCACATCACCGAGGGCGAACCATCGGCAAAGCGCTGTGGCTGGCAAAGTGAAGCCTGTTCACGTCTCACCCAGCACCCGGTCCCTTTGATGGCCAGCGGACTGGCGGCCATCACAATCAGGGGCCCGAACAGATCGGCGCACCACATGCAAGAGGCGAAGTGGATCGCCTCTGCGGGCGGCTTTACTCTGAGCTGACCTCGAAGATCCCAGCTGTTCCTCGGCGCGCACTCGATCAGTTGGAGGCAGACGGGTCTCGATCCCCCGGCGCGCCAACGGACCGCCGCTCGAAGCCGTGCGATCTGTAGGCCTTCACCGGAAGAGATGGGCCAGGGCCCGTGGCAGAAAGATCACCGACGGCTGCGTTCCGCGCCACACGCTGGTGGCCTAAGAATGTCAATCGGCCAGATACATCACCTTTCGGGGAGCAACCGCCGCAATTTGATCGGGGTGAGCAGGGTCGCTGATAAACAGCCGTACCACGCTTGGAAGCGCGATACGCCTCCCATGTGTCGCGATGTGGGCGCGTGAGTAGTTGCTGATGAGGCCGTAGCTGCCGAGTGCCTCCGGCAGCCCTTTGATCCTGAAGCTCCAATTGAGCTGGACCCATGCCACACCAGCACGTCGTAGCTGAGGGCTCGCCGCGCGGCCCGTGATTCCCCGCGGGCCTGGGGTTCAAAACTTGCCGGCCTGCCCTGAACTCCAGAAGCCCCAGCCGGTATCATGCGGCCATCGGAAACGGTGGGATTGCCTCTGAGCGCCAACAGACCAGCCCAGGCCGGGATCCCAGCCGGATGGGTAGCGTCCGTGACGGCCTGCGGCTTCCAGGATGCCCAATCAGGCCGGGCTAGAGCCCGCAGCAACTGGGCCGCGACGATGAGCCCCGCCGAGCCCGAGCCACCGACAATCATACAACCTGGACGTGCCCTTGCCCTGGAAGCAGATTCAGCATCTCTCCATCCCGAGTCGCCTTTAGCCTCTATACCGCCGGCCATGGGCGCGCCGTGCCGCCTGGCACATCTTATGCGTTGTAGCCATAAGCGGTAAGAGCCAGCCTGGCGCAGCACGGCGAAGCAACACCCAGTCCCGATGCTTGCACTAGTACCTTGCTAGCCTTATCGTTTAGAGCCATGAATTGCCTTGACCGGGGTGAGCTTCGTCCGAAACTGCAATTGGTGCTGCGCGTCCTTAGCCGCTGCTGATGCGTGTTGCTGGGAACGTCGCAGCTCCTTGCGGCGGATAGCTGGTCGCTCAGCGATCAGGCGCCATCGCCTCATCGCCCAGGTCTTGAGCAGCTTCACGGAGTAACCCCTGCCTGCGCATCGCCGCTTCAAACCGCCCTGGATGCTCAAACACCTGGATCACGGACCGATCTGGTCTGTGAGCGATTGCGCTGGGTCAGGAGTGAAACCTGCCCAAAGTCGCAGCGAAGAAATACGTGCCAGCGATGGTCAGTGGGTTCCCTGCCGATCGGCCCAGTTGATCTCGAATGCCTTGATGCCTAGCGCCCAGTGAAGCCCTGCCCCTCCACGTCGCCGTTCCCAGCGGCCAAGGTGTTCTATGACTTCAACCTCACCCACGATCAGGTCTCGAACTCCACCGATGGGATCGGGTTCAGCGGCGCACGACTCTGACCTGAGCACAGTGAACCGGCATGGAAAGGCCCCAGCTCAGGAGCCTTCCAGCCACTGGGCTGATCAACTCGATGGCTGATCCCGCTCATGGCCAATGTCGCCTGAGGGATCACGAGTCTTGTTCCGCGGCCTTCCCAGCCAACGAAACCAGGCGGGAAACCGCTTGGACACGATCAAACCCTGCAGCTGAAGGGCCATTCACGTGCCATGGCCTGCCGATACCGTTTGGAGCAGGTACACCACGACGTTTTGATCGTCGAACGGCATCAAGATGCCGTTCCAAGTCGCTGAAACCGGAAGATTGAATCGCTCCAGGGATGTGACCAACCTTCATACTCCGCCTGGATTACGAACATCGATAGCATAAGAATTTGCCAGCTTCGATCAGGCTCTTCATGCTGAACACCGAGCCGCTCGCGATAATGAAAGTTTGCGGGGCAGCGAATCAAGGTAAGTGACCCAACAGCTTGTTGTTCTAGTTGGGGTTGGATCACTGAAGTTGTTGGCACTGCGTGGTTTGAGCGCCGTGTTGCAGCCATGCGAGTGGGAGTGGCTCCAATCAAGCAAATAAAAAGCATCAGGCCCAACGCCAAAAAGCGCTGAGGTGATCGAAGCCCAATTTTCTGGTGGACAGTTGTTCATGGCCTCAGCCAACTTTTGAACATTGGCGAGCCAGTAAAAAGCCTGGCCCGCGATTCCAGCAGCACCGCCCCACCCCCGTCAAGCACGGTAAGACAACGTTAAGGCAAAGGCATCGGACTGAGCGGAGGTCGTGGACCCGCAATAAGCCGGCTCCACCCGATCTCCTGGCTGGTTAGATCCATCAAAATCCATCGCTGAATCGGCGCGATCTGGAGTATCCCCTCCTGCAGCCGGCTCGTCCGTACTGGCTGCCGTGGCAAATGCAGATACTTCCCTGCGCCGAATCCAAGGCACGACGCCAGCCCAGTGGGTTGCGGATGGCGTTGATGCCGTAAGCTCGTTGATGGCATCGCGCCGAATGGCTGTTGAGGCCAGTCAGCCGGCCCGTGATTTGGGCTACCGCAGCTCGTCGCGGACCATCACTCCCCCGCGCCCGGCCGCCGCACGGGCGGAATGAAGAACCGGCCCGTAGTTTCAAAATCAGGTGTGGTGGCGACACCGAAACCAGCCACAGTTGTCCAACCTACCAATTGAACTGATGAGCAGACCCCTGCCTAACCTCACAGAACGTCCGGGCCGTGCTCCACGCTCTGAGCTGCGAATCCAAAGGCGCTGGAACCAGCCGCTACAGAGAAGGGTGATGCTGGGAA
>Ga0163217_1028428_pt1 | contig 15221 bp, 8 predicted proteins | sample SynspAceP_FD_185933 | JGI IMG/M metagenome (GOLD analysis project Ga0163217, IMG submission 185933) | Saline lake microbial communities from Ace Lake in Antarctica - Synechococcus sp. Ace-P (PacBio error correction) | ecosystem: Environmental > Aquatic > Non-marine Saline and Alkaline > Saline ...
AGAGAGAGATAGCCCCCATTTTCCTTGATCTTGGCTTTCCCAATCCAAATTTTTTTTTTTTTTTCCCCCCGCGGAGTTTTTTAACCGGAAACAAAGAAAATTGCAATTGGGGGGAACATTCTACAGCCAAAAAAGAAGGGGCCCCTTTTACCGGAGGTTTGCCAAGGTTTCCCGGCGCGGTAAGAGAACTTACGCGAGGAAAAAGCCAATGCTCAATCCCGGCGCTTTAAAAGGAGCGCTGGGCCAGAAGTATGCTTTTCCCGCTCAAAACCAGGAAAGAAGCAATTAAGAACCTATTAGGATGGCGGGTCCTTGGCCGAGTTGGGGCAAAAAAGCTCGGGCTACCTTACGTTTGGATCAAGCGCGTTTTTTCCTCAATGAATAATGAAATCAGCGCGCTTCATTTTTTTCCTAAATTCGTGGAAAAGCCCACAGAGTGATGGTTCGCTTCAGGTTCCCCTGAATAGTTCAAGTGGTTTCCTGCAAGGTATGAAATGAAAGGTGATGAGGAGGGGCCTTCTGCAGCCCCAGGCTTTTGAACAAAGAATCCTTTGCTCGAGAAAGATTCAAAGATTCCTTGGGTTTTCACAGTCAGAGCTTTTTCAAACTTTAACGACGAAACACAGCGCACTGATTCCCAACGGCAATACCATCCGTAGAAATGCTGTATTTGGTGCTGGTGCCTATGACGGGTGGCAGAGGCAATTTTCAGCACAGGTGCCGCCGCTGGCACCGGTTTACTCATTATATTAAACCCGAGGAACCATCTGGGGGTCGATGCGACTCAGGCTAAATTTTTTTGAGAAGTGCTTTTGAAAATCATTACGAAAATTCCTGTTTTAATATCAAGTGTTGCTATTGCAGACCGCGGTTAAAACAACCGGTATCTCGAATGAAATTGATGTAGATTTCAGCGATGGGTTTCCGCGGATGGAGTAATGCGGGAAGTAACTCGTTACTGGAATTCTAATGCATCAAAGTGATCCGCGCAAAGCCAAGCGTTGATCTGTTTTGAGCTTGTTGAAAAGCTATTGAAGGCCCCGCAGATCAATGGACTTGCCCAAGTTAAGGGGCTGGGTTTCTAATACTGGATGTTGGGCAGCAAGCAAATCGTTTAAAGAAACAGCTAGAGCAGCCAGCAGCAATAGTTTTTGGCGAAAAGTTTACTCGAACGTTCTTCCCGTTGGACGGTGGCTCGGACTTTTGTTTTTTGCGGATGAAGGGGACGATAGTCGTTCGCGGCCAATGAAGGGGAATGATTTTCTGGAATGGGGGGGGCCTGGCGAAAGCGATTAACTTACGGCGATGCCTGGTGCGGATATCCCTACCTTGGTGGTGAAGGCTTAAGACCGGCCTGCTACGGTGGGGGTCCGGAAATGAAATACTTGATGGTGGCGCAAAGGTACGATCTAAACTAAGTGGAGGAGAAGGGTTCTGATACAGTACATCTTTGGTGTGGGGATCAGGTAACGACAACGGTTCACACTATGACCGATCGGCCGAAAACGCTTTGATGTGGTGGTTTTGGTAGGTGACGGGGTTGAATAAAGCAAGACGTTTCCAGCTAACCCGAACTGGTTAATGAATTTAATGAATCAAGCTGAATGATCACGACGAACACACTCCGGGTCAGCCCGATTCCTTCGATCAGGATGCCAACAGCAGGTTACCAGAATTGACCAAGATTCTGTTTGGGGATGGTGCAGGCTGGTCGTTTGCACGAGATCAAGCAAATTGTGCTTTCAGCCTGCTGAAGGCCTGCTCAGATCCAGGGTTATGAATCGCGACGCCAACTATCAAAACTGGCTCCGCATCTAATAAACGAGTATATCTACGGTAACACGGTGGAAAACGATACGCTTGAGCGGGTGGTGGCCGGCAATGACCCGCCTTGAAGGCGGGCTTTGGCAACGAATGTTCTGGATTTGTGGCGCTGGTAACGAGACAAATTCTTTCGGGTGGGGGTTTGGCTTCTGATACTTACATGTTCCGGTTTTGGCTCCGGCATGAATGGTGGTCCAAATAAAACTATGATAACTCTTCAGGTCGATTTGACCGCAATCCCTGCGTTTGCAGCCGGTGTAACAGCGCAGGACGTCCTAGTGCAGGCGCTCGAATAGCGATCTAGTGCTAAGGCCTTGGAAACGTGAGACTGCCATTCGGGTACAGACATTCTTTCGCGATGAACGGTGCGGGGGGAAATATCAAATCGACCGCAATCGATTTTTGCTGATGGATACTCAAATGGAATGTTGAAAACGATCAAAACAGCTCGCACTTGAGGGGACAAGCGGTGCCTTGACCCGAATTGACTGGCTACTTGCACCGAGATGTGATCCAACGGGTGGAGCGGAGATGACTTATTATTCAATGGCGCTGCGGGTAATGGACACTCTTGGTTGGTGGCTTCGTAATGATACGCTCCAAGGGGCTGAAACTGGTTGACGACCGCGCTCCGTGGTGGCAGTGGCAAATGATTACCTCACTGGTGGGAGAAGAGGTTTGATACCCTTCTGTTCGGTAGAGGTGACGGACATGATCGTATCGATACTTTTGACGCAACCCTAAGGGCGAGTTGATGTTCCTCACACCTGGATGAAGGTATTGTTTCGTCAGATATTCGCCTTAAAACTCGGAGTAGCAACAACAAACCTTGTGTTACCATCAAGGACACGGGTGGTAACCGGTGACCCCGTCATTCGGTTCTTCTACGAAATGACGCTGATACGGCACGGGCGCTTGAATCCGAATTGCGTTTGCTGAACGGAGTTTCTGGGAACATTGAACAGCTGCAAGCTGAAAGTGTTCGAGCCTTCTGAAAGAGGGCAGATTATTCCTTTAAGGTTATGCCACGGAAATGACGTGATTACCGGCGGCGGCGGGTAACGACCAACTGCTTGGGAATCAAGGCGACGACTATTTGTCTGGTGGCGCTGGTAATGATCCCGTCTGGAAACCGGAAGGAGTCCGGGGACGATATTCTGGATGGAGTGCAGGCGATGACTATCTCAAGTGGAGGCGAAAAGGTTCGATACCTACTGTGTTTTGGCCATGCGGTCCGGCCGTTGACGTTTTATCAATAACTTCTGATCGACCGCTCATACTGGGTCCGAAACGATCTGATTGCCAGATTGCTCTGCGGTATATTTCACCCCGTCGATATTCAATTGGAAGGCGTGAGGGCAACCACCTGGCGCTACGAATCCAATGGCAGCGAGGACGTGCTGACCTGTCAAGGGCACTAATTTTGAAAGCGACGGCTAACGACGGGTATCAGGTCGAACCGGAATAGTAATTTGCAGACGGCACTAGCTTGGAATGTGGACGCAGTCAAGCAACTGGTTCAGGAAGGTACCGAACGGCAAACCGATATCCTATATGGTTACGGCTGCGGAACGACGTCATGCAGGGGCTTTGCTGGCCGACGACGAATCTTTACGGTTATGGTGGAGAACGACCACTTGTCCGGTGGTGGAGGGGACTGACCGTCTACTAACGGAGGGAGATGGTAACGATTACCTCTTCTGGGTGGCGAAGGAAAATGAACTTCCTGTGGGTGATGCCGCCATAATTTTTTGCTGGATGGTCAGGGTGGTAACGAACACCTATTGGGGTGGCGAGAAAGGACACCTTTGTGTGCGCCAAGGGCAGCGATCAACGATCGCATGAAGTAACACTGTCCCTCCGAGGCCGACTATCAGGTAGAGGGTTATCCGCCCTGGAAGCAGTTTTGTAAATTGCGGCGAAAAGTGGCAATAATCTAAATTGCTGTCCTTCCCTGGCGACAGCGATGACAGCCTGACTTATCGAAAACTTTCTTTCGATGGAAAGTAACCTCGCGCCGGCATTACGCTGATGGACGGAAATCAGGCAATGTTGAAGTGCTTAAACAGAATGCCCCTGACTGCTCGGACGATAGCCGGTCCTACAGAATAAATGACCATATTCAGGCAAACGACCTTAATAACGTCCAATCTCCCGGTGGTGCGGGGACGAATCAATAATGCGAAGGACGGGTCCGGTGATGAACCATCTTTCTTGGGGATGCTGGTAACGAAATGTGATTCAAGGCGGAATTTGGAAATGACATCTTGGTCCGGAGGGGGCAGGTAACGAAAATGAGCTTCAGGCGGGCAGGGGAATGAATCATTATTTGTTTTGCTGGCGGGAAAGTGGCGGTCCGATCTGATCAGGATGAGAGTTGGCAGCGACACCCTCTCATTTACCGATGCGGGTCCCGTCAGAGGTTTTGTTTTTACGACGGGCGGGTCACGACCTGGTTTCAACCGGTAAATCGCTACAGGTGATCAGATTTCGTGGGTCGCGGGGCCAGTCACACTATCTGGGCTGGCGTTCATGGAACACACCAGTTGAATCGCTGCTTTTCGCTGACGGTACGGTCCTGGGATAATTTGAACCAGATCAAGCAATGGCGCTGGCTGGCACTGAAGAATTGCTGATGAGATCTTTGGCACATTCCGATTCGGATCTGATCAACGCTTGGTGACCGGGGATGACTTGTCCTATCGGCCATGAATGGTGATGATGAAATGCCATGGCGAGGCAGGCGACGACAACCTTGTACGGCGGTTAAATGATTAATGGATGCCCCTGTATGGCGGAGTCGGCAATGACGTCCTCTACGGAGATTCAGGGGACGACCAGCTACATGGCGGTGACGGGAACGATACTCTGCATGGCGGTAAACGGTATGACCATCTGTATGGCGCCCACTGGTGACGACCACCTTTAACGGTAATGGGTGCTCGACGGTGGGGCTGGAATCGAGCTATGCTGGAGGGTAAACCGGCGTTTCTGATTAGGCGGAGAGGGGAACGACGTTCTCAAAGGTCAGGGGTTTGCACGCTGCGAAGCCGGCGCTGGCGAACGATTGTCATCGAAGCTTAACAGCAACGCCTGGGACCGAGGGCAGCAACAATAATCGAGGGGGACGGCTGGCAACGATGTTATCCTATGGCTCCTTTGGTGAGGATACCTACCGTTTTTTCAACCTCGGCGTGGTCAATGACCTGCTTTATAGAGCAGACCGCCCTGGATCGAGGCCTACAGCAAACGGTTTTGCTTCCGACAGCTGATACCTTGAAGTTTTGGTGAAGGTCATTTTCAGCCAGCGATTCTAAGCTTCCCAGCGCAGAGGGCTGGGAACCAACATGGTCGTTGACGCCACGTTACGGGACCGATCGGTCCAGTCCAGAACTGGTTCCGAGAACAGCTAATGATCACTTCAAGGCTGGAGCCATTTTCTGTTTGCGGACGGGCAGGTGTGATGACGCAAGGCAGACGTGGGAAGCGCAAGTCGGTCTGGCATGGAACTGCCGGGGTTGACAGCTTTTTAATAGTTATCGGCAGCTTCAATGGACAACCATCCGGCTCGGCGACGGCAAATGATCAGGCCTGGGGCAGGACGGGTGACGATACGCCTGTATGGTGGAGGGCGGGATGATCTATCTGGAAGGGTGAAAGCCGGTAACGACACGGTGTAATGGCGGTAGTGGTACATGATCCAGCCTCGCAGGTGGGACGGGGATGACCTTCCTCGTCGGCGGCTTTAGGTGATGACAAGTATTTCTATACCCTGGGGACGGCCGCCGACGTCATAGAACAAACACGCGGTGGTTGTAATGACGGAATTTTCTTCAACGGTGTATCGGGGAGGACCGACTCACATTCAATGCCGGGAGGGAAATGATCTACTGATGCTTGTGACGGGATCCTTTGCAGTCGGTGCGGGTTTCAAGAATCACTTTCTAGGTGGTCAGTACGCTATCAAGTTATGTAGCAGCCTTCTGGAGGGTATATGCTGATGGCCTGAGCGCATAAGGCCATATTGGTGGCGGCCCAGGGGGTGGCCGGGGATGACTTCGAGGCATTAAATAGAAGGTACGGCTAGCGGAGAACAGAAATCCGGGTACGGTTGGGCGAGAACTTGTTACGCGGCTAGCAGGCAACGAACACGCGCTTTTTCGGTATGGGGGGCAATGACCAGATAGAAGGGCGGAGCAGGCAACGATTATTTTGTCGGTGGCAATGGTCAGCATATCGGTTTCCGGTGATGACATCCTGATAGGTGGTGCAGGAAACGATACTCTTGGTTGGTTGAAGACGGCAACGATACCTGACTAGGTGGCGCCGATGACTCCACTACTACCGGTCCGGGGTGGCGTAGACGTGATAAGATAATCAGGGCCGGTGGCTTTTGATGGCGGTTTTTTCTCCTGGATGTGGCCAAGAGAGCGTTTGAGCTTCCAATCAGGATGATGAATGATCTGGTGAAATTCTGGTGGACCGGTGACCTCGAGCAACAGGTTTCGAGCACTGATCATTTTCTGGGTAGCGTTCCTCGATCGATTAATGGGTTCAGCCTGAACGGCCGGGTACCTATCTGACAACAGCCTCAGATTGCCTGCCAGACTCCTCTGCTCTTGCCGGTCCGGAGAATTTTGGCGGGAGTACCGACCCGACAGATCCGACTGAATCCGGAAAGACCCTGAGAGCCTACTGAGCCAGGCGAGCCACCTGTAGCAGGGGTTGGCGGAGATTACCAGTTGGAAGGTACCTCGGTAAACGACATTCTGTTGGGTGGTGCCGGGGATGAACACACTGGCTGGCGCAGATCAGGTAACGACCCTGATGATTGGCGGTATCGGATAATGGATGTCTATGTGTATTCCCGCTGGTCCAGGATGTTCTTGAAGAAGACCTCAGGGTACGGATACGCCTTCTTTTCGCAACGGCATCAACGTTTTAACCAGGTAGCGTCCGGTTTGAAATGAAGTCGGGCACGACCTGGTCTTGCGTGTCGCGGCAGCTCTAACCAATCAGGTTAACCTTTTGAAGAGCTTCTCCTCGGCGGAGACAATCTGGTGGAAAACAATTGCCTTCGAGGACTGGGGGGCAGATAACCTCTTCCCAGATTCTTTGGAGCTTTTGGAAATTGGCAGACCGTCCGCCTGCATGCTGGGTTTGATACCACGGTGGAAGGTTCTACCGGGAAATGATGCCCGCTCTCCTAACGGCACTGCTCAATCAGATCCTGCTGCAAGCTTTAACGGCATGATGTACTGAGTGGCCGGAAGCCTGGCGCGGATCGTCTGGAAAGTGGGGAATGGCGCAGAATACTCTGAAAGGTGGCGCAGGCAACGACCGTTCTAAATGGGTGGCCGTGGTAAGATCTTATGTATTCGCGTCCGGGGACGGCCAGGACGTTAAATCGTAATAGCGGTGGTGGCGGCAGATACCTTGCCTTTTCAATGGGAATCAGTTTCAACCAGGTTGCCTAGCGGCTTGATGAAAAAGCGGTAATGATCTTGGTGCTCAATGTCAGTGGTGGTAGCGACAAGGGTTAACATTAAAAAAACTGGTTCCTGGGCGAGACAAGCGTCGTGGATACTATCGCCTTTGCATCCGGAGGGCAGAAATTAAACAGCCAGCCCAGCTTTTCGGCGCCTTCGGGCTGAGTAATCCTGAACCCTGTAGATCTCCGGACTATCAAAAACCTTGCCTGACGAAACGCGCGTTCGTACTATTGTTGACGGACAGGCAGGAAATCAGAATTGTTCTGGTGTTCTTTCTGAAATGCTGATCTGATTGACGGGGGTGCCGGGAATGACACGCTCCGATGGTAATGCCGGTAATGATTACCTATCGTGGCAGCGGTAGCGACACCTACGTTTGCCGTTTGGAGATGGCCAGGACGCAATCAAATAACCTCTCAGCTACAGCCCGGCGCTGATACCCGATGTGCTCAGCCATCGAGGGTATCCGTCCGCGGGCCTGTGCTGTCGCGAGACGGTGGAATAAACCTGGTGCCTAAGACGTGCTCGGTACAGATGACCGTATGACCATCCAGGACTGGTAACGCAAGCGCGCGATCAGACTTTGGATGCAGTACAGGGCCGGTACGTTTCCTCTCTCTACGCTAACCAGGTCGACACTCTGGTCAATGCGATGGCAGCTTTTTTGGTGTGGCCGGTGAGCGGGCAGCTTGATTTGACGCAAAGCCCAGCGGGATCAGGTCGATGTGGTAATGCAGCAAGTGGCAGTAATTAAAACTTAAGGCTGACCAGCTGGGGCCCTGAAATCAAGGCCCTGCCGCAAACAGCAAAGAACTAAAGTCTAACTCTGGAATGCCTATGCTGAGCGAAATGCGATAGGGATAACAAAAAATAAAAATGGTCTCCACAGGGACCGTATTAGACTAACCCCGCTTATGCATGGCGGGGTTTTGTTTTATTGGACTCCTGCAAACGCGACAACGGGCTAAAGCGGCTGCGATTTTGCTCTCATCAAAGAATCATCCGGGCGAGGAAAAGGGGCAGAATTATCTAAGGGTCTGACCGACGGCTTTTGGCCGTTACAGCCCTTCGGGACGGGCTTGCCTTGGCCATAGACCAAGAATTAAGAGCGAATCGCCGGAGCGCAGAGGCCTGGTATTGCCATCAACAATGAGAGACTGCTTCATCGGGTTGTACAAACGCATATGTCGACAGATAGGTGGACGCGCAGCATCGTTTATTGTCGGAGCTGACAAGGTGCTTAAGACCCTGAAGCGAGTTAGTTGATGTATTCCCGTGCCTTGAACCGAGAAGATTGCATGGATGAGAATGTGCTGCTCACCAATAAGCTTCAGGCGAGGCGGGTTTGCAACCTGAACTACCTGATAGAGTCACGGTGTATCTGGGTCAAAGCTTCTGAAATGCCAACAGGGGGTGGCTTGCTATAAGGCAATATAGGGTTGGTATTAACGTGCACCGGAAAACGGGGTAGAACCTTATCAAGTGCTCTGCTGGCTAGGTTTGGTGCGTGAGCAACGAAAAAACTTACGAATTCAACGCCGACGCTTTACCCATGAGGGAATACGCATATACCGTACCTAGCATAATGTATCTTCTGTGACCGTAGAAGACCCACCCCGCGTCGTTCGGTCACGGAACCAGCTAACTGGCTGGTGGCATTTGATAGCTAACTAACTGCCCATAAGCATCACTTAGGACAGGTTTGGCTTAAGCCCCATCTGCAAGACAGCTTTATGACTTCTCTGAAACTCCATCATCCTGCAGTTTTGTAACCCTCGCCCAAAGCGTTTGCCCCTGAGAACCCAGGTAGTGATCGATGTGGAAGCTGAGCTTCTTCTTGTAGAAGTCGCCTAGCAGCAAAAGCTGAACGAGCGAACAAGGCTTGATGTTTTCGCACAGGCTCCCTTTCTTTCTGAATCAGGATATGGAAGCGGTAGTAGAGGCATCCGCTCGGAAAGCGGGAAATGGTGAGTACGAGCTGTGAAGATCGAATGACGCGGTGGACAAGCATAGCGAAGTTCTTTAATGACCTGATCCGGCGCGTGGGTGCCGGGACGGTATTTGCTGGGGGCTTGGCAGTCACTGCAATCTGGGGACCGCGGCGGCCTGGTGATGTGATTTCAGTATGATGGAGGCGTTGGTCCGCTTTGAACGATGGCTGGATTCCCATTCGCTCTAGGTCATCTACTTGTTAGCAGTCACAGATTTTGCTATAAAACCGGCCCTAAGCACGTATAAAAGTGTTGAAGAAAATTTAACGTGGACGAAGGCGAGTCAAGCGACGACATAATCAATGGTTTCTTTTGAAATCGTGAAGACAAGCCAAAGCGGGGTAATCATGATTGGGGATTTTTCAGGATCTAAGGAGCTTTCGCTTTGTCCGTTTCCTACGGAGGCCGCGGTCCCACTTGGCCGAAAAGGTTTATGTTTATCCTCGTTGTTATGCAACGGTTGTAAGGTAAAGGCCTAAATGCTTCTCCTAATTAAATTTCGTTAGCTGTTCACTATTCAATGCCCGCGAACTCTTACATAGCTATGAGCATAACTGCACGCGCCATGGCTGGGCAGGTCGTTTTTGCTTTTAAGGTTTCGGCTATTTTACTTTTTAAGCAGGGTGAAGCCGTTTTATTTCGCGCGCTATGACTACTCCTTTTGCTTGTGGCTGTTGCTCAACTAACATTAAAAAAGGGTGAAAATGACACCAAGCTCTTAGAAAGTTTATCTTGCCGGAGGGTTTTCACAGCAAGTGGCGAGGCTATACGCGGAAACGAAACTCCACGGCTTCGAGCTGCTGAAATCCTGCGCCCAATGCCATTGAGCGGACCCAGTAGAGTACAACCCGTGGGATTTTAGCGGCAATTCGGGACTCGCAAGATTATCTTGGCGATATGGCAAGCCTCTAATCCAGGCGTTTACTCAATTGGCTCTTTTGAGGTCCGGTACGCCTGCGGCTTCTGGGAAAAATAATTTATTTTAGTAGATCCAATCGAGGATCCTGTAGCACACCGCGATATTTCGAATGGTGCGGGCAGTGTTCAAAACGCAACGTCCTTCAGATCTTTAGATGCGGCTATTAAATATTTAATGACGTCGAATCACCTGCTTTAGGAATATTGGCCACGCGATTTACTTGCAACCGAACTGGTGGTAGCCGATTACGTTTTTTGCCCCTAGGGCGGAGCTGCACAATAATTTTATTTAGTAAATTGTTTGTAATTTCCCTTCTTTAAGCCTGAGGAATCAGCATAAATTTACAAGAATAAAGTCGGTTTAAGAACGGAAGACATTAAAGAATCTGCAGCGCTATTAACCGCTTGTAGGGCAATCATGCCTAGGAGCAGCGTAGTGACGAAAAAAACTTGTTGAATCAATTTGGCGCGATGTGGCTCCACTGTACTCACTCCGTTGTTGGTGACACGACAGTGGAGGCTTGCTGGCCAAAGATCGGGAAGGAAAAAAACCCCGGGCAGTGAGCCGCGCGTCCTCTGCGTTTTTGATCGTTAGTAAAAATGCGCGGAGAAGAAAGGGGCTCTCCGATGTTTCAGCGAATCGCGCAAAATTCTCTAATCGCTGAGATGTCTGAAGAAAGGGTACATCTCTCTGCGAGCTCCCTTCCAACTGCTACGTTAGCGCCTTTCTGAACCCTTTCTGGTGCCTGATTTTGAAAGGGAAATATTAGCAAATTTTTTGAATATTTTTTGATGCGTTGGTTTGGCGTACCTATCGATCTACGCGGAGTTTTGTTCACCGAGATAAAGGCTTGAGAGCTCGCGCCAAAGCAGTGGCGAGCAACAGCTTCGATCTCCACCAGCTCACTGCACGTTCCGCAACTTGCGTAAAGGCAAATTGGGGGTTTCAGCTACTTCTACGCTAAGTCCATATGCCGATCGGTGCGGGTAAGTTAAGGCTGGTGGTTACTGCTGTTTTGGATTCTCTTAATCGGTTCCGAATCAGACGGGTCCTCGTCATTGTGTGGCCTAACTCCCTGGAGAGGCTTCTATGCGAGGAGGCTTTTACGGAGCTTCCGCCGAGGTTTTGGGAGCAGTTAGGATCCGCACGATGTTACCATTTATCGCTTGTATGGCGGGCGCGCCTTCATCCGGATTTAGCGTCCTACGAGTAACTGCATCATTGTTGCGGACAATCACGCAAAAATTCAAAGAGCGATAACAAAAGGTTTAAACTGATCTCGTCGCCAAATCCCGGTAGTTTGTGCTGGGTGATGGCGGGGCATGTAGGACACCCGACGCGGCGCTGCAATCTTAGAAATGAATGTCGAGACACCAAAAGTTTAAATTTGATAGGTATTTCGGCCTCGCCCCGCAAGGTCATAGAATCGAGACGTATGGGGACGCGGTGAGAGAAAGTTTTTTTTCAGACGCCTGCCATCACAATGGGTGAGGGGTCGCCATCGCCTACTGCGAAGAAGTTGGGAGAGATGGGAGAGACATTGACTTAGAAATCTTTCGCCACAGATTGGGAAATGCCCGCTCGCTAATAACGGAAGATGGCCTAAGATTGCAGTGAATGAGTTAATTGATCGGCCTCAGCCAGAATGTAGGTCGCCAACCAAAGATTATTAGATCTGCTTTTTGAATAAGTCGCAGGAGCAGGGAAGGATCGTATTTTAACGCAACACAACTGCGGGAGCCACGCTCGCTTTGTTTCGCAGGGCTGTTTGGGAATACGAGGCGTTCGAAGCTAATGTCGGTAACAAGTCCAAAAGTCGATCGAGATCGGGCTCGTGTGGATCGAAAAATTTTAACCCACGTGATGAAAAGGTGCTTTGTATTCATGGGTTTTTCATTTCGGGAGATTCTACTTCCTGAAACTCTCTATAGGGATAATGCCGCAACCGACGCTTCTCTTGAAATCAAGTTATCCAAGGGAATGATTTGGTCGTCTAGCAACGGGGCCCCGAAGCGCAAGGAAAGCCCTATTAAAATTGGTAGCTCTTTGGCTGACTCAATTCCGAATTGGAATTGGTCCTGTAGAGATCTTTCGGATCATGGAAAACAATTTGGACTTTTTAGGAGGCACTAAATTTGGAATTCCCCGTTATTTCCTCAGAAATCTTCGATATCCTGCGATGCGTAGTTCAGGATACCGAGATACCGCTCATGCACTAGCTGAAACCTGATTTGACAATTCGATTTCAGTCCGGACTAGAGACTGGAAGGCGAGCTGAAGTCGAGTTGATTTTGTATTGATGAGCGTCCTCCATATGGGGCGTCGTAGGCTCCCACAATTAGCTGTTTTTGACATACGCAGCTGGTATGGATTTCGGATTTGCTTCGGCGCAAAGCTCTTCAGTTTGGCAACGGGTCTCCGCTTAGATCCCACAACAGCGGAAGGGATCGGAAAGTTTGGAATGGGACTTCCAAATTCTTTCGATTTCCGCAATGTTAAACGTGTTGAACGTAATGGAGTTGGCAGAAGGGAAAATCGTGCGTCAACGCTTATTTAGACGTGATGGAGATATCCAGGAAAGGTAAAATGACCGAGGTCCCGTCGCCTGACCGTGTCAAGTTATTCCAGGGGAAGTGGATATCTTTAATCGCTGGACAGGTCGAGCTTCAAAGGAAACCTTAGTAGTTTGGAAGTCTCTTAGACCCGGGTCACTTGGGAAACAGGTTCACAATTACTTCCGACACACAGAATTCATTGCAGGTCGAGTCCTATCGCTATTTTATAAACGAACAGTCCCTGGCGCCGAATCAGACTTGCTGCTTAACATGAAAATGTCGATGGAAATACGGAAAAAATATTTGAAAAGCTATGTCAGGCCAAAGACCGCCGCTATAACCTCATGACCGGGGACCACGCTCCAACGTCCGTTTAATCAAATTCCCAGCTTTTTGAAAGCTTTTTGGCGATGCGCAAGAGATTTCAAATAGGACACAACGGTGAGGAAAAATACGAGTAAAAAGCCGTGCTTCTATATGCAAGCCAGTATGCAAGGAACGGGAGGGGGGGACAAGAGTCTATTGGCCAACATCGGCAGTTAGGAACAGGGGATATCGGGGTCCGGTCTGCTCGGGAGCCTGGAAATGAAATCATAGTTTCATTAACCTTAATGAACTCTCGAGAGCCGTTGGTGGGGATAGAAAGTAGAGTTTGATCCCGGCCTAGATGATGTCTTTCCGGCGTCAAATAACAAACAGTCCGCGACGGTTTCATGCGATTAAACCTGGAAGAACGATGCTCACGCTGAGGGATTAAGCGACCAATCAGTAACTTATCTAATACTCAAGGAAGATCAAGATCCTAGACTGCCTATGTATCGGATAGCCGAGATTGAGAAGCTGTTAAGCAAGCATGCGGGCGCAGGTCGCAAAAATTCCGAGAAGGCGATCGCGTTTCAAAAGGATAAAGACCGCTCCGAGAACAAAGCGGAAAAGGGAGCAACAGATTCAGTCACCCGGCGTCGAGACCGAGTGGTGAATACTGGCCGCAGCGGGATAAAGAGGAAACGACATCCTGGGGGAGGAACGGGGCAGCTAACTCTTAAATCGGACATCAATGCAAGATGGCGTTGACGTGAGAAAGGCGCAGGAAATAGCAGTAAGAGTATGTCAATAAAAAAATCAAATTCCGCTTCAAGCACCGCTGACTTGGCCGGGTCCAAATGAATATTTGACGTGACAGTCGTTGGTGGTGATTCACGTCACGTTAAACACTAGACTCCAGCTCATTTGCGGCTGTTCGAGGTCTCCGAAGCGAGGAGATCCCTGCGAGAAAATATGCGGAAGGATTTTCTTTCGTTTAATTCTGCATGGACCACGGATGGAGGACGAAGCGCCTAGCGAAAAAATGCCGACTAAGCTATCGAGAATGTGGCGACCATCAATGGGGCCGGAAATGGCAAGGATTTTTTTGAGACGCGAGGGTTGATTAGTGGGGGGGCGAGAAGCTGTTAGGGGATTTTCTGTAGCAAACCATTTGAATCTGTTGCTGATTCTAATGGCGGCCGGGAAACGACGATTGGGAAGCTGTGACTCTGGAAGCCCGATTCAGCATGAGAAAGGTAAGATATATTTTTGGGAACTGGCTGGAAAGGAAACGCGTTTGCGTAACAGCAAGGTAAAAGTCCTCGCAAAAACCAAATAGGTCGTGTCCAAGTCGAGTGTTGTGCAGAGAGCTTAAAGAAAGTCGGGAAGCGCTGATTCGCTATCAACTTTATACTGGGCAGCCCTGTCGCGGCCTCTGTGCTCACCGACTGCGCCCGTCGTGGTAGAGGTCCCGTGCCCCGCTTTCGTTTAGACACGTTGGCGCGCTTGATCAAAGCGATTACCAGGGTTGACCGTTAAATTCTCACTGGAAAGGATTGCTCCCACTGCCCGCTGGCCGATACGTGGAGACTTTAATTTACGTTGTTTCGGCCTCGTCTTCTTGACGGCTCTGTCGAGGTGTTCGGCTAGCGAAAAGAGTTCGACGGCTGGCTTATTGCCAGTGGATAATAGGGGCTTATCCTCAAGGCCGTTGAGCAAGCGTATGGCCGCGAACTGCGATGTATTATGGAGTATGCTTTTTGAATTTGTAGCCCCAGAGAGCCATCCAATAAGGGCATTCGAGTTGGCGCTACCCCCTAACAGGTCGTAAATGGTGGATCTCAAGCCACCGTCGTCGAGTGGGTTCTTATTGCGCGTTTTTCGGCGCAAGGTCGTGAATGAGGTAGCAATACCAGTGCGGTGATACGGAAGGAGAGGGCAGTTTTTCAAGGCTAGACGAGAAGCTGCGCGAACATTTGGAGATTACGCTGTATGTCCCGCAACAAGCGGTTTCATAAAACAGTACTTTTCGCACCTATTGGAAAAGAGGTCGCCTTCATGAAGACGAGTGGCCTCGTGAGTCTCAAATGAAATTGAGTTGTTCGTTAAATATCCGGGCAGCCAACTCCTAGGT
>Ga0163217_1099803_pt1 | contig 15219 bp, 11 predicted proteins | sample SynspAceP_FD_185933 | JGI IMG/M metagenome (GOLD analysis project Ga0163217, IMG submission 185933) | Saline lake microbial communities from Ace Lake in Antarctica - Synechococcus sp. Ace-P (PacBio error correction) | ecosystem: Environmental > Aquatic > Non-marine Saline and Alkaline > Saline ...
CAAAAAGAGGAAGGGAAGGGGGAAATTAAAAAGTTCCCGCAAAATTTTTTGGGGAATTGTGACTATGTGAACTTACCTTTAGTAAGCGTTCGCGTTTTAATGCGAGTAGAAGAATAAACTTACGGGGGTCCAAACCTCAATCCACCGACAATGCGATTTACTCAAGTTTTATCCTTTGGTTTTTAACCCCCGAGTTTAAATATCAAAACGGATGCCCGAAAGGCTATGGCAAAACCAATTCTGTTTTTGATTTTACCTTTCAGTCCCCTCAAAGGATTAAAGGTCGATGTTTTTTTTTCAAGTTTTAGAGACAAGCAAACCAGGCCAACTTCTTTGGGGTCAATCCTTCAAACCGTGATTGGGCTGAAAGTTTCAAACAAGGCCTTTAAGTAACCTCCTAAATAGCGGACTTGTCCTTGTCGGCTTTGTTGAGGCCGAGCAATTACAAGTAATTTGCTGCAGCTCGATAATTGTTAATCAATATAAAATACATGCTGAGGTTACCTTTTTTGCCAAACAATGCTAACTTCTCGCAAAGTCTGATGACCAATATTTAGTGTTAATCACAACATTTCAAATCGCGAAGACTTAGCGCCTACTTGCCCTGAAATTTATTAGGCTGCAAATGCCGCCGGCGAGAGCCCCTACAGCAACAGGTACAAGTCTGAACCCTTGGCCAATAAGCTCTGATTATGGTCGTGAGTACCAAAAGGTAAATAAAGTGATGTTTTGTTTTAGCTCCACCACCCGCATTGAAGTAATTAAGCAACGGCAAATGTGCGAGCAATTCGACCCTGCAGTCCTGAGACGAAGTAATTTAATCAGGTTAGACACTAACTTACTCATCAAGCTAATCAAAACGTTTGAGTTCGCTTTTTCACAAAACACGTAAAAAAACTAAGATTAAAATCAACAGGGAGGCTTTGCCTCCCCTCTTTCGTAGGCACCTGCTAGCACCTATCATAGCGCCGCATTTAAAATTTCCCTGCTGTAAAAAATAATAAGCTTTTTATCAACATAGCTGTTTCTCATCAAAAGAGACGGGTAAGCGAGCGCAGAAAATGCCTCCTACCATGCCAAGCCACTTTTGGCATCCCATTCTGTAATGGTGGCCCTTAGCAAATCGTTATTTTAACCTGACAAGCTCTAAAATAAATTAAAGTTAATGCTTTTTGTACCATTTTTTTTTACCCAAAAGGGCACGAACAGGGCAGTGCGTGCCGCTTCTCCTGATACTTTAGTGCGAGCTAAGTTCCAATGCCAAAAACAAGATATTCTGGCTTTTTTGTTGTGTATTACTCACTGTATATTTGCCCAAAAGTCCCTTCATTCTTTCTATTACTTCGCAAAATGGACTAAAGTCTAATCGGAGTTACTCTTTACAGGAAGCGAAAACAGGATGCCCATAGGACTGACTCCGTAGACAAATGTCTGACCTTGTTTGCCAAACCGCAGGAGGCTCGGCGGCAACTGAATGCCAGGCAGCCAATGTACTAGGTCTTACTTCTTCCCCGGAAATGCTCCACCATAATTTTCAAAGCCGGTTCAGGACAACAAAATCCGTGGTCCATTTAGGGGCTGGGATAGCGAGTTTTAAACGGCGGCCTCTTTGAACTGAGTAAAGCTGGGTTTCATTGTACTATTCTGGAAGCATCCTCAGAGAAGTAAGGAGGCCGAAATCTGACTGTGCGTTCTGGAGATTTCATTGATGAAATCGGCAAAAAACCCGCAAGATTTGTCCCTTTGACCCCGAACCCCACTTAATATTTTAACTGTGGTCCTGCAAAGGATCCCTGCTACGAACATATGCACTGATGCAATTATTGCGTGAGCTGGCCATTCATTAACAGCTTTTTTTTCTAACTACAACCCAATTGTTATACCCAAGAGACCAAAGCATTTGCTGGCTAAGCCCATCAGATCCGCGAGTAAAATGAAACCGATCTTCGTGGTTTATGCACGAAACTAACTAGGCAAAACTTAACTAGCAAACTAATGCCTGAATGAAGGTATTGGCGAGGTCGAACTCGAACGTAATGATGGAGTTTGTGCGGTCAGGCAGTGATTCATAAAGAACCTACGTTTATATGGGTAGCGAGGCGCGGGCTTTGCGTCGGGGGGAAACTGCACCGGGTAAGTTAAAAACACCAACGAAAATTTGAAGATATACTGCACAGTGACTTTGGTTTTGGCAGCCAATGTATTTTATGCGTTTTTCTGATCAGGCCACCGGCGTTAATGACCCATTTGGTGGGGTGGATTGGGATAGGTGTTGCCAAGGTTTTCTGAATAAACTCGACGCCTAATTGGTGGATATCGTCTTAATCTGCCCAGTTCGCGCTATTCAGATCAATAAAAACACCGTAGCATGAATATGAGCAACAAGGTGGGATTAAAAAGTTTACAAGCCTGAATTATTGCAATCAACGCGATCCGCCAAAGCCGATATTCTTGGAATTACTAAACAACTTCTCCCCTCCCTACCTTAAGGCTATCAGTAAAATTTCAGCGTGGTAATCTAGTCAAACTCGGGCTTTTCAAGGCTAAACAACGATTTTGGGAGATGAGCATATTTTTTGCCGGCATCAGTTGGACTAATCAGGACATCACGCAACTGTGGTATCCCGAACATGGATTTATGGCAACAGAAAAGGCGTGCTTGCTGGGCGCCTATAAGTTGGGAGCCAGAATGTCACCAGCCGCCTTATGAACATGACTCAACCCCCAACGACTTGAAGTCGCTAACACAAGGTGAAAAAAATCCATCCACAATACCCGCCAATATATTCGAAAATGGTGTGAGTATTTGCTGCAGCGCATGAATCCACATTATTAGGCCTGCGGCTCAGTGGCAATCCTGATGATATAAGAAGAACATTTTACCTTGTTAACAACAGCCAGAAAGGTCGACATTTTTGGTAAGGCGATCAAAATGAATTTACTGCCCGGCTGCAAGAAAGGGCGATTCGTTTCAAGTGGTTGGCCATGTCGCATAATCGCCAAGAACTGCAAGGGCCAGCTCAGGAGTTAATAATGAAAACCCTAATAACTCTGCTGACCAGTTAATCTTTGTCAACGCCTTTTGCCAACAAGGTGGTGAACTGAAATTGGTCAGATGTGCCACGGTAGCCCCTGCAGGAAATGTCCTACTGGAGCGCCAGCACTAAATAGCTTATCGACAACTACATTGGAAGCGCAGTTAAATGCTTTAAAAACAGGCTTACCGTGCCAAGTCTGCAAAGGATCAGGCAGGCTTAGATATCGCGTAGTGGCCATGCAGTATGAGTCAGCAGGAAATAGCGGCAAGCGCTGGCATTAAGTGAAAAAGTTAAAGAGTAACCAAAACGCCAGCTTCAAACTTCTAACATACCAGCCATTGGCAGACCTGTATGGCATGTCAAATGGTTGCAAATGGTGAGGTAAATGATGCTCTCAACGCCCCGGCCAATAATGGGCGCCAACAACCTTGGTATCGTTTAAACAGCTTCACGATTATCAAGAAGGGTCAAACGAGGCATGGAAACCTGCTGACGAAGCAGGCCAACTAATGCGACAAACCAGCTTGCTTTTAACGCTGAAGAGATAAAACAGCTAAGTTCAAATTTTTAGGTCATCAATAAAACGGAGAATAAAAATGAAAAAAACTATTCTAAGTGCAGTCGCTTACTGATTTTCGTGCCACGAGTCAGCGGCAACGTTACCGCGTTACCGCACTGCCAACAACAGCACCCTTTCAATTGCGTCATCGGTGGAAATTAAGGGCGGTTCATTAGTATTTGAAGTGGCAAAGTGCCATCTCCAATGAATCCCGATGCAAAACCCGGTAAGTGCGAGTTCTGGGCCAACACTGAACAACAAACTGATAGTGTCCTTGGACTCAAATGAGCCTCGCTTAAAGCAAAGGTCCTGGACATGAGCAAACGTGATGAAATGACAGGTCTTTGGTGGCGAATCCGGCAATGGACATTAAATGGACTTTGCGGTTTAATGAAAAGTTATGTCCCTATTTGGCACTAAGAGGCAACCTAACCTGCCATCCCGCTTCAGCCGTGCAGGTTGCTGGATTAGCCGGTGCGGGCATGTTTGGTCCGAAATTGGAAGTCATCGCTTTTAGACCTTAATTACCCTAATCCTGCCATTTCAAGGCGGAGCTAACATTCCCGCTTTTTTTTTTGCATTAATGTAAGTATCAAAAGTCCAGCAACTTAACTGGTCATCAACCTCTATAAGTAATAAGCGTTTCTTCTCTTCCTTGAAATGGGTCAGTAGAACGGCGTCATCATTAATAAACTTTCAAACGTTGCTGAGGTGTTTGTTAACTTCAATTTGAACTGCAACATGACTTAATGCGAGTAATTCAAAACCCTCAGGAATCTTACTATAAGCTCATGAGTTTCAGCCTGCGCATAAACATACTGTTTTTAATTCAAACAAATGATGCTTGCCCGGTGTGACCCTTAACCATAGCCCATCAAGTTCAATATTCGCTGTATTTCAGACGGGCTACTGGACACACCTGGAGCACCGCATCTTGGCTATCACTGGCAACCGGTAAATTAAAACTTGCTGGCAACAGCATAAGTGGATGGTCTGGGTAATTTTAGCGCTTTTTTGGATGGCAGGTTTAGCAATATCATGCCACTGGCGCAAACACTTCTACCGGCATTCGCTAAAATGCTTTTTGAATTTTAAGCTAAGTAATAAACCTTCACCACAGCCGGCATCGAAATGCTTAATCTTGGGCGACAATGCCCTCGGGTATCAGCTTGGTTTGCTATGATCAAGCCTTGCCATTTTTTCGGCTAAAAGGTAGGTAATGGTCTTGTTCTAGAAAGGGGGCTCTTCTGGCCGTCACCATATCTTGTCTTGTCACCAAAGGATCTTTGCTACTTTTTTGTGAGTCTAACAGCAAGTTAAGCATAACCTTCCTTAGCGCGATCAAAGGTATGCTTATAATTACAGCGCCATGCATTATTCTGCCACTCTAAGATTTTGTTGCAGCTTGGAACAACCGCCAAAATGAATCTTGTACTGCATGATTGAATTTGATGTCGCTCCTAACTCGCCCAGCGCTTATTACAAAAAAACGCAGTGTAACAGATTTAACCTGTTTACTAAGTCATCATCGCGCTTAGGCTCAAGGTGCTTTAATTTTGTGCTTTGCTTAACTTATAAATGGCTCTCGACTGCAAAGGACTTAAAAATAAAATTATAAAATCACCAGAGGAATTCACTATCATGCTCAAGATTCACGCGCTATTACTCGCCTGGTTCTGTATCAGCGCTCACCGGCAACTCAAGGTTAATTAATCGTTTTCCCGCATTACATGACAACACCTTAAGTTTTCACTGCTGAGGGAACCTATTGGAAAACCACCTTAGAGCAAAACTTATGTACAACGCTTAATAACCCATGTTGGCCGAAGAAAGCCATGCAGCCATTTCCTCATGATGGTCAGTTTGTTGCCTTTGTGGCTACTATGCAGGCAGTGAATGAAATCTACGTGATGCCTATTTTCAGGGGGTCTAGCGAACAAGTAAGCCATGAAAATGGCGAGTTAATTACATGGATGGACTGCCCGATGGGCCCGCATATTATACACTATAACGGGCGTATTGGACCACTGGTAATGGATTAACGCTTGCTTCAAAACACTTGATGAGCTCACAGTTGAGTCGATTCCCTTAGCCGATGCCGGTTTGAAGGTACTATCGACCCAGCAGGTTTAACAAGAACGCTATATTTTAACTAATTTGGTTTTACAGGTTTCTGCGACAATGCGCAGCCATCAAGGCGGCCGCAAAAGGGTGAGTTATGGTCCTACCAATTGGGTACAAACCAAGAAGCTAAGCGCCTGACACAAACATCAAGGCTCAGCCCACTCTCTCCAATGGTATAATCAAGATTCCGGCTGTATTTAATTAGCAATCAAAATGGTAGCGATAACCTAGGGTCAATGAGTCTTGACGGTCGTGAGCAAACTCACTGCACTGATTTATCAAGATTTCAAATGTGCGGGACGCACGTTTGGATGCGGGCGTAATTAGTCTTTCAACTGGGCCGCCGATATGGTGCTGTTCGATATCAACAGCAAACAAAGCACCACACTGGAATCTGCCAACTTTACCTCAGATTTGAGCCACACTCGTGAAGCAATTGGGTAAAAGCCCCCTTAAAAAATACTTAAGCTCAGCCAGCAGGCTGCACCGCAAAAAGTAGTGGTACTCAACCGCCCGTGGCAGAGTAGCCGTTGCAGCGTAGACGGTTCACGTTTAAGTTGAAATAGCAACAATCATTGACCTCTCGTACCCGCAAACCACATTAAGTAAAATAATCAGTGGGTTTTTGCCTAAATGACAGCCAAGTGGTGAAATGGAAACTGGCAATTTCCCCGCTGACGCAGTATAGGAGGCAAACAACTCACCCAAATGGTCAAACTTTTCGCTGGAATATTTACCCCTCGCCCGATGGCAAGTGGTTAGCCCACGACGATAAAAATGGAGTGATCTTGGTTATTAAACCTAAGAGTCCCATTAGAAAAATATCAAAGCTAATAAGCCGCATAATGGTTTTAAGCCCCCCATTGCCTCTTTGAGTTGGTTCCCACGCAAGTAAGCTAATCGCCATCACCCGCCAAGCCTTGGCAGTGAGCGCAGCCCAAATTAATGTTACTCGATATCCTGACAAGCAAGTTGCTTATTAAGTAGTGAAAATAGCTCTTATTCACCACCTTTAAGCCGTGATGGTAATTGGCTGTATTTCTTATCTGATCGTGATTTCAAACCCCTAACCCGGCGCACCTGGGCGACAGAAATATGGGTGCCAAGCTTGATCGTAGGCACGCAGATTTTTGCTATTGCCTTAAAATCAGCAGGCTAAGTTTGCGTTTGCTAAACCCAATGAATTAAGCGGTCAAAGAAGAGGAGAAGAACAGAAAAGTGGAATCACAAGATGAGAATAGCGCGAAAGTGCGGATAAATCCACGCCATCAGAGTTCTCTTAGTGCAGAAGACAACCATCGCGATCTCAGTTTGATTGGCAAAACATTGAAAAACGCCTATACCAAGTCCAGTGCCACAGGTAATTATAGTGAAACTAGGTGCTAATAAAGAGTTTTTTATATGTTATCGATACGATCAACGAGAAGCCAGGTGCAACAAGCCTGGCTAAATCCATTAAAATTGCCCCCGACAGGCAAATTGAAAAACTTTTTTAAGCGCAGTGTCTAATAACAGTTTGTCTCATGACGGTAAATCTTTATTTGTGCGCAAAATCGGTGACAATAACGATATGTTTTTATTGTGCAGCAAGTGCCCAAATTTGCTAGTACTGCAGAGGATAGTAAAGTATTAACGACCGACTGGAAACTCCTCATTCCAAGCCCAAACAGAATGGCAACAATTTTTGCAACGATGCGTGGTTATGGCATCGAGATTCCTATTTGATGCAAGATTGGCGGTGCCTAGACTGGCAGGCAGTTTAAACAAAAATTATCACCTTTGCTCGACCGGCTTACCGAGGCGCAATGACCTCAATGATAATTTTTGAGCAGATGATGGGCCGAGCTCAAATACGCTACACTCGCAAAGTACGTGGCGGTGATATACCAGTGATCCAGCTAGACCTCTACTGCTAGCTTGGGCGGCAATAACCAAGCCGTTTCACAAAGGTTTAAAAATTTCACACTTTTACCTGCCATGATCGAGATTCATCGATGGCTTGTAGCGCTCTTTGGGCTCAATACCTCGGTGCGTCAATGTTGAGGTAGGTGATATTATGACGCCAGTAGATCAAAGCCAAAGTAACTGTCCCTGAAGCTCTAGTAGAGTGTTAACAAGCGCGGCGTTCAGATCAGCGACAGTAAGCCTGTAGGAATTAGAGAGCGAGTAATGCAATTGCTATGTGAGTCTGAGTTACTGAGAACACGACACGCGCACTGTTAACAACTTCAGGCTAGTATCACGACTACATTGCATGCACCGTTACTGCGCGATACTACAAAAGCTAAAAAGCCGTAGTAAATACCTAGTTCTGCCGCGATGATTATATGCCTGCGAATATTACGATTGGGTTTACCTTAACCAACAAAAAGTGCAGCAAGCTGATATGAAATCGGTTATTTAACACTTGCGCGCATGGGCAGTGGCGATAATTGAACCTTTGCCGCGGAGTTTTACGCTCAATATACAAAACAAAGTTTGATATCGATGTTAGGCGCATAATGGCGGCAATGTTGATAGTTGGAAAATCGAAAAATTACTAAGACGGTGCTTGGTCATTTGGCAAGGTTCGCATGGCGAAAAGCTTTACTAATAGAACAGACCTTTCGCGCCATTTAAGTCTGCTAGCTGACCAATATACCTATTCAGACGGTGAAACCTTTACGGCGGCCATCCAAAGGCCCTCGAACTTGGCAACAGTAGTAGGTAAGCAAAACAGCAGGTGCCGGTGTGGGTGGTTAACCGGTCGTACAGTCAAAGTGACGGTGGTATGGGCACGCGTAGCGAGTATCCCGTGTTTTCCAGGATGGTCGTTGGATCACTGAAGGCCACGGCATCGAACCTGAAAATATTGAAAGTGACAACTGCCCTATTGCCACCTTCAATGGTCAAGATGCGCAACTTGATGCTTGCCATTAAACTACTGAAAAAAGAAATTAAGAAAATCCTATTTAAAACCGCTGAAAGCTAAGCCTTTCCCTAAGGATATTAGCCCGGCGTCAGCATCTTACCCTAGCGTTAAAAACCCAAAAAGTGACGCTAGGGTCGCTTTTTGGTTTTATTCAGATTAATCCGTTGATTATTAAGATGACTGCGGATCAGCTCAAAAAATCAACACGTTTCAAGTAGTTATTTACTCAAGTAAACCATACAAACACTAAGTAATTACTGCGGTGAATAGACCATGAATCCACGACGTTCATTCTGCCGAGCCCCAAGAATTTTTAAAAACTGAGGGCATACATCACCATCCGTGTTTTTGATGTCTTTAAGTGCAAGCCATAGTAGTTTTTGCTATTTTTAAATGGCTGTCTAGTTATGTAATTGATTACTAGGTGCTTCGATACTGTTAATCTATCTTTGCCCAAAATAATACCAATTTTTTATAAATTTATTTTGAAATATTTTTCAGGCAAATAAACCACTCTTATTTATGACTTTTGACAGATCAATAAACGGTTAGTATACTACCCTCATGTGAGCATTGCCTAATTCTTAAATGATGGAAAAAGAATTTCAATGAAATTAAAACTCCTTAAGTTGCCTGTTCTTCCCTATAGCTTTAGGCAAGCGCAACTGCCTAATGCATTGTCAGATCGTTACTTGCAGTAATGGTTGTGTCGTTCAAGTGCTAACCAAATTGAATCATAAAATAAGTTGATTGTTGTGGGGTTAAGTAATAACTAGAATCGGCAGATGGGAACTGCTAACTTTTCTTGGCTTATAATTTTTAGCCCCTCTTTTAATTAAAAAGGGGATTTTGTAAATGTTGAAGGGGTTTTGTTCCTAGTTCTTTAAAGGGCGCTTCTTGGAAAGAAATAGGAATCTAATGAAAATAAAATAACAGTGTTTTATTCTACCTTGAATTTGTTTTACTGCATATTTTGTTTATTTTAAAAAGATGGTGATAAGTTGCCAGATTCTCAGGCTTTTAGTTTTTAGCTCCTGTTAATGATGAATTGGCATTCGCAGTACTTCTCTTACAGCCCTAAATCATAAAGATAATTTAGGGAAAATACAGCGCATCAAATAATGTTCTGGAAGAAAGCGAATAGTCAATCTACAGAGCAAAAAAATCTATTGAAACCAACATCCCAGAAAAATGTAAATATAGAAGAGTTAAATCAATTCTGAAAGCAATGAGATAGCGTTGATGTGAATCTTTAGTCAAAGTAAATGAAGGCTAAAAATTTTCTCACAACTGTTGATGTTTAGATAGGGATTTCAAAAATCTATAAATACTGATGTTTATGAGGGTAATATTGGATAGATTTATCATTCAAAAATGATACTTTTTTAAAGGCTTAGAACGATTATAAAATCAAATGTAATAATTCCTACTGTTTGGGTATTTTGTATATCAAATAAGATAAATTTAGATAAGATTATTGATGACTTAAATTTTTCTAAAGATACGCCACTATTAGCTTCTGGTTTTTTAATTCATATGTGTTCATAATGAAAATGGTCAAGAATTACGAGTATCGTTTAATTCAAGATCAATGTTATGCTTATTGATCAGGTAAAAGAAAACTAAGGGGTAGTTGAATCATTAATAATTAAAACAAAAAAACAGTTTGGTTAAATCAGACTTGTATAATTTTATGAGTAAATCAGCGTCAAACAAAATGCCAATTACTTTTTTTAACTAATCTGAAAAGTTTTCTTAAATATGTTAGGCCCTACAAGAAACATCTAGAGCCAACCAAAATTAATCAGAGTTTCCAGTTTTTCATCAGATTTTCAATCATAAACTTAAATACTGTCAAAATCTTCTAAATACAGGATTAGCAACTGTGACTTAAAAATTATCCATAATATTTCAATTTTTTTTTAAGTTAATTTCACCTGTTTATATGAATTAAGTTTCGTAAAAAACGTTGTATTCTCGGAAGTCATACTTTGGCAGGTACTTCTAATAAAAAGCCCAAGAGCAGTGTATAAAGGTACCGCTCTTGGTAGCTATTTATTCGAAGAGATTTACATGCAAATACAAACGATCTAATGTCATTACCTTGGTCCAAGCTTACAAAGTCTTGAGCAAACTGCTGCTTAGCATCATCAGAGGCATAGACACTTCTGCCAACGGCTCTCAACCTCTGAGTTTGACCCGAATTTAGATGCAACAGGTGTGGCTGTCCAGCGGAAGTTGCACGCCGTTTGACGATCAATGGTCCTTCATACAGACCTGCCATTTTCGGACTGGATCCACTGGTGACATATCAAGCCAAGTTGACAAAAAGTCGTTACTTAAATACCCAGGTTTAGCCGTTAACACGACCATTTTACTGCCTGCTAGATTGGCAATCTAATACACGCAAGCCACCCACGAATACCGTCAATTTCTGGTACGGTTAAAAGGTAAGTAAATTTGCTTTATCCACTAACAAACTCTGCAGGAGAGCGTTTATTTCCATCGCAAAATAGTTTTGAACCGTCTGCTTGAGCTCGAGGTACAGCAAAAAAGCGTCAACGTCAGTCTGCGGCTTGTGTTGCATCGTTACGTTCCAGGTGTTAAAGGGTACAGAGATTTATAACCGCTTGTTTCGCTGTAAAATAAAAAAAAAAAAAAATTCTTTCAACCGCTGCAGAACCAGCCAGAACAATTAAATCAGCCAAAGAGATTTTTTTTACCTTTTTTCTGCCCTTTATTAAAGTCGCTTTGAATGCTGACTAACGCGCCAGTACTTTTGACACTTCCTTGTTGGATTGTTTAACCGCCCAATCTTTTTGTGGAGCTTAAGCTTGACGCCCACCGTTTTTGGCACCAACGCGCATGTCTGTACCTCGAAACTGAAGCCGCAGACCAGGCAGTTCCTTGATCAACTAGCACTACTTAAACTGACTTAAGGCACAGTGGTTTTTTAGTTTTTCAATATCTTTTGCATCAACTAATTTGTAGTCCACTGCAGGGATAGGATTCTTTGCCACAGTAATCAACTTTTGGCGTCATCCTTACCCATTAACGTGCTCTTGGTCCATTCGTGAAATGAGTCAACTTAAACACGCTTTAGAAAACGCCAGTTTCAAATTCATTAGGATCTTCATGAAACGTTGAGCTATAGCCTTGTAGCTAATCCTCTTTTAAGGCTATATCTGTAGTGAACGATGGGTGCGTGACGTTTGTCGCTTAAAATGAGCATCGGGCACTAAAATTTGGCTTCCGCACCAATCTTTGGGGATCCATTGGGTAGCGCCCGCAGGACTCTTGGTTTTTTTACCCATTCAAAGCCAAAACAAGTTATCCAAATATTTGCATAGTCCACTGAGTTAGGACTGACGACCACGCACCCTTCTAACCACTGGTGATGGTATCTTCTGCGTTACCCTTACCACAAATATTTTTCCACCCCGACCTTGCGCTTCGATTCAGCGCTGCAGGTGGCAGCTTCTAAACATCTTCTGGTTGTGCGCGCCATGGGCTTTACAAAAGGTAAATGGCACCACAATTAATGGCTACGGTTTCTTCGTCAATTCAATGGCCATGCGCCCAAAAGTTTCACCGAATATCGGCTGCCGCCGATAAAGGATATGATTGCCATGGGTCCTTCTGGTTAACGTAATAATCAAGGCCAATTTGCCACTGCGCTAAGGTTTTTTCAAGACCTTCTTTCACACTGTAGCGTTTTTGTCACCGCCTAACCATTCGTTTTCTGGTTGCCCCAGTAGACGAGGTCTGGTTCAAAATCATCTCAAACGGCCAACCGGCAAAAACCAAAAGATTTTAAAGCCATGGACTCCATTGCACAATTTCCGGGTGAGCACCATTAATCGCCCACGAAATACTGGCGGCCATACTTTTGTTTGATTTGGCATAATAAACGGCGGCTTTATCTAAATTTTGAACGTTGTCAAGGCCAGCTATTGAGCGTTCAAATCGTGTTGAACCACCGGCACGCCGCCTCTTCCATCAGACGATACGATAATACCGGTGGGCTATGCAAGCCAATACGCACAAAAACGGACCATAGTGGCCCGTAATCAGCTGGCCGCACCAATCTTGCGAGTGGTTAAGGTTGCAGTGATGTCTTTTTTTGCGCTTCAATGTCAAGCTTGCTAAAAGGCCTGAGCGTATTGAAGAATCCCCAAAAGTGGGTTTTTGACTAGGGTCGTTTTTGCGTAAGGGCTGCAAATTTAACTGCTGGGCACAAAACTGATTGGTTTAGCAATACCAATCAAAGCAAATGCAGAATGCGATTGTAAGCAGGTGCCATTGCAGAGATAATCAGTCAGCATGTATAGTCGTTTTTTCAACATAGTGTTTTTCCTTTTGTGGTTGTACTTAATATCCTTAAAAACTATAAGACCTAAATGGGCAATTTTAATCTATATTGAAGAAAAACGAGATTGCGTCAATCGCAATTTGGGTTAACGACTGTTAGATTAAATAGTCGAACTGTGCTAACGGCTAGCAAGGCCTTTGTAATTATTCCTCAGCAGCAAACGTTCTTTTGCTTTAAAATCCACAAAAGTCACTATCTCATTTTATTTTTACCAAGGCTTAAAGCTCCAATTATGCTAATTCTGCTCTCCGTTTATTATTCTCTCAATTTAATCAGTTAGTAGGTCAAAATAGATCCCCTTGGACCCTTAGGTACTGCCGGCAAATCCCCCAACAAGGTGGTGAATTAAAATTCTACACGGGAGATGAGTTTCGAATCCGCCTATCTGGCATACGCGCGAATTAATGAATAGTCGAGTATATAAATTCAGAAAAAAGCACTTTCAGAATAGGCTGGTGCTCAACTTATCAAACACAGATAATGCCAAGTATTTAGTCGGTGCTTTAGGCAATGGTTATACCTTGGCGCCGCGCTTAAAATGGTGAATAATACCTCACAAGTGACAGTGGCAGAGCTGATACCGGAAAGTGGTCACATGGAATCAAGGTCCCTTAGGTAATTGTGCCAAAAACCCCTTGGCTTGACCTCGCAACGAAAGTGCACATTGGCGATGTAACAACTATTAATTTCCCAATACGCCCACGTTTGATGCCATCCTAATGATGTGGATAACGGTCCTGAAGGTCTGCCGCCATTCAGATAATAACTGGTTTTATTCGGTAGTAGGTTAGAAGCGATTTAATTTCAAATGTTACGGCCAAAAAGGGCAGGCTAGCAATCTGGTCTGCAGGGCCCTGACTATTTTATTTAGTGGTACGTTTAAAAAAACGGCTTTAATGTTGAAACTCGATAGTGCGTTCACGCCCCGGCAAAGGTAGCAAACACACCATATTTTTGGCGAAAAAACCGTAAAGCAATCGATTCAGTCTCATCCATTAAGCGCAGTCAAATACAGCTCAAATCTGCCAATACCTTCACGGGAGGTAAATTTGCTTATTGATCTTTAGCTTTTTGGCTGGTTCTGGATTCCAGTGATTGAATAGACCAGGGCAGTAATTTTCCAACTACCTTTGGTTTTAACAAGTTGCCACGCTCACTGCCCCAGTTTTGAAAATTTGTAGTCATCAATTGTGAAACTGGTATTTAAATAATTGACGCGAACTATCCGCATCAAGTTTGAATATTAATGTCCCAGAATTTTCTTCTATCTTCGCAGGTGTGCGGGCAATCCAGCCAAAAAGCTCAGATGATTGCCCATGCTCACCGTTATTGCTGGGTAAATCACCTTTGTCCTGTGCATTAACAATCCCTATCCAAGGGGCGTTTGGTGTAAAAACAAATCAACAAAGCTCTTTTCATCTTTGTTGAATTAACGCTAACGCGAAAATCCTCAACGACTTCTCAGATCATCAAATGATCTTGTTGCTTGATGGTTCAACTAAGAACCGAACAAACTGCAAGAACACTAACTAAAAAAAACAGCAAAATATGGCCGTATTTTCATAAATAATAATCCTTGTTTATTAGTTTACTTGAGTCGTTATCTTTTAAGTCCGATAATTCAGCTCAGGGGGTTTTTACCTAATTATTTTGTAACTATCGTAAACTAATTAAAAAATAAACTTTTGGGGTGTTTTTATAAATAGGATAACCAATATTAATAACTCATCATAGATCTCGGCCTAGTTCAACCTCAGGAATTAAGTTGCTCAATAATCGCCTGAGTCAAAAGGCAAATGAATTGATATACATAGGCGGATGGCTGTATAACGGCATATCAATTTTTCATATAAATTTCGGCAAAATCTTGATAAGGCTTTGGGCTCACCATTTAGACAAGCCTAAACAAAAAACGAGACCATCAAGGATCATCGGTTTTCATTTGTTTTTAATGTCGCTAACGACACTCGCCGGGTTTGAGGCATATAAAACGCCAAAACAAAAAGAGAATTAGTTCATATCAAAAGCGGGCTCAGACAAGGCCACTAGTAGAATTCAGCTGGCACTTTAGGAGCGCAATTTTTCCAACGTTCTAGATTGCCATGCTGGCCAGGATGATAATGTTGATTCCATGGGCAAAACCTTTGAAAAAAACAACCGCTGTTGTTAAACAAAACAGTGAAGTCCCGCACCTTGCGCATTGGAAACCCATTGA
>Ga0163217_1048615_pt1 | contig 15217 bp, 17 predicted proteins | sample SynspAceP_FD_185933 | JGI IMG/M metagenome (GOLD analysis project Ga0163217, IMG submission 185933) | Saline lake microbial communities from Ace Lake in Antarctica - Synechococcus sp. Ace-P (PacBio error correction) | ecosystem: Environmental > Aquatic > Non-marine Saline and Alkaline > Saline ...
TAGCAAAGCGCCTGCACCAGATCCGGAAAGCAAATTCAGATTCCAAAGGCGCTGTTGCCGCCCACAGGTAGGGCAGTGCCCTAAGCAGCGACGGTGCGATGGTCACCGGATCATCCGCCACCGACGTCCCGCGGTGCCAGATGGCTGCTCGGGGGATATAGCCGACGTCTGGTTGGGGTAAAACACCGTCCCTCTTGCTGCAAAAGCTTTGACGTAGCTGCCAAAAGCCTCAGGCCTAGGATCTCTCAGGGTGACCTTTGATATCGGCGCGCATAGGGCATGGGTTGCCCGATCGGATTACAGGGGCTTAAGTCGGGTATGGAGTTGCATCAGTCGGGACAATAGCCGACATAGCCAATCGTGTGCGCGGCTCGCCACTGCACAAGAAACACCCCACGCGTGAAATCCTCCGAGACTGTCACCTCGCTCGAGCCGATCATACACTCACGCGCAACGCGGGTCGGGCGTTTCGCTGTCACTAGCAGCATATCATAGGCGAAGCAGCGGCGGGTCCAGCCCTTCAACAAATGTATGCCGCATGAGACTTGTGCCCTTCAGGACAAAGGCCGCCAAACGTCCATTTGCGGGGATGCGATGATCAGGGCAGTCAGATTTCAATAAGCCCCAGATCACATCGGGCAGGCGTCCAACGAGGGCACGCGCGCCATCAGCCCGAATGCCGAGCCTTGGGCGCGCGGGGGCAGCATCTGGGTTGGCCAAGGCCATAAGATATCGAAATGGTGTAACGCGCTGACCTTCCGCCGAAAGCGGCGCAGGACAGCGCGGCGGTGATCGCCCCAAGCAAAGCGGATTTAGGCGCATGTCCCAAATGCGGCGATACCGGGCTCAATCTCGGCCTCGTAGGGTGTCCCAGAAACGTAGCGCCAGACGCGGATCGGCCACGCGTTGTGCGCCTCTGCAAGGCAATTGGCCACCCCGTGTCCATCTGTAAAATAGGGCGATATGTCTGGCCCCGAACGGCCACCCGCCGCCGCGCCGGTCAGCGTCGCCATCGACAACCATCAAGATCGTGTGTGGCCTCCCTAGCCCCCAACGGACCAGCGCATCGGCCAGCACAAGCCCGGCCTTCGCATTCTGTATTGTTGATCTCGACGGTGCCAATCCCCTTTGCGCGATCGTCCAGAATAATCACCGGGACGCATGGCAGAGGCGCTGGACTGCATTTTCCACAGCGGGATCAGAAACGCGTACCGTAGTTTCAGCCCAGTGCCATGATCATGTTGTGCAAGGCCAAGCACAGTCGCAGCACCGCCATGTCCTTTTTTCATCAGACCCATCTGACGCGGCTTAAGGTTCAGCCGCATCCCGTAATCAAAGCATACCTCCCTTGCCACCAGTGTCCAGTCCAGCGGCCGCTTATCACCCAGCGTAATATCGATCAGGCGTGGTGGTTCCTGAGATGCCTGCAACGCCCGACCGCGTGGGATGCATGGGGAAATTCCCTGCTCGCAGCAAGCGCCCCTGCCCTTTGATCACCTGTGTCCGTGGCTCGTGGCGAATCCTGCCAGTTCCAGACAGACCGCCTACAACGCATCTGGTCAATGTGCATTGGCAGGCGTGTGATCAATATCGCGTGTCAAGCGCCTCGGCCTTTGGCAATAACTTCGATCCTTGTGGCATCGACGCTTCAGGGGCTATCAGTCGCGCGATGGTGCGGACTGTTGCGATTGCGTTCAAAGGCATAGCCTTGCCAGCAAGCCAGCCAAGCGCCTCTTCCGTCTAGCCGATCCGCTAGGCAAACCGGATGCTATATGATAGCTTGCTTCCGGCAGGGCCGCAGCCACAAGTCCGCCAGATGGAAGCGCCGCCGCGCGCGCTGTGCGGCGCCCGCATATCCGGCAAGCACCATGACAGCCAGACCATCATCGCCCGGAAACCAGCGATGCCTTTCCCACACTGCCGTAAAATCCAGACGCCTTCCACCCAGTTCGCCACACTGTCCGATTGAATCCGCCAGAAAACTGCTCCAGCGTTTGCTGGTCTCAATCACGTGCACAGGGATTGATGTGGTGGCCTGAAAGGCAAATGTCAGTGTCATGAACGGGCCTTTTCGTCGCTGTTATCAACAGAGGCGCCAGATCGACGCGCTGCCGCTTTTTGCGTTAGCATATGCCATCCCTTTCTGCCGCTGCAAGGGCCACCTGAACTACCCTTCACAATTCACACTGACAATGTCGCCTGATATTCAGACGGCTGTCAGGGAAAACGCTCGCCCGATTTCGCAGCAACGCGGGCCAAATGTGGCCGCCCAGCCCGTTTCCTCATCTATCCCGTCGATACAGATTGAGACATCGCCGCCACACGGGCCAGCATCTCCCATCCCGATCTGGTCGGCAATGCGCAGCAACAGATGCGGCAACCCTGTGCAAGTTCATCACACTGGCCCGTAGAATACAGCCGGCTCGCAAGCAAGTCAGCGGAAGCCCAGTTCTTTTCCATGGCACGGCAAAGGAACACATCTTTGCGCCCCCGGCTTCCGCCCAGTTTGCGCGTAAAGTGCGTCCAAGACGCTCCGGGTCCAACCGTACGGTTTTCATTCTGCACTACAATGATACCGTGTTTCCACAACTCTACCCCGACACCATGCCCCCAACGGCAGCAAGGAAAATGCTGTGCAAGGTTTCTCAAAAGGTTGCTGGTGGACGTCATTTTCCCTTCGAGTTCTGAAGAATACGGACTATACAACGAGCGGCGGGGTTAACCCGCACCAGACCCAAAGTAGAAGCCAGAGATCACATCATGGGAGCTCAACGTCCAAGAGCTTGGCCCCAGCTATCTGCTGCAGCGCTATCAGGGTTGGAAGGCAACTTCTATGCGAAAACGCAGAGCTGGTAATCGCCGCCTTGCCGAGATGAGGTCAGCTACCCGCGCTCGCGATGGTGATTTTCGTGCTGTGACAGTCCGCGTGCATGTCACTCGATCTTCGGCGCAGATCAAGGCGAAGTTTTTTCATCCACCGCAACATTGCCAAATCTGGTACCCACATATGAAATCCCGATGGCGCACAAACGGCACCCTTCGGCGGGCTGATTGAATATGCGGTCACAACCGTACTGAAAGTGGCACATGTTGATCGTGCTGGGGCAATTCGTCCGTGGTGGGTTCAGGATGTCCTGGATATGTGCACCGGAAAAGCGCCGCAACTGGAAGAGAAAAAGCAGCTTTGTCGGCCGCTGGAATGGATATCCTCGACCTGGATGACGAAGCGGATCAAGGGCCACTGGCAGACCCCGACCCAACAGACGTGGCAACTGGAAAAGGAAATCCGTTCTGGTCTCGCTGAACAATCTGAATGACCTTTCCTTTGTTTGCCGATGAGTGAAGGGCGGGCGCTAATGTCGCTGCACGTCTGTGGACCGGATATCGCGAGGGGTCCTTGGAATATTATGATCCGGCAACGTGGTTTTTTTTTCGTTGTGTGATCAGCCGGAACGGGTTTGAAAGTACCAGCGCCTTCCCACCTTAACCATTCAAACCAGCATCCGGACAACCGGAACCGCATAAAAAAGCGCGGGGAACAGAATGGACCGCATTCCTTGCTTTGCGGGTGAAAAACACTGTCTCTGCCGATTGTTCTTAGTTTTGCTCTGGGGCTTTTCGCGCACTAGCCCGGTCCGACCTGTCTGTAACCCGAAAGCCGTTGCCAAGGGCATGTCGATTCTATCTGCTCTTTGGCATCGGCTTCCAAGGCGGCGTTTGCTGTCGCCTCGCACGGAATCTGATGCGTTACGGCTGGAAAGTGTCCCTAGCTGGCCGGGTGTGCATCCTGTAGCAGCGCTGTCCTCTTGATCGCCTTTGCGATGCTTCTCGCGATCGCTCTGTCATGTAGATGTGAGGTGTTTTCTATAGTTTAATCTGTCCCCGCACGATGCAGCAGCTTGGTTCGCGTGCCTTACGGTTCGATCTCGATTGTGACCTTCGTTTGCAGCCTCTTCGGGTGCTGGAGGGACGCCGGCATCGCCTATGAGGGTATATGGTCGCCGTTGCCCGCCGCAAATGGAGGGCGCCCGCATCCTGTCCCGCGCTATGGCTTGTGGCTGGCGCGGGTCGGTGGAAAAAGAAATGGATGCAGGGCTTTGGCATGAGATCCTGCTGAAACGGGTCCATCGTGCTGCTCTGGATCTTCCTAATCGGCTGGATCACTGGACCTGCCGGATTGGCGCAGAATGACACTCCATCGTGGCCCCCGTCAAGGTGTGTTGTGCTGTCCTGCTTGGATATGGGGCTGGTCGCGGGGCGTGGCTTGGCGTGGCGGGCGACATGTGTTGGCGCGGAGCGCTTGGCCTTGGCGTGAATCATCGCGGTTGTCGGCGCAAGGCATCGGCCCTTGCCGTCGGGCTGCGCTGGCCTGTCCACTGGCGCGTACGTTGATGGCGGTTCTGTGCGCCGTCTGCCAGCTATATCGCAGTCCTGCGGCGTGCGGGTGGCCCTGCCCCGAACGAACCCGTCGTCTATCTGACGCTGGTCACTGGCGTGACCTTTTTCCTTTTAATCTGACCCTCGGCATTCGCTATACAATGGCGGCCGGCCCAGGCCCTGACGAGGCTGATACACTGAACACCCACAATAAGGCAAAGCCGTGTGGAAATTAACAATTGAAGCCTGTGATGCAGAACCGTCTGACCTGAAGCGCTGCAAGGTGCCGGTGTCACACGATACACAATCCTGCCGGTTCTGGGGGGGTCCGGGACGTCCGTGATGGACGCGCGAAGGACAAGTTGGCCGCGCTGGTATGGTGCAAGGTCGTCTGCATCACCGGCCAGAAGCGGGCTGATGACTTGCTCGAGCCGTCTTCGCGGTCGTCCGAACGCCATATCGTGTTGTTCTGTTGTGACCGATTTGCGAATGTGGTTTCGGGCGGACCGATTTTTAACTGATCGGTAAGCTTGAATTGTGACAGTTGTATCGAATGGACATGCCACCCTGTCACATTCCGGGTTGCCGACACCGCTGTTTGTGCGCAGCAGAGCAATTGGCTAAGGCGTGCGGTACCAGTCCTGGGCGCAGTGATCGCGCGCGGCCCTCAGCGCAGAAATCAGGCGTGCAAACTACCTGCGAGAACGCACCAACCGGCGCTGTGTAGAGCGCTTGTCGATCCCTTGTGGGCTCTTCTTACTGTCGATTTCCGGGCGGCGCGCGGCTGGGAAAGGGTCTTCAATCACGGCTTGCCGGCCCAAAGGATTCACCCTATGCGAGGGCTGGGAGGCGGGGCTGGGCTTTGCACGCCCATTTCAGCGCAAACGGCTTTGGCAAGGCGTCCGAATCGGGCATGCCTATGCAACCTGATGCGCCGTTTCGGAAAACCCTTTCCGGTGGAATCATGGTCGTCCCGGACCCACGGTAAATCCCACATGAAAAAGCCCCATACGCATAACCGGCAAAGGGGCCATTCATGTCACAGACTGATCCGCCCTTGGATCAGCCCTTCTTGAGGCAACTTTCGATCGAGTATTTTCCGCAAATCTGTACCGGCGTTCAGCGCAGCAACCCTTGCGCAGAATTGTCAGAGACACGCACCACAGTTTTTGATGCCATTGTCGATCGTGCTGTTCCTGACGATGCCGGCTGATAAAGGTTGCGTAGTCACCTAACGCAATTTCCCGACCGCGTGACGTGCCACCATCCTCGCGCTTGTCGATTTAACATGATCTCCCCGGCATGTCCCGCAGGAATGTCGCGGGCCCGGCCTCTGTCCAGATGATCCTCGAACTCGATGTTGGATCGATCGGAATGACCCAACACCGCACGCGGTACCGCATGTGGCGGTCAGCCTTGATCTTGGGATCAAGAATCTTCTTGTTTCTGCGACATCTTCCATTCTTCCCTTGTCGTGGCAACCTCGAGGAATGACAAAATCGTATGCGGGAATCACGTTGAAAGGCGATCTGCTTGGTGAACTTGCGCGGGCGGCTTGTAATCGGTGGCATTGAAGATGCTTTTGGTCTGGTCCCAACAGCTCGTCGATGCCGTCTTTGCCCGCGCCCGATACGATTGGGTATGTGCTGACGACCAACCCGCTTTGATCCGCGCACGGGTCATGCAGGGGCTTTCAACCGCCACGACCCATCCTGCGCAGTCGAGCAGTTCGGGTTCGCGAATGATGTTTTTCTTGGTATACGCCGAAAAATCGCAATCGGCATTCACCACCTTTGGCAACGATCAAGCGGCAACAATCTCGGGATTAGCGATAAGCGCGAGTTAATCCGGATGCCACGCATCCCGCAGTCGGCTGCCTTGGGCTCGCAATAGATCTTGGTCGCCTCTGACCGACAGCAACAGCGCGATGTCCCAGCCGGGTGAACCTCGGAAGGTGTCCAAGATCCTTGTTTTGAGGGTCTTGTCGCCAAAGCTGATCTCGGTTCCAAGGGATTTGCGTAGCTGGCCGAGCCACGATCGTCCTCCACTGGAAACTGGCGCTCGGTCAGTATGTTCCCAAGCATTTCACGGCCCACGTTTCCCGCGTGGACAACGAACGGCAACCTTAAAATATGCCCATCAGGGACAACTCCTTATTCAGAACGACGCGCTCATATCTGCAGCTTTTTGGCCTGAATTAAAGGCGAATTCGCGGTTTGATGCCTGACCTCAGTCCAGCCGGTCGCGGAAAAGAACATAGACACCAGTCCGATCAGCACAAGTAAAGCCGAAGAAGCCGACAGCAACAGCATAAGGCTGCGCCGCCGCACATCAGGACCGGCAACCGAGCGGTAACAAATGGTCCGGTCGCCACCGTGCAATCACTCCCACCCCGGTCCGATACTACTGACCAAGTTTCATGAAAGTGAATCCCCCGCCCCGCCAGATGCCGGCGGCACGAAGCTTTGCGCCCAATGCGCCCATGACAGCGGATAAGACATCCGAAAATCGATCACTGAGCGAACAGAAAGAAAGGCTCACAAGACCGGGCCTGCGGCCAATAGCGCCATCCCGCCGCGCCAGCCCACAGACTGCGTTGCGAAGCCAAAATATGACCCATTTGGGCCGTCGTTCCAGGAATAACCGGTCCAGCGGTCCATAGGCGAAAGCCCCCCAGTACCACGCCAAGCCGATGACGCAGCGTTTGCTGTGGCGATCAGCCGGCCTCCGTTGCGCCGGATGCACATCGCTCAGATTAGGGGCCGACCCACAGCCCTAGCGTCAATCCGGCGGCGGGGGCAATAGTTTTTCAACCATGCAGAAGCGGAAAAATCAGCCAAAGCGCAGGCATTTTCAACAGGTCCAGAAGCGATCCCCTTCTTGTTTTTCCTTCCTATCCGGGGCGGGTCTTGGACCGTCAGCCAGATACCGAAGACAGAACCACCGCCACATCGCAAGGCCGCCTATCGTCTCGCGCCAGCCCAGCGCCACGACAGCCCCACGCCCAGCGGCTGCGGTTTCCGGCCAAATTACCCAGGTGACCGAACACCGATCATCATAGCGCCAAGCGTGGCGAAAACATCCGCAGGGGGATACCATGCGCGGCGAAGAATGAATAAGACCGCCATCAAAAACGGGCGAGCACCAATCCAGCAGTGCATCGCCAAAGAAATACTGCGTTTGGTGTTCGTCGCCATCGCGAAAAGAGCGGCCCTCCGCCACCGCAAACAGCCAGCAGAACAGCCGCTGCTGCGGCGTGGACCGATCCGGTCCAGCCGATCCTACCGGAATTGCGCACTGCAAAGGTCAGAAACCCCAAACAGACCTGAATGCAAAAGGCGCAGATCTTCGAGGCCCGCCCGATGTCACGTTCCGCACGCGCGTCAGAACGCCAGAAACGCCCTGAAAAACTTGACTGAGAATATAGCCCGCGCATAGCAGGATCAACCCAAGGCGCAATGTGAATTTCCTCTCGCGGACGCCCGCCTTGCGTGCCATGTGCCTAAGAATTGTGGCAAGGTGCGGAAAGCTTGTTTTTTCTCTCCTGCACCTCTGACGGCATGATCGGATGCGGTTGCTAATGTTGCCGTCCGGCGCAAATAGCCGTCGACACACCCTAGGGAAAGATAGATGCTTGGGTACGGAAATCAACGCGCCAAGCCAGAGCAACCAGCGGCCCGGGATTGAGCTGATAATTTGAGCTGATCCGGCAAGAGCGTCAGCCCCTTTGAAATCGCTCTGGCCTGTTTAGGTAAATCTCCTCTGCCCCCACAGCAAACGATGAATCAAACGGCTGCGACCAACGGTCAGGCAAGCTAGTCGTAACCAGAATCTGGTTTCAGATTGCGCGCCGCAGAACCGGTTTGAAAATATCCGCTCGAAGGCCAGCCCAACGCGCCAGTGCCAGCCTCGCGTCAAGGTTCAGCAAGGCAGTGACGTCGCTGCGGTCATATGCCATCCCAGCATCAAAAGCACGCTAATCCCGGACGAAACACCCCGACGAGATGAACACCACTGCCGAAACAATTGAATCCATCCATCAATCCGAACACCAGCGTCATGCCGACGCAGATAAAGATTCATACTCGCGCCAGCCTGCTGACAGTTCAGGGTTCAGGCGCAGCCCTTGAGGTGGAGGAATAGCGATCAGCCCCAGCAGCACCGGAGTCTAAGGGCGAATTCAACGGGGCCAGCCTTTCGCGCAAGCGCCCGCCTGCCGTCTGCGCGGCGCGTGTTGGGGGGGTATGGGCCGAAAATACCGCAAGGAATGTTTGCAGCACGTCGCCAATCCTGAATATCAATTGCCCGAGGGTTCATCGCCTGGTTCTTGCTCATTGTATCCGCATCCTAAGATGCTGCTGCCCGGGTGCGGAAAATATAGCGTTCATAGTTCTCGCCAGTGAATGCGGTCGGCAACTGCAGGCTTCGACGGTCCAGGGTTTTTCCTCTTCCTCTGCGACAGACACAATCGCCGGCGCGAACACCGGAGCTCAACAGGCCCCACCGCGATATCACCTTGTCGTCGCCTAAACCCTTTCTCCAGTAAGCGCCTTGCCGACCCTCGGGCCCGTTGATTTGCGGCGTCTTCTCGATCCTACAATCTATTCGCCCGGTCAGTCTGGCGGACTCCATAGTGCCCGTCGAATACATAATTCAGCCCCTAGCAACAGCCCATCTGGGACTGAGCATGGCATAGCTCAGCGCGCGGTTTTTCATAAATATGGGCCGATACGGATCTCTGCGGTTAGCCGCACTGGTCAGCACAAGGCTTGGAATACGCACACCAAGAATGAACGTCGTCTCACAGGCAATTCCGTCCTCTTGCCAAGGGCTTGGAATATATTTTCCTCGGCGCGTGGTCGCATCTTGGGCAGGCGCCGTGAAATTACCGACACAATGTCATGGAGAACTGTGGGAGAGGATTCCACTCCAGCGCAAGACGCACCAATAGGTTGCGATTCAAAGAATCACACACGAGCAATTGTTCTGTCTACGCGGGGCAGGTATGTTCCAACTACTCGTGCGCTGACTCGAGGAGTGAGTCAGGTCATGTATGCAGCCAATGACAGTTTGCCTATGCATTTTCACTGGTGACGCACTAGCAACCTGCTCGCCGACCGTCGTTGCAGATTATCGAACCAGCCGATGGCAAGATGAGCGCAGTTAGAGCCGCAATCGACTGAGCGGTCAGGCACTGGCGCTGCGCCCATTGGGCCGCAAGGCTGGTTCCGAATGGCCGCAGTGGCAGGAACAACGGTGAATTGCACCGCAGCAAGCACAAGCTGGCAAAGGTATTCTTTGGAGCTTCACACGTAGACCCACTTGGTGCGAGCCTCAGACTTGATCTGGCACGTCGCGTGCCGGTGAGCGAAGTCCTATGCCCGCACGCTTTTGTCGAGACTATTGTTCGATCCAATATTGCAAGCACGGCTTTCGATCGCTGCGTTTGAGCGGCCAGTCTGGATGTAAGATCGTGGCCCGGAAAGCCAGAATTTTGCAGGCCGCTGTTTTGCGGCCGGACGTACCCGCTTCGAGAAAGGGGTCATGGACCTTGGCTTGCGGCAACTGTCTGATGGATCAGGCGAATCGCCCCCACGCAGGCTGCTTGGGTGGCTATGACATCTCGGGCAGATGCCTGGCGCAGGCCGCAGGCCAGGGACTTTATGACGCGCTGTCAAAGTGGCGATCTGTCACGGCTTGGAACTTGATCCCCAGCGTTATGATCTGGTCCTTGCCGCGATGTGTTCATCTATATCGGTGCATTGGAAACAGATCGTCGCTTGGGGCAGCGGCCAGGCCTGACACGGTGGGTGTGCTGGCCTTCACTCTCGAGGAGTTGCACACAGGCACAGCTTGGAGTTGCGCTTAATGCCTTCGCCGATTACGCGCATCGCGAGAGCCTATTTCACCGCACTTAGCTGGCGCAGGCCAGGCTTTGGCACGGTACAGATACACCTTCGCGGTTTTTGCGCTTGTGATGCAGTCAAGCCCGTACCACGGAACTGACCGCTTTTTGCCGTGCTTGTCCCCGCAACCGTTCGGGCGCGAGACAGATGGCGAGAAATGGCCAGCGCCTGAGTACGGTCGAATGCAGCGCCCCATCCGACCTTCCATCGGCAACGCCGGTGATCATGCGCTTGCCTCGTCCGAGCACAGAAAGCACGCGCAATTGCGCACATGATTGCTTCGGCGTCCGAAGAAGCGGCCCAGCGGATCGTGGACCAGAAATCTTCGTCGCCAGCTATCTCGGGGGTATCCTCACCCATGAAAACTGGCCAGAAGCGGCGTTTTCGCCCGCCACTGGACAAATCGCGTTGACGCGCAGTTTGGGACCGGGGGGCAGTTCCACAGCCATGGTCTTTGGTCGCGTAATTCATCCAGCCTGGAGGCATTGTACCAGTTCAGCTTGGGACCGGGCTGAAGGCCCAGCCAGTCGATGCGACATTCAGCGATCGCCCCGCCATTGGGCCTTCATAATGCTGGGACCAAGTTCACGCGCTGTCAAATATACGGATTTGCAATTGAACGGCGAAGACGCGGTCGAACTCATCCTGCGGTGACCTCCTCCATCGGCTTGGGCACGATGGGTGATGCCTGCATTGTTGACCAGAATAATCGACCTGACCAAGGACTTGGATGGCAAAAGCAACCAATTTCGGCCACACTTTGCCCCGTCCCGCGACAATTGCAACCAAAAGAACCCGCCATTGCCCACTTCTTCAGCCATGCGACGCTGGCACCGTCCGCGTTGATTATTCCACGACCAGCGACACGCGCGCCCTCCGGCCGGCAAAGACTGCGCACGATGCCCGCACCACCAGCCGCTGGCACTCGCCGGTTACAATCGCAGTCTTTCCTGAAAAGTCTCATAGTCCCATGTCTTAAATGTCAGTCTGTTGCAGGTTCAGCCGTGAAAGGCCGCGACCGGTTTTTTTTCATGCACGGTAAAAGCCGAATACATCAGCCTCGACCCCTTTTCGCGGCCAGATGGCCGGATTTGCCCATGGTGCGAGAAGGAGACCGGCCAAAGGCAACTCCCCCCCGCCGCTGCCGCCGTAATGTTGATGAAAATCTGCCTGCGCGATGCGCTTGGCCTATTCCGCATCTGAAGCGGGCTCCGTTCTGGCTCCTACACTGGGACAAGGCCATAGCGGTGCCATTGGCGATTGATACGGGCGTCTGCCTCGTCGTCGAAGGGGATGACACTTGTACGGCCGAAATCTCGTCCGCGCAAGGCAAATGGTCAGGGCTGAAACCAATTGGCAAAAACAGCGTCGGGCGCACAATAGTTGCCGCCATTGGGGCGCGTTGACCAACTGCCCCTGTCCCCGCAATCTGCGAATCAGCACCTTTCTCGATAATCCGTTGACGGATGCTTTTCTGCTTGGCCGAGATCAGTGTCCCCACATCCAGATCGTCCATCGCGCGGCCACGCAGCGCGTGTAGCGCAAGGCTCATCCGTTCCACGACCTGATTCCGTAAACGTTTGCCGCTGACACCAAATGCGGTGACGAAGCCGAACAAGTCCTGGCCTGCGTTCTGAAAATCCGCCGCATTGAACCAGAAAAGGTAGCGCGCTGGAATTCGCATCCTTCAAACAACAACCTGCGGGGATTTCCCGCCCAGTTCCAGCGTCACGGGGATCACGTTGCGCGCGGCTGCTTCCCTGCACATCACGCCGCGCCGACCGATCCGGTGAAGCTGATATGATGTACACCGGGATCGCTGTCAGCGCGGCCCCGCCCTGCGGCCCCCAAACCGGGACGAAACCGTTCAGCACGCCGATCAGGGAAGCCAGCCCGCCTTTGCTCATCTGCGCGAAATGCCCAATGGGCTGTTTCAGACAGGCATCCGGCAGGTTTCAGCACGCAGGCCATTGCCGGTCGCCAAAGCAGCACCAACAGACCGCCCGATGATCTGCATCGGATAGTTTCCACGGCAACGATATGGCCGGTCACGCCATGGCGGCTCGCGGCAGGTGTATGACGGTGTGACCGTCCAGAATAGGGGAATCGTCCTCGCCATGCAGCTTGTCGGCCGCCCCCTCCGTAAAAACTCCTATAGCGCGCCAGGCGCCACCGCATCGGCGCTGCCGCCTGTTTCAAGGTTTGCCGACATTCCAGCGCCTCGATCCGCGCCAGATGCGTCGACCCGCTCCAGCACCATGCGGGCCCAGTGTCATCAGGATACGGCCCGCTCGGCGGCGCTCATCGACCCCGGACCAATGAGCGCGGTTTCAAGCGGCGGCGACTGCCGCGTCGATGTCTGGCCGCAGAGCCGCGGGGCGAGTCCTGCCAATCAGCCCATCGCGCGCTCGCACGGGACACGCGATACTGCCCGCCCAGCGGGATCAACCCATTCTCCCGATCAGCATTTTGACGGGGTACGGAACCAACAGTCCAGATCATCGCTCATCTCGTTACCCACACACACACGCAGGTCGCATGTCAGGCAGACGTGGCGTCGCCCGACAACAGTTGTTTTGGTTAGGGGTGGGCGGGCGCGTCAAAAGATCGCACTGTCTCGCCTGGTTTCAGCGATCGTTGCCCGCCTGCATCACCAGCACACCAGGTACGTCACTTGCCGGTACGACCGACAAGTCATGGCTGATGAACAATAGGTCACGACCCAGCGGTTCCCCCAGATCGGCCAAAAATCCAGAAGCGTCTGCGCGCGGATCGATACGTCCAACGCCGAGACCGCCTCGTCCAGAATGATCAGAAGTCGTGGCTTGATGGATCAAGCGCCGCGCAATGGCGATGCGCTGGCGCTGGCCACCGGAAACTCGTGGATATATTTGTGCCGGTCGTCGGCTGTCAAACCAACACTTTCCAGCGCCCTCAGCAATCGCGGTGTCCTGCGGCAGCACCTTGGGAGCCTGCGCAATCAGCAAGTGGAAGGTTTTCCCGTTCACCAGACGGTCCACCCTATGGCGCGGGTTGAAGCGCCGTATGGGTCCTGAAATACCACCTGCCATTTCTCGTCCGTACCGCACGGTTGGGTTTTGGTGTCCGGTAAAGACAGGTTTGCCCGTCCAGCATGATCTGGCCGCCCTGACTCTCCAGCCCCCGTATGGCAGCGGGTCAGGGTGGATTTACCGCAACACGCGCACCGCCCGAACAACCCCAATGAATTCCCGCGTCTGATCTGAAACTTACATCATCCACAGCGGCGGAAAGTGCCCGGCTTGCCCCAGATTCCCCTTTCGCCGCGTGGCAAGTGCGCACCACCGCGCACCTCAGCAGTGGGAACCTCTTGCGGCCTGGCGCAGCACGGTCCGGGTTGATGGGTCGAGCAGCCAGTTAATGCTTTAATAGGGCGATTCCTGCATCCGGTGGAACTAACGCAGGCGAGGGGCCTCTTCCACCACACGGCCATGGCGCCAAAATGGATCACCAAATGATCGCCATATCAGCGACGACCGCCAGAATTCATGGTGATCATCAGCAAGCCAATCCGTCTTCCTGCACCCAACTCTTGGCAGCTTGAGAATCTTGGCGCCTGTGTGGTCCATCCAGCGCAGTCGTGGTTCATCCGCAAAATCAGCAGCTTGGCCCGTAGCGCGATGGCCATCGGGCGATCACCACCCGAATGGCGGCTGTCCCGCCGATGACAACTCGTGCGGATAGCGCGAACGCGAAAGCGTCCTCGGGTAGTTTCGACCCGTGCCAAAGCCCTCTCGCAGCCCCCGCGCGCGCACGCCTCGGACCTTCGACACGCGTTTCATTGTATCAGGTCGTTTCGCCCCTGATCGCCAATCGTCGATCGGGTTCAGAGCGGTCATTGGTTCCGAAAAACCATACTACGGCATTGCGCGCACGGCGGGCACAACTCGCCTCGGACAGCGCAGCATATCCCTGCCCGTCAACATAATGCCCCCTGGCCCTTGCGCCTTCCGGCAACAGTTTTGGCATCACGGCCAAAGGGCTGTCATTGATTTACCCGATCCGCTTTCGCCCGATCACACCTACGATCTGACCCCGCTGCGAACCGGTCAGGATACCATCATGCATGAATTTCGAAATCAATGAATGGCCACAAGGAAAGCCCCTCGATCCGCAAAGGGGCTCATCTGCGGTCCCCTCTGAATGCGGGGATCGAACAGGTCCGCGCAACCCGTCACCCATCAGGTCAGCCCAGCAACCGTCCATGCAAGAATCGCCATGGCCCGGAAAAGAATCGCTATGCCGGCGCGTCGAGATCATCGTCCCTGCTGTCCGCAGCATTCTGCCGCAACTCGGAATCGGCGGCTGCGCGCCAAGGCCAACGGTAGGACAGCGCTGCTCGGCAAAGTATGCCGAGGCTGAACTGGATGGTGCCCTGCACGATCAAAAGGTTGGTTGCATTGGGCGGATATGCTCGCAAAACTGAAAATGCGGACAGCACCCTTGCCTGCACCTTGCTGCCAGCAACATGAATCGCGGGTCCAAAGGCTCAGGGCAGCGCCACGTGGTAGACGCGCAAATCAGGAAATGTTGAAAATGCCGATGGCAATGACGCATTCAACGCGGACGGACCGAATACGCAGTGATTCATGAATGCGCGACAAGAGCGAGGGAAAAGGCAAAGATCAATCATTGCCCGCGCTGATCACCTCGGTCCAGCAGACTGCCCCCGCCGCGCCGCCGCCGCAGGCCCCAAGGGCACACCCAGACCCCATGCCGATCACCCACAGACACCACCGCACACCGCAATCGAAGTGCGGCGCCACCCACCATGATCATCGACGAATAATCGGCGCCGAAATGATCGTGGCCAGCGATGCACACCGTGATGGCGCTTCATCGGTTTTGGGATAGTTCATCAGGCCCAATCCTGGCGGCACCCAGAACGTAAGCTG